>R03__coassemble_416_pt1 | contig 25123 bp, 22 predicted proteins | sample R03__metabat2_low_PE_074 | metagenome-assembled genome bin R03 | reverse complement strand
ATACCTGCAGGCCATTGGCGTTATCAACTCCCATGATGCGGAGTGCTATAAATATGTAGAATTAGGTAAATACTGAAACTATTATGGAAAGATAAGAGAAAATGCATTTGACATTTTATCGGTAGACCGATAAAATTTGCTAAAAGAGGTGCTTAATATGGATTTCGTACTGGAACTAAAAAAGCAAAAAATGAATATCAGAACCTGCTCGTTAAAAAGTGGAATTCCATATGCAACACTATATCCAATCATAAAGGGACAGGTAGATATTGGAACCTGTGCGTATTACACAGTCGAGAAATTGGCTGGTGTCCTGGGGTATCGTCCGGATCAGATTGTATATCATAAAGAGGATTTTCAGACTTTTCGGAACAATCTCCATCATGATATTAAACGTGATGAGCTCACGACAATTCTTGGCATAATAGAGAATGAGGATGTTGAGTATTATAAGAGACACAGCGACTATATCAAGATGCTATATCTAGTAGCAACAGTTGATTTTATTAGTAAAAAATATGATATTCCGCTCTGCGAAAAATATAATGAGTTGCGTAATATGAAGTTGGAAAGTCCTTTTTATGTGGGCGATTCTAATCTCGTAAACAAAGATAACGATACTCTAATTGATGAATTTGCAAAATATAATATTTTCGAAGGAGATTTATATGATGCAGTCTGAAAAGAAGATCACACGAGAAAATGCACTTGATATAATAAAGCAGTTTGCAAAGGCATATAGAAAAGAATTAGGAAAAGTTCCCGGAGAAATAATAATTGTAGGCGGCGGGAGCATTATGCTGAATTACAAATTTCGAGAAGCCACACAGGATTTTGATGTAATCTTAAAAACTGTTTCCGGTGCCGGCGATGTTATTAAAAGATTTGCTGATGCGCTAGGGGTTTTGATAGAAGAACGGAAACTTGGAAATGCCATATCATATGCTGATATAGAAAAAGCATATAACAGATTATATCAGGCAGAGCTTCCAGAACAACTGACAGAATTCATGCGGGCTATATGTGATGAGCAGACTGATGAGTTACAGGCATACTATGATATGCAGAATAAAATGGAGCAGGAAGTAGGAAATAAAATTGTAAAGTACATAAATGAAGGTGTTAATATTAACACGAAGAATGTAGATGAAGTAACTGCAAAAATCAGAGAAAAATTAAATAAAAATAATATCAATAACATGCGCTATTAATGTTATGTAATCTTGACCGGGGGGGGTCAACATGCTATGCTCCGTTCGGACGATTTGAGAAGATCGGTTCTGAATATATAAGAAAGAATATAAGGAAGAATGTAAGGAACAGGAGCGTGGACATGATGAAAACAATTAAAAAGATATTAGCAACGATACTTGCGCTTGCGGTTGTAGCCACAATGATACCGGCAATTGATGCAAGGGCGGAGGAGGCTCAATTAGTTAAAGTCATAAAGGTGTATTTTAGTGACGGCACCATAAAATATTCAGATAGTGGTAGTGAAACGACTGCCGGGTCCTCCTATACCTTCAGTCAGAAAAAGGGCTCCTCAGACCTTATGCTCCTTAGAGCAGTTGGGGATGGTATCAAATATACCCTGGAATTTGTTGATGCTACCGGTAGAGTTTTTGAAGGCAAGGCAAATGCTGAGGGAGGTTCAGGTGCCGGACAAATTGTGTTTTATACTTTATATGAGGATAGTAAAACTGAAGGTGTACAAGATTGGTTCTGGCATAGTGTGAATGGCGGCACTTGTCAACCTTATGCTGACTACGCAGATTTCAGCAAATGGCTTAACCACTACGGATATTACGAAATTCCTGACACCCTCAATATCACAGTAAAAGAGTTTCAGGATGCAAATGGGAATTATCACATGCAGGTTATTTTTAATGTAGTGATCCCGGATCCAACTGCTCCTCACACCCATAACTGGAAGTACGGCACAATCTATGATGCTACGGAAGATACCGACGGCCTTGAGGGCTACTACTGCTCATGCGGCGCTACTAAGGACACATCACCTATCCCTTCCATAACCGCTATCCTTAAGAACAGATTCATTCAGATGGACCAGGCAGGAAAGGGCGAGGTTATTACCCTTAAGATGGGAGAGTGGAACACCTACTCTAAGGAGTTCATGCAGCACCTTATTTCTGCAACAGAGCGTGGCGTTACCATTAAACTTGACTATAAATATGAAAAGAAGAACTACGTAACAACCATTCCCGCAGGCACCACTATGGACCTTGCGTATGACTACTATGGACCGCTCTTCATCCAGAGCATGTTCGAGACTGCGAAGCTTAACTAAGAATTACAGAGCGACCTCTCAGTCGCCTTCGGCGCCAGCTCCCCTTGGAGCAGTACCAAGCGAGGTCCTTTCGAGCTTTTGGTACTGCCCATGCGATAGGTCTCGGACGAGGTATTTCACGAGTCCGCTAAGACCGAACCGCTGGAGGGGAGCCAGAAAAAAGCGTCACACTGCGGCGCCAGTTAACAGCGTCACATTGCAAACTCAAAAAATTTCTATCCTGCAACACTTTTGCAACAACTTTCGTGGTATCATTAAACCATCAAAAACACACCCGCCCGGGCAGTAATAAAACCGCCGACAGAAGCAGTAATAAAACCGCCGACAGAAGCGATAATAAAAGTGACAACATAAGAACCATAAAGCGACTCGGGCAATCGGTATAAAATCTAACACGAAGGAGGACAAAAGTATGACAGATTACAGAGAAAAGGAAATGAACATCATTAACGAAGAAGAACTTAATGCAGTTACCGGCGGAGATAACGGAGATACGAAGTGGGAAACGGAGCACGATACACCTCTTTATAATGTAGGAGATACAGTTTATGTATATGATACGCCATTCCACATAGGTTCAACGGAAGCAAAGGTAGTAGAGGCAAACGGGCTTTGGTCTTTAGATTATCAGTTAAAAAAGAGAGAATGGCGTTACATTGTACAGTTTAAGAGCGGCAAAAGGAAGGAAGTAAAAGCCGACAGTATTAAAAATAAAAAGAAATAAAAATTTTTGTTGACAAATGAAATTAAAAAGTATATAGTACGTAAATGTAAAGCAAAGGCGCTTTGGAATTTTCCAAGGCGCTTTTTTTATTGCACAGGGCAGCAAAAATAAATTGCCTAAAAAAAGAAAGCTAATAAGTTTCATTTTGAATCCCTCTCATAGCAGAAGCAAAGGCGCTTCGGGTTTACCCGGAGCGTCTTTTTTGCTTCCGGAATGCGGTCGAAGCGCAGGAAACAAAAAAGAAACCAGCGCAGGCAACGACCAAGGGCCGAAAAAGAAGCCACCGAGAGGAATGAAACCAAGCAGGTATATATTTATCGAAAGGAGATTACATATATGGCAACAAAGGTACCCGAGATGTACGGAAGTCTCGTATTCAATGACAAGATCATGAAGGATAAGCTTCCCAAGGACATCTACAAGGCATTAAGAAAGACAATCGAGAAAGGAACTCACTTAGAGCTTGATGTTGCGAACGCAGTTGCGATCGCAATGAAGGAGTGGGCAGTTGAGAATGGAGCAACACACTTCACTCACTGGTTCCAGCCCCTTACAGGATATACAGCTGAGAAGCACGATTCCTTTATTTCACCTACAGATAACGGTGAGGTGATCATGGAGTTCTCAGGCAAGGAGCTTGTTAAGGGCGAGCCTGATGCTTCTTCATTCCCCTCAGGTGGCATCAGAGCTACCTTCGAGGCAAGAGGATATACGGCATGGGATCCTTCATCACCTGCATTCATCAAGGACGGAACCTTATACATTCCCACAGCCTTCTGCTCATACACAGGCGAGGCACTTGATAAGAAGACACCTCTTTTAAGATCTATGGATGCTTTAAGCAAGGAGGCAACTAAGGTATTAAACCTTCTGGGAAATACAGAGGTTGAGTCAGTAACAACAACAGTTGGTCCTGAGCAGGAATACTTCCTTATTGATAAGGAAGATTATAAAAAGAGAAGAGATTTAAGATTTACCGGAAGAACGCTTCTCGGAGCTCCCGCACCTAAGGGCCAGGAAATGGATGACCACTACTTCGGTTCAATAAGACCCAGGGTTTCAGCTTACATGCATGACCTTGATGAGGAACTTTGGAAGTTGGGAATCCCCGCGAAGACCAAGCATAATGAGGTTGCTCCTGCACAGCACGAGCTTGCACCTGTATTTGATACAACCAACGTAGCTGTAGATCATAACCAGCTTACAATGGAGATAATGAAGAAGGTTGCTGAGAAGCATGATCTTGTTTGTCTGCTTCATGAAAAGCCCTTCGCCGGAATCAATGGTTCAGGTAAGCACAATAACTGGTCAATGTCAACCAATACAGGAATTAACCTTCTTGATCCCGGTAAGACTCCTGCTGAAAATACACAGTTCCTGGTATTCCTTGCAGCAGTAATAAAGGCAGTTGATGAGTACTCAGACATGATGAGATTATCAGTTGCATCTGCAGGAAACGACCACAGACTTGGAGCTAATGAGGCACCCCCTGCCATCATCTCGATCTTCTTAGGAGATGAGCTTACAGCAGTCATCGATTCAATCGAGAATGACACCTTCTTTAAGAAGGATGCATCAGTTGTAATGGAGATGGGAGCTTCTGTAATCCCTCACTTTACCAAGGATACAACAGACAGAAACAGAACATCGCCTTTTGCCTTCACAGGTAACAAGTTCGAATTCAGGTCCTTAGGTTCATCTGCTTCAGTTGCAACACCTAATATCATCCTTAACACTGCTGTTGCAGACGCTCTTTCAGAGTTCTACGATCAGCTTAAGGATGTTTCAAAGGAAAGATTCGACGAGGCAGTTCACGAGCTCATTAAGGCAACCATCATCCAGCATAAGAGAGTTATCTTCAACGGTAACGGATATGCAAATGACTGGGTAGTTGAGGCTGAAAAGAGAGGCTTATATAACCTTAAGTCAACTGTTGATGTTCTTCCTAAGCTTCTTGAGAAGAAGAATATCGATCTCTTTACCAAGCACGGTATCTACACAGAGACAGAGATAAGGTCACGTTACGATGTGCTCCTTGAGAATTATTCGAAGACACTTCACATTGAGGCCTGCACACTTAAGGATATGATCTACCACGACTTCATGGGTGCTGCTTCGAAGTTCATGGATGGCCTTTCAGCAAGCATTTTAGCTAAGAAGCAGGTATCAAGCGCTATCTCAACTTCTGCTGAGGAGTCTATGCTTACAAAGATATCAGCTAAGTACGAGGCTTTAGCTAAGGAAACAGAAGCACTTGAGAGCGATATCGCAAAGGCAGAGAGCATGGAGGAAGGCCTTGAAATGGCAGCCTTCTACCACGATGTTATCTTCGAGGATATGCTCAAGGTAAGAGAGATCGCAGACTACATCGAGAGCTACATTCCCGATGAGGATCTTCCTTATCCTACATACTCACAGATTCTGTTCTATGTTTAAGGAAATGTTTGAAGAAACATAACGCAGAAATGACACGAGTGTCAATAAGTACGGCTCATGTTAACACCCTAATTAACATACTGTGCTTTTAACACAAACCCATATATATAATCTTACGCAGGGGCGCGTTTCGGCAATTGCCGGACGCGCCTTTGTAAGGTTATAGGACTAAGATGGAAGATTGAGGCATTATGTGGAGCATTTTGCAGACCGAAATCTGCAGTCTCATATGGGTATAAAGATATTAACATCCGGCAAAAGGCCGGAAACAAGGAGGAGATTTATTATGGATTTACAGGAAATTCTAAGCGCAGTCAATGCGGAAGTATACGGCGTCTGGTTCCTTATAGGAGCTGCGTTCGTATTCTGGATGCAGGCAGGCTTCGCAATGTGTGAGGCAGGCTTCACCAGAGCAAAGAATACCGGTAACATTATCATGAAGAACCTTATGGATTTCTGTATTGGTACTGTGATGTGGTTTATTATCGGTTATTCACTAATGCTGGGTGACGGAGGTAACGGCTTCGTCGGTGGACTTGATTTCAAGGTACTGACCGACTTTGCTAACTTTAAGGATAACTGCTCAGCATTCGTTTTCAACCTGGTATTCTGTGCAACAACAGCAACCATCGTATCAGGTTCAATGGCAGAGAGAACTAAGTTTTCTTCATACTGTGTATACTCAGCCATTATTTCAGCAGTAATTTATCCTATTGAAGCTCACTGGACATGGGGCGGCGGCTTCTTAGCACAGTGGGGCTTCCATGATTATGCAGGTTCTAACTGTATCCACATGGTAGGCGGTATCTGTGCCATGATCGGTGCAGCAATGTTAGGACCCAGAATCGGTAAGTTTGTTAAAGATAAAAACGGCAAGGTTACGAAGGTTAACGCCTTCCCCGGACACAACTTAACAATCGCAGCTTTAGGTGTATTCATCCTCTGGCTTGGCTGGTACGGCTTCAACGGCGCAGCTGCAACTGATATTGCAACCTTAGGTTCAATATTCCTTACAACTACAGTAGCTCCCGCAGTTGCAACAGTTACATGTATGATCTTTACATGGGTTAAGTATGGTAAGCCCGATGTTTCAATGTGTCTTAACGCTTCCCTTGCAGGACTTGTAGCCATCACGGCTCCCTGTGATGTTACAGACTGCCTCGGTGCTGCAATCATCGGTCTTGTAGCCGGCTTACTTGTAGTATTCGGTGTATGGTTTAACGATAATGTTACACATGTTGATGACCCCGTTGGTGCAGTTGCAGTTCATATGTTTAACGGTATCTGGGGAACAATAGCCGTAGGACTTTTCGCAACAGCTTCAGCTCCCGGCTTTGAACTTGCAGGTATTGATGAAGGACTTTTCTACGGCGGCGGTTTCACACAGCTTGTTAAGCAGTTAGGTGGTATGGCAGTTACGGCTGCTTGGACAGTAGTTACCATCACAATCGCATTCCTCATTATCAAAAAGACTATCGGTTTAAGAGTCACAGAGGAAGAAGAGATCATCGGTCTTGACAGAACAGAGCATGGTCTTCCTTCAGCATATGCAGGCTTCTCAATCATGGATATTTCCAACACAATGACCATGGATGTTAATGAGAACACTAACTTAGGTAATGATGATTACGAAACAGCCTCTGAGGTTCAGAAGAAGGCAGCAGTTTCAGTTGCTATGGCACCTGATCTTACTACCGGAATCCACAAGGTTGTTATCATAGCAAAGCTTACAAAGTACGATTCACTTAAGAAGGCAATGAATGACTTAGGTGTAACCGGAATGACTGTAACTCAGGTAATGGGCTGTGGCGTTCAGAAGGGCGCAGGCGAGATGTACCGTGGAGTTGAGGTTGATGCAACCTTACTTCCCAAGGTTAAGGTTGAGGTTGTTGTAAGCGAAATTCCTGTAGAGAAGGTTATAGAAGCAGCCAAGAAGGCTCTCTATACCGGCCATATCGGAGATGGAAAGATATTCGTCTACAATGTGGATAAGGTCGTTAAGATCCGTACAGGTGAAGAAGATTTCGACGCCCTCCAGGACGTGGAATAATATAATTACATATTTTCTTAATCCAGGGAGGCCGCAGTTAATCTGCGGTCTCTTTGTATGTTATAATAAATAAAAAATGTAACGGAGGAAAATTATGCGATACACACTTGAAAACGACCTTTTAAAGATAGAAATTGATTCAAAGGGCGCTGAGATTAAGTCAGCCCTTGATAAAAAGACAGGACATGAATACATGTGGCAGGCTGACCCCACTTTCTGGGCCCGCACCTCACCTATCCTTTTCCCCATTGTAGGGTCACTTAATAACGAGACCTATCGCTTTGATTCTAAGGAATATAACATGAAGTCCCACGGCTTTGCCAGGGATACCGAATTTGCATTAGTTTCCCAGAGCGATAAAGATATATGGTTTGAAATAAATGACACTGATGTCACTTATGAAATATATCCCTTCCACTTTAAACTGAAGGTCGGCTATGAATTAAAGGGAAAGACACTTAAGGTTAAGTGGAACGTATATAACCCGGGCCAGGAGCGGGCTGATGAAAACTTATATTTTTCAATAGGAGCACACCCTGCCTTTAACTGTCCCATCCACGGAGAAGAAAATAAAGAAGGCTACAGATTATACTTCGGTGAAGGAAAAACAGAGCTTCACCATCATGGCAATTTAACAGGCACCTGCACCCACGAGGACATAACCCTTAAGCTTGATAACGAAAGGGCTTATATCACGAAGGATTTCTTTGACAGAAGCACCTATATAATCGAGAATAAGCAGCTTGATACCATCGCAATAGAGGAGCCTTGCGGAAAAAGAATTGTTACCGTTAATTTCGACACACCTTTAGTTGCGGTATGGTCTCCCGTTAAGGGAAAGAATGCTCCCTTTATCTGCATAGAGCCCTGGTGGGGAAGAGCAGATTATAATGACTATGAGGGAACCCTTGAAGAGAGGGAGTACGGAAACGTTCTTTCCAAGGGGGCAGAATTTAACAATACCTACAGCATCACCTACGGCGCATAAAGAAACAAACGCCTGATGCATCAGGCACATGAGAGAATCGGCACACCACAAATGCAGGGAAACATATGAAATTACTCACAATAATCCTACTTGCAATCTTAATAATTATCATAATAATATTTGCCATTGCAGCCTACCTTGCCCGCTTCATGGCCCGTCCCAAGCTTCAGACCAGAGAGTCTGAGACTAACTATGCCAAGGAAAACGGCCTCTGGGATGATTATGATAAGCTCCAAACCCAGACCTATGATATAACCTCCTTCGACGGATATCTTTTGAAGGCTGAATTCATACCTGCGCCTGAAAGAACCACCATTGCAGGAAAGCAAACCACCATTGCAGGAAGACAAACCACCGATGCCGGGAAGCAGACCATTGGCGCAATGAAGGATGCCTCAAACAGGAAATCTGACAAGTATGTCATAATTTCCCACGGCTACAGCGGGAACCGTTTCGGCTCGGTTAAGTACGTTAATCTTTATCGGAAGCTTGGCTTTAACTGCCTGATATTCGATAACAGAGGACACGGGGAGAATATGAAGGCTCCCTGCACAATGGGCTATAAGGAAAGCAGGGATTTAATGAGCGTTATAGACCATGTCTATGAGCGATTCGGAGATGATATCATACTAGGTCTTCACGGAGAGTCCATGGGCTCAGGCATGACGGTAAATGCCCTTCAGTATTCCCCTAAGGTTAAGTTTATAGTAAGCGACTGCGGCTACAATGACCTTAAGGCGCTTTTAATGGACCTTGTCGGAAGAAAGGCTCCCTTCGCGAAATTCATAGTGTATCCGGCAAGCCTTATCTCAAAGATATTCTACGGCTACTATATTTCCGAGGTATCACCCAAGAGGTATGTTGCCTACAATGAGATTCCCATTCTCTACGTTCATGGCAGGGAGGATAGATTCATTCCCGTGCATCACGCCCAGGAGATGTTTGAACTTAATAACGCCCATGTACGAAACACCGGAAGGGGAACCTGCAAACTCTCTATTTATGAAAACGCCCACCACGCGGGAAGTATCGTAACTGACAGGGAAGGATATCTTAATATGCTTCGGGATTTCCTTGAAGGCATCGGGATAATCTGATATACTTATTTTAGATTTTTTTGGAGGTAAGCTTATGGCTTCAGGATTTTTATTACTTGCAGGCGGACTGCTAATTGTTATCGTAGCTGTTGTTATATCAGTTGTTTCTACCATGGTTTCTACCTTTGCGGCAGTTACTGATGATGAGGAAGAGGACTGATCGGTATTTTAATTACGGACTTTATTAAGAGATACCTTCGGGTGTCTCTTTTTGACATTATGAGGCAAATATATGGATAAATATATTAAGAACCGAATCACATACAACGGAATAGGCAGCACGGATGATGATATGACGCTGCTTTTCGAATGCATGGAGAATTTCGGAAACGGCGATTTTTCATATGTTAACAGGGAGGATTTTGATGAGCCCCAGATAGGCGATATGTTTAACAGAATGCTTAAGCTCTCCCTGGACCGTAATAATAAATACCTTGCCCGCATAAATGATGCCCAGTACCGTATAGGTGACAGCACCTGCCTTAAAAATATGCTTGCGCTCATATCCACCCAGCAGGAGATAGCCGAGGTGCTAAGTCAGTACCGGGAATCGGCAGATGATGGGGAGTTTTCCACTGATGACGTGAACAGAGAATTTTTAATGCTGTCTAAAGAGATCAAAAATACCTTCCTTCCCTGCATCAAGGAAGTACGTAAGTCTATGTTTTTGCTTGACGGAATGCTTAACGGCGGAGAGATGGACGCAAGTGAGGAAATAAGAAAGAGACTTTCCGTTGTATCGGAGAACCTTTATAGTATGACTGACCGCATAAGCGATATGTCAGAAGATGCCGAGAAGCTTTATGAGGTTTTAGATAAGAATTCAAGATTCAATGAGACCTTTCTTGAAAGCGTTGATTCAATAGTTAAGTCCTATAAGGAACTTTCAAGCGAATGCCTTGATACGGGAAGATATCTTATAAGGATATCAAGAGATGTGGACAATGCCAGAAATGATATGTTTCGCCATAATTCAAAGCCCACCCTTCACGATGAGCTGCGTGTCTATGATGTTGATCATTTAACCCTTACCTGGCGTTTATATAACAATATAGTTGAGTTTGAATCCTTAAGGCTTACCCAGGTTAATAACCCTGAAAGCTGCAAATTCGGTAAGTGGGTCCAGAAATCAAAGGATTCCGATGCAGGATATGTTTCAACAGATGAATTCAATGCTGTAGTGGAAGCCCACCTTGCTCTCCACGAAATATCAGTTAAGTGCTTCGAAGCAAAGCAACAGTATGACAATGCCCTTGCAATGAAATATTTCGAAGAGGCCCTTAAGAATTACGAGGCCTTCCACACTGCCCTTGAAGCGCTACATGAGCGCTTAAGAGAGCTTGGCATTACAGAAGAAACTGATGTCTGGAAATTCAGGGGATAGGCCCGTTATTTAAGTAAACTAGGGGATTATCTCAATACATTTCTTGGGAAGCCATTTAAGGAGTATCGCGTTAAGATCCCGAACCTCTATGGGCTTTGCCAGGAAATCATTCATACCTTCATCCAGGAAAAGCTGTTTAGCCTCACCTGCAACGTTGGCAGTAAGGGCTATTATTGGCATGTTGTTATATTTGGTGTGGAAACGACGTATGATCCTGGTGGTATCAATACCGTCAAGTTCAGGCATCATATGATCCATGAACACTAAATCATAGTGAGAAGAGGTTATCTTTTCGATGGCCTGTTTTCCTGAAATGGCCTTATCAGGCTTTATTCCTACTCGTTCCAGTAATTTTTCAGCAACCCTTAAGTTAATAGGAGTGTCATCAACCAGGAGCACTGATGCGCCATGTACCATGAAATGAACCTCGGAAGGCGTTGAAATTGAGTCAAGGTCCGGAGCAATGCCCTGAGCCTTATTCATGCAGTTATAGATAAGGTTTTTAAGGTTAATGGTGTATACGGGAGCCTTGATGGTCTCTATTTTTGTATGATCCTTTAATATCGCAGGTCTTTCTTCGCCGGTTATAAGGCAGACATGAAGATTCTTATTTTCATTCATGAGGCCTTCTAAGAATTCGATATCATCGCTTTCCATATCTTTATCCTCCTCAACGAGAAGGAAACACTCAAGGGAAGCGTTATCCCTGATCCAGTGCATGAGCTTCTCCAAAGCATCTGAATCAAATTCAAGAAAGGTGCAGGAAATTCCCAGCATATCAGATACATGAACAAGGTGCTCGGCACGCAATGTGGGCTTTGCCATATTTAATATGGCGATCTTCTTTGCATTCTCAACAAAGGCGCAGGGAGTGTTTGAAGGAACCTCCTGGGGAATACTGAAGGAGAAGACGGAACCTACACCGAATTTACTTGAAACGGATACATTTCCGCCCATGAGCTCTGTGAGCTGCTTCACTATTGCAAGGCCTAAGCCTGTTCCTTCAATGCTTCGATTTCGCTTACTATTCACCTGTGTGAAGGACTGGAAGAGCCTTCCCAAGTCTTCCGATTTAATTCCTATACCGGTATCCTCAACCGAAACATTCAGTATTGTATTTTTTTCGTTCTGCCTCTGATGGGAGATAACTATACGGACAGAGCCGCTTTCCGTGAACTTAACGGCGTTATTTGCAAGGTTTATTATTATTTGCTGAATTCTTGAACTGTCACCGATGAGATGCTCGGGGATGGTTGGATCAACATCAACTAAGAGTGAAACGGAATCCTTCTTTGGAAGGAGACGGTTTGAGATTATGGAATTTACGTTGCTTATAAGTTCGGGCAGGGAATATTCCTCCGGAAAGATATCAAGCTTTCCTGAGTTTATCTTTGAGTAGTCAAGAATATCGTTTATTATACGAAGAAGAGCCTTGCCTGAGGACTGTATCTCTTTAACATGCTCATAGGCCTCATCAGACATTTCTTCCTTAAGGGCTATCTCGGCCATTCCGATGACCGCATTCATGGGAGTCCTGATCTCGTGGGACATGTTGGCCAGGAAGTCATCCTTAAGAGAACTTGCCTTTAACATTTCTTCGTTGGAACGCTCCGTGTTAAGGCGGCCGTTTGCGGCATTTGATATGATACCCGCCATTGTATACATGAACTCAGAGGCCTTCATTATGCTAAAGATATCGGAAGTGTGCTTTTCCTTAAGGGCACTCATTAAAAGTTCAGGATCAAGGTCGTAGTCTCCCGCAATTTCCGTAAGTTCGTCAAGAGAGGGAAGGCTTTCCGGAAGCATTCCGCCTACCATACAGGCAACGGTTAAGCCGTCTATTATAATGGGAGAAGAGAACTCAAGGAGTCCCATGTGGCAGTAATAGATACTTGCCTTTTCGCGCTTTCCTGCCTCATTTGCGCCATAGACATGGCATTCCCGGCAGAGCATGCAGGCCTTTTTGTTATTTTTAACAAGCTCATCGCAGTACCTGTCAGAGCCGGACTTTTTGGTTATGGGATTGCCATCGAGATCTATGGTAACGGCTGACATTCCCGTCATTTCGTGGAAGGAATCCTGCACACGCTGTAATTCATCTATGTTGAGCCATTTTAAAAGCTCTTTTTTGTATTCCTTACTTCCTTGCATATTGCCTCCGGGATGAGAGTCTTTTAAGACATTTACTCCCTGTATCTTTAAAACAGTGTCTTAACAAGATACTGATATATTTCCTGATTATGCTTATTCCAGTTATCGCAGATGCGGATCGCGGTTTCCTCAATGGGGACGGAGAGGGTTAGATCCATAAGCTTTATATCTTTATCCATCGCAACAAGATGTGACTCGTATTCGCCGCTTGTTGCCTTGTAGTAATCCGCGGTTATCGAAACCTCATTTCGAAGCTCTATCTGGTTTTTCTTGAAATAATCGTTTATTTCCTGCTTGATATCAGAATTGATGTCGTTTTCAAAGAAATGGATGGCGTCCTTGCCTTCCTTGGTAAGCTTAAGGTGGGTCCTGTTTCTGTAGGACTGGGCCGTTACAAGCTTGGCATCAAGAAGGTCCCCTATGACCTCCTGAAGTGTCATGAAGTTCGTATATTCCTTCTCTAATATGAAGTCGCCGATCTGGGCCTTCGTAAGGGGAAAGTCCACCCGGTCAAGCATATAGAGGACTATTAATTTATAGGGTGTTAATTTATCTGTCATTTTAGTCTCCGGAGTTTTGCTTTTTTTGCAAATATATCTTTTTAACCCTTGATGGAAGTGAAAGAAGGAACTTGACTAATACAGTCAATATACTTATCACTAAGATCTCGCATATGAAAAGCACAAGCACGTTCATATTGCTGAAGGGACGTCCTGCAACCTGAAGGGTCATATAGTCAACCACCACGTGGTGTATCAGGAAGAATTCGTAGGTATAGCCGCATAGGAAGGTTATGACCTTCATGACCTTCGGTATCTTTTTAAACACATCCTCAAGCCCCCTGAAGAAGAGGAATACGGCAAGGATCTGGGAAAGTATCATCAGATTGTCGTTTATGCCTAAGGGGTTAGGATAAAGAAGATAGAAAAGTATCACCGGAATGCCCACGCCGAAGGATATCCACTTGGGTATCTTATCGATAATGAGGATAAGGAACATCCCGAGGAAGAAATCGTATATCTTTACCGTGAAATTAACATATCCCGGGTTCGTTGCAGCATAGGGAAGAAGGTGGTAGGTTGCGATCGTCACTATGTAGTAGATGGTCGCGATCATAAAGGTTACGTACTTATTCTTAAGGAGCGCCCATCTTATGATAGGGAAAAGGATATACATAAGCATAAGTGCTCCCAGGAACCACTCGCCTATTCCCAGTGAAAAGGTGGAAACGCCGAAGGAACTTAAATAGGCATCCATTCCAAGCAGCGTAAATATAAAGCTAAGGGGATGAAGCGTCCTGTTATAGACACCGCTTAAGCTTTCTCCGCTTAGTGCCATGAATGCAAGAAGATAAAGCACGTACACCAGGTAAAAGGGCACCAGAATCTTAAGGAAACGCTTCTTAAAATAGTCCTTAATATCAAAGGGGGACTTATCCTTAGTAGACAACATAAGGCCCGCACCGGACATCATGAAGAAAATGCCGACGCTGACCTTTGCAATGTGCATGTTTGAATTTTGAAAAAGATATACTACGGAATCAAGCTGGCGTATTCCCTTCTGATAGAGGGCAAAGACCATATGGTAATATACGATCCCCGCCATGCATAGAAGCCTGAGCACATCCATGAAATAATATCTTTTTTTCATTAGCGGTTTATGAATTTTCGTCTTCTATATATTTAAGCGCTGTCTTTAAGTCCTTAACTCCAACGAAGGTTGCTGGGAAGGAAAGACCGCTTTTAAGAGACACCTTAAAGGGTGAATATTTTTCCACGTAAACGGCGTTTACTATGGTTTTGGTGCTTATGAGCGCAAAATGGGTATACATACATATGAGCTCGAAAAAGTTATAGATATCGGTAAGGATCGGAACGCAGGTGCCGTCCTTTAAGTATACGTTAACGAACTGCTTGTCAGTTTCGGCGTATACTATATCATCCTCAAGAACATAGTAGGTCTCGTTCTGATGCCTTAGTTCTATGGTGGGAACCTGGTTCTCGGAAATGACTACTGCCTTATCTAAAAGCTCTGAAAGCTCCTTTTTGATTATCGGTTTATTTAGGAAAAGTATATTGTCGGGATAGGCCTTAAGCTCCTTTACAAGTGATGAATAATCAAGCTTTGAAGAGCAGAGAACAATCGGAGCGGTAACGCCCTCGGCACAGAGATTAAGGGCAAACTCAAGCCCGTTCTCGGTATCCTCAACTATATCAATGAAAAAAAGATCATAGGATTTCCTCTTCGGAAAAAGCTGTGAACCAACCCCGAAGGAATCCGTGTAAAAAACACCTGTCTCTGACTTACGAGCATCCGACTCGCGCCCTAAAAGACGCTCCAGCTGTTTTCTGTCAGCGACATTGTCATCGCAGATAGCTATATGCATTGTAACCCCTTATATTAACCCCATATATTTCCGGTGCGTCAGATGCTGTGAATGCTGAACGGACCGAATTTAAGAAACAAAAATAAAATAACCTGAAGAACTAAGATAACCGGCATTCCTATGGTGAACTTAAGGTGCCTTATCTTATGTCTGAAAATATACATTCCAAGAAGCGACCCCACACTTCCACCCATTATGGCGATTAGAAAGAGAGTAGCCTCCGGGATCCTGAAGGCGCGTTTCTTTGCCTTCAGCTTGTCAAGCCCCATGATAAGAAAACCTATGATATTGATTATGGCCAGATATCCGATGATAAAGGCCTGAACCGAAAGATTAGTCATATCCTCAATATCTTACATCAAAAAACGCCGCATTGCAAACCGACGATTTGCATAAAAATTAGCATATTCATTATAATTATGCATAAATATAAAAATATTGTTGATATTTATGCATTATGGGTGTATAGTTATTCACTGGCGCGATGACATATTTCTTTATTAAATAAGAAACGTTGAGTTTTAGCTTAGATAAGAGTAAAATATAACGGATAATGCGTTCAGGCATTACCATGTATCAATTACGGAGAATTAAGGATTATGAAGACCAATATTTTTATAGACGGATCAGAAGGAACAACAGGCTTAAGGATATTCGAACGTTTCGAAGGCAGGGATGATATTGAACTTATGAAGATAGATCCCGAGAAGCGTAAGGATCCTTCAGAGAGAGCAAAGATGATAAATGCTTCAGATATCACATTTCTTTGCCTTCCCGATGATGCATCAAGAGAGTCGGTATCTTTAGTTACTAATGACAAGGTTAAGATTCTTGACACCTCAACGGCCCACAGAACCGAAGAGGGCTGGACCTACGGCTTCCCCGAACTTAAATTAGGTCAGAGGGAAAAGATAAAGACTTCAAAGAGAATCGCGGTTCCCGGCTGCTATGCAACAGGCTTCATATCTTTGGTATATCCCCTTATAGAGTCAGGTCTTATGAGTGCTGACTACCCGGTATCGAGCTTCGCCCTTTCAGGCTATTCAGGTGCCGGAAAGAAAGCGATCGCAGTATACGAAGGCCCGGATAAGCCGGAGGAGTTTAATTCTCCCAGGGAATATGCCCTTACGCAGAAGCATAAGCATCTTAAAGAAATGCAGAAGATAACAGGACTTAAGAGGGCACCTCTTTTCAGCCCCATAGTTGATGACTATTATTCGGGAATGTTCGTATCCGTTCCCCTTTATACGGATATGTTAAATGGCGTTTCATCTCCTGAAAAGGTGCATGAAATGTTCGTAAAGCACTACGAGGGCGAGAAATTCATCCATGTGATGCCCTATGGCGCAGAGAGCGAGACTAACGGCTTCATTGGAGCCAACAACCGCTCGGGCTGGGACGGACTTGAGATATTCGTAACAGGCAATGAGGAAAGGATAGTGGTTACCTCCCGCTTCGATAATCTGGGCAAGGGAGCATCAGGTGCGGCAGTGCAGTGCATGAACATCCTACTTGGCTGCGATGAAGCGAAGGGACTTAATTTATAAATGGCAGACTTTAGCGTAGAAACAATGACAATTGAAGACTATGAGGGAGTTAAGGCCTTATGGATGACCATTAAGGGCTTCGCCATAAGGAGCATTGACGACTCCTACGTGGGAGTTGAGAGATTCCTTAAAAGAAACCCTTCCACATCCGTTGTTGCCATTTCAAATGGCGAGATCGTGGGCGCGATCCTATGCGGTCACGACGGCAGAAGAGGATGTCTTTACCACGTATGTGTCCGTGAGGACATGAGACGACGCGGAATCGGGAAGGCCATGGTTGTTAAGTGCATGAATGCCCTTAAAGCCGAGAACATAAGCAAGGTATCACTTATAGCTTTTTCCACCAATGATATAGGAAATGCCTTCTGGAAAGAGATAGGCTGGACCAAAAGAGAAGATCTTAATTACTATGATTTCGTCCTGAATGAGGACAACATCATCAGATTCAATAATTAAAGGAGCGCATTATGAAATTCATCGAAGGCGGCATCACAGCACCTATTGGCTTCGAGGCAGCAGGCATCGAGGCAGGTATTAAATACGAAAACCGTAAGGATATGGCAATCATCTATTCAAAGGAGCCCTGCATGGTTGCAGGAACCTTCACTTCGAATAAGGTTAAGGCTGCACCTGTAAAGTGGGACATGGCCATAGTAAATGATTCACCCTATGCCCAGGCAGTTATAGTTAACACAGGTATCGCCAATGCCGGCACAGGTTCAGAGGGAATGAAGTACTGCGAAGAGACAGCAAAAGAGGCTTCGAAGGTATTGGGAATCCCTGAGAATGCGGTGCTTGTAGGTTCGACAGGAGTTATAGGAGCGCAGATCCCAATTGACCGCATTAAGGCAGGAATCAGTAAGCTTGCCTCAGCTAAGAACTCTTCCAAGGAGAACGGAACAGATGCTTCAAAGGCCATAATGACCACCGATACCGTTAATAAGGAACTTGCAGTAAGCCTTGATATAGACGGCGTAACAGTTACCATCGGCGCCATGAGCAAGGGAAGCGGAATGATCCATCCCAACATGTGCACCATGCTTGGCTATGTTACCACCGACGCTTCAATCTCCAAGGAAGCTTTAACAAAGATATTAAAAGAGGATGTGGTTGATACCTACAACATGATCTCCGTAGACGGAGACACCTCAACCAACGACACCCTCCTCATCCTTGCCAACGGCATGGCAGGAAATAAAAAGATAGAGATCGGCACCAAAGCCTATGAGGACTTTAAGGAGGCCGTTCATTATATTAACGAAACTCAGGCTAAGCGTCTTGCAGGAGACGGCGAGGGCGCAAATGCCCTTATCGAGTGCAAGGTTATAAACGCTGCAACCAAAGCTGATGCCCGCACACTTGCCCGCTCGGTAATATCTTCATCTCTTACTAAGGCAGCAGTTTACGGACACGATGCCAACTGGGGAAGAATCCTTTGTGCTCTTGGTTATTCAGGGGCTGACTTTGATCCCGAGAACATGGAGCTTTACTACCAGGGCGAGACCGGAAGCATGCTTATCTACAAGGATGGCCTTGGCACTGACTACTCTGAGGAAGAGGCAACGAAGCTTCTTTCCGAGAAGGAGGTCCGCTTCTTAGTTGACCTTAAGATGGGTGATGAGAGCGCCACCGCCTGGGGCTGCGACCTCACCTACGACTACGTAAAGATAAACGCGGACTACCGCAGCTGATATATTCTTTAGTTAGTGTGATTTTTTAACTTTTACTCGGACTCTCATTATACCAGCCCTCGGCAAGCCAAATATTGCCGTTCGCGTGGCTTTGCTGCGAGCAATACATATTTCTTGATATTGCTTCACAGCTTAAGGAGGAAAAGTCCATGGATGGACTTTTCAGTCGCAACTCGCGAATGGATTCGCGGTGCGACGTCCCGCAGTATTACGATAACTTTGATGCAATATTTAGAAATATGATGCGCAGCAGCAGTCTGCGAAGGGCAATATTTGATTGCCGTGGGGCGGATGATGTGAGGAATGATGCGCAGCAGCAGTCTGCGAAGGGCAATATTTGATTGCCGTGGGCGGATGGAATGCGGAATGATGCGCAGCAGCAGTCTGCGAAGGGCAATATTTGATTGCCGTGGGCGGTTGATGTGAGGAATGATGCGCAGCAGCGCGTTTTTAAGGAGTGTATAAATGGAAAAAGACATGGACGAATTATTGAAGAAGGCGGAGGTGCTCATTGAGGCCCTTCCTTACATTCAGAAATTTAACAGAAAGATAATCGTTGTGAAGTACGGCGGCTCAGCCATGAGCAACGAAGAACTTCAGAGGAACGTCATCGAGGACGTAACCCTTCTTAAACTTGTAGGCTTCAAGCCGATTATCGTGCACGGCGGCGGCAAGGAGATAAGCAGCTGGGTCAAGAAGGTTGGCAAGGAATCTGAGTTCGTTAACGGCCTTCGTGTGACGGATGCAGAAACAATGGAGATCGCCGAGATGGTCCTTAATAAGGTAAACAAGCGTCTCGTCAATATGGTGAATGAGCTCGGCGTAAGCGCTGTTGGAATATCCGGCAAGGACGGAAGATTACTTAATGTTGAAAAGAAGTATTCAGATGGCAAAGATATAGGCTATGTTGGAAACGTTAAGGAAGTTAATCCCAAGATCCTTTATGACATGCTTGAGAAGGATTTCCTTCCCATCGTGGCACCTATAGGCTATTCCGATGAATTCGAAACCTATAACATCAATGCAGATGATGCAGCCTGCGCAATCGCCAAGGCCGTTGGAGCTGACAAACTTGTATTTTTAACCGATATCGAGGGCCTGTATAAGGATATAAACGACAAGGATTCGTTCATTTCACGTATCACGGCATCTGAGGCCGACGAACTTATAAGCGGAGGCCTTATCGGAGGCGGAATGCTTCCCAAACTTAACAACTGTACCTCAGCCATTAAAGAGGGCGTTAACAGAGTCCATATCCTTGACGGAAGGATCCCTCACAGTATGCTGCTTGAGATCTTTACCAATAAGGGTATCGGAACAGCTATCATTAAGGACGAAGATAAGGACAAGATGGTGAACTAAAATGGGAATGAAGGAATATATCGAAGAGGCCGAGAGCGCTCTTCTTCACACCTATAACAGATATCAGGTAGTACTTGATAAGGGCGAGGGCGTATATCTTTATGATACGGATGGAAAGAAATACTTAGACTTCTGTGCCGGGATCGCCGTATTTGCTTTAGGCTACGGAAACGAGAATTACAACAATGCCTTAAAGAGCCAGATTGACAAGGTGATCCACACCTCGAACTACTACTATAATGTTCCTGCCATCGAAGCAGCTAAGAAGCTTCTTGAAGTATCTAAGATGGACAGGGTATTCTTCACCAACTCAGGCGCTGAGGCCATTGAGGGTGCCATTAAGGCTGCAAGGAAATATGCCTATCTTAAGGACGGCACCACGGATCACGAGATAATCGCCATGGATCATTCCTTCCACGGACGTACCATGGGAGCCCTTTCAATCACAGGTACGAAGAAATACAGAGAGGCCTTCGAGCCCCTTATTCCCGGCGTTAAGTTCGCGACCATGAACGACTTAAGCTCGGTTGAGGCTTTGATTAACGAAAAGACCTGCGCCATAATCTTCGAGACCGTTCAGGGCGAGGGCGGAATATATCCCACAACTGAGGAGTTCATTAAAGGAGTACGTAAACTTTGTGATGAAAAAGATATACTTCTTATTCTTGATGAGATTCAGTGCGGAATGGGAAGAACAGGATATATGTATGCATGGCAGAAATACGGCGTTAAGCCTGATATCATGACCTCTGCCAAGGGTCTTACATGCGGAGTACCGGGAGGCGCCTTCCTTCTTAATAAGAAGGTCGCTGAGAATTCTTTGGTTGCAGGAGACCACGGAACCACCTATGGCGGAAATCCCCTTGCTGCCATGGCAACATGGACTGTACTTAAGGAATATGAAAGACTTAATATCCTTGATAATGTTAAGGAAGTGGGAGACTATCTCTTTGAAAAGCTCGAAGAGATAAGTGCTTCATGCGACAAGGTTACGGGACACAGAGGCCTGGGACTTATCCAGGGACTTGAATTTTCAGAGCCTGTAGGACCTATAATAAATAAATGTATGGAGAACGGACTTATCCTTATAAATGCTGGAACCAACATTATAAGATTCGTTCCTCCCCTTGTTATCACCAAAGAAAATGTTGATGATATGATCGATATACTTAAAAAGGCTTTATAGATTTTATGAGCAAAAGAAAACGTATTATTTCAATATTGATAATATTGCTTGCAAGCGCTGCGATGGTTGTTGTCGGAGTGCTTGGAATTGCGATAAAACCTGTATCCGGAAGCGGAGATGGCACCTCAGATACTGTAGTTTCTGAGATTAAATATGATAATGACAGTATATATTTGTGGTATACGGATGATGCCCTGACGAACTTCTTAAGTTCTGCGGCTGTTCAGTATAACGAGGAGCATGGTGTCAGGATCGTTCCGGTGCTTCAGAGCGAGGTGGATTTCCTTGAGAACATCAATACCCAGACCATTGAGTCTGATGTTCCGGATATGTATATCGTTACCAATGATTCCCTTTCGAAGTGCGCCCTTGCAGGACTGGCAAGTGAGGTAAGTGCTCCCGAGGGCTCTGACTTTACCGGAGCCTATCTTGATGAGGCCTATAATGCCGTTTCCTATAAGGATAAATATATGGCATATCCTCTTTATTTCGAGACCAGCGCTCTGCTTTACAATGAGACCTATCTTGAAAATATGGCAGTAAGCCTGCTTGATGCTGAGGCCCTTGAAAACGAGGATGCTGAAGGAGCAGGTGAAAGTACAGAAGCAACTGCAACCCCTTCTGCAACTGAAACGCCTGCAGCAACTGAAACTCCTTCACCTACTGCAACACCTTCTGCAACGCCCGAATCAACGGGCACAGCAGCTGCAGCCGATAGCAGCGCTTCACCTACTGCCACACCTACCGAGACGCCTACGCCAACACCCACTCCTACACCTACGCCCTGCCCATATACCTCAAGCGAGATAATGGACAAGGTAATGGAGATAATGCCCCAGACCATGGATGATATCACCGAGCTTGCTAACAGCTATGATGCGCCCGAGGGCGTTGAGTCCTTCTTTACCTGGGATGTTACCGATGTTTTCTATAACTATTTCTTTATAGGAGATACCATATCATTAGGCGGAAAGGGCGGCTGGGACAGCTCAATAATAGATATCTATAATGAAGAGGCGATTGAGTCATTAAATGCCTATCAGTCGCTTAACCAGTTCTTCTCCATTGATACCTCTGAGTCTGAATATGATGATATAATCAGTGATTTTATAGATGGAAAGATAGTATTTACAATAGCGACCACAGATGTTGTATCAACCCTCGAAAATGCCAAGGCTGAGGGGACCTTTAATTATGACTATGGCTTTACCATGGTTCCGGATATGAATGAGGAGCTTGATACCAGATCCTTATCCATAACGGACTGTATAGTTATCTCGCCTTATTCGAAGCATTCTGAGATAGCAAATGACTTTGCGTATTTCGTAACTACCGAGCTTGCAGGCTCGCTTTACAGTAAGTCAGGCAAGGTTCCCGTTGCTAAAAATACGGAATTCGAGTATCCTGCACTCCGTATCTTTGCCAACGAATATGAATATTCAGTTTCCATGCCGAAGATCCTGGAATTAAGTAACTTCTGGGTACAGCTTGAGGCGCTCTTTGCGGATATCTGGGATGGTGAAAATCCCAATGACGGCTTGAGAGAACTGGCCGAAAACATGAATTACCAGCTGACCGGCAAGCATGATGAGCTTCCTTACATCTATGAGGAAACCACGGAAGATGAGATTGAATACATTGATGAGGACGAGGCTATAGCTGAGGCTCTTGCTGAGGATGATGACGAGGATGGCTCGGAGCAGTAAGATGCTTTAACAAGCCTCATCACATGTGAATTTGGGTTTAAGGAGCCTTCCTTCTTTTAACTAAAGGAGGAAGGTAACCATGAATAATAAATTAAAAATAATTGCGATCGCCGCGCTGCTTGTTATCGGAACTGCAGTTGGAATCAAGGTGATGTCAGATTCCGGTAAGGATGAGATGATAGACCTTGAAACAGGCGGGACTAACGTGGACGTCCTGCTTGATGAGCCCGGAGCTAATGATGCCGGGGCCAATGGGGTTTCCCAATTGCAGCAAACGGATGTTGAAGACAGCGTCGAAAGCGCTGCGCCTTCAAATGCCACCACTGAGAGCGCTGCAGAAATTTCCGAAAAAGATTCCGACAAGATCATGGTTCATGTCTGTGGGGAAGTGATAAGTCCCGGAGTATATGAACTTGAAGGTGCAAGCAGGGTCTATGAGGCGATTGAAATGGCAGGAGGTTTTACGGATGAGGCCTCCGAGGATTATCTTAATCTTTCATCCTTCATTTCTGATGGGCAAAAGATATACGTGCCCTCTGTCGATGAGATTTCCGAACTTGATGTAAACATTAATATGACAAATGAATCTTCTGATGCAGACGGCCGTATTAACCTTAATACCGCAACTAAGGAAGAACTTATGACACTTAGCGGTGTGGGAGAGGCAAAGGCCGAGGCCATAATCTCATATCGGGAGGCTAACGGCCCCTTTAAAGCTGTCTCGGATATCATGAATATATCAGGCATTAAGGAGGGACTTTATAATAAGATAAAGGACTACATATACGTCTGAATCTTTAATTTTTCTCCATCGGTTTTAACAGTGATCTCACCGCTTTCATCGGTACGGAAGATATCGCTTCCTATCTCCGAAAGTCTTACAAGGGTTTCCTTATGGGGATGCCCGTAGGAGTTATCTTTTCCTGCTGAAATAATGGAATTAAGTGGCTTTACGGCATTTAGGAAATCTTCATCCGTTGAATTTTTCGAGCCGTGATGGGCTACCTTAAGAAGCGTAAGGCGACTCTCGGAATATCCATTTTCATTTAAATAATCCGTAAGCATATCCTCTGCCTCGCCCTCACAGTCTCCGGTAAAGAGAGAACTGAAGGCGAGGCATTTTACGTACAGGACGGTTGATGCTGAATTTATATCGTCGGTTTCGTAGTTTTCAATGGGCGAAAGGCATGTTATCGAAATACCGTCTCTTTTTATCACATCTCCCCTTTTTATATAGGCGATATTTATGCCGTTTTCCAGGGCAATTTCCTCTAATTCCGTATATTTTTCATCCCGCGAACTTTCTGATATATCGGGAAGTACTATGCACTTTATTTTTATCCCTTCTGTTTTTCCGCTTTCCATCAGTTCTATTATCCCGCTTGTGTGATCCTTGTCCGGGTGTGTCATAAAGACATAATCAAGCGTGGCTGCTCCCTTGTATTTAAGGAATGGTATTATCCTGTATTTTCCCACCTCGCTTTCTGTGGTCGATCCTCCGTCTATTAGAATATTAAACTCCTTTGAAATACCGGGTATATTTACCCTGTTTTCAGAGTACCTTAAAAATATGGAATCTCCCTGCCCTACATCCAGCATATTAACCTCAAAAGGGCATCTGGCCCTGACGGTCAACATTATTAGCGCCATGACTGCGATGGTATATTTAAGAAATATTCTTATATGACACCTATGTCGGTATAAAAAGATCATTATAATGATGAAAATGCCGATTTGAAGGTAACTTGGCATACCGGGAGTGTAATAATGACCGGGAAGGTCATCTGCAAACTCTGCAAATTTTTGAAATATTGTGAGAATACCCGTGATGAAACCACAACATATTGTGGAAAGAGGCAAATTAAACCACAACATAATGAGAAGCAAGATGCCAACCGGGAAAAGTACGCTCATTACGGGGATTATAAGGAAATTTAGGAACATGGAATACACAGGAAACTGAAAAGACGTGGCTAAATATATGGGAAATCCTATGACTGCCATGGTCAGAGCAGAAAGAATGCGTTTTTCGAAATTGCTTAGTTTTTTCTTCGGGTTACCTGCTATAAAAGCCCGTAATCTAGAGGGATTCCTAAGTTGTGACACA
>R03__coassemble_378_pt1 | contig 26515 bp, 18 predicted proteins | sample R03__metabat2_low_PE_074 | metagenome-assembled genome bin R03 | reverse complement strand
ATTGGCGCCCAGTTAGGAACCACCGAGATCCTCAAGTAATCCCGAAATAAAAATAGAAGCTTCGCCCGTTTGGGTGGAGCTTCTATTTTTATGCCTAAAATTAATGAAATCGTAGTCCTGATATCATGCTATAATCATCCTATGGACACATTCAGAATAACTACACTTTGCTATATTGAGAAGGACGGGAAGTATCTGATGCTTCACCGGACGAAGAAGGAGAATGACATCAACAGGGACAAATATATTGGTCCCGGGGGACATGTTGAGGTTGGAGAATCTCCGGAGGATTGCTTGAAGAGGGAGGTCTTCGAGGAAACGGGACTTACGCTTACGAGTTTTAAGTGCCGGGGGCTTCTTACTTTTGTATTTGATGGGGAGAGTGATTACAGCTTCCTGTATACGGCGGATGGTTTTGAGGGAGAATTGAAGGAATGTGACGAGGGGGATCTTGAGTGGGTTCCCAAGGACAGAATATTTGATCTTCCAATCTGGGAAGGTGACAGGATCTTCTTCAAGCTTCTTGATGAAAACAGAGAGTACTTTTCGCTGAAACTTATGTACGAGGGTGATAAATTCATCGGCGCTGAGCTTGATGGTTGTGAGATCGGAAACCAATGACCAGTTACCAATGTCTGAGAGACAGTCTGCGCTGTCTCTCTTTTTATGTTATAATAAAAGATACCTATAAACCCTCAAAAGGGTAATAAAAGAAGGGAGAGAACATTATGTTGTTTCAGATCTATGGCAGTACTTCGGGAACACAGCTTTTAGGCTGGCTCGCTGTTTTCGTAGGACTCATCATTATGAATGAGATCGGTCGTCGTACAAAGATAGGCGGTATCACTATCTTTGTTGCAATCCCTCTTATTCTCACAGTGTATTTCATAGGTATCCAGGCAGGTGCCTTCGGAGGTCATTCGAACCCTACCTATGAGTATATGAACGGATGGTTTCATTATTTCAAGCTGTACGCAGCAGATATAGGCTGTGTGGGCTTCATGATGATCAAGTATAAGTGGGGAATAGGTGCCAAGAAGTGGTTCAAGCCCTTCCCGTTCCTCATTGTTGCAGCCAATATCATGATTGCCGTTGTATCTGATATGGAATCTGCAGTTAACGCTATGAAGGTTACAGGCGATCTTTCAGGTGCCTGGTGGGCTTCCAACGAAGGTGTATTCCTCTACGGAGGCTGGTGGAATGTTCTTAATGCCATCGCCGGTGTGCTTAACATCTTCTGTATGACAGCATGGTGGAGCGTATATACTTCAAAGGATCAGAAGGATATGTTATGGCCTGATATGACTATCTGGTTCATCGTTGCTTATGATATCTGGAATTTCCAGTATACTTATGCGAACCTCCCTACACACAGCTGGTATTGCGGCGTTGCACTTTTACTTGCTCCTACATTTGCCAATGCACTTTGGAACAAGGGCGGCTGGATCCAGAACCGTGCCAACACCTTGGCAATCTGGTGTATGTTTGCACAGGTGGTTCCTCTGTTCCAGTTAAGCAGTACATTCTCAGTACTTCCCTCTCTTTATAAGGGAGCAAACGGATTATCTGCCCTTGACCTTTATGACAAGGCGATCGCAGTATATTCAAGCGGAGTTAACACCTCAGGTGATGTGATAGCAAGCATGGGAATCACAGCTAACCCGATCCCTCAGGGAGTCATTTCAATCCTTGCACTTGCTGCAAACGTTATCTGTCTTGCAGTTATAATAAAGAGATCAAAGGCTCAGCACATCAATCCTTACAAGACAGATGTCTGGAAGGGAACCAAGGACTTCGAGGAAGCAGCTCTTCGTATGGAATAAAATTCTTTCATTCTAAGGAAAGTCTAATAAAAGTGACAGTGGGAACGTACCCACTGTCATTTTTTATGTTATAGTTTTATTACCAATAAATATAAAGGACGGACATTTATGTTTGACAAGGAATTGCTTGCTCTTTTGGGCAAGGACAAAAAGTATGTGTTCTACATGGTTAGTTGTAACTTACTAACTACGGTGAGCAATGTGGTCTTCGCGTTCGCGCTCTGCAGGATATTTAATTTACTTATTCTTAATGCTCCCTTCGGACAAAGCTATACTTCACCAATAGTAATGGCAGCAGTGGCTTTGATGGTAAGGTTTGTGCTGGCGCTTTTAAACGGACATTTCTCATCGAAACTTGGAACGAATGCAAAGGAGATGCTGCGTTACAGGATATACAGCAAGGTTGCGCGCCTGGGCGTTCGGGAAACAGATGAGCTTTCCCTGGCATCCCTTACCCAGGTTGGAATCGAGGGCGTTGAGCAGCTTGATCTTTACTACTCAACCTATATACCGCAGTTTTTCTACTCGGTAATCTCACCCTTTATACTTTTCGCGATACTGATGTTCATATCGAAGCCCTCGGCGATCATCCTTATCTGCTGCGTTCCCCTCATCCCCATGAGCATCATCGCAGTAAGCAAATATGCCAAAAAGATATTCGCCAGGTACTGGGACCAGTATACGAAAATGGGTGATGCCTTCCTTGATAATATATCGGGAATGAAGGAACTTAAGATATACGGCGCCGATGAAAGATATCATAACAAGATGAATGACGAGGCTGAGGAATTCAGGAAGATCACAATGAAGGTCCTTACCATGCAGCTTGCATCCACCACCATCATGGACCTTGTTGCCTACGGCGGTGCCGGCGCAGGAATTGCAGTAGCCATCGCAACGAGACAGAGCGTGAATCCCATATTCAGCATGGAAACGCCCGCGCTGCTTTTATTCGTTGTGCTTATCGCAGTTGATTTCTTCCTTCCCTTAAGGGCATTGGGTTCAGCCTTCCACGTTTCAATGAACGGAGCAACGGCAGGTAAAAAGATACTTATTCTCTTAAATACCCCTGAACCTATATGGGGCAATGAAAAGATAGAAAAATTCGATATAGAAATGACAGATGTGTCATTTAGCTACGACGGAACAAGGAAGATCCTTGATAATGTTTCATTAAAGGCAAATAAGGGCGAGCTTATCTCTATCGTAGGAAAATCAGGCTGCGGCAAGTCAACCATCATATCCCTTATGGCCGGAATGCGAAGGGCTGCTGAGGGCTCGATCAAGATTGGCGGCAAAGATATAAGCACTCTCTCAAGAGATGATTATTACTCCCACTTGGGCCTTGTTTCCTATAACACCTATCTTTTCGGAGATACAGTGCGCAATAACTTCCGCATGGCGAAAGAAGACATAACGGATGAGGAAATATATTCTTTCCTTAAGCTCGTTAACTTAAGCGATTTCATTAAGGAAAACGGCGGACTTGACTTAGAACTTAAGGAGGGCTCTGTTAATATCTCGGGTGGCCAGAGGCAGAGACTTGCCCATACCATTTCTCCCATACTGATAGCCATCATAGTGGACGGTGCGGTTGCGATCATTGTATCTATAATCAGTTCGCCGGTGCTTGGTCTTATCGCACTTATTTCATATTTGCTAATCGGACCGGTGCTTTCCCTTGCAGCCCTTCCTGCTAATCTGACCCAGACCTTTGCATCAGGTGACAGGATCCTTGATTTCATGGAGGAGGAGCCTGTTGTTAACGAAAACCACCATGGCAGGGACTTCGTATTTGAGAATGTTGAAATAAAGGATATGAGCTTTGGCTACGAGAAAGATTCGAAGGTAGTAGATAGCGCTTCCCTTAAGATAGAAAGAGGAGACATAGTTGGAATAATAGGTCCCTCAGGCTGCGGAAAGTCAACGCTCCTTAAGTTATTGCTTAGATTCTATGATCCTGATGAAGGAGAGATCTTCTATAACGGAATACCGCTTAAAGATATAGATGCTTCCGCCCTCCATAAGAATGTGGTAATGGTTTCCCAGGATACCTATCTTTTTGACGACACCATAATCGGAAATATAAGGGTAGCAAAGGAAAATGCCACATTAGACGAGGTGAAGGAGGCCTGCAGGAAGGCTTCCATAGATGAATTCATTGATACACTTCCGGATGGATATGAGACGGAAGTGGGACTCCTGGGTGACTCCCTGTCTGCAGGTGAGAAGCAGAGAATCGGGCTTGCAAGAGCCTTCGTATCAGGCGCATCAGTGATACTGCTTGATGAGGTAACCTCAAATGTGGATGCAATCAACGAAGGAATAATCTTAAAGAGCCTTAAGGACGTATCGAAGGATACCACCATAATCCTGGTATCCCATAGGGAATCCACCGTCAGCATCTGCAGCAGAGTATACGAAAGCGGGAAGTTTTAAAGGGTTGAGTAAAGCTTAGACAATTTATTTAATCTTAAATGTTCCGAAGTAAGCATCCTGAGCATAAGCTCGGGATGTTTTACGTTTTCGGTAAGGAAATTGTCAGCAGTCATGGATATGAGGATAACATCTGAGGATGCTGCCATATAGACGGTTTCATCCTTGCTGTCCTTAACGATGGAGGCAATTCCGAAAACCTCACCTTCCTTTATAAGGTACATGGGATTTAAGAATCCCTTATCATCCTTCGTATAGGTGATTATACTTCCGGATACGGGAATGTATATCTTTTCAATAGGAGAACCTGAAGGGAAGACCTCCTGATCCTTTCTCCTGAATTCGAAATCAACATAGGAAAGAAGCTCCTTAATCTCCCTGTCGGAGTAATCCCCAAAGAAGGAAAGCTTCCTAAGAGAACTTAATTTGGCATTTTCAATACGTGCTTTATTGACATTAGTGTCATTTTTGTTAATTGAAATATCTCCGCTGTATATTTCGCCCAGAAGCCCTGCCCTTAATACGGAACAGAACTGCTCATTAACCTCCTCTATATTGAAGCCCTCGAAGACCTTTTCATCATAAACATAGGTAAAATCATAGCCATCCTCGGCGATCGAGAAGACAACATTGAAGGGATAGTCATAGACAGCCACTTCCTTAAGGGAAAATACCACATCCTCCTTCATGTTCTTAAAGAAGAAAGAATATTTGTTATTTGATATGAACTGAACACCGATGGTGGGGATGAGGCCGAAGTCATAGCCGAGAGCCTTCTTAAGGTCCTTATCCGTGCAGGTATCGTACTTCTCAGCTGACTGAAGCTGCATCTTCATGCTTTCGTAAAGGTCGGAGCCCTTTAGTTTATTGTCGAAAAATAAAGGAATACTCTTAAGAGAGCCGCTTTCGTGGATATCCATAAGGAGGAAGCTCTCCATATTCTGGGCGTTGCAGACCAGAGTACCAAGGGCTGAATAAAAGACTGACTTAAGGCTCTTTTTATTAACCTCGATGGTGCGCTTTATTATCCCCGCAAGATCCTCGTTGGGGCTAAAGCGTTCAACTGAATATTCGGAGGGCTTTATCTGTTTGCGGACAGGAAAGCGTCCCCTGTGGGCATCAAGAAGCCCCTTCCAGTGCTTAAGACTCTGCTCGGCATCAGCCTTGTGCACATCATAGAGATTGAAATCAAGGGTGGGCTTTGACATAAAGAAGCTGTTTAATATGACACTAGTGTCAGCTATTTCGCTCTCACAAAGAGACAGGATGAAAAGATATCCCTTGTCATCCGTGACGAATAACCTTGCATACACCTGATGGGCAGGGTCACCGTCATAGATCCTGGTCCTCTCAACCTGCAGCGCATTATTTAAGACTTCTATCCTCTCATCAGGAGAAAGAGCCCTTAAATCCGCCATATGAAGACATTCAGGAGAAACATATCTGTTTAAGAGAACCTCGAATGCATTCTGATCGTTAAGAGATTTCAGAGAATATTTACAAATATATTGTGAAAAAAGAGATCGTTTCATGTCATAACCCCAATTTTAGAAATAACAGTGTATATAAGGATTATAGGGCAATTATGCCTTGTTGACAAACAAAAATGGCCATGTTATGTTAATGTATATGACTAATTTACATAACATGGGAAAGAAGTCCCCTTATATATTTATATTACTGATAATGATACTGACCCTAAGCGCCTGCGCACCCTCTGAAGATAAGATATTAGAGGCCCAGAGCGTATACAGGGAAATGATAAGCGTTAATAATCAGGTGGTTGCCGCAAGGAACGCCATAAGCGACACTTCTCTTGATACGGAGCTTAACGCTCTTGCCGAGAAGATACCTGAGATCGAGGAGTATAACTTAAATGAGATGTCAGACTCGGAGATTGATATCCTCATTGAGTCCATGAACACCATAATCGACGCTTACACCGGCTTCCTTAACACTATCGGTGAGATAAAGATAGCAGAGGATGCAACCAGGTTAACCACCATATATTTTAATCTTGTAAATGATACGGATCTTACCTTCGTTAAGCTCCTTCTTGAGGAAGAGGGCGACACTGATGAGATCTCGGATGCCCTTTCATCTGTTTCCGGCTTCACACCCGGACAGGAGATGATAGGCCTGGCAATACACAGGGATGCTGACAATACTCCCTGGATCCTTGAGTTATCTGACGAAAGCGTAAACGAGGCTTCAGATGAGGAAGGAAATGAAGGTGAGGGCGTATACAGGATAGAACTTGATGTTTCTTCTTTTAATGAAGAGAACTTCACATTATATATCCGCAGGGACGCGGAGAGCGGGGAAGTATACGTAAGTCAGGATTGATCCTCTGACTGATATATTTCCGATAAACATGTAACTGATTCAATGGATTGAAGAGGGTTTATCATGATCAAAAAATTCTACAAACATATTCTGCCTGTTATCTTAGCAGGTGCTCTTTCAGTAAGCTCACTTTCGGTGTGCGCTTCGGCTGCGCCCATTGCAGAGCCTTCCCAGCAATTAGACAGCATAATAGATCTTGAGAAGGGAAATATAACTTCCCTTGGAAGCAGTGCCTATCTTCTTAAGACAGATAATGACAAGGTTGCCCAGAGCGCTCTTGATGCTCTGACACTTGCTGTTAAGAATGAGAACCTGACTGAGCTTATGAGCGCTTATAAGCTCATTGCTTCACTTACGCCTACCCAGAGGGTTCATTTCTATTTTTTAAGATTTAAGAATTATTACCTCAATAATTATCTTAACGAAAACTTCCCTTATTTTGATGTAGACAAATATATAGCAAAGTATCCTGAACTTTTCGCTTCCATGGCAGCAGAGGGAGTAACCCTTGACGAGATAAGGAAAGCAGCTGTTGATCACTATGTTGATGAAGGTGCCTATGAGGGCTATTCTTCCTGCACTTCCTACGATCCTGTCATAGGAATCCTCGCTCATCCTGAGAGCACCACCAGCATTCTTGCTTCCTCTAATTCGGATCCCGAGGTTCTTGCACAGAAGATCTGGGAAGCCTATACCAAGGCTGAAGGCTCGCCCTATACCACTGACTACGATCTTTCCGTAGAGGACTTTAAGAATCTTCTTAATAATTCCTCATTACTTAATCCTGACAAAAATATATTATCTTTAAGGAAAAAGACAGAGTCTCTTCCTATCTTTGATTCATCAGAGGAAGAGGAGGTAAAGACGGAAGAAACACCATCTTCCTCAGTCACACCCTCTGAGACTGTTCCCACTGCAACAGCAAGCGCTACACCTACGGAAACGCCGTCAGATGAGCCTGATCCCAGTGCATCTCCTTCTGAGACACCTTCGGAATCACCTACGCCTACGGCAACTCCCACGGCAACAGCAACACCCACAGCGACCTCTACGGTAACTCCTACCCCTACTGCCACACCTACCACGGTAAGCAATAAGGCAGGAAAGATAACGGCTTATCAGGCTGCAGTTCCTACGGCAACAAGCAATATAGTTATAAATTCATCCACATCAAAGCTTGAAAAAGTATCCGGATCCTATTACGGCTCAACCTATGCAGAGATCGTCGAGAGTAAAGGCACTACACAGAAGAAATACACAATGATGATCTATGCCTGCGGTACGGATCTTGAGTCGAAAAATTCCACGCTTACAAAGGACCTTCTCACAATGCTTGAGCAGGACTACAGCGGTGTTGATCTTAATGATATAAATATCCTGGTATGCGTAGGAGGTACAGATACCTATGGCTCAACCTATCTTAATAATGAAAATGAAAATGAAGGCTTAAGCATATACTATGTGGATCCCGCGGCTCTTAAGACTACCGATGCAGATGGTGTTGCAATTGACTATTCTTCCGATACTACGGCAAAGATAAATTCCGACACCTTTAAGCTTCTCGTTCATTATAAGGAGATGATAATATCCGATGCCAATATGCTGACAGCTTTCCTTGACCTGGGGTATGATCTCTTTAATGCAGAGCATTATACCTTAAGCCTCTGGAACCACGGAGGCGGTGCAACAGGCGGTGGATTATATCCTGATGCAACGACGAGGACGAATAGTGATGGAACGACATATACTGTTACCGGCTCAACCGATAGTATGAGCCTTTCATCAATGGAGTCAGCCCTTTATTCAAGCAAGATCTTTAATGAGGGTGATGGTCTTGATATTTTGACCTTTGATATGTGCCTCATGGGAGGAGTTGAGGAAGCTTCTATATTTGCGCCCTATACAAAGTATCTGGTGGCAAGCGAGGAGATGACCTGGGGCAATCTTAGTTACGGAGAATATGTGAAGGCTCTTCTTGAGGCAGCTCATTCTGCGGGTACGGACGGAAGTGTAGATTCGGCCACTGCAGCTGCTAAAATGGCCCAAAGCTATGCTAAAGAGCATATCAAGAACGCACTGAATAACGATGATTTCAAATATACTACCATGAGCGCCTATGACCTTACCAAGGTATCGACCTTGTATACCGACTTAAGTGAGATGTCAAAGGAGCTTGATACTCTGTTAAGCAGCACTGATACCCAGAGCGTGGTATTCACCGCCATGAAGAAGGCAGCAGCAAGGGCGAGCACTTACGGTGAAGCAGATAACGACTTCAAGGATATGGGAGATTATCTCGTTAAGCTTGAGGCATATGTAAGTGAACTTAATCAGGCTTCATTAGCATCCGGAGAAACCAATGTAAGCACAGGAAAGTATTATCAGCTGCTTCAAAAGATAGGCGCTGTGCTTGATGATAAATTCATTCTCTACACAGCATCAAGCTATGATGGTACATCTTTAGAGGTTTCTTATGAATCCGGTACATATTACAGTTTAAGGCAGATTTTAAGTGCTGATCTTCCAGGCGGAAGGGAAGTAAGTGGTCTCTCTATTTATGCTCCCATACGTGTACTTGGAATAAACTCAGGAAATGAGAGTGAGCTTACAACATATCTTGATGAGGCTATTGATTCAAATTATGCAGACCTTGTAAAGCTCTATACCAATCTCCTCGGCAAGAGTACGGATAGTAATCAGACCGCTGAATATAAGCGTTTAACTAATATTGTTAATTACATAAAGACAAATGGTTCTGCAAGCTATAAGCAGATATTCACTGCCGGAACTAAGGAAGCTTCCAAGGCCGGCAGCGATATAAGTACATCAACTAAGACATCTCCCCTGGCCGAAAATACGGAAATGCCTTATATAGTTCTGACTGTTGATTTTAAGGATACTTATGATTCAAGTTTTGCAACAACTGCTGAAAGTAACGGTGTAACACTTACGGATCCCTATACAGACTTTGCCCAGACCACTAAGACCATGCAGATCGTAACAACAAGGAAGCAGCAGGTTAAGGTTGCACAGAGGGATTCAAGCGGTAATATAACTTCTTACACAACTAAGTCGACCGACCTTATAATCAGCGAATCACAGGACATTGATATAAATAACCTCGTTAGCAGCACGGTCACCTATAATTCTGAAACGGGAACGACTACTGACAATACATCATTATCCATCCCTCTTGATATTGTTGATACCTTCATGTATCTGGTTAACGGAAAGAAATACGGTGCTACGGGAGAAGATGCCAAAAGCACATATCTTGATGTTGGAGTTAAAGTAAACAACAGCATCTTTGATAACTTTGTAGACAGCAGCACAGGTAAATCTCTTTTCAGTGACTTAACCTCAAGCACTGTTAATATCTTTAACGGAAACGCATATTACAATACGTCAACTACTACTAGTACGACCACCAATAACACCACCGGATCTGAGAGCGGAACTGAGACTACAACCTCTAATGAGACATCAACGACTACTGAGACTACGGAAGATACATATGTGGATGATGTATACCTGGTATTCGATTCTGCGACCAATACATTGCAGGGTGTAGTTCAGAAGACTGCTGTTACGGATGATAATAATGTTACCTCTTACACCTATTCAAAGGTGAACGGTGTAAAGGCAATAGCTTTCTATCACTACATAATGGCTGATAATCAAAGAGTACTTGTGGAAGATGATACCAATGATTATTCCATCGACAGTATTTATTTCATAGTGGGAGATGATCAATTTAGTCTGACCATGCAGGATGCTGCCAATGCATCATGCTATGATGAGAAGACTTCAGGAAGCGTATGTAAAGGCCAGACCTGGGCTGATTACATAGATCCTTCATATAATAAGTATTATCTTGAGATGGATACCTATACGGTTAATGTCACAACCAATGACAGTACTTCTAACACAAGAACAACTACCGAGGTTACAGCCTATACTTACTACTCAGATGAAGGTCTTCAGGATAAGAACTATTATGATCAGAATATTACCAACTGGGTTGGCGTGAAGGAAGAAGCTACATCTTCCACAACAGACGGCGGCAATGAAAGCAATGCTACCACTTCAGGAGATAGTACAAGCAAATCCGCTGAGGACTCAACTGAGACAGTTAAGGATTCAACTGTTGAAGCAACTGAAAGCACTGAGACAACTGAGAATATCGTTACGGACACAGCAGTAACCGGAACCGAAGAAGAAACCTCACTTGAAACTACAGAAACAACTGATGACGAGACCCTTCTTGAAACCTTAGCTGCTGCGCTTGATAGCAGCGAAGACGGAGATGATGATACAGTTAATGCCATCTTAAGCCTTATGGAAGAGACTGATAAGCAGGGCGAGATAACTGATGGTTCTGATAATGAAGAACTTAATAAGCTTGAGGCTACAGTGACTACGGAATATCAGACAGAGAGCGGTTCTGAAGAGATAAGTCCTGAGGACAGCTCAGATAATGGTGGAGAATCTTCTGATACCGATACCTCAGGTGGATCCGATGGCGGATCAGATGGTTCAGATGGTGACGGAGATTCGGCCGATAGCGGAGATTCAGCCGAAACGCCCCAGAGTGAAGCAACAGAATAATTAATAACAGAATAAGTAAGAACAGAGCAAAGACAATCAATTACCCGGTCACTTGAATTTAATCAGGTGACCGAGTATTTGTTTTTTGGTGATATAGGGATATTCCCAGTATCTTGAATCGGCGGAATTAACGCGGTTGTCCCCGAGAACGAAATATTCTCCCTCGGGAACATCATATTCATACTGAAGGAAAGGATAGGTGGGAGACGTAACATAGTCCTCCAGATAAAGAGATCCGTTTATATATAACTCACCCTCCTCGGTAAGCTCAATATGGTCTCCGGGAAGCCCGATGACGCGCTTGCAGTAGACGGTTCCTTCCCGGTCGTAGATCACGATGTCGCCACGTTCAGGTCCCTTAAATACATAGCTTAATTTCGAATAGGGATATTTTTTCCCTACCGAAAGAGTAGTCTCCATGGAACTTGAAGGGATGTAGGCCATTCCGAATATGGCATAGGCAACTCCGAAGGTCACAATGAATATGAGTACATAGCTTAAGAATTCTTTATAGGCGCTTTTTTTCATATATTTATCCTCTGAGAATGAACGTAAGGGCCATGAAGCCGATGAAAAAGATATAGCCGGTGACAGACTCCCGAATAAGAGCCTTAGTATCCTCCCGCTTATCCTTATAGGTTATTAAGAACACAATGAATGACAATATGAGAAAGATATAACTTATATAGCTTATGCTCTTAAAGCTGGCATCTAAAGCACGGCGAGAGTAATTAGACTGAAATATGGCATATCCTGTTCCGAGAAAAGCGATCACGTAGAAGACAGGATGCGAAATAAATTTGCGAATATTATTCATATGTTTATCCTTTAAATTCTAAATTCAGGACCTGCGAACAGGATTCTGTTGAACGAAGTCCAAAAAGCATTATAATACAAAACGATAACCATTGCACGGAGGTGAAGATTATGTTATGGCCCGGTAATAAAAAGAAAGCAGTCACATTAAGCTACGATGACGGAACACTGCACGACAGGAGGTTCATAGAGCTTCTTAATAAGTACGGCGTTAAGTGTACATTTAATCTGGTTTCGGGATGTTTCAGGGATGATTATCTTACGGTTGACCCTGATGAGACACCTATTGAAGAACATAGATTTTTAAATGTTTCAAAGGCCGAGGTTGCTGAATTATATAAGGGACACGAGGTGGCAACCCACTCCCTTACCCATCCTAATCTTACTGAACTTTCATATGACGAGATCTGCCATGAGATCAATGAGGATGTTAAGAACCTGGAGAGATTGACAGGTGAAAAGATAAAGGGCTTTGCCTATCCCTACGGAGCATATGACGATAATGTCATAAAAGCCTTAAAGGATTGCAACATAAAGTATGCAAGAACGGTTAACAGCACTAAAGAATTCACTCTTCCCGAGGATTTCCTTTTATGGCACCCAACAGCCTACCATGAGCACGAGGACATTATGGAGACTGTTAAGAGATTCCTTGACTGTGATGAGGAGGGAGCTCTTTTCTATCTTTGGGGACATTCCTATGAATTCTATATTGGCGATAAGTGGGGGCTTATAGAGGATATTCTTAAGGCCTTTGCATCCCACTCTGATGAGATCTGGTTTGCAACGAACGGAGAAATATATGACTATGTCACAGCAAAGTGACAGACTTAATTTAATTGATGTCATAAGGGGAATAACGATTCTAAGCATGATAGGCTTTCATACCTGCTGGGATCTTTATTACTTTAATCTCGGTGTCACTGAAGAATTCATTACAGGAACTGGAGCCTATATCTGGCAGCAGAGCATATGCTGGAGTTTCATATTGATCTCAGGGTTTTCCTTCGTACTGGGGCGTAAGCACCTTAAGCACGGCCTTCTGGCTTTAGGCGGCGGGATTATCATAACGATAGTGACGTGCCTTTTGCTTTATGATGAGAGGGACATATTCGGGGTCCTTTATCTTCACGGTATAAGCATCCTTCTTATGATCCTTATAGATCAAGTTATTCCTAAAGATAAGGCCGTTTACATTATCGGCCTTTTAATTAGTGCCGGTATATTTTTCCTAACGAAGAACGTGTACAGGGGCTTCCTTGGTTTTGAGGGGATAAACATATGCGCTCTTCCCGAGAAACTCTATCGCGGCTATTTTATGACGTTTTTAGGCTTCAAGGACCCTGAATTTTATTCAAGCGACTACTTTCCGCTGCTTCCCTGGTTCTTTTTATTTGCCATGGGATATTTCCTTGCGAAGCTTTTCCTTGACAGGCTTAAGACACATAAGGTAATGTATGCAGATATACGCCCTCTTTCGTTTATAGGAAGGCATTCACTTATTATTTACATGCTGCATCAGGTGGTTATTTACGGAGTGGTATTTTTAATAGCCCGTATGTTTAACGCGTGAAGAATTAACGCCTGAAAAGCCAATATTAGCAATTATAAGTTACAGACAAAAATATGATCCTTGATGTTATCAAAGATACTCTGATAGACGGAATAAAGCTTCTTCCATTCCTCTTTCTTACGTATCTTCTAATGGAATATTTGGAGCACCGCACAGGTGAAAAGGTTAAGGCCTTTATCAAAAAAAGCGGCAGGAGCGGCCCCTTCTGGGGAAGTCTTCTTGGCGCCTTTCCTCAGTGCGGCTTTTCGGCTGCTGCAAGCTCACTGTATTCAGGAAGGATCATCACCCTGGGCACACTTATCGCCATATATTTATCAACCTCAGATGAGATGCTTCCTATCCTCATATCAGAGAGGGTGAGCGCGGTTCTGATGCTTAAGATTCTGGGGATAAAGATATTAATAGGCCTCATTGCAGGCTTCATAATTGACCTTATCATCAGGCAGAAAAGTGCTGACACCGGAAACGAATTAAGGATAGAGCATATCTGCGACCATGAGCACTGCAACTGCAATGAAGGGAATTTCGTTAAGTCGGCAGTGCACCACACCCTTCAGGTATTTCTCTTCATTGTGATAGTTACCTTTATCATAAATATACTGGTTGAGCTGATCGGACAGCAGAATATTGAAGCCTTTCTTTCAAACAAAAATATACTGAGCATATTTTTATCCGGTCTTATAGGCCTTATTCCCAACTGCGCAGCCTCAGTTGTAGTGACCCAGATGTATCTTAAGGGAGTTCTCTCCTTTGGTGCCATGATGGCAGGACTTCTGGTTGGTGCAGGAGTCGGACTTCTGGTTCTTTTTAGGACCAATGACTCTGTTAAGGAGAATCTTAAGATCACGCTTATACTATATGTTGTGGGTGTTTTGGCCGGATTTTTGATTTCACTACTATTTTCTTAGGTAAAGCGCAGTTTTCTTGAAGTTTACGCGGTTTTTCGGTAAAATATAAGTGTCGTTTGACAGCAAAAGGGGACATGGAGAATTGTGAGGTAGTATGAGCGTTATAGGGTTCGATCAGCTTTTCAATTCGGACGAAACTAACAGTATTTGTGACCTTGACAGCAGAGACGCAGTTCTTGCGTCTGTTTCGCATGTCCACAGCTGGATATATGATCCTAAAAGCCGGACCATGATCTATGAGATGGCTTCTGATGAATCTTCCGAGGATTCCCTGTACAGAGTTAAAGAATATAATAAGTCAATTAAAGATATGAAGCTCATCGTGTTTGAGGATGAGCCTGTTTTTGATGTGTTCTGTGCTGAACTTGATGCTTTTAAGGACAATATCAATATCGAATATCAGCTGATCGGCAGGGGTTACAATACCTTCTGGGTAAGGCAGATCGGTCATACCGTTATGGGTGAGGACGGAAAGCCTGCCTTTATAGTAGGACGTTCCTTTGATATCACAGCTGAGAAGAATAAGACAGCACAGTCTCAGAAGAATGCAGGTCAGGACGGCTTAACAGGTCTTTATAATAAAGAAAAGGCCCAGAGACTTATCGAAAAGGAACTTTCATCCTCTGATAAACAAAATGCCCTTATATTAATTGATGTTGATGAATTCAGAGTTATCAATGAGTCCTTCGGTAAGACCTATGGGGATACTGTTCTTCAGACTATCTCAGGTGTGATCTACACGAATTTCATGAACAAGGATGTGATCGCCAGGGTTGCAGGAGATCAGTTCATGATATTCTGCGGCGACATTTCCGAGGAGAAGGTTAAGTCCCTTATATCGGAATTAAGTGAGCGTCTTATTCTTAATGTTCCTGTAAGGAAAGATATAAAGATAAAGATAAGCGCAGGCGTTGCCTTTTCGCCTAAGGACAGCAATGAGTTCTATTCGCTTTATAATTATGCCGATATAGCGCTTTTCAAAGCAAAGAATTCAGATGACACATGTGTCATATTTGATAAAGAAATGCTTCTTGAGAACATTTCAGGAGCAACCTATAGGAAAATCGGCACCTTTAATGAGGATGCCGAGCGTATTAATAAATCCGAGGCCAAGGCCAATAAGAAGCTTTTTGATTATGCATTTGAGGTTCTGTCAAAGAAAAACAACCTGGCTGATGCCATGGTCAATATCTTTAGCGAACTGGGACTCCACTATGGTACCGACAGGACCGTGCTTATGGAGTATAACTACGATCTGCAGATGCTTAGTCCCGCTGTTAAATGGTCCAGGTATTCCAGTGATCATGACTATGCGGAAGCTGAGAGAACCCCTCTCATGAAGTTTGAGTCCTTTGATGTGGCAGCAGGTGAAGACGGATATGTTATCTTTGAAAACGGCCGGGCCAAGACTATAGATTTCTTCCGCGAGATGCTGGTGCTTGAGCATAAGACCGTATCATCGGTTCATTATGCCATCAGATATAGTGACAGGCTTATGGCTGTTGTTATTGTTGAAGCTGAAAATCATCATGATTTTTCCAAGCAGGAGCTTGTTACCTACAGGACCATACTTAATCTCATGTCATCCTACAGGGTGAGCCAGATCATCACGGATGAACTTGAAGCGGAGACGGTAGTCAATCAGAATGTAATGGATGCCCAGAAGATCATCTATTATGTTGCCGATAAGGAAACCCATGAGCTTAAATACATAAGTAAATACGCCAAGCATCTCTTCCCCAATGCAGAATACGGAAGGAAATGCTTCCAGACCATTTATGGCAGGGAATGTCACTGTGAGGTATGTCCGATGCATGACGGTGTTGGCGACACCAATATGGTTGAGGTATATGACGAAACTGAAAAGAGATGGTTCACCATGACCGCAACTGCCATGCAGAATACCGTAAATGCCAATGACACACTTGTATGTGTCACCGATGTTACGGAATTCCTTAAGCGTGTTAAGTCTGAGGACAGCTTAACTGTTGCATCCTCTTACGACAGCTTTGTTGTTGAGGCGACCCGCTTATTTAAACGTAAAAAAGACGATTATACCGTGGTATGTACCGGTATAGATAAGTTTTCGAAAATCAATGACGAGTATGGCTATGTTGTAGGTGACGAGATACTTAAAAGATTCGCCGAACTCATTAAGGAGAATATTTCCGAAGAGCATTTAATGTGCAGGATAAAGGGCGATGATTTTGCCGTCATAACCACGTCATCGCTTGAAGAAATTAGGGAACATGTTATTAAATATTCAAGAATACTCACAGAAGAATTCAGAAAAGAACATGCAGGTATAGATATTGCTGTTTACGCCGGAGCATACAGGATCGACGATACGGACGAGTATATCAATCACTGCATAGACAATGCTTTGAAGGCCCGTAAAGTTGCCGGAGAAGAAAGAAACGAAAACGGCGGCTTCTACGAGTATACCCATGAGCTAGAGATAAAAGCCAACGAAGAAGCTAAGATGATGAAGATGATGAAGGAGTCTCTTAAGAGTGGCGGCTTCAAGGTCTTCCTTCAGCCCAAGGTTAACATTGATGATGGCAGGATCCGCGGCGCTGAGGCACTGGTAAGACTCCAGGGTGAAGACGGAAAGATGATATCTCCGGGATTCTTTATTCCCCTTGCGGAGAAGAACGGAATGATAGCTGACATAGATGTATCTGTTTATGAAAGCACCCTCTCATATATTGCCAGATGGAAGGCAGAAGGGAAGAATGTTCCAGTCATATCAGTCAATGTTTCGAGAGTCCACCTTCTTAACGATGGTTTCCCTGAATTCATGAAGACCCTGGTAGAAAAATACGGACTTACCACGGATGATATAGAGCTTGAGATTACGGAGAGTGTCTTCTTCGAGGATACCGAGAGACTAATAAGGATGATTCAGCGCCTTAAAGATATAGGTTTTGCAATCTCAATGGATGATTTCGGAAGCGGCTATTCTACACTTAATTTCATGAAGACCATGCCTGTTGATGTTATAAAGATAGACGGCGGATTCTTCATGAAGAATGAGATGGACAAGAAGTCCCAGGCCATTATCTCAGCTATCATAAGACTCACCAAGGACCTGGAATACAGAACTGTTTCAGAGGGCGTTGAGACTAAGGAGCAGGTTGAATTCCTTAAAGCCAACGGCGGCGGCCTGGTACAGGGCTATTATTACTACAAGCCCATGCCCGCCGAGGAGTTTGAGAAACTTATTTAATGAAGAAAACAATAATAGTAATGCCGGTTGCCAACGAAGAGGCAACCATGGATCGTATAATCAAAGAAATAATCGCTCTGCCTTATGATAATCTCTATCTTTATCCTGTGGTAGATTCCTATTCAAAGGACAGAACCGAGGCAATAATAAGGTCCTATGAGAAGACCACGGATAAAGTTAAATGCATCTACTACGGTGATTCCAAGGGCGTAATAAGCTGTTATCTTGAGGGCTTCAGAATAGCACTTAAGGACGGCGCGGAGCAGATACTTGAGATGGACGGCGGAGGTTCCCATATGCCATCGGAGATCCCGCAGTTTTTAGCTAAGATGGACGAGGGTTATGACTGCGTATGGGGAAGCAGGTTCACTAAGGGCGGATCAATGTCTGAACAACCCCTTTACAGGAGGATCCTAAGCGGTGGCGGAACCATTCTCTCCAACCTGGTGCTCGGAACGAAGCTTAAGGACATGACCAGCGGCTTTGAGTGCTTCAAGAGACAGGTCCTTTTAGATCTTGATCTTAAGGCATTTCTTTCAACAGGCCATATGTATCAGACGGAGATGCGTTACTACTGTCGTAAGCTTAATACGGTTGAGGTGCCAATCCATTATGTGGGAAGCGCTTCTTCCCTTAAATTAAGTTCGGTTACGGAGGCTTTAAGGCTTCTGTTTAAATTAAAGGAGAATGAAAAGAGGGTTCATAAGGTTTGAAACACGTTAAATACCTGATCCTGGGGGCGGGGCCTTCGGGACTTACCTTAGCAAACAGTTTAAAGCAAAAAGGAGAGAGCTCCTTTATAGTAATTGAAAAAGAGGAAACTGCAGGAGGTTTGTGCAGATCCGTATCAGTTGATGGCTCTCCCTTTGATATTGGCGGGGGCCATTTTCTTGATGTTAAGCAGGAAGAGGTGACCTCCTTTTTATTTGGCTTCATGCCGGAGGATGAGTGGGACCTTTATGTAAGGGACAGCCGAATTGACCTTAAGGGCAATATGGTTTCACATCCCCTTGAGGCAAATATATGGCAGCTTCCTGAGGATGTTCAGAAGGAATATCTTGATGCAATAAAGAAGGCAGGCTGCAATACCGGCCTTCCCATGCCGGAGCATTTCACTGACTGGATATTCTGGAAGTTAGGCGACAGGATAGCTGAGGACTATATGCTTCCCTATAACAGGAAGATGTTTGCAGATGAGCTTAACGACCTTGGAACCTACTGGCTTGAGAAACTCCCCAATGTTTCCTTTGAGGAGACCTTTAAGTCCTGCAGTGAGCACAAGGCCTACGGTACCCAGCCCGGACATGCGAGGTTTTATTATCCCAAGCATTATGGTTACGGTGAGGTGTTCTTAAGAATGGCAGAGGAGATAAAGGACAATATTCTTTATTCTTCCAAGGTAAATGCCATAGATTTTAATGACACAAGTGTCACAATTGATGCTGGAACCACCATTGAAGCAGATGTGATAATAACAACAATCCCCTGGGAGTGCTTTGAGAATATTAAAGGCATGCCGGAGGATATTAAGAAAGATATTAAAAAGCTTAAGATAAGCTCGATAGAAACCCGATATGTTCCGGAGAACCTTGATACTAAGGCACAGTGGATATATATTCCCGATGAAAGCAAGCCTTACCACAGGATCCTGGTGCGTCATAACTTCTGTCCCGGATCGAAAGGCTACTGGCTTGAGACCCGTAAAGAGAGAGTTTCAATGTATGCTCCCGGGGATGATGCCTTTACCTACATGAATGAGCATGCCTATCCCCTTAACACCATCGAAAAGCCCGCGGTAATGGAACGTCTTTTAAGCTTTGCGGGTTCTAAGAATGTAATAGGACTTGGAAGATGGGGCGAGCACTGTCACTATAATTCAGATGTTGTTATCTCTAAGGCTCTTCATCTGGCCCAAAAGTTATAAGGAATATTTTTATCGATATGACTTCTTTAAAGGATGATCGAAAATTCATATATAATATCGTCGCAACTTTAGTATTTCTGCTCCTTATGATACTCCTGTTCATTACGGGAAATAAGGAAGGGGAGCATAAGTATTACTATCCGATAGTAACAGACAGCGCACTTTACACACCAATTACCGGAGATGATGAGCTGATCATTTCAATGGAGATGAAGGAGGATGTGTCATTAAGCGCATTATCGCTTCTTTCAGTTAACCTTGATCCTGAGGGAGAGGGTTATATTGATATTGCCCTCCTTGATTCTTACGGGGTAATCCTTAATAAGGTATCAGTAGCAGAATCTGAAATCACTGTGGGAAGCTGGTCTGATGTTTCAGTTAATGCTGAACTTCTTAAGGGAAATACCTACAGCATAAATATAAAGGCAAACGGCTGCGAGCCGTATTTTATGTATGTTCCCTCTAAGGGAGAGGAAACTCTTCCTTACACTGTTTCAGCCTTCCTTAATGGGGATGAGCTTAGTTCTTCAGTATCCGTTGGACTTAGTGAAAACAGGGAAGGGTTGCATATTCGCAGGGATTATTGCGTATATCTTCTGATAGTTTTTATCTGTTTTATATTTTTGCTTATCCATATAAACACCGGATTTTCCATTTTTTCAAAAGAGATGGCCATGAGCGATATTTTTATCTTTCTGGTGTTCCTCTTCGTTGCGGTAACTGTATACTCGGAAGGATATAAGAACGGGGTGTTCATATCGGCAGACTCATCCGGTTATCTTAGGGAGGCCGTTAACCTGAAGGTGGGAAACGGATATTCCTATGACGGCCTTGCAGGGTATGATACCTGGTTTGCCAACTGGCCGATCCTCTATCCGTTCCTTATATTTTTATTCATGCTGACAGGACTTGATCCCTACGTAGCCTCCAAGGTTCTGACTGTTCTGATAGTTGCGGTATTCCTTTTGGTTCTCAGGGTAAGATTCAGGGAAAAGGCATGGATTTACTCCCTTGTAGCGCTTAATCTGGGGTTCCTCACCATTATGACCTACACCTGGTCCGAAATTCCGTTTATGCTTCTTCTGCTTCTCGTGGGACTTAAACTTAGCGATATCGTGACATCTAATGAGGCGAAGGTTAAGGATTATGTTTTATTTGGTGTTTTTGCCTTTCTTACGTTTTTAACCAGGTATTTTGGAATCTATTTATTTGCGGTTCCCGGAATATACATACTAATATACGGAATTAAGTGGATTAGGAATAAAGATAAAAATGAATTCCTTAAAGCGCTTAAAATGACTGTTACCTGCGCCGTATCCGGTATTCTCTGCGTGGGGTATCTTCTTTTAAATAAGATCATGAACGGTATGCCCTCGGGTGTCAGCCGCACGGACTGGTGGGATGATTACACCCAGCTTACAAAGGATTTAATAGACAGTCTTCTTAAAGAGATATTCAATGTATTTCACATTGATATTACCAATGGGGCAGCTATTATCCCCTATCCTTTAAAGGTTATATTCATACTCCTTGTGATCGCCGGGATTTTGGTTCTTGTTAAAAGAAGATGCCGTTTATATTCGATGGAAGCGGTATTCTTAATGCTTGCGGGCACTTACTATGTGATGTTTACCGTCATCAGATATTTTTCTTCCATGGATACCTTCTATTTCAGGTTCTTTGAGCCTGCGACCATGCTTCTTTCGATAGGGCTTGTGGGTCTTATTTTCCGGGGAGAGAGGATTTCGGGAATTAAGAACTATATTTATGCCATCGTGCTTTCACTTGTGCTTATAGGTATCACAGAGACCGGAACGGAAGGACTTATGTGGTCAGGAAGCAACTATCTTGATGTTGTTAAGTCAGAGTGGGATCTTGCCTACAAAGAGATTCCCGAAAGGTCGGTTGTCATATTCTCAGACCTTGATTTCAGGTCAGAGTACTACAGGCCCGATGTGGTAAGCGGAGAGATAACCACGGAAACTACAGTTGAAGACTTGAAGAATACCTATTATGGTTCGAAATATCTTTGTATACAGAGGGAATACGCAGATGCAATGATAGATTCAGGTGAATACACCGAAGAGATAACGACCCTTCTTTCGGAGGGGATAAGTAATGATCCCTCTGCGGAAAAATATATAGCAATTGAATTAAATGCCTTAAATTAAGGCTTTTTGACAAATTTCAAATTTTTAAAAAAACTGCTTGCAATATGAAAAACCCTGTACTATAATAACACTTGCGTTGCGGTTTTGGACGCAAGTAAATATTAAGCACCGCTAGCTCAGTTGGTAGAGCACCTGACTCTTAATCAGGGTGTCCAGGGTTCGAACCCCTGGCGGTGCACGGAAGGGTCTCAGACTTTGCTTGGATGCAGGTTTGGGGCTTTTTTATTATCATAAGAGCAGGGGCTCTTATGATAATAAAAAAGCCCTGTTGATGCACACGGATTCGCAGATGAATTTGTCAGCTGCGCTGACGCGAATCCGGCGCGCAAGGCTTGCAAGCGCGCCTTGATTTGAGCGCGCAGCGCGGAGCAATCCGTATTGCAATAAAAAGGTTTCAATAGAGGATATATTATGATAATCGACACACACGCACACTATGATGACCATAGATTTGATGAGGATCGGGAAGCGCTCATCTTTTCCTTAGGGGAGAGGGGAGTGGAGCTTGCGGTGAACGCCTCCGCAAGCCTCGAGGAATGCCGCGAGACTTTGAAGCTTTGCGAGCAGTATCCCAATATATACGGCATGATAGGAGTCCATCCGGACGAAGCAGCCTCTATCACGGAGGAGAGTTTTAACTGGATGAGGGAGGTTTCTTTAAAGAATGCGGTATATAATGGAGGAAAGATAGTCGCAATAGGCGAGATAGGACTTGATTATTATAAGCCGGATGATGAATCCGAGATCATCTGTCCCAAGGATATCCAGAAGGAATGGTTCATAAGGCAGCTTCGCCTTGCACGGGAACTTAAGATGCCCGTTAATATCCATTCAAGAGATGCCTGCGAGGATACTCTTAATATCATGAAAAGCGAGCACGCCGAGGAGATCGGAGGGATAATCCACTGCTACTCCTATTCAGTTGAGACAGCCAGGGAATATTTGAAGATGGGCTTTTCCTTCGGAATAGGCGGAGTTGTTACCTTTAAGAATGCAAAGAGGCTTCACGAGGTTACAGAGTTCCTTCCAATTGAGAATATCGTTCTTGAGACCGATGCTCCATATCTTTGTCCCGCACCCCACAGAGGCGAGAGGAATGATTCAACCTTCATAAGTTTCGTTGCGGCAAAGATAGCCGAGATCAAGGGCCTGACTGCAGAGGAAGTAATAGATATAACGAATAAAAATGCCCGCAGGGTATATGCAATAAAGTGAAATGGCTACATTAGATAACATAGGCGGCACAGTCGCCATCTTAGACAAATACAAATTCAATTTTCAGAAGCGTTTCGGACAGAACTTCCTGATCGACGCCCATATTTTAGATAAGATAGTTTCAGGGGCAGAGGTTACGAAGGAGGATACAGTCTTAGAGATAGGGCCCGGAATCGGCACCATGACACAATATCTTTGTGAAAGGGCCGGTAAGGTGATAGCAGTTGAGATAGACAAGGCGCTTATTCCGATCCTTAACGATACTCTTTCCGAATACGACAATGTGATGGTCATTAACGATGATATCCTTAAGCTGGATATTAATAAGATAGTTAATGAATATAACGGCGGCAATCCAATAAAGGTTGTTGCAAATCTCCCCTATTACATCACGACACCAATAATAATGGGGCTGTTCGAAGCGGAGGTTCCCATTAAGAGCATCACAATAATGGTGCAGAAGGAAGTGGCAGACAGAATGCAGGTGGGCCCGGGAACCAAGGACTACGGAGCACTTTCCCTGGCGGTTCAGTACTATTCAGATCCTGAGGTTATCGCCTATGTTAGTCCCGAGTGCTTCATTCCGAAGCCCAATGTGGGATCAGCTGTCATTAAGTTAAATAGATACGAGGAGCCGCCTGTTAAGGTTAAGGATAAGAACCTTATGTTTAAGCTTATAAGGGCAAGCTTTAACCAGAGACGAAAGACGCTTTCAAACGGAATTTCCAATGCTTCTGACTTAAGCTACAGCAGGGAAGATGTGCAGAATGCACTCACCAAAATGGGGCTTGATGTTAATATAAGGGGCGAGAAGCTTACGCTTTCAGAATTCGCCCTTCTTACAGATACACTTTTGGGATAAAAGGGGTATGTTTTTATGGGAATGAAAGAGATCGCAAACGGGGTCACTTTATATGAATCAGGGCAGAGCCTTGAGAAACTTTATCTCATAGGCAGAGGCTCTGTAAAGGTGAGCTTTCCCGGGGGAAGCTTCGTTCTTAAGAACGGAGACATAGTCGGACTTTCAGACATCAATTTCAAAGAAACCTTCTTAAAATACGAAACTCTTGAAAAATGCACTGTGATGGAATATCCGTTAAATAACAGGGCAGTTCATGAGCTTCTTTCATCAAACAGGGACGCTACCAAATATTTTCTTCAGTCCCTTTTTCATCAGATAAGTGAATTTGCAGGTATTTATAAGCTGCTTAAGAATGAATTTTCATCTCTTAAGGATTATCTGGAGACAGCTTATACCGATTATGGGGAGCTTTCAAAGAAGCTCTCTCTTTCCCCTGCAGAACTTACGGAATATGAAAACGTCATGGGTCTTGACCTTGAGGATTTCCTTCCGGACTGGATAACGGGATATTATTCATTCCTTAAGGATATGGTGCTTACTTCAAAGACTGCGGCAGCAGATGCTGATTTCTTAACAGGCCTTATCACCAAATCAGGGCGGGATATAAGGGAAATGGTATCCATGTGCGGCGAGATAGAGGCAGGGAAGGCTGATATCCTTTCTCTCATTATGAATGAGAACTGCAATGATATATTTGAACTCTATCTTAATCTCTATCCCAAGGCAGTTAAGAAGTTGGGACTCGATGATCCTTATGTGGGACAAATATATAGGCGTCTTAATGGCATACTTCTCCAGGCTAAGACTGAGGGGCTTGATGAAGAGATCTTTTATATGAAGCGTAAGGCGACCTTTAATGAGGTGCTTGAAACGGCTAAGCGGCTGGGCGCGGAAAAAGAAGATGAGGATGAGATCCACAGCAAGGAGCAGGCAGCAGACCTTAAGGATTCCCTTATTAAGATACTTGAGTACGGTGACCTTGATGAAGAAATGAAGAAGTCCTTCATCGGACACGTCAAAGCCTATAAAAATACTGTCAATAAGAACGGCGCTGAAGATGATATAAGGACTCTCCGCCATGAGATCACCAAAGAATTCAACGAGATCTATTTAAATATATTTGAGAAGGCAGCCTCTGATGAAGAGATACCCGTACTCATTAAGATGTTCTTTAATTTCGGATATGTGGATGAAGAACTTGTGGGGATGGAGAATGCAGTATATCTTTACAGCCTGACTGAGAATATGAAGACTGCCCCTGAAAAAGGTGTATATTCCTACTTCGAATGGCTCATGGCCATACATGACGGGGATAAGGATCCGGGACGAAATGAGTTTGATAATGACTTCGCGGATTATCTGCATGAGGCAATGCGCAATCACAGCATAACGAAGGCTGATGAAAAGGCTCTCTTCAGGGATCCAATGATGAGGGTTGAGTACGAGCTTCAGAACGTATTCCCTTCCGTTGATAAGACGACCACAGGGCGTATCACCACCTTCTGTCCGCTTCTTTCAGAGCATAATATGCTGAAGGACTTAGAGAGCATGCTTGTTACTGAGGAAAAGGTTACAGAGGCCCTTGATAATATTCGGGCAATTGATTTCGGAGCCTATTACCGGGAGACTGTCTATGCTGCTCCCGAAAGCGGCGTAAGCAGGGAGATCATTGATGTGGAGGTTCTGCCTGACATAATACTTGCGCCCAATATAGGCAACCGGGGCATTATGTGGCAGGAGATCGAAGGAAAGCGCCGTACCACACCGGCCCGTATGTTTGTCTCCATATTCCAGCAGGAGGATCTTAATATCCAGCTTATCAGGCTAACCGGGCAGTTCCGCTGGGAGATGTGTAAGAGGGTGCAGGGCGCCAGATGGAATGATATATCGGAGCGCTCCCTTACATCAGAATACTTCGATTATGTTCAGTATTACCGGAAGAATAACGACTTAACCCCCGAAGCCAAGGACAAGATAAAGAACGATATGGTCCGCTCGAAGAACAGCTTCAGAGAGATGTTCATAAGAGATTACCAAACCTGGATCCAGTTTGAATCAAACGGCTCGCCGAGACTTAATAAAGTCGCAAGGGGAATCTTATTTACTTACATTCCCTTCGCTGCTTCATACAGGGAGAGGCTTTCCATCAACCCCATGTACCGAGACCTCATCGAGCATTATGAGACGAAGCAGAAGGCAAAGATACACAGGATGGATAACCTGATTAAAAAGATAAACAATATGGGTTACGATGCCCCTGATGAGATAGAGGAAGAGTTCAGATTCTTAAATCTATAGTATGTTTTTGATGTGTAAAGAGGAATCGGATCATGGAATACGAAATAAAAGACGTCTGCATTGAGGATGCCAAGGAGCTTCTTTCAATATATGCTCCATATGTTTTAAAGACTGCAATAACCTTTGACTATGAGGTTCCCTCACTTGAAGACTTCAGTAAAAAGATAGAAGATACGATAAAAACCTACCCCTATATCAAGGCGGTTGATTCATCAGATGGAAAGATATTGGGATACTCCTATGTTTCTCGTTTCAGAGCCCGCAAGGCCTATGACTATTCTGTTGAGACCTCAATATATTTGCGTG
>R03__coassemble_376_pt1 | contig 26660 bp, 17 predicted proteins | sample R03__metabat2_low_PE_074 | metagenome-assembled genome bin R03 | reverse complement strand
TACCTCCGCAGCGGGAATGTAAGCGCTTCCATAGAGGAGTATTGCCATTTTTGAAAAACGGAGTATAATATTCTTAATTCTAATATTTCATTTACGTATCGTTATATTTCCCGGTATTTTAATGAGAATATATTTTATATTTCAGCATACAGTTTCAATTTAATAAGCAACTAAGCAGTTTGATAAGGAGTATTTGTTTATGAGCATGAAAGAAAAATATGAAACACTGGGACTTCCCGATCTTAAGGCGATAGCTAAGGCTCGCGGCTTAAAGGGTGTCTCAACACTTAAGAAGGATGAGATCATTGATCTTATGTTAAAGGCTGATGAGGCTGACATTTCGGCTGGGGTTGATATAACTCCCAAGTCCATCACTTCTGACAAGCATTCCGAGGGAAAAGAAGATAAGAGATCCAAGGCTCCTGACTCCCGTGCAGAGGGAAGAGCAGAAGGAAGAAGCGACCAGAGAGCAGAGGGCAGAAGTGCAGAGGGCAGAACCTCAGATGGCAAAACTTCTGAAGGAAGAAGCGCAGGACGCACCGATACCTCTTCTGATGAGAAGGCACGCAATGAGGTTTACGATGCAACGAACTTCCCCGAGGAACTCGATTCCGGTGTGGCAGCAAGCGGTATCTTAGAGGTTATGCCAGATGGCTATGGCTTTATTAGATGCGAGAATTTCCTTCCCGGCGAGAACGATGTTTATGTAGCACCTTCACAGATCAGGCGTTTCGGCCTGAAGACAGGAGATATCCTGGTTGGTAATACACGTATCAAGAAGGAAACAGAGAAGTTTGCAGCGCTTCTTTATATTAAGACTATCAACGGATATACTCCCGAGGAGAGCGCAAAGAGATACAATTTCGAAGACATGACCCCTATCTTTCCCGATGAGCGCATCAAATTAGAGCGTCCGGGATGTTCGGTTGCCATGAGAATCATGGACCTCATCTCCCCTGTAGGTAAGGGCCAGAGAGGTATGATCGTGTCCCCTCCCAAGGCAGGTAAGACAACACTTTTAAAGGAAGTTGCCAAGTCTGTTAAGATGAATAACCCCAATACCCATCTTATTATCCTTCTTATTGATGAGCGTCCTGAGGAAGTTACCGATATTAAGGAAGCAATTGAGGGACCTAATGTTGAGGTTATTTATTCAACCTTCGATGAACTTCCTGAGCATCATAAGAGAGTTTCCGAGATGGTAATAGAAAGAGGCCGCAGACTTGTTGAGCACAAGCAGGATGTTATGATCCTGATAGACAGTATCACTCGTCTGACGAGAGCCTATAACTTAACGGTTGCACCTTCAGGACGTACCCTTTCGGGCGGCCTTGATCCTGCAGCGCTTCATATGCCTAAGCGTTTCTTCGGTGCTGCACGTAATATGAGAGAGGGCGGTTCGCTTACGATCCTTGCAACAGCGCTGGTTGAGACAGGATCTAAGATGGACGATGTTGTTTACGAGGAATTCAAGGGAACAGGTAACATGGAGCTTGTTCTTGACAGGAAGCTTTCAGAAAAGAGAGTGTTCCCTGCAATTGACATTCCCAAGTCCGGAACCAGAAGAGAGGATCTTCTCTTAAGCGAGGATGAACTTGAGGCAATCAACATCATCCGTAAAGCAATGAACGGCTTAAAGCCCGAGGAAGCAGTCGATCACATACTTGATATGTTTTCACGCACGAAGAACAATATGGAATTCGTCAATATGGTAAAGAAGACTAAGTGGATCTAAAAAAGGAGGCGATAGATATGGATGCAACAATAATAAATTCTGCAAAAAACGAAGCATCTATAAGCTTGTTGTTTTCTCTTCTGGATGATGCTATTGACGATTATGAAAAAGGTAAAGTTATTTCAGAAGAAGAAATGTTGGCTGAATTAGATTCCGTAGAAACGGAGGATTAATGCCAATAAAGAATTATAAATTGACATTTACTGAAACTGCAAAAGAAGACCAAAAGAATTTAAAAAAATATATTTTAAAACAGTTTAAATATAAGAAATATGGTGAGAGTTTCACCGCAAAAATGAAAAGTGCATATAAGGCAATTAAAACCGTAAATAATAGCATCGACCCGTTAAAAGTAGTTTACAGAGGATATGATGTGTATTTATTACCTTATAAAACGTACTTATTTTTTTACATAGTAGACGAGTCAAATAGAGTGATTACATTATTTAGAGTCATGCAAAACGGAATGGATTGGATGCCAACCATATTAAGATGGATTAGTCAAAATCCGTAATAAAAAACACCTTATCAATTTTAACTATCTTGATAAGGTGTTTTTTTAGTTGCGTCAGAGCGTCGATCAGGACTTGAAATCATCTGCGTAGCAGGTTTTGCAATCCGCATTTGATTTGTTTTCGGGCTGAACCTTATAGGCGTACATACGAGTATAAGGATTGTAATTAATCTGTACAACTACGCCGGCTACCGTTGTCCAGTGAATCGGATCGTTGTATACTTCAACCTTCTGTCCTACAAGGTATTTAGGCGCATCCTGTGCACTTGCGCATGGATCATTTACTCCAAGGCTTCCCCCAAAGCCGCCTGTTATATCTGAAAGAGTGTTTTCGCTCATTGAATTAGGTAATTTATCGTTTGTCATTTTTTGTTTTCCTCCTGTTGATGTTCATATGATATTACAGTGAGTGTTGCAGAAGTGTTGCAACACTTATCTCTTTACAATATGTGATTTAACACATATAATAAAAATATAAGTGATATAACACATATTTTTATCCGGCGGCGAGACATTATGACACCGCGGGATGAGATCGGGAGATGAACTCGGGGCGGATGTCTGGATTTAAAAAGGAGGAAGAATATGCACAGAATATATAAGGCGGAGCAGACCACAGATTTTAAGATTAGTGTGACATTTTTTAACGGAGAAGTTAGGGAATACGACTTAGAGGGATACTCGAATGATGAGAGCATGGAGAAGAGGCTTGAGACATACGCCAGGCTCCTTTCGGAGATTAGGATAGATAATTCTCGGAACGGGCTCAGGCTTTCGGATGATACCCATATCAGCAATTCGGAGCTTTATTACGGCGGGGTGAAGACGAAGACCATACATATTGATGATCTCAACGTGCAGTTTGCAGATACGTTTCAGTCCATTCGGGAAAGATCAGGTCTCACTCAGAAGGATGTCGCTGAAAGGAGTGGGATCCAGCAGGCTGATATAAGTAAGATAGAGAAAGGCGAATCCAATCCGTCCCTGCACACGGTATACAGACTTGCCAGAGCGGTTAATTACAGTGTTACTCTCAATTACGAGCATCTGAAGGAGAACAGGACCTTCCCTGAACTCATGCTTTCCGAAGAACTTGTTCCCTATCTTGGTGTTTTGAAGAAGCAGGGTGAGTTTACGGTTGAAGATATGAAGAAACTCCCGGAGGATGTTATCTACGAACTTATTAATGGATATATTTACGATATCGGGGTGCCTTCCATGCTGCACCAGGATATTTTGGGATTTATATTTTTTGAAATATATAATTTTATTAAGAGTAACAATGGCAAATGTAAGGTCAGTTCCAATTTCGGCCTGGAATTCGAGAACGACGAGAAGAATTACGTTGTCCCGGATATAGGAATAGTGTGCGACCAGGATAAAGTTAATTATGAAGGCGTTAAAGGTGCTCCTGATTTTATAGTTGAGATAGTATCTCCCTATAATAAACGGAATGATTATAATAGGAAGCTTGATCTTTACAGAGAGAGGGGAGTCAGGGAGTACTGGATTCTTGATCCGGATAAAAGAAGCCTTACGGTATATTCCTTTGAAGAATCCGAGTTCCCGAAAGTGCATTTCTTTAATGAAAAAGTCTACGTGGGCATCTATGGGGATAAACTGTGCATTGATCTTAAAGAGATTGATGCAATGATAGACTCCTATAATGGGAAGAAACAGCCCGAGGAAGATTAGTCTACGGATGACTTAAAACCTGCAAAATGGTAAAATAATATAGTTGCTAATTTGAACGGAGTTTGTTAACAGGAACGGAGCGGAAACATGATATTTTTAACAAGGATAATGGCAATAGTCTGCCTGGTGGTTGGAATAATAATCCCTGCAGTTGGAACCATCATACTGCTTAGGAAGGAACCCACGAGGACAACGGTGGCGCTGCTTCTTACCAATATGGCAACCATCACCATGAACGTGGCCTATGCCTTTATGCTGACGGCATCATCCATGCCGGAATCCCAGATGGCGATGAAGATAGAATATATCGGAAGCGCCATGTTCATTGTCTTCTTCATATTATTTTTATACAGATATTTAAGGGTGAATTTCCTTAAGTTTCTGTTTCCTATTTGGACGGTGTTTGAAGCGGTATATCTTTTTATCATTCTATCAGGCGATCCCAGGGAACTTGTTATGAGGAATCAGCAGTTTGAACATGTTGAGAACATTAACATGAATGTCATAAGCTACGAAAGCGGTGAGGCCCATAAGGTTCGATTCTGTATGATGGCAGCCATTTTAATATGTCTTATGATCACTACGGCAATCAGACATTTCAAGACCCCGATCAAGAGGGAGAGAATGGCTCTTCGAAGAGTCCAGATGGCGGAACTCATTATCTTTGTAACGTCAATATTCAGTGTGAGCGTAAAGATGCCCTTCGACATAACACCGGTAGCTATGGCTGTTTCGGCCTTCGTCCTGGATATGGGACTTATTTGCGGAGGTCTTCTTCGTGTAACGGATATGGGACGTGACTGGGCATTTGAGAATGTTGAGAGCAGCTTCATAATCCTGGATGCCAGCTACCGTTACCTTGACTGCAACGAGGAGGCTAAGAAGGTATTCCCTGAGCTCCGTTATCTTCCCCAGGAGAGAAGGATCCCCCAGGAACTTTTCGATCTGCTCTTAAGTGACAGCGAAGATATTGAATATAATGACCGCAAATATAAAAAGACAGAGCTTAATATGGACCAGGACGGCGATATCATGGGCCATACATTTATGCTGACAGACGTAACTGAGAGGCTGGCCCTTATGGAATCCTTAAAGGAGGAGACCAGAAAGGCCAACGAGGCGAACGAAGCCAAGTCCAAGTTCGTATCCACCATCTCTCATGAGATCAGGACCCCGATGAACGCCATCGTTGGAATAACGGATATCCTCCTTCGTAAAAAGAGAGATAAAGAGGACACCGACTATCTCATGAACATCAAAAGCTCCGGCGATGCTCTTCTTCTCATTATTAACGATATCCTCGATTATTCAAAGATAGAAGCCGGTCAGATGAAGGTGATTCCGGATGAATATGTGCCTGCTATTATGATAAGCGACCTTCACATGCTTTTCGTGACCCGTATCGGTTCGAAGCCTGTTGAACTTAAGTACGATATAATGGAGGATCTTCCCGGTAAGCTCTACGGAGATGCTTTAAGGATCAGGCAGATCATCATCAATTATATGAACAATGCCATTAAATTCACTGACGAGGGCTCTGTTATGCTTTCGGTTAAGAGCCTGGGCGAAGAGGATGGAGTTATAACCCTTGAATTCGCTGTGACTGATACTGGCATGGGTATTAAAGAAGAAGATATAGGCAAGCTCTTCGGTTCCTTCTCCCAGGTTGACGAAAAGAAAAATCACTCAAAGGAGGGCACCGGCTTAGGCCTTGCCATCTGTAAGCAGCTCGCAGAACTTATGGGAGGCTCGGTTGGAGTTGAAAGTACATACGGAGAGGGCTCTAAGTTCTACGCCCGCATTCCTCAGAAGATAATAGAGCGGGAGCCTGCTAAAAATATAGAGCGTAAGTCAGAGGAAGAGTTTAATTTTGAATGTCCTTCAGTTAAACTTCTCCTGGTTGATGATAATGAGATGAACCTTAAGGTGGCTAAGGGACTTCTTGAGCCTCTTAAGATGGATATAACCACAGCCATGAACGGAAAGCAGGCCATGGAAGAGGCCTTTACCAAGAAGTATGACGTCGTCTTCATGGATCACATGATGCCTATAATGGACGGCGTTACGGCAACATGCAATATTAGGGAGAAGGGTAAAGAGGATGAGTACTTTAACACTCTTCCCATCATTGCACTTACTGCCAATGTGACCGAGGAAGCAAGGGAAGAATTTGATTCCTGCGGAATGAACGCCTTCCTTGCTAAGCCCATGAAGATGAAGGATGTCTGCGCGACCCTTAAGGAAATACTGCCTGAGGATAAATTAGTTCCGGTCGACCCGGATAAGAAGGCTGCTGAGTATGCTGAAGGTACAGATGGTGGGGCAGGTACCGACGAGAGTTCTTCTGATGCAGGGATCCCGGATATCCCGGAACTTAATGTAAAAGCGGGAATCGAAGCCTGCGGAACGAAGGAATTATATATTTCTCTCCTGGGTGACTTCTATAAATATATAGACATGAAGGCAAACAAGATAGAAAAGTGCCTTGATGATAATATGTTAAGAGATTACACCATCGAGGTCCATGCCCTTAAGAATACCTCCCGCATGATCGGTGCCCTTGAGCTTTCCGAGGAGTTTAAGCACTTAGAGGAACTGGGAAATAAGGAAGATCGGGAAGAAATAGATAAGTTAACACCCAAGGCACTTACTGAATTAAGGGCGCTTAAACCTGTTCTTGAACCCTACAAGGTTCAGGCGAACGAGAACCTTAAAGAGGTCTCAAAGGATGAGATAATAGCGGAACTTAATAAGATACATGATGCCATGGACGGCTTTGATCTTGATGGAGCAGATGAGGCTCTTAAAGCGCTTAATGAAATGAAGCTTCCGGACAGCATCGCCAAGGATGCAGAGGTGCTCTCGGCACTGGTGGCTGATGTTGCCATAGAGGATACCATGTCACTTGTAAAAGATATGGTGGCTAGATTATAATGGATTGCGGGAATTGCGCAGCAATGGAGCAATCCGTCCACACGTGGAGTGCGCAAACCCTAAATTTCGAATGAGGAAGGGAATATGAACGTTCTTTTAATTTCAGATGCACAGGTCTATTTAATGACCAATATAGTCAACCAACTTAAGGAGCATGACTTTTCAGTATTTCAGGCTAATTTAAAGGTACAGAGCATATATGATAATATGCATGAGCCTGAAGCGATTCTTGTATATGTTGATGAGGATTATGAAGCCCACCTTCAGGAATATCTTTTCATAAGGGACAAGGCCTTAGAGCTTAGCTGCCCTGTATTCCTTATGGGAACAGAAACGGATATGGAGGGCCTCACCAAACACATCTCAAACTGCAAGATTCCCCAGAAATTTGCCCGTCCCATAGATGTTAAGGGACTTGCAAAGACTGTTGCGGATTATCTTGAAGCCCACAGCAGACAGAATAAGAAGAGCATCCTGGTTGTAGATGATTCGGGAGCAGTTCTTCGTAATGTTAAAGGCTGGCTTGAGGATAAGTATCAGATAACACTGGCCAATTCCGGAACCACGGCCATTAAATCACTTTCATTAAAGAAGCCTGACCTTGTTCTTCTTGATTATGAGATGCCTGTAATAGACGGCGCCCAGGTGCTTGAAATGATAAGGTCGGAGGAAGACTTTAAGGATATACCGGTTATATTTTTAACCTCCAAGGGTGACAGGGAGCATGTAATGAAGGTTATGGCGCTTAAGCCTGAAGGATATCTTCTTAAGACACTTCCGCCCAGCGAGATAATCGCACAGATCGATCTATTTTTCGAGAAGCAGTTATTAAAGGAGTTATAGGATGTTAAAGGCAGTTTTATTGTTTATAGTGGGACTTGTTCTCCTTATTAAAGGAGGAGACTGGTTCGTTGACGGAGCAACCGGAATAGCGAAGAAATTCAACATTCCCGATCTCCTTATAGGAGCAACAGTCGTTTCAATAGGGACCACACTTCCCGAGGTCATGGTTTCATCAAGTGCCGCAGTTTCAGGGCAGGGCTCGATAGCCTACGGAAACGCTTTAGGCTCCATCATCTGCAATACCGCCCTTATTTCAGCCATTACGATAGCTGTTAAGCCGGGGCTCATAGAGCGTAAGTCACTTAAGACACCGGTTATATTTTTCTTTGCGTCCGCTTCATTCTATGCTGTTATAGCCTATGCTTTCGGCTTCTTCTACAGATGGACAGGAATCGTACTTCTTGCGGTTTTTATCATCTATATCTTTATACTGGTTAAACAGGCAAGGGATGAGATGAAAAATCCCACGGCGGCAGCATCTGATGCAGCTAGCGAAGAGGAAGAGGTAAAGGAGCATCCCTTCTATCTTAATGTGATTCTCCTTATCGTAGGAGCAGCGCTTATAGCGGTGGGAGCAGACCTTCTCGTTGATAACGGAACAATAATAGCAACGGAATTAGGCGTTCCCGAGACGGTTATCGCACTTACCTTCGTGGCACTTGGAACATCGCTTCCTGAACTTGTTACGGCTATCACCTCCCTTGCAAAGGGACATGGAGCACTTTCTTTAGGAAATGTTATCGGAGCCAATCTCTTTAACCTGGTGCTTGTAAGTGGTATGTCAATTACTCTAAGCCCCTTCAAGGTTCCTGCGGATAAGCTTCTTCCGGGGACAAATATAAACGCATCTTTAGCGGTTGATATTCCGCTTGTATTTGCGGTTATGCTTCTTATGACACTTCCGGGACTTATTAAAGGCAAACTATACAGATGGCAGGGAATCCTTTTACTTCTTATATATTTCAGCTACTGTATATTCCAGTTCGTTGGATGACCCTTTAATCTGCGTTTTTTAAAGAACCCCGGATAGGCGCAGATTGTTTACTTTTTAACAAAAATGATTTACTATAATTTAGGTCGTTAAATATTCAAATATATTTTTGAAAAGGAGTATAAAAATGAATCTTTCACCACTTCAAAAGGCAAGATATGAGTATTCTCCCAAGCTTCCCGGAATGCTCAGAAACGGTATCTCTGAGATATGCGTTAAGGATGGCGAAGCTACACAGAGCGTTGCAGATCAGGACAAGATCAAGGCTCTTTTCCCCAATACTTATGGTAAGAATGAGATCACCTTCGTAAAGGGAACCAACACTGCAGCAGCTAAGAAGCAGGTTGTAGGTGTTATCCTTTCAGGCGGACAGGCACCCGGAGGACACAACGTAATCTCAGGTCTTTACGATGCCCTTAAGGCTACTAACCCCGAGAACGTTCTTTACGGATTCAAGGGCGGTCCTGACGGACTTCTTAAGAATGATTACGTTACCTTTGATGATGCTTTCATTGATGCATACAGAAATACAGGCGGATTCGATATCATCGGTTCAGGCCGTACCAAGTTAGAGACTAAGGAGCAGTTCGCAATCGTTGCAGAGAATGCAAAGAAGAACGGACTTACAGCTATCGTAATCATCGGTGGTGATGATTCAAATACCAATGCTGCTACACTTGCTGAGTATATGGCAGCTAATAACACAGGCATCCAGGTTATCGGTTGTCCCAAGACTATCGATGGAGACCTTAAGAACGAGGATATCGAGGCTTCCTTCGGATTCGATACAGCTACAAAGACATACTCAGAGCTTATCGGTAACATCGAAAGAGATGCTAACTCAGCTAAGAAGTACTGGCACTTCATCAAGGTTATGGGTCGTTCCGCTTCTCACGTAGCACTTGAGTGTGCACTTGAGACACAGCCTAACATCTGCCTCATCGGTGAGGAAGTTAAGGCTAAGAAGATGTCTCTTTCTGAGATCGCTGATCAGATTGCTGATTCAGTTGCAGCAAGAGCAGCCAAGGGCAATAACTTCGGTGTTGCCATCATCCCTGAGGGTATCGTAGAATTCGTTCCCGAGTTCTCAGTACTTATCGCAGAGATAAATGAACTTCTTGCAGGCAAGAAGACAGAGGAATTCAATGCACTTCCTGACTGGAGCGCTAAGTATGACTTCATTAAGAGCGGACTTACAAAGGAGTCTATGGAAGTATTCGCACTTCTTCCTGAGTTCGTACAGAAGCAGCTCTTCCTTGAGAGAGATCCTCACGGTAACGTACAGGTTTCACTTATCGAGTCAGAAAAGCTCTTCTCAGCATTAGTTGCTGACAAGCTTAAAGAGCGTAAGGCAGCAGGCACATATAATGGTAAATTCTCAGCACAGCATCACTTCTTCGGTTATGAAGGAAGATGTGCATTCCCTTCTAACTTCGATGCTGACTACTGCTATTCACTTGGTTACAACGCATTCATGCTTATCCAGTATGGCTACACAGGATATCTTTCAAAGGTATCTAACCTTGCTAAGCCTGCTGATGAGTGGGTTGCAGGTGGTATGCCCATCACCAAGATGATGAACATGGAGAGACGTAACGGTGAGGACAAGCCCGTTATCCGTAAGGCTCTTGTTGAGCTTGATGGCAAGCCCTTCACATACTTCAAGGAGCACAGAGATGAGTGGGCTGTTGAGACAAGCTTCACATATCCCGGAGCTATCCAGTATTACGGACCTTCAGAGGTTTGTGATCTTACTACCAGAACTCTTGCACTTGAGAAGGCCTGAAATAATAGCCTGAAGCGGAAGATGCGCGGTGCTTGCAGAAACCGATGAGAGGCCTGAAGCGGATATAGAGTCGCAGGAAAATTTCAAAAGGACATATTGACAAGAATTGTCCACGTGTATACAATAATACAGTAATGACGAAGAGGTCAGAAAACTTAGGTTTTCTGACCTCTTTTTCGTTATTGCAGAAACTGCGAAAGATTAAGGAGATATATATGGTTAAATATGTGTTCGTAACGGGCGGAGTTGTTTCCGGCCTTGGCAAAGGTATTACTGCGGCTTCACTGGGCCGTCTGCTTAAGGCGCGTGGGTATCACGTGACCATGCAGAAGTTCGATCCCTACATCAATATGGATCCGGGAACCATGAATCCAATCCAGCATGGTGAGGTTTTCGTAACTGATGACGGAACAGAGACCGATCTTGATCTGGGCCATTACGAAAGATTCATTAACGAAAGTCTTAATTACAATTCGAATGTTACCACCGGAAAGATATACTGGTCGGTCCTTAATAAGGAGCGTCACGGTGATTACGGCGGTGGAACAGTCCAGGTAATTCCTCATATAACAAACGAAATAAAGGAACGCTTCTATAAGGCCAAGACTCCCGATGAGGAGACCATTTCCATCATCGAGATAGGCGGAACCGTGGGAGATATTGAATCCCAGCCCTTCTTAGAGGCAATAAGGCAGTTCCAGGCCGAGGTGGGAAGAGAGAATGCAATCATCATCGAGGTCACTCTTATCCCTTACATCAAGGCATCAGGTGAGATGAAGACGAAGCCCACCCAGATGTCAGTTAAGAGCCTTCAGAGTATGGGAATCTGGCCGGACATCTTAGTCTGCAGATCCGATTATCCGGTAGATGATCACATGAAGGAAAAGATAGCCCTTTTCTGTAACGTAAAGAAGGAGCACGTACTTCAGAATCTGGATGCCGAATCTCTTTATGAAGTACCGCTTATGATGGAGAAGGAGAACTTAGCAGGGGCTGTATGCGAATGTCTGAATATTCCCTGCCCTGAGCCTGATCTTTCAGAGTGGGAAAAGATAGTTGAAAACATACATAAAACTGACAAGTCTGTCACAATTGCTCTGGTAGGAAAGTATGTAGCCCTCCATGATGCCTACCTTAGTGTAGCGGAGGCTCTTCGCCACGCTGCAATATCCGAAAAGTGTGAGGTAAATATAAGGTGGATAGATTCCGAGGAGCTTCAGCCTGATAACATCGAGGAATACCTTCATGATGCAGACGGAATCCTGGTTCCGGGAGGCTTCGGAGTGCGAGGCACGGAAGGAAAGATACTTGCAATTAACTACGCAAGGACCAAGAAGATACCGTACTTAGGTCTTTGCCTTGGAATGCAGCTTGCAATCGTGGAGTTTTCAAGGAATGTTCTTAAACTTAAGGATGCAAACAGCATAGAGCTTGATCCTGAAACGACGAATCCTGTAATACATCTTATGCCGGATCAGGAAGGGGTTGAGAACTTAGGCGGAACTTTAAGGCTCGGGGCTTATCCCTGTACCCTTAAGGAAGGAACTAAGGCCTATGAATTATATGGCTGCAAAGATATATCAGAGCGCCACAGGCACAGATACGAGGTAAATAACGATTACCGTGAGCGCTTCGAGGAAGCAGGACTTATACTTTCGGGGCTTTCCCCTGACGGAAGGATAGTTGAGATGGCAGAACTTAAGGACCATCCATTCTTCATAGCAACCCAGGCACATCCGGAATTTAAGTCGCGCCCTGATGTACCCCATCCGCTTTTCAAGGGACTTATTAAGGCTGCAATTAAAAAATCGCAGGCCTGATGAGCACAAAAAATTAAGCCCTGAACAGAGAACAAGGCTGAACATAAAGGCATATTTTTAAGGAGTGAGATTATGAAAGAAGAAATGCAAAGAGAAGGACTTTATAACGAAGCCTTCGAGCATGATAACTGCGGTATCGGCGCCATCATTAACATCAAGGGCAAAAAGAGCCACAAGATCGTTGATGATGCATTAAAGATCGTCGAGAACCTGGAACACAGAGCAGGTAAGGATGCAGAAGGAAAAACAGGAGACGGTGTTGGAATCCTGACCCAGATCCCTCACAAGTTTTTTAAGAAGGTCTGTGCGGAGAACGGCATAGAGCTTGGAAACGAGCGGGAATACGGCGTTGGTATGTTTTTCTTCCCCCAGAACGAGCTTAAGCGTTCCCAGGCTAAGAAGATGCTTGAGGTCATAGTTGAGAAGGAAGGCCTTAAGTTCTTAGGCTTCAGAGAGGTTCCTGTTTTCCCTAATGTCTTAGGAAAGAAGGCAGTTGAATCAATGCCCGTCATAACTCAGGCCTTCATCGCGCGTCCCAATGGGTGTGATAAAGATATAGATTTTGACCGTAAATTATACGTTGTAAGACGAGTCTTCGAACAGAGTAATGATAATACCTACGTTCCTTCATTATCCTGCAGGACCATCGTATATAAGGGAATGTTCCTTGTAGGACAGCTAAGGACATTCTTTGCAGACCTTCAGGATAAGAATTATGAGTCTGCAATCGCCATGGTCCACAGCCGTTTCTCAACCAACACCAACCCCAGCTGGGAGAGAGCACATCCTAACAGGATGCTTGTTCATAACGGTGAGATCAATACCATTAAGGGTAACGCCGACAAGATGCTTGCAAGAGAAGAGACTATGTTTACAGACTCCTTCACACCTGAGGATATGACCAAGGTACTTCCGGTTATAAGCTCTTCAGGTTCGGATTCTGCAATGCTTGATAATACCCTTGAGTTCCTTACCATGTCCGGAATGGAGCTTCCCCTTGCGGCTATGATGCTCATTCCTGAGCCCTGGGCCCATAATGATACCATTTCCCAGGAGATCAGGGATTTCTATCAGTACTACGCAACCATGATGGAGCCCTGGGACGGACCTGCATCCATACTTTTCTCAGACGGTGATGTTATGGGCGCGATCCTTGACAGGAACGGCTTAAGGCCTTCGAGATACTACGTGACCGATGATGACAGACTCATCTTAAGCTCTGAGGTAGGTGTCCTTGACATTGACGAGGCCCATATCCTTAAGAAAGAGAGACTTCATCCCGGAAAGATGCTCCTGGTTGACACCAGAGAGGGCAGGATTGTTGCAGATGAGGAGTTAAAGCAAAGATATGCAACAGGAAAGCCCTATGGTGAGTGGCTTGATTCAAACCTCTTAACCCTGCATGAGGTAAAGATACCCAATGCAAAGACCCCTTCCTATAACGACGAGGAGTTCCACAGACTTCTTAAGTCCTTCGGTTACACCTATGAGGAGTATATGGAGGAGATAAGGAGCATGGCCCTTACAGGTACCGAGGTTATCGGTGCCATGGGTGTTGATACGCCTCTTGCGGTACTTTCAAAGGAATATCAGCCCTTATTTAATTATTTCAAGCAGCTTTTTGCACAGGTTACCAATCCGCCCATTGATGCCATCAGGGAAAAGATAGTAACCTCTTCAACCGTATATGTTGGAAAGAACGGTAATCTCTTATCCGAGAAGGCAGAAAACTGCCATGTTTTAAAGATTGAGAATCCTATCCTTTCAGACCTTGACCTTCTTAAGATAGCCAATATGAATAAGCAGGGCTTTAAGGTTTCCAAGGTCTCTATCCTTTATTACAAGTCAACGCCCATAGAGAGAGTGCTTGACCATCTCTTTGTGGAAGTGGACAAGGCATACAGGGACGGCGCAAATATATTGATACTTTCAGACCGTGGAGTTGATGAAAACAGGGTAGCGCTTCCCTCACTCCTTGCAGTTGCTGCAGTTCATAAGCATCTGGTACAGACCAAGAAGTGTACTGCAATGTCACTTATCCTTGAATCAGGTGAGCCCAGAGAGGTACATCACTTCGCAACCCTGCTTGGATTCGGTGCTTCTGCGGTTAACCCGTATCTGGCACACGCATCAATTGCGCGCCTTTCTGACACGGGACTTCTTGATAAGGATTATTATGCTGCGGTTGATGACTATGACCATGCAGTGCTTGCGGGAATAGTAAAGATAGCATCCAAGATGGGAATTTCCACCATCCAGTCCTACCAGGGCTCTAAGATGTTCGAGGCCATAGGAATCGCAAAGGAAGTAATAGATAAGTACTTTACGGGAACCGTTTCACCTGTTGGAGGAATCACTCTTCAGGATATAGCAAAGGCAACGGATGAGCAGCATTCAAAGGCCTTTGACCCGTTAGGACTTAAAACTGACTTAAGTGTCACTTCCGTGGGAAGACATAAGATGCGTTCTCAGGGTGAACTCCACAGATATAATCCCCAGACCATCCATATGCTCCAGAAGGCAACAAGGGATGGCTCTTATGAGGAGTTTAAGACCTATACCAAGATGGTTGATGCCGAGGAGACAGGCTATTTAAGATCCTTAATGGAATTTAAGTATCCTGAAACAGGCGTTGATATAAGCGAGGTTGAAAGCGCCGAGGAAATAGTTAAGCGCTTTAAGACAGGTGCTATGTCCTATGGTTCGATCTCAGGAGAGGCCCATGAGGCACTTGCAATCGCCATGAACCACCTTCACGGCAAGTCAAATTCAGGTGAGGGCGGTGAGTCCGATGAAAGACTTGAATCCGCAGGTACTGATAACGACAGAAGCTCAGCAATAAAGCAGGTAGCATCCGGACGTTTCGGCGTAACCTCACGTTACTTGGGTTCGGCTAAAGAGATACAGATAAAGATGGCTCAGGGTGCAAAGCCCGGTGAGGGCGGTCACCTTCCTGCAAAGAAGGTTTATCCCTGGATCGCAAAGACCAGGCACTCAACTCCCGGCGTAAGCCTTATCTCGCCTCCGCCTCATCATGATATTTATTCGATAGAGGATCTGGCCCAGCTTATTTACGACCTTAAGAATGCCAATAAGAATGCTCGTATTTCGGTTAAACTGGTATCCGAGGCAGGTGTTGGAACCGTCGCTGCAGGTGTTGCAAAGGCAGGTGCTCAGGTAGTTTTAATATCAGGATATGACGGCGGAACAGGTGCTGCTCCCTTAAGTTCAATCCACAATGCTGGACTTCCCTGGGAGTTAGGACTTGCTGAGACACACCAGACACTTATACAGAATGGCCTTCGTAACAGGGTAGTTATAGAAACAGATGGAAAGCTTATGAGCGGCAGGGATGTTGCCATAGCTGCAATATTAGGAGCCGAGGAGTTTGGCTTTGCTACGGCGCCTCTTGTAACCTTAGGATGTGTAATGATGAGGGTTTGTAACCTTGATACCTGTCCTATGGGCGTTGCAACTCAGAACCCCGAGCTTCGTAAGCGCTTCATCGGAAAGCCCGAGTATGTTGAAAACTTCATGATGTTCATAGCAGAAGAGCTTCGTGAGTATATGGCTAAGCTTGGAGTTCACTCAGTTAAGGAGCTTGTTGGAAGAACCGATCTTCTTTCAATGAAGGACGGTGTTAAGGGTAACGGCGCAAGGGTAGACTTAAGCGGAATCCTTGCTTCCACTCCTGATACGGAATGTACCTTCGATCCTGAGAGAGTCTATGACTTTAAGCTTGGTGAGACCAAGGACGAAGCAATTCTTCTTAAAGATAAAAATATTACCGAAGCCATTAAGAACGGCACTAACGCAGAACTTTCAATAGAGGTTGGAAATATAGACAGAACCTTCGGAACCTTACTTGGCGCTGAGATCACAAGGAACCATCACGAGGGATTAAAAGATGACACTATTGTCATAAATGCAAAGGGCGCAGCAGGACAGAGCTTCGGAGCATTCATTCCCAAGGGACTTACAATATCTTTAACAGGAGATGCCAACGATTACTTAGGAAAGGGCTTATCCGGCGGAAAGATAGTGGTTAAGGCTCCCGAAAATGCAGCCTATGACGCTGAGGACAACATCATTGCAGGTAACGTTGCTTTATATGGCGCAACCTCAGGTGAGGCCTATATAGCAGGTATGGCAGGTGAGAGATTCTGCGTACGTAACTCAGGTGCCTATGCGGTTGTAGAGGGCGTTGGTGAGCACGGCTGTGAGTACATGACAGGTGGACGTGCGGTTATCTTAGGACCTACAGGCAAGAACTTCGCAGCAGGTATGTCAGGCGGTATCGTATATGTTTATGATGAAAACAACTGCCTGTACCGTAACCTCAACAAGGAGATGGTCCTCATGGAGAAGGTTGATAACAAGACCGACATAGAGGAACTTCGTACGATGCTTACAAATCACGTTAAATATACAGGTTCGAAGAAGGCTGCAAAGATATTGGAAGACTTTAACGGCAATCTTTCGAAGTTTAAAAAGATAATCCCTGAGGATTATAAGAAGCTCATAGTAATGACAGGCACCTTCGAGGAGCAGGGCATGAGCCGTGAGGATGCTCAGATCGAAGCATTTTATGCTTGTACAGGTGATAAGTAGGAGGTGCAGCATGGGAAAAGCAACAGGATTTTTGGAATTTGAAAGAAAGGACGGAGCAGTAGTTCCTCCTTCAGAGCGAAAGAATAATTTTGATGAGTTTCATAAGCGTCTGTCTTTAGAGGAACAGATGAAGCAGGGCGGAAGATGTATGGCCTGCGGAGTTCCTTTCTGTCAGGCTGGAGCAATGATAGCGGGAATGGCATCAGGATGCCCCTTACATAACCTGGTTCCGGAGACCAATGACCTTGTATATCATGGGAATTTCGAGCAGGCCTATCACAGACTTAGCATAACCCACGGATTACCTGAGTTTACATCAAGGGTATGTCCTGCATTATGTGAAAATGCCTGTACCTGCGGCCTTAACGGCGAGCCGGTTTCCACCAAGGAAAATGAGAAGGCAATAATTGAATATGCCTTCGAGAACGGACTTGTTAAAGAAGAGGTGCCCAAGGTAAGAACCGGAAAGAAGATCGCCATAATAGGAAGCGGCCCTTCAGGATTATCTGCAGCCCAGCTTCTTAACAGGCGGGGACACACCGTTACCGTATTTGAAAGAAATGACAGGGTGGGAGGCCTTTTAAGATACGGCATTCCCAACATGAAGCTTGATAAGAGAGTAATAGACAGACGAATTAAGCTTCTTGAAGAGGCAGGAGTTACCTTTAAGTGCAATGTTAATGTGGGCGTTGATGTAACAGGTGCCGAGCTTTTAAAGGAATACGACAGGGTTATCCTTGCATGCGGAGCATCTAACCCCAGGGATTTAAATGCACCGGGGAGGGATGCAAAGGGTATATATTTTGCAGTAGAGTTCCTTAAAGAAGTAAGTAAGAAGCTTATGGATCTTAACTATGATGCTGATGCTTTAATTGCTTCAACGGACTTTAGCTTTAAGACCCTTAAGGATAAGTCGGTTATAGTAATAGGCGGCGGAGACACGGGAAATGACTGCGTTGGAACAAGCATAAGGCTTGGCGCAAAGTCTGTCATCCAGCTTGAGATGATGCCCAAGGCTCCCGAGGAGAGATTAGCATCAAATCCCTGGCCCGAATGGCCGAAGATCCTTAAGACAGATTACGGCCAGGAGGAGGCAATAGATTCCTTCGGTTCTGATCCCAGAATATTTAAGACCACAGTCACAGAATTCCTTAAGGATAAAAAGGGAAATCTTAAGGGCGTAAAGACAGTGGAGCTTGAATCAAAGAAGGATCCCAAGACAGGCCGGATGAGCATGGTGCCTGTAGAAGGAACAGAGAAGGAGCTTAAGGCTGATATGGTACTTATTGCCGCAGGCTTTTTAGGCTCTGAGAGTTACATAAGGGATACATTTGCTGTAGAATGTAACGAAAGAACCAATGTTAAAACCGAAAACGGTTCTTACGAAACTACAGTTGAGAGAGTATTCACCGCAGGCGATATGCACAGGGGACAGTCTCTTGTGGTATGGGCCATTGCAGAGGGAAGAGGCTGCGCCAAGGCAGTTGACACCTCACTCATGGGATACTCGAATATCTAAGCGCATTATTTGGCGCGGGCAAAGAGAGGATATATATGGACAAAACTACTATCATGCAGCTCATAGAGGAAGAGGATGTTGAATTCATCCGTCTTCAGTTTACCGATATCTTTGGCAGACTGAAGAACGTTGCCGTGACTCCCTCGCAGATGGACAAGGTATTCGCAAACAGATACTCCTTCGACGGATCTGCCATTTTCGGCGGAAGGTACAGATATGACGACAGATTATATCTTTATCCTGAGATGGACTCCTTCACCATTCTGCCCTGGAGACCTCAGCAGGGAAAGGTTGCGAAGATCACCTGCGACGTATGCTTAGAGGACGGAACGAAGTTTAAGTTAAGCTCGAGAAATATATTAAAGAACGTAGTTAAAGAGGCAAAGGATATGGGTTACACCTTCATGGTGGATCCCGAGTGCGAATTCTTCTTATTCCACACGGATGAGAACGGACTTCCCACCACAGTGACCCACGAGCTTGCAGGCTACATGGACGTGGGACCGGTTGATTTCGGCGAGAATGCAAGGCGTGATATAGTGCTTATGCTTGAGGAGATGGGCTTCGAGATCGAGTCCTCTCACCATGAGAGCGCACCTGCCCAGCATGAAATTGATTTCAAGGAAGAGGAAGCCATGAAGATGGCAGATTCCATCCAGACCTTCAGATTCGCAGTCCGCTCAATTGCCAAGCGCTTCGGGCTTTATGCTACCTTCATGCCAAAGCCCCGTACTGATATGGCAGGTTCAGGCATGCACCTTAACATCGCAATGTATAAGGACGGAAAGAACGTGTTCAGGGGTGAAAAGGGCGAGCTTACAAAGGAGGCTTCAGGCTTCATAGGAGGTATCCTTAAGCACGCTCCCGCGCTTTCAGCGCTCTGCAATCCCACGGTTAATTCCTATAAGAGACTTATGTCCGGCTTCGAGGCTCCACACTATATCTGCTGGGCCTCAAAGGGTGAAAGGGCACTTGTTAATTTAAATTCGGACGCTGAGGATACCAAGGTTGAATTAAGATTCCCCGACGGATCTGCCAATCCCTATCTTGCACTTGCTTCATGCATAGCAGCAGGTCTTGACGGTGTAAAGAATAATCTTGATCCGGGAGAGGATGCTTCAAAATGTGACACATCTGTCACAAAACTGCAGGCACTTCCCGGCAATCTCCTTGATGCCTTAAGGGAGCTTAACGAGGATGAACTTCTTGTTAATGCCCTTGGAAAGGAATTTACTGATATATTTACCACCATTAAGAAAAATGAGTGGAACGACTATATGAACGAGGTGTCTGACTGGGAGATCGGAAGGTACTTAACCAGGATTTAATCGGAGGATATCATGGGGAGCATTGTTATCGCAATGCCCAAACCTACAGATGCGACGAAGATCGCAGACATAATAAAACGCAGCGATATCTGGGATGAACCGTTTATCTCAAGGACAGGGGGCGAAACCCTGGAGTTCGTAAATTCAAGGGATATTTCAATAGTCATATGTACCAGAAAACTATCGGACATGGGCTATGAGGAATTATCAGGTTATCTTCCCCAGGCGGTCAACATGATACTGCTTACGCAGGATGCTTCGCTGGTTCCGTTTTCAAGCAATATTGTAAGACTTCTTCTTCCATTTAAGCCATCGGACCTTATAAATACCATAAATATGGTATCAGGCGGGGGCGTAAGGCGTGCTAAATTAAAGCCCAAGCCCAAGCGGTCGGAGGCTGAGCAGAAGATAGTTGATGATGCAAAGGCGGTGCTTATTAATAGAAACGGTATGAGCGAGCCGGAAGCATTCAGATATATCCAGAAGATAAGCATGGACCAGGGGCGCACGATAGTTGAATCCGCGCAGATGATACTGCTTTTAAATGATGAGTAGCGTTTTGGGTTAATGAAGATTCTTAAGCGAATCTTTTACTATGAACGGGTGATTAGAATGAATGATTTTGATAAGCTGCATGAAGAATGCGGTGTGTTCGGTGTGTGGAATGCAACTGCCAGACAGGCCGCAAAGGATATATATTACGGACTTTTAGCCCTTCAGCACAGAGGCCAGGAGGCAGCGGGAATAGCTGTCTGTGACACCTTCGGTGAGAAGGGCAATATCTGTCTCCATAAAGAGATGGGATTAGTGTCGGAGGTCTTTGATGAAGAGACCTTAAATAAACTTAACGGTAACATCGGCATCGGCCATGTGAGATATTCAACGACCGGAGGCAGCAGCATCGAGAATGCGCAGCCTCTGGTCTATTATTATCTGAAGGGTACACTTGCCCTGGTGCATAACGGAAATATAGTGAATGCTTCGAAACTTAAGGATGAGCTTTATAACGAGGGCACAGTGTTCAGGGCAACCACGGACTCTGAGGTTTTAACAACCCTTATCGCAAAGAAAAGAGCTGAGTCGCCTTCCATAGAGGAAGCAGTTAAGAAGGCAGCCCCCATGCTTGAGGGTGGCTATGCCCTTATAATAATGAGCCCAAGAAAGCTTGTTGCAGTGCGTGACCCTTTGGGACTTAAGCCCCTCTGCATAGGAAAGACAAAGGACGGTTATGTTGTAGCATCCGAAAACTGCGCCTTAAACGGAATAGGAGCAACCTTCCTTCGGGATGTGGAGCCCGGAGAGATCATAACAATATCAAAGAACGGCCTTAATTCAGACAGGTCAATGTGTCAGGAAAAGAGAGCACACTGTGTGTTTGAATACATATATTTTTCCCGCCTTGATTCAAAACTTGATGACATAAGCGTATATGGGGCAAGGTTCCGGGGAGGCGAGGCCCTAGCTAAGGCCTACCCGGTTGATGCTGATATAGTTACGGGAGTTCCTGAATCGGGAATGTGTGCAGCTGCAGGTTATGCTTCTGCCTCCGGCCTTCCCTTCGTTCATGCCTTTCATAAGAACAGCTACATAGGACGTACCTTCATTAAGCCCACCCAGGAGGAGAGGGAGAATGCGGTGCATATGAAGCTTAATGTTTTAGGAGACGTGGTTAAGGGAAAGAGGCTTGTTCTCATCGACGATTCCATAGTCCGCGGAACCACCATAAAGAACCTTATCACCATGCTTCGGGATAACGGGGCTAAGGAGGTGCATGTTAGAATCAGTTCTCCGCCATTTCTGCACCCCTGTTTTTACGGGACGGATGTGCCTGATAATTCACAGCTTATTGCTAACCGCTTCAGCGTGGATGAGATCTGTAAAAATATAGGTGCTGATTCGCTTGGCTACATGAGACTTGAGGATCTTAAGTATATGACAGGTGACCTTCCCTTATGCAGTGCCTGCTTTGATGGAAATTACCCTACCCCGGTTTGAGAAATGGGTTTATAATGGAAAGTTGGAAATAATTTCATTTTGCGTAGATTTATGTGGAGCTTAATAAGATGGAAAAGATAAAAAGAAAAATAATCCTTGAGGACGGAACAAGCTATACAGGCTTTGGGTTTGGTGCCATAACCGAAAAGAAGCTTGAACTTGTATTTAATACCTCAATGGTTGGATATCAGGAGATAATCTCAGATCCCTCCTATACCGATCAGGCAGTTGTAATGACCTATCCCCTGATGGGCAATTACGGAATTAACGATGACGATTTCGAAACGAAGAAGCCCGGGATCGGAGCTCTGATCGTAAGGGAGTATACTGAGATACCTTCAAACTTCAGGGTGAGCATGACACTTTCCGATTACATGGCTGAGAATGATATAGCAGGCGTATCCGGAGTTGATACAAGGGAACTTACAAGAAAGATAAGAACCTTCGGAAGCTGCAAGGTTTTGATCACAGATGAAAATACAGAAACTGACACAGGTGTCAGAATTTTGAAGGATTGGGATTATGCCCACGACCAGGTTGCCCGTGCTACAGCAAAGGAGATCTGGAGCGCGTCACCTTCCGATTATTCAATGCTTCCCGGCGGAATAAGCGCAAAGGATGCAGATGTTCTTCCTAAGAACTATTCTGAGGATGCACTTCCCGGAGAGGGACTTCACGTTGTTGCAATCGACTGCGGAATGAAGCTTAACATTGTCCGCTCCATGGTACGCTTGGGACTTAAGGTTACGGTTGTTCCCTTTGATACTCCCGCTTCTAAGATAGAAGAGCTTAAGCCCAATGGTATATTTTTATCAAACGGACCCGGAGACCCGACGGATGTGACTCCCGTAATTGAAACGATCAAGGCATTAAAGGGTAAGTATCCCATGTTCGGCATATGCTTGGGACACCAGATGCTATCCCTTGCATATGGAGCAAAAACATACAAATTAAAATTCGGCCACAGAGGCGGAAACCACCCGGTTAAGAACCTTCTTACCGATAAGATCGAGATAACAAGCCAGAACCATTCCTTCGCAGTTAAGGACGATTCCTTAGAGGGAACGGGACTTAAGATCACACACATAAATATGCTTGATAATACAGTGGAGGGCGTTTGTGCTCCTTCCGATAATGCTTTCAGCATACAGTATCATCCGGAATCAGCTCCGGGACCTGAGGACAGTGGATATCTTTTCAACGATTTCATTGCACTCATGAAGGGAGGAAAGATAAATGCCTAAGAGAACTGACCTTAAAAGAATCCTGGTTATCGGCTCAGGCCCCATCGTAATAGGACAGGCTGCGGAGTTTGACTACGCAGGAACCCAGGCCTGCTTAGCCCTTAAAGAGGAGGGCTACGAGGTAATCCTTTGCAACTCCAATCCTGCAACAATTATGACAGACCCGTCAATTGCGGATAAGGTTTACATGGAGCCCTTAACCCTTGAATATATGGCGAAGATAATCCGTAAGGAAAGGCCCGATGCGCTGCTTCCCGGTATCGGCGGACAGACAGGACTTAACCTTGCCATGCAGCTTGCAAAGAAGGGCGTTCTTGATGAGTGCCGTGTTGAGCTTCTGGGAACGGATTTTGAAAGTATAGAGCGCGCAGAGGACAGAGAGCTTTTCAAGGAATTATGTATTTCTTTGGGGGAGCCCGTTCTTCCCTCATTGATCGCCGAGTCCATGGATGAGGGAGTTGAGGCTGCTAAAAAGATAGGTTATCCCGTTGTTGCCCGTCCTGCCTTTACCTTAGGCGGTACAGGCGGCGGATTTGCTGATGATGAGGAGGAACTGCGGGAGATACTTAAGAATGCTCTCGTTCTTTCACCTGTGCACCAGGTTCTTATTGAGAAGTCCGTTAAGGGATACAAAGAAATAGAGTACGAGGTAATGCGTGATCACAACGACACTGCCATTACCATCTGTAACATGGAAAATATAGACCCTGTTGGTATCCATACGGGAGACTCCATCGTTGTATGTCCTTCCCAGACCCTTACCAACAAGGAATATCATATGCTTCGTAACTCGGCTCTTAAGATCATTAGAGAGCTTAAGATAGAGGGTGGCTGCAACGTGCAGTTTGCCTTAGATCCCAAGTCCTTTGATTATTATCTTATCGAGGTTAACCCCAGAGTTTCACGTTCTTCAGCACTTGCTTCCAAGGCTTCGGGCTATCCCATCGCGAGAGTTTCAGCCAAGATCGCGGTAGGCTACAGACTTGATGAGATCCACCTTGCAAATACCCTGGCATCCTTCGAGCCTTCACTTGATTACGTGGTTTCGAAGCTTCCCCGCTTCCCCTTTGATAAATTCGCTGATGCCAACAATTCCTTAGGCACCCAGATGAAGGCAACAGGTGAGGTCATGAGCGTTGGCCGTACCATGGAGGAGTCCCTTCTTAAGGGCATAAGGTCCCTTGAGATAGGCGTTTATCACCTTTATAATGCGAAGTTTGATGATTATACAACCGAGGAGCTTCTTCAGTACATTAAGAAGGGCACTGACGACAGGATATATGCTATAGCAGAGCTTCTGCGTCGCGGTGCCTCAATGGATGATATTCACGTAAATACCGGCATAGATCCTATCTTTATCCGTATGTTCAAACATATAATCGATGCGGAAGATGATATTAAGAATGCGCCTTCCCTTACTCCGGAGGTTCTCTATGAGGCAAAGAGAAAGGGATTTTCGGATCTTGAGATTGGTTATTTAAAGGGCCTTACGGCGCATCAGGTTTTTGATCTTCGTAAGGAATACAATATCTTCCCTACCTATAAGATGATTGACAGCTGTGCTTCCGAGTTTGAAAGCTACATCCCCTATTTTTATTCAACCTACGAAGGGGAGAATGAGTCCATCGTTGATGAGAAGGAAAAGATAATAGTTCTTGGCTCCGGCCCCATAAGGATCGGCCAGGGCGTTGAGTTTGACTATTCAACAGTCCATGCGGTTAAGACAATTCAGGAGTCCGGCTATCAGGCTATCATCATAAACAATAACCCCGAGACGGTTTCAACCGACTACACAACCTCTGACAAGCTCTATTTCGAGCCTCTGTGCGTTGAGGATGTAATGAACATAATCGAGCATGAAAAGCCCAAGGGCGTCATCGCAACCTTAGGTGGTCAGACCGCGGTTAACTTGGCAGCACCCCTTAAGGAGTACGGTGTCACCATAGTGGGAACCGACTGCGACGGAATCGAGCGGGCAGAGAACAGGGATGCCTTCGAAAAGGTGCTCCTTGAACTTAACATTCCCCAGCCTAAGGGTGAGGCAGTTACCAACATCGAGGCAGGAGTTGAGGCGGCAGCACGCATCGGCTACCCTGTACTTGTTCGTCCTTCCTTCGTTTTGGGAGGCAGGGCTATGCAGATAGTTTCCAAGGAAGCTGACCTTCGCAACTACCTTAAGACAGCAGTTGAGATCGACGAGGACAAGCCCGTTTTGGTTGATAAATATATCAAGGGCCGCGAGGTGGAGATAGACGGCGTATGCGACGGTGTTGATGTATTTGTTCCCGGCATAATGGAGCTGGTTGAAAGAACAGGAGTGCATTCAGGCGATTCCATATCTGTTTATCCTCCCTTCACATTATCTGATAAGGTTAAGGGAACCATATTAACCTACGCAAAGAAGCTGGGCCTGGGAATCGGAATCATTGGACTTTTCAATATCCAGTTCATAGTGGATGAACATGATGACGTATATATAATCGAGGTTAACCCCAGATCCTCACGTACAGTGCCCTTCCTTAGCAAGGCAACGGGCTATCAGCTGGCTGATATAGCAACCCGCGTGATCCTGGGAATGAGCCTTAAGGAGCAGGGAATATTCACCCTCTATCCCGAGGAGCAGAAGAGGTGGTACGTTAAGGCACCTGCATTCTCATTCTCTAAGTTAAAGGGTATGGATTCCTACTTAAGCCCCGAGATGAAGTCAACAGGTGAGGCAATTGGATATGATGAGAAGCTTCACCGTGCTGTATATAAGGCGCTTATCGCATCCGGCCTTAAACTTCAGAATTACGGTACTGTTTTAGTTACACTGGCAGATGAGGATAAAGAGGAGGCTGTGCCTTTGGTCCGCCGCTTCTATGACCTTGGCTTTAACATCGAGGCTACATCCTTAACCGCTCAGGTTATGAAGGAGCATGGAATAAAGACCCGTGCGCTTAAGAAACTTTCGGAAGGTTCTGACGAAGTACTTCAGTCCATCCGCGCCGGCTACGTAAACTACGTCATTAACACCCGTGCAATTCTTTCAGGTGTCCACTATGGTGATGGCGTTGCCATCCGTCAGTGCGCCACCGAGAACAACGTTACCCTCCTGACATCTCTTGATACTGTCCGCATCCTGCTTGATGTCTTAGAAGAGCTCACTATCTTCGTTTCAACCATTGATGCTAAATAGAAAATAATCCAGTGTCACCGGGGCCGGAAATATATTTCCGGCCCCGTTACGTTACCCCAAGGGGAGCTGTCGCCGCAGGCGACTGAGAGGTCTATCAGAGGTACATTCTCGCAAGGCTCTACCTCCGAGAGAAGACAAGTCGCGTCTAAGCGGTTCGGTCTTAGCGGACTCGTGAAATACCTCGTCCGAGACCTATCGCATGGGCAGTACCAAAAGCTCGAAAGGACCTCGCTTGGTACTGCTCCAAGGGGAGCTGTCGCCGCAGTGTGACGTTTTTTCTGTGTCACTGGGGACGGTTCTCTTTGACACCAGGCTCCCCTTCCAGGGGAGCTGTCGCCGCAGGCGACTGAGAGGTCTATCAGAGGTACATTCTCGCAAGGCTCTACCTCCGAGAGAAGACAAGTCGCGTCTAAGCGGTTCGGTCTTAGCGGACTCGTGAAATACCTCGTCCGAGACCTATCGCATGG
>R03__coassemble_360_pt1 | contig 27117 bp, 25 predicted proteins | sample R03__metabat2_low_PE_074 | metagenome-assembled genome bin R03 | reverse complement strand
GAATGAGGAGTTGGGAGTTATTACATCTATGGAAGGACATGGGAAAGGTAAATACAAATTTTGAACCCGGGTTCATGGTAGCAGCGACTAATTTCCAATGCATCGCTTTTGCAACACTTCTCGGCTTATTATATGTTCATACGAGCAAGACAATGTTTCAAAATTCAAATTAACGGAGGATAAAGAAATGGAAAACGAAATAAATAACTTAAATGAAGAATCACTTGAAGAGGTAGTCGGAGGTAAGAGAACAACCATACCATCATATGCAAGAGGAGACTTAATGGGACATTTTGGCCCGGAGGTAAATAAATATGATGTAGATGGATACATCGGGAAAAAGGTTATCGTTAGATTCTCAGGGGTTCATTATTATGTTGGAATAGCTGTAAAGTCAGAAGAAAGAAATCAATCATGGGATTTATTCAACACAGGCTGGGGATCACGCAGAACAATTCAATTAAAACTGGATTCTGGTGACACCTTCGAAGTACAAGACGATTCTTCCGAGCCTAGATACAAATTTCAGAATTTGTACTTGTATGTATAGTTTTGAATCAGAAACAGCAGCGACCAATAAAATCCATCCCGATATCGGGATGGATTTTGTCGTTTCCGGTGCTGACAATTTTCCATATGTGTTCTGAACAGAAAAATATAGGTAAATATATTCCCGAAAAATGAAAATTATTTATTTTTCGGGAACAGAGGCGTAAGCATGTAGAGCATGGGAGATTGGTGGAATTGTAATCGACTTTTCCGTATGGATACAGTATGATAAATACGGCCACTAGGTCGGCCCTACGTTAAAAAGGAACTTTAACTTAAGGAAAATAAAATATGGAATATTTGTGGTATATCATTGCAGCGTTAGGCGCAGGAATAGGAACAGGACTGGCGGGCCTTTCGGCTGCTACAATCATGGTACCGATGCTGATCGTCTTGTGTCCCGGCTTTGCAGGAGAAACTGGGGCTTACCAGGCAACTGCGATTGCGCTTGCATCGGACATATTAGGTTCTGCCGTAACATCGGCAACTTATATTAAACATAAAAATATTGATTTAAAACGCGGCGGAATCATGCTTGCCTGCATTCTTTCCATGTGCACGGTAGGAAGTTATATTGCGTGGCTTGCGGGCAACGTGGTGCTTGGCAGCTTTACGCTTTTTCTTACGTTTTTTATTGGTATCAGATTTCTGATAAAGCCTGACACAACAAGGAGCGATACCGCTGCTAAAGGAGAAAAACTTGATATTAAGGGCATAATTGTTTCTCTGTTTTTCGGACTTACCATCGGATTCGGAACGGGATTTGTGGGAAGCGGCGGCGGAATGATGATGCTTGTCGTTTTCACGGCGTTTCTCGGAATGGAGCTTAAAACAGCCGTTGGAACAAGCACATTTATTATGACCTTCACAGCCCTTATTGCCTCTGTCAGCCATATCCTTATCCATCCGGCCATTGTATTGGAAAAATGGGATGTTATGCTGATCTGCATTGTTGTTGCAACAGCGGCCTCACTTGTTTCAGCGAAATTCGCAAACAGGGTAAATAACAGGACTGTGGGGCTTGTCACAGGCGGTGTGTTAACGGTGCTTGGCGCGACCATGCTCATATTGAACTACTGGGAGTTTCTTTCGCAATACTCACTTTTTACGGAAACCCTGCGGTGCCTGGGTATATTTGCGATATACATTGCATGCTGGGTGATTTTTCTTGTTCCGGTACGCTTCCTTACGAAAATCCCTTCGTTCATATTCCGGAAATTGCTTCATATTGCGGCGTTTTCATGCTTTTCTGTAGTGGTGCTCTCGGCAAAAATATGGAGTGCATCTGCTATTCTTGCGATTCTTATTGCGGCGCTGATTTTTCCGATACTTTCAATTTTGGAAAATGAGCCCTGGTACGAAAAACTATTTGTCCAGAAAAGTAAAGGCGAAGTAAAGCGCAGCCTTCTTGAGCTTTTCTTTATGTTTGCGGCTTTAATTTCAGTGGGTTGGGGGATTTTCGGAGAGCCGGTTCTGGTAGCCTGCGCCATACTTATGTGGGGCGTTGGAGATGCAGCTGCAGCACTTGTGGGGGTCCCCTTCGGAAAACATAAAGTGAAATTTAAGGGAACTGATGGTAAAAAATCATGGGAAGGCAGCATAGCAATGCTGATAGTCAGCTTTACTGCCGGTTTTTTAATCCTTCTTTTATTTCAAAAAACGGCTGTTCCGAAAGCAGTTCTGACAGCCTTACTTGGTGCATTTCTGGGGGCAATTACCGAACTTTATTCGCCTACCGAGTGGGATACGGTGACAGTTCCGGTTGTGATAACCGTGATCCTTCTTTTGATGAATTAGAATGTCTTATATGTTGCAATCATAGATATTGACGTCATTATTTACTTCCCGGTCACGCCTGAAGTAATCGTTATCTGTATTGCCGGAAATCTGGTTTATCCACTTGGTTAATGCTTCTGCTGCATTTTCGTAGTTAGCACCATTGACCATATCATCGATTACATCCGGAGAACTGGGATCAAGAACCGGAGTAACACCGGCGCCGTTTATATCAGATAGATTTTTATCTTTGATTCTTTCTATATTTTCAGCCATAATAAACCTCCTTTGTTTAAAGACTCCTGCCGGGAGTACCATCCCAGTAACCGCTTATTCCTTTGATCCCTTTAAGCTGGGAATTAAAGGCTCTTATGAATGAGGGCTCAGTTGTTGATACTTCATTCATATGTTTATATCCGCCATTAAGTGTTGCGAGCATTCCTTCACCCATCTTACATATTGCATCGGCTGTTTCGATGGATATCTTTTTCCCGTTAAAGAAAAACTCATCAGCGGAAAATGCGTGGTAGTTCGTTGTTATGCCGAACTTATTGTATGTACTTTCTGAATATGTGTTGGGGAAAAAGGTTCCTCCCGATACATTTTCAAGTATATTTTCATTTATCTTTTCGTTGCTCATTGCTTTTCTCCTTTTTAGCAGAATGTGTGCCAGTAGGTACCCTTTAAGCCATCCCATTCGATTGAATATTTTTCCCTGAGAACCGCTTTCCATTCTCTTGCATAGCCAACCCAGTCTGCACTTCCCTGATATTTTTTCCAGATCTTTTTGCTTTCTCTTATAATCTTATCCGCAAGATCAAATGAGATCTCATCGCCGCTTATAAAGTATCTGCTTGAGCCGACCCAGGTTGATTCAATACTTATGCCTGCATTATATATTTCGCCGAACGTTCTGGCATCTCCCGGGGCACTCTCAACGAGCCATCCTCCGTTAACTTCGCTAAGTAACGTGTTATCAAGGGGTGTAATTTTTTCGTTATTCATATTATTCATAGTATGTTCTCCTTTCTGCGGGTGCCTTAGTTAAAACATTATTTCCGTTCCCGGGGGTTGATAGTCTCCGGTGTCTTGTTGTCTTCAGTGGCTTACAGTAGATTGTGGTTTTCGCTTCCGCCATCCGAATGAGTGTAAGAGTAAGGAACTGATGATTCACCGCTTACGAGGTATTCTGCAACGGTCTCATCCGGAAGAGAAGCATTATCGTACCGGATGGTATAAGTCCAGCAGACATTGTGGAAGAGATCATAACCCCTGCCGCATTCAACGATCGTTCCGCTTTCCATGGCAGTTGCGCCAATACGTGCAACTGTTACCTGCTGGCCAATCTTGTATTTCGGAAGGCTTATATTTATATTATTTGTGTTTATCTTAATTCCGTTAGTGCTGACCTTACGGCCTCCTGTTACAGCCTCAAGTGCTTCCTCTTCAAGAACTTCTGCATTTATATTCTTCATGGTATATTCTCCTTTCGGTAATCTTTTATTTTTATTACGTGTTAATAATATAACTGAAGGCGTTGCAGAAGCGTTGCAGTATTATCATTTGAATCAATGAAAAAGATATATTACAATATTTTGGAACAAATTTAATGAAAATCGGGGAACAATCCTATGAAACTTAAAACCTGGCAGACAATCCGGATCGGATTTGCATTTCTTTCAATTGGCGCCTTCTGGCAGATGTATAACGGTGTTATACCGCTTATTTTAAGCAATACCTTTCATTTAAATGAGACAATATCAGGTGCGATCATGGCCTTAGACAACGTTTTAGGCCTTTTTCTTTTGCCGCTTTTCGGTGGAATATCTGACAGATGCACCTCGAAACTTGGAAGAAGAAAGCCGTTTATCTTATTCGGCACGATCGCTGCAGTAATTCTCATGCTGCTAATTCCTTTAATTGATAACAGTTACTATGCAGATCCCACAATGATGAAAGAAATTTTATTCATCGGAATACTGGGTGTGCTGCTTGTTGTTATGGGCACTTACCGTTGCCCGGCGGTAGCACTGATGCCGGACTGTACGCCTAAACCGCTTCGAAGCCAGGGTAATGCCATCATTAATCTGATGGGTGCCATTGGAGGCATATTCTATCTGATTATTTCCACGGTGCTCTATTCATCGGGTTCTGCAAGAACGCAGAAAGAGCATGTTGACTACCTGCTTCTTTTTATGATCGTGGCAGGTTTAATGCTTCTTGCTCTTGTCATTGTTATGACTACAGTTAATGAAGTTAAAATTACCGCGGAAATTGCAGAATTAGAAAAAGAACATCCGGAGTGGAACCTGGCAGAAGATGATGGCTCCGGAAGCGAAGAATTGCCGAAAGATGTAAAGAAGAGCCTTTTCTTTGTTCTTCTTTCCGTAATGCTATGGTTTATTTCCTACAATGCGTTGCAGACCTGGTTTACCACCTTTGCTAACAGGGAATGGGGTATGGCCTTGGGAAATGCAGACATGTGCCTTACTGTTGCTACCTTAGGCGCTATTTTAACCTACGTGCCTTCAGGCGCCCTGTCTGCAAAACTTGGAAGAAAGAAAACCATACTTCTTGGTGTTGCCATGATGGCTGCCTGCTTCCTTTTTGGTTTTATATTCTATTTAAGCTTTACCGGAACCCTTTCCGGCTCTAAGGTTTACATCTTCTATGTACTCTTGTTCATTGTAGGAATGGGATGGGCTTTTATTAATGTTAATTCACTGCCTATGGTAATCGAGATGTGCAAAGGCTCAGACGTGGGGCAGTTTACAGGATACTACTATACCTTCAGTATGACTGCGCAGATCCTGTCGCCAATCCTTTGCGGCGCACTTTTAAGATATGTAGGTTACGGAACTTTTTTACCCTTTGCTTTTTGCTTTATGCTGGCGGCTTTTATCACAATGCAGTTTGTGAAGTACGGGGATGTCAGATAAACAAAACAGATTGTTTTCATCAAAAATATTGGCATTGCATGGAAGGGAAATACATTTATGGTAAATGAGAATTTAATGAAACAGGCATTCCTGGATATTCCCGGTGGGGTGATCATCCTGGGAGCCCATGGAAAGATGAATTATTGCAATGCTCAGGTGCTGGATCTTTTGGAGATAAAAGAAATAGGTCCTAATATGCATCTTGCAGAACTGATGGAGGAAACGGATTCAAGAAACGATGCCTTTTTTGACGTGATCATGGATGCTAGTTATGAGAAAAAGGGAGAAGTTTCCGAGCACGTAAAGTATTACACTTCGGATGGCAGAATAAAATATTTTCACGTCACTTCAGCCCTTATAAGAGGAGAGGGCGAGACTGATGTGATCATTACACTTAATGACGAAACCCCTGAAAAGGAGCTTGAAGCAAGCAATAAACAGAATGTTGTAGTGCTGACAAGTCTGGTTCTTGCCATATGTTTGTGGAACCTTATATACGAAATCTGGGAGAAAATGGGTCGCCCCTTTAGCGATAAGGGAATGACTCTTGGAATTGAGCTAATAGGGTTTGTACTTATGGCTGTGGTGGTGTTTAAGACAGCGATCAAACTGCGTGATTTCGGCTACGGGGTACGTAACCTTTCAAAGATCCTCTTAAAGGACGGAATAATTGCCCTTGTTCTGGTGGGCCTTATGCTTGGAGCCAAGGCGATTTTATTAAAGACCTCTCCGGGCATATTTAAGGAAAATGTACCATTTTGGAACTGGTCTGCTTATAACATCGGTGTGCCGCTTTATCTTATTACATCCATCGTACAGGAATTTATATCCCGCGGCGCATTACAGGAGATCTTAACCCGCATTTATTCAGGCCCCAGGAAGGATTTTAATGCCATTGTGGTAAGCTCGCTTTTCTTTACGGGAATACATATTCACAAGGGAATAGTATTTATGCTGGGAGCTTTCGTGCTCTCCATACTGCTTGGATATTTATATAAGAGCGACAAGACGATATGGGGTGTTTCACTGATACACTTTGTATTCGGGATCTCACCGCGTTTTCTTGGGCTATGGTAGGGGAGAAGACTTTCTTATATACTCCTTAACCTCGGCAAGGGACATGTTGTTTTCTCTTGCTATTTTTGCAAGATCTTCATATTCATATTTTTCTTTTTTAACGCCGTAACCTGAAGATACCTTTTTATGAACCTCTCCAAGGTCTGTGTTTATAACTTCCATGCTGCGGGAGAGGGTATAGCGGCGGCTTATGTTTTCACGCACCCCTAGGGTTGTGGTGTGCTTAAATATAAGATTTAGTATCTTATCTTTATCCTTTTCATGACACATAACGGTAAGCAAGGTTCCCGGACGGGACTTCTTCATCTGTATCGGGATCGTATATATTTCCAACGCTCCTGCATCAAAGATACACTCCTCGGCATAGCCTATTGCTTCAGCCGTTATATCGTCGAAATTGCAGGTAAGTTCAATGATTCTGTCACCTGCTTCCTCAGCTTCCCCTAATAAAGCACGAACGCAGTTAGCGGAAGAATAGTCCCTATCCCCCATACCGTAACCGATAGCTGATGTTCTCATAACAGGCATATTGCCGAAGCCGGTAGCGAAGTATTTAAGCAATGCTGCCGCAGTGGGAGGACAAAGCTCACCCTGTATCTCTCCGCCGTATATAGGCACATCCTGCAGGATATATGCGGTTGCCGGTGCAGGAACGGGAAGGATGCCATGGGCGCATTTTACACTGCCGCTTCCCACATGAACAGGAGATACCACCACCTGCTCCGGTTTTAGAGCATCCATTAAAAGACAAACTGCCGTAATGCCTGCTATAGCTTTCATTTCACCAACCTCGTGGAAATGAATTTCTTCAAGAGGAATGCCGTGAACATGGCTTTCAGCCTCTGCAAGTAAGGAATACACGGAAAAGATATCTTTCTTAACCTTTTCGGAAACAGGGAGTTCCTCGATGGCGTGCTTTATATCAGACATACTGCTGTGGTGATGGACGTTTAAAGAGGTGCCAGTCACCGTGATCCTGGTGCCCAGAATACCGCATTTTTCGGATGCCTCACTTTTAAATGTAACCCCGGGAATCCCCAGGCTATTAAGAATTATAAGAAAATTTTCTTTATCCGGAAGGAGCTCAAGTAAGGATCCTATAAGCATATCCCTGGATGCGCCCATTCCGCAGTCTAAATACAGTGTTTTCATGTTGAAAATTTTATCATTGCAAAGGTCAAAAGACAAGCAAAGCCCCCCCGGCATCCTTTTGAAAGCCTTTTTAAACGCATAATATTCGCTATACTCGCGGTTATACTGACGATCGCACTTATTTTTGCAGGAGGCATATTAGGAGATCTTGCCACGGCTCCCATGCAGAAAAGCAGCAATGCGGCCATAGCCTTCGGGGGCATGTATGCATCCTTTATAGGAATCTGGATTATAGTACTGCTCGTTAACCGTATAGGTAAAGAAAACCGTAAGTTTTTTAGCGCATTAAAGCCAAACAAGGCAAGATGGAAGATTTCGGTAGGCCTTGGTCTTTTACTTGGATTCGGATTAAACCTTGTTGTTGGAATAACGGCCCAGCTTTTAGGTGAGATAAATATATACTTCGATTCCTTTAATCCGTTACCGTTTATATTTTTACTCATATGTGTTTTTATACAGAGCGGAGCTGAGGAACTTGCTCTTCGCTGGTTCTTATACCAGAGACTTTCTAAATATTTCCCTAAAACACCTCAAGTTGCGATCCTGGTAAATGCCCTTATATTTATGGGACTTCATGCATTTAACGGAGGAGTTACGATAATAGGAATGCTTCATCTGTTGTTTACGGGAGTCATATGTTCACTGCTTGTTTATTATTTTGATTCCTTCTGGGGCGCAGTTATTGTTCACACAGGCTGGAATTTCTGTCAGAGCATTCTGCTTGGGCTTCCCAACAGCGGAGTCGTAAGTGCTTATTCCGTATTTAAGCTTGACGCAGCTTCGTGAAACTTAAAAAGTTAAAATATTTTAATAAAAGTTAAATTAAACATTGTAATTATGATTTCCTCATGTTATAGTGTTGACATAAAAATATAGTGACCGGCCGATTCATTCGGCCGGCCTTAACATTTCAAACAATGGAAAGAGGCTTGCATTGCTTGGACATAGCCTGCATTTCATATTTGCAGGAGACGTTAATGGAGGTATTACTATGAAGTGCGTTAAGAGTATTCTTACGTTTACTTTGGTTGCTTCGATGGGACTTGGTCTTACAGCATGTTCGGCTTCTTCTGATACTGCAGCTGCAGATGCTAAGGCGACGGAAGATGGAGCAACAGAAGGAATAGCAAACGAGGAAACTGTTGCAGAAAAGAATTACACGGTAAGTACGTCGGATATTGCCAAAGCAGATATTTCTTCATCGGGCGTTTCAGTCCATGATCCATCTATAGTTGAAGACAATGGTGAATTTTATATTTTTGGCTCGCATATGACGGCTGCAAAAAGCTCCGATCTGTGTAACTGGGAGATGCTTGCAGATGGTTATATGAAGACTAACCCCGTCTATGGACAGATATACGACGTGGCTGATGAGGCCTTTTACTATTCAGGCAGCAAAGACAGTGTTATAGAGACGGACGACGGTGGCACCCACGTATGGGCTCCTGATGTTATCTATAATAAGACAACCGGCAAGTACTATATGTATTACTGTACATCAAGTACCTGGAATGCTTCCAATCTCTGCTATGGCGTGAGTGACACCATAGAGGGGCCTTATGAGTGGCAGGGAGCGCTTATATATTCGGGCTTTAATTTCTCAAGTCTTGCGGAGACTGATGTACTTGACTACGTGGACGAGGACTATGCCAAGAAGAATTACATTAAGAGCGGTTCCTATAATTATAATGATTATCCCAATGCCATAGACCCTACTGTGTTTTATGACCGGGACGATCGCATGTGGATGGTATACGGTTCCTGGAGCGGAGGCATATTCCTTTTGGAGATAGATCCTGAAACAGGTAAGGTTATTCATCCTGAGGCAGACCCGGATAATGGTGTGGATGCCTATTACGGAAAGCGGCTTCTGGGTGGCGGACACATTTCCATTGAGGGCCCTTACATCCAGTATGACCCCGACAGCGATTATTATTATTTGTATGTATCCTATGGCTCGCTTACAAGTAATGGCGGATACCAGATAAGAGTATTCCGTTCGAAAGATGTTACAGGCGATTATGTGGATATGAACGGCGAGAAACCTGAAAAGAGTGCCATGCATGAGAACTATGGTCTGAAACTTTCGGGTAACTATAAACTGCCGAGTCTTGAGCAGGCCTACATGGCCACGGGACATAACTCAGCATTAATTGCTTCCGATGGAAGGAAATATATAGCATTCCACACGAGATTTAATGATGGCGGTGAAGGTCATTCGCCAAGAGTGCACCAGATGCTTCTTAATGAGGAAGGCTGGCCATGCATGCTGCCTTACCAGACGCAGGGTGAACAGGTGGAAGAGTCAGGCTACGCATATGAAGATGTTGTGGGCAGATATTATTGTGTTAATCAGGGAACGGATATCAGCAGTGATATCGCCAATCCCTTTATCGTCTATCTTAACAGTGATGGAACATTGGACGGCAAGGATGGGCTTTCGGGCACCTGGGAACTTACGGACGGAACTTATTATATCCATATGAGTGTGGATGGCGTTGATTTTAGCGGAGTTTTATGTAAGATGAAGGATGAGGCCGGTACGGACGTATTTACCTTCTCAGCAGTAGGTTCAAACGAGAGCCTGTGGGGAGTTAAATATTCGGAGTAAATGACAAGAGCATCCGGCTGGAAAATCATAAGAAGACGGATCTGATAGGAGAGAACATGGATACAAAATTAAAATACAATGAACCCTGGATATTGCAGCGCGCAGATCCTTATGTATACAGACATACCGATGGCAAGTATTATTTTACCGCTTCGGTTCCGGCATATGACCAGATAGTGCTTCGCTGCGCGGACTCTCTTGAAGAGCTTGCGGATGCACCGGAGCTTGAAATCTGGCATGCCCATGAAAAGGGTCCCATGAGTAAACATATCTGGGCACCTGAACTGCATTTTCTTTTTGGAAAGTGGTATGTATATTATGCAGGCGGAGATGTGGATGATATCTGGGCAATAAGACCTTATGTGTTAGAGTGCCAGGGACCGGATCCCATGAAGGATCCCTGGATAGAGCTTGGCAAGATGCAGAGAGCAGATACGGATATATATTCCTTTGAGGCTTTTTCACTTGATGCTACCGTGTTTGAAGTAAACGGAACCTGGTACTATATCTGGGCGGAGAAGGTTAGTGTGGGAATACAGATTTCCAATCTGTATATTGCCAGGATGAAGGATGCCCATACACTTGAAACAGATCAGGTGCTTCTGACTACTCCCGATTATGACTGGGAGAGGAGCGGCATCTGGGTAAATGAAGGACCTGCTGTCATAAAGCGTGACGGAAAGATATTTGTTACCTACTCGGCGTCTGATACGGGAATTAATTACTGCATGGGAATGCTCACGGCTGATGAAAACAGTGATCTTCTGGATCCTCTTAGCTGGAAGAAGGAAAGATATCCTGTACTTAAGTCTGACGCAGACCACACCGTATATGGACCGGGACATAATTCCTTTACTGTTGACAGTGAAGGTAATGATATTCTGGTTTACCATGCAAGGACGGAAACGGAGATAGTAGGAGATCCGCTTTACAATCCTAATCGTCATGCAATGCTGATGAAATTTAAATTCGAAAACGGCAGACCTGTATTTAAATACGACTGATGTCTGCAAGGAAACATAAAAAGCCCGGTACTTAAAGTACCGGGCTTTTTTAAAATTTAAACTATTTAACGGGCATATAATTCAAATTAACCCTGATATCCTGAGCGTAATTGCCGAAGCCTTTGCCGAAGAGTGTTACACCGCCTACGTGTTTTGCATCATCTTCAACAGCGATTCTTAAAGTGATGGAATTGCCCATATCAAGATTAAGCTGGTCAAGTGTCACGTCGGAGATTTTGAGACCGTCTATAAAGGAACCGTGCCTATTAATAACAAAGAGCTTAACAAGACCGTACTGATTCCAGTTACTGGGCCACCAGTCGGGAGTGAGCATACCATGTATATCACCGCCGAAGTCTCCGGGGGAGGTCCAGACCCCTATTTTTATACCGTTAATGAAGATTGAGATATCCGAAGGCCAGTTGTTATCAACACCGGGAGCTTCGGAACTAAGCTCCATGGATACTGACAGCTGATTGATCTTGTTATCAACGGGGATAAGTTTGGGAACCGTGTATTCAACAAATCCCTTTGTAAACCAGATTATGTCTGCATTGAATCTGTCAGGATGTGCAAAGTATCTGACGTCATCAAGCTCGCCTATTACTGAAGTTGTATTGGCAAGTCCGCAGGTAGGAACAACATCATAATTAGTAAACTGTCCTACTTTTATGTCGGTTGAAAATACGTTTGTATAATCAATCGGCTGTTCCAAATCAATAAGAATCTTATCCTGGATAACCGAACATACCTTAGAGTTGCCATGTACGGCCGATTCGTTAGAGGTTGATACCAGCCCGCATTCTTCCAGTTTCTTGATATGTCCGGTTATGGCACCATTACTAAGGTTAAGTTCTGATGCAAGCTGATTCATGGTCATATTGCTGTTATTAAGCAGTATGTTAAGAATCTGTACTCTGACATCGGAACCCAAAGCCTTAAACAGCTCCAGACCGTCTTCCAGTGATGTTATATGTATCATTGCTATAACCTCCTAGAAATTTATGAAAAATTAAAATAATTGAAACAATTAAAAATATAATAGTAAATAAAAACTAACATGTCAATTGAGAAAAAGGATTAAAATCCTGACAATTTTGCACAAAAACCCTCTGAAACAGCGTGAAACACAGCGTTCAAACTCACGACGAAAAAATAAAAATATTTTAGAAGAAAATGAAAAATCATTGATTTAAAAATGCTCCATCTTGACGGTTTGTTAATGTTTTGACGAAAAAAAGATGGGATTTTGTAAAAAATGAACAAAAAAGTGTGAAAATTTTGTTAAAAACATAGAAGTGGTTAAAATATTTTAGGTTTCTCTAAAATAAATATTGACAGTAAGGGTGGGTATAGGTATGATGTCTATAACGGTTAATGAGTTATTTCTCTTTAAGTCATTTTGGCTAACAAGCCTCAGCCGGATGACTTGATGATCAAATGACTCATTGAAACAATTCATATTCTATGAAGGAGGAAAAAATGAAGAAAAAGTTTTTAAGCACACTTCTTGCTACAGCAATGGTTGCTACTTTACTTGCAGGTTGCGGATCAAGCGATGCAGCTTCTACAGCATCAACCGGTGACACAACAGCAGAAGCAACAACAGAAGCAGGAACAGAAGAAGCTGCAACCGGAGATGCAGAAGAGACAGCAGCTGAGGATGTTGTTTCCAACACATTTGGTGATCCCAATGGTACACACCTTGAGATGTGGACATTCGTAGAACTCCACGGTCAGCATTACGGTGTAATGGCTGAGCAGTGGAATGAGGAGCATCCTGATCAGACAATCGAGATCACATGTACAACATATCCTTACTCAGATATGCACACAAAGCTCCTTACAGCTCTTGAGGCCGGTGTTGGCGCACCTGACATCTGTGACGTAGAGGTTGGTCAGTTCCCTAACGTTGTTGAGGGTCTTGATACATGGCTTGTACCTCTTAATGATTACGCTAGTGATTATCTTTCAACAATGGTTCCTGCAAGAATGGAAACATATATGGGAGAAGATGGTAACTACTACGGAGCTCCTTACCACGTTGGTGCTACAGTAATGTACTACAACGTAGCTGCTATGGCAGAGGCTATGGGACTTTCTAATGATGAAGTAATTGCTAAGATCGATGCAGTTGTTACTTGGGAAGATTGGCAGGCTCTTGGTGAAGAGTATCTTGCAGCTCTCGGAGATGACACAAAGTACTGGACATCAGTTGACACAGGCGGAACAGACTGGCTCTGGCTTGCAATGGCTGAGTATGGCGATGACTGGACAGGCGGATTCACAGATCCTGCTAACTGTAAGCTCGAATCAGTTCAGAAGATGCTTGAGATGCAGCAGTCTTGGTTAAAGAGCGGTATCGCAGAAGTTTCTCCTGATGGACATGTTGACCTTGAGGCTGGTTTCCAGAACATCCTTGATCACAACATCGTTTCATTCCCTAAGGCTATGTGGTATATGAGCCGTTTCACAAACTACATGCCTGAAGAGTCAGGTAACTGGTACATCGCTAAGTGTCCTGTATTCGAAGAAGGTCAGAAGTGCTCAGTTGGTATCGGTGGTACAGGTACAGTTGTAACACAGCAGTCAGCTGACGCAGATCTTGCAGCTACATTCCTTTGCTGGGCTAAGATGTCAGATGAAGGTGAGCAGCATATCTGGGATACACTTGGATTTGACGTATGTAACACAGCTATGTGGACAAATGATTCATTTGCTCATGATGACAACAACCAGTACAACCAGTTCTTTATCAACTATCCTTATGATGTCCTTAACGAGATCGGAATGGATAACATTGGTAAGATTTCAGTTGTATCAATCAGCCCTACAATCAACGAGTATGTTTGCAACACAACTCTTAACGAAGTTCTCGAGGATCCTGATTACAGCGTAGAAGACGCTCTCCAGGAACTCCAGGATGCAGTTGATATGGAGCAGTAATCAGTAGTATCTACTGAATAATTACGAGTTTCTAATTAATAATTGGGGATGTCCGATTTATCCTCGGACATCCCCTTATTTTAAATTTCCCTATTTATATCGAAAACAGTATTTCAGTTTAGGATTTAAAAAAGGAGAGAAGGTACATTATGAAGCATAAAAACTTTTTATATTCTCAGAAGGTGGCACCCTACGTATTCGTTCTGCCTTTTATCCTGAGTTTTGCCATCTTCTGGATATATCCGCTTATTACATCTTTTACGATGAGTTTTCAGGATATCGGAGCTATTAAATCTGAGTGGATTGGATTTAATAACTATGCAAAACTTTTAAAGGACAATGTCTTCCACATTGCACTTGCCAATTCGGCAAAGTACATGTTCTTTACACTTGTACTTCTTATACCTTTCCCTATGTTATTTGCTGTATTACTTGATTCTAATCTGGTAAAGGCAAAGGGAGTATGGAAAGCAATTCTTTATATGCCGGCTTTAACTTCAGTAGTTATTTCCGGTACATTGTTCCGTTTGATGTTCACGGAGTATCAGACAGGACAGATGAACTTGATATCTCAGGCCCTTGGCTTTGGAACGTATAAATGGCTGAAGAACGGCTGGTCAGGTATGCTTGCACTGTTGGTTGTAGCGTGCTGGAGATGGACCGGTGTTAATATGCTGTACTTCCTGTCGGGCCTTAAGGCAATAGATTCTTCATTATATGAAGCAGCTGATATTGATGGAGCTAACTCTTGGCAGAAATTCAGATATGTGACACTTCCACTGATGAAGCCTACAACAATCTACGTTCTGACTATTTCAATCTATGCAGGACTTGCGATGTTCCTTGAGTCCTACATGTTATGGGCAGGTAACAACTCGCCTAACAACATTGGTCTTACAATCGTAGGATATCTGTATAAGCGTGGTATTGAGAAGAACGACATGGGTTACGCATGCGCAGTAGGTGTTGTACTTCTGATAGTAGCTCTTATTATCAATATGGTACAGTTAGTACTTAACGGAACATTTAAGAAGGAGGAGGACTAATTATGGCAAGCGAGATAAAAGAACGCAAGTTGTCCGGTACTCCTAAGAGAATCATAGGAACGATACTGGGAACCGGCTTTTTCGTAATCCTTTGTGCAATCATTATATTCCCTGTATTTGCAGGTTTGCTTGCATCATTCAGACCCGGTACAGAACTTATTCGTAGAGGTCTTTCCATTGATCTTGACTTTTCTACGATGAACCTTGATAACTACAAGTATCTGTTCGGCAACAACGCAGATGGTAAAAAATATTTCATGTGGTATAAGAATTCCCTTATTATCACACTTGTATCAGTAGTACTGACACTGCTCATTTGTTATTTTGTAGCTTATGGACTTACAATGTACAATTACGCACTGAAGAATTTCCTTTTCTTCCTGGTAATCGCTACAATGATGGTTCCTTTTGAAATCCTTATGCTTCCTCTTTATAAGGAAATCATTGCATTAGGACTTGTCGACACATATGCAGGCGTTATTATTGTAGGCTTGTGTAATGCGTCCACGATATTCTTCTTCAGGCAATACCTATCGGGACTTCCCAAGGATCTGCTTGATGCAGCAAGAATTGACGGTGCTAATGAGTACAGGATTTCAGTTACGATCATTCTCCCTCTTGCAAAGCCCGCATTTGCTTCGATGGGTATCCTTTCAGCTATGGGTACCTGGAATGCAATCCTGTGGCCTCTGCTTGTACTTAAGGGAGCAGAAAAGTTCACACTTCCCATAGGTCTGAACACACTGCTTACACCTTATGGTAATAACTACGACGTACTTATTGCCGGATCAATGTTTGGTATACTTCCTATTTTTATTATCTTCCTGATTTTCCAGAAGTATATCATCGATGGTATGACAGCAGGCGCTGTAAAAGGCTAATTTTAATTAAGGTATTTTAAAGGAGAGAAACAATGGCAAAACTTGTAATTAATAACGAAAACAAGAAGAATACGATTGCTCCGGAGATTTACGGTCATTTCTCAGAGCACCTCGGAAGGTGTATTTATGAGGGCTTGTATGTTGGCGAGAATTCCGATATTCCCAATGTTAACGGCATGAGAAAGGATGTTGTTGAAGCACTTAAGGAGATGAAGATCCCGGTACTTCGCTGGCCCGGTGGGTGCTTTGCAGATGAGTATCATTGGAAGGACGGTATCGGTCCCAAGGAAAAGCGTAAGAAGATCATCAATACACACTGGGGCGGAGTTGTTGAGGATAACAGCTTTGGTACACATGAGTTCTTCGAACTGGCTCGTCAGCTTGGCTGCAAGACCTACGTTAATGCCAACGTAGGCTCAGGTACTGTAAGAGAGATGAGCGAATGGGTTGAATATATGACCTTCAAGGGTGTATCTCCCATGGCTGACCTTAGAAAAGAGAACGGACATGAGGAGCCCTGGGTAGTTGATTACCTTGGAGTAGGTAATGAGAACTGGGGCTGCGGCGGTAACATGAGACCTGTACATTATGCAGATCTGTATCGTGATTACCAGACTTATGTGAGAAATTATGACGGCAATAAGCCCATTAAGAAAATCTGCTGTGGCGCTAATGTTGACGATTATGAGTGGACCGAGAAGGTTCTTGAAACCTGCTTTGATCATACACCTGCCCAGGCTCATGGTCATATGGATGGTCTTTCACTTCATTATTATACTCTGCCTGAAACAGAGGATGATTGGATGGTAAAGGGCTCCGCTACTGATTTTACGGAGGAGATATTCTACCAGACCATGAAGAGAAGCTACTTCATGGAAGAACTTATTAACAGACATGGTGCTATCATGGATCAGTATGATCCTGAGAAGAAGATAGGTCTTATCGTTGACGAGTGGGGAATCTGGACGGATGTTGAGCCCGGAACCAACCCCGGTTTCTTATATCAGCAGAATACAATGAGAGATGCTCTCGTTGCAGGTATGAACCTTAACATCTTCAATAAGCATTCAGACAGAGTAAAGATGGCTTGTATCGCACAGCTGATTAACGTCTTGCAGTCAGTAATGCTCACAGACGGAGAGAAGATGATCAAGACTCCTACCTACTATGTATTCAAGATGTATCGTCATCACCAGGGAGCTACCCTTCTTGCAAGTGATCTTCTTGGTAATTCAACAGTAGGCGAAGGCAAGAATGAGACACCTAAGCTCTTTGAGTCTGTTTCAGAGGATGCTGATGGCGTTATCACCGTTACACTTAACAATATAAGCCTTGATGCAGCAGAGGACATTGAAATAATGCTTACCAAGGATGGCAAAGCATATAATGTATGTGAGGCAGTTATCGTAACAGGTAAGATGGCAGATCATAACACCTTTGAGGCTCCTGAGGTTGTTAAGGATGCTGAATTTAAGTCATACGAAAAGACAGACGAAGGAATTAAGGTTACAATTCCCGCATGCTCAGTAGTAAGCATTCGTCTCAAGAAATAATATAAGAAAAACTTATAGATAAAAGATGGCAGGCACTTTTAGGGTGCCTGCCGTTTTCGTTTGTTTTGTCCACATCGTCCTATCTATATATATTGCCGTTTGTGCAAACATATAAAATTTGCTAAAGTAAGACTATGGAGATTTGGAAATGTTAAAAATAGCAGATAATGAAACTAAAGAAGCAAGAACTCTTGAACATGGAAGCGATGTCTTTCACAGAGCCTTAACCTATGTTAAGGCGGGTGAAAAATATTTTCATGTGAGTAACCCTGAAGGTGAGGACTATAGCCTTTCCTATGAGGATAATAACAGCATGATCCCGGGAGCGGATTTAGATGAGAAAAAGAGATTCTTTCCGCCCTTTTATGATTATGATGAAAATGATGCAAGAAGCCTTTGCCTTGATGTTTTTGAGGACTATGAGAGCATTTATTAAGAAGGTTACAGCTTCGTTCTTTACCCCTTCCCTTGTAAGGCTTTTTAAGGGCTTTAATCCTGAGTTTCGCCTTTTGTTTTTAAGCAGTGAGCCTGCCTCAAATATATACTTTGATGATATTACAATTTATAACGTTCACGGCCAGACGGAAACAGGCTCACTTACAACGGTATTTAGGGTTGATAAGCCTTACCCCATAACCCCTATCGGCAAAAGTCAGATCGAGGAGGTAGATGTATTTCTCCTTAATGATGAGGGTAAGCGCTGCAAGGAAGGCGAAATGGGAGAGATATGCCTTAATAATGATTACTTCAGGGGCTATATAAATCTTCCGGAAATGACTGAAAATGCCAGAAGAGGAGGCGTTTATCATACAGGTGATATAGGTAAGTACCTTCCAGATGGCAATATGGTCCTTCTTGGCAGAAATGACGACATGGTAAAGATAAACGGCAATCGTGTGGAGCCTGCTGAGATCGAATACGCGGTTGAAAAGGTTACCGGTCTTACAAAGGTTGTAGCCAAGGCCTTTAAGGAAGAGGAGAGAACCTATGTCTGCGCTTATTATCTTAAGGGTGAGGCAGAGGATAAAAATATCTATGACGAGGGGCGCCTTTTAATAGATATGGACCTTTTAAGGAAGAAGCTTCCCCAGTATATGGTTCCGGCATATTTTGTTGCCCTTGAGGATTTTCCCCTTAACCAGAACGGTAAGCTTTCAAGAAAGGATCTTAAGGCCCCGGATGTATCAGACTATAAGAGAGAATATGTAGCACCTGTAGGGGAACTTGAGACAAAGCTTACTGAGGCTATGGCAGCAGTACTTAAACTTGAAAAGGTCGGCGCTACCGAGGATTTCTTCGAGATCGGAGGAGACTCCATTAAGGCCATTGCCCTTGTGAATGAAATGGGGGATATAGAGCTTAGTTCCGCAAATATATATAAATTAAGAACAGCCCGCAGGATAGCTGAATATTATGAGAAAGGCTTAGGCGACTTGGATGCCGGGAATGCCGGTGATTACAAGGCGCTTTTAAAAAAGGCAAAGGAGAAGGTATATCCTTTTACTCCCAATCAGATACTTCACCTTCAGTATGTGCTTGAGGATGAAGAAAGGGTTGACCTTACAGTCAATCATTTTGCCCGTCTTAAGAAGGACGTTGACATTGACAGATTTAAAGGTGCTGTTGACAGGGTGATAAAGGCTCATCCCGTCTTTATGACCCATATGTTTAAGGACTCTGAAGGAAATTACCTTCAGAAATATGATGAAGAATACTTTAGGGAAACTAAGGTTTTAAAGATGACCGAGGCGGAACTTGCTACTTTAAAAGAGGATTTCCCCATTAGGTTTAAGATATTTGACTCACCCCTTTATGATAGCCGTATATTTATAACTGAAGAGGCAAACTATTTTTACTTAGGTCAGCACCACCTTATATCTGATGGAACCTCAGTAAGGATAGTGCTTGAGGATATTTATAATGCATATATGGATGAAAATTATGAGCCTTTAGAGGATCATTATCTTTTATTCCTTGACAGGGTCACAAGTGCCCAGAATGACGAGGGCCTTAATGAGGCAAGGACTGCGTACGATAAGCTGTATAGGGATGTAATAGGACAGGATGAGATTCCTTTAGGATTGAAGCAGGACAATCCAAGCCACGAAAAATCCGCCGGAACTTATCTGGAAAAAGAACGTCCTTTGGTCACTGAGGATTTAAATATTTCAGTTCTTGCATCAATCCTTATGGCAGAGGCAAAAATAAATAAGGCTGATTCAGCCATGGCCTTTCATATCCTGAGTATTCATTTATTTATGACAGATTCGGAAGCGCGGTGGATATGGTAAGGTATATTTTCCAGAAGGACATATATAAGCCCACGAAGCTCTATTTACTTGAAGATGGAGAACTGCCTGTTGTTAGTTCTAATGAGGGCAGCGCAGGGGTTTTAAGTATCAGCATTGTAGTAAACACCGGCTTTAAAGAGGCAATCCTGGGAATGCGCTATTCCAAGGATAATTATGATGCCTCAACCATAGAAGGCTTCGCAAAGGAGATAATAAAAGACCGTATATAAAACATGATAAAATAGGAGCAGCCTTTTGATATACAGTAAGGCTGCTCTTTTTATCGTCATATTGATGACAAAAAACGATTTACTTATCATCAAAATGATGATATATTTTTATTAGAGGAAAGATAAATGGCTGATTATATATTAGAAAACAGATGCAAGCCTGAAGAAATCAGAGCAAAGAGAAAAGAACTTAAAATGACTCAAAAAGAATTTGCTGAGTTTACAGGGGTATCGAAACCCACAGTTGAACGTTGGGAAAATTCAAAGACCGACGTTGCGGGACCAATAGCTCTGCTTATTAAAATGCTGACGCCGGAGTATCTTGAAGATATCAGTATTCCTGAGAGAACTGCCCCTTTAAGAATGTGGTACATGTATAAGGATATAAGGTGTACTCTTATTGATGTAAATGAGGCAAAGCAAAGCGTTTCAATAAAGAATTACACTGACAGGGTTCAGTTTAGAGCTTTTGGAATAAATGAAAAGCCTTCCTTCAAGGACTTTGAGGATTTCCTGGAAGAAAGATGTTTTTCAAAAAGCAGAGATAAATTAAAATTGGTATTGGAAGATTTAAAACTGCCTTTCTATGATCCTTATCTGATCATAGAAAAAACAGAAGGACGTATGGCGGAAGATGATTTTTGGATTCTGGTGGAGAAGTGATTGAATTATTTGAGCAAAACCTAAAACAATTTGACAGACATTCATCTAAAGGAAATCAGCTCAAGTGGGAGAACGAAGGAATCTGGTATAAGGCTGATTATACCGGCTATGAAGGTCTCTCTGAATATGTCGTTTCCAATTTGCTAAGGAAATCGACGCTTAATGAGGATGAATTTGTAGTCTATGATTTGGAACAGATCAAATATAAACACGCTGTTTTTAATGGAGCAAAAAGCAAGGATATGCTAAGTGATGACTGGCAGATCATTACTTTGGAACGGGCATATAAAAAGGCATTTGGTGAAAGTCTGTATGAAAAGGTCTGGAAAATTCATGATGTTGAAAAGAGATTGGAATTTCTGGTAAATACTGTTATCAGAATGACGGGAATCAGAGACTTTGGAATTTATCTATCTAAGCTTCTTACGATTGATGCTGTATTTTTAAACGAGGACAGACATCTTCATAATATTGCGATCCTGATGAATGGGAATATGGAATATGCGCTTTGCCCGATTTTTGATAATGGAGGTGCTTTGCTTTCCGACACAAAACTTGATTATCCAATGTCAGAGGATACCATTGGGCTTATGGCGGAAGTCAAGTCAAAAACCATAAGTCAGGATTTTGATGAACAATTAGACGCTGCGGAGAAACTCTTCGGTAATACAATAAAATTTAATTTTGATAAAAAAGATGTTGATTCAATACTAGATAAAGTCACGATATATTCTAAAGAGGAGATTGATAGAGTAAGGACCATAATGTATCAACAGATAAGAAAATACCGATATTTGATGCGGTAAGGAAATGGTAACATTTTATGTTAAAAGATTTGACGAAGGAGATAATCAATGAACGGTTGTAACAGTATAGGAAGAAGAGATATCTGCGAATGTGTTTTGTGTGCTGAGCCTAATTGCTCAAAGGCATGTAAGAAAAATATTGATCCGGGGAAGATACTTAGGAGCGTATGGTTTAATAACGCCGATGGTGCATCCTTAAGGCTTGATTCAGATCCCTGCAAAGATTGTGATAAAGAATGCGAGAGGGCCTGCGTTAAAAGAAATAAAGTAGAAATAGGTAAAACGATAAGCAGGCTTTATGAAGAAAAATGCAGGGACGAAGAACTTAGTGATTTTAAAGATATAGATTACTCTGTTTTAAAATCTGACATATGCGGGATAGAAATAGAGAATCCCTTTTTACTGTCTTCTTCCGTTGTTGCAAGTAACTATGATATGTGCGCAAGGGCCTTTGAGGCAGGCTGGGCCGGAGTCTGCTTTAAAACCATATCAACCCTTGATATTCATGAGACATCCCCCAGATTTTCTGCCTTAGAGGGTGATAATGGCACCTTTATAGGTTTTAAGAATATCGAGCAGCTTTCCGACCACAGCGTGGAGGAAAACATGAGTATATTCAGGGAACTTAAGGCCAATTATCCCAATAAATTCATATTGGCCTCCATTATGGGACAAAACGAAGCAGAATGGGGAGAACTTGCAAGGAAATGCGAGGAAAACGGTGCGGATGCAATCGAACTTAATTTTTCATGTCCCAATATGGCAGAGGGCGGACTGGGCTCAGATATCGGGCAGGTGCCTCGGTACGTGGAGCGTTTTACAAGGGCAGCTAAGAGTGCATGCACAATTCCCGTTATTGCCAAGCTTACACCGAATGTCGATAATATGTCTCCTGCAGCCATAGCAGCCAGAAACGGCGGAGCAGATGGAATAAGTGCCATTAATACCATTAAAAGTATTACCGGAGTAAATATTCATACATATGTTGCAGAACCACCGGTCAGAGGAAAATCAGCCTTCGGAGGCTATTCAGGAGCAGCTGTTAAGCCCATAGCACTCAGATTTATTGCGGAATTAGGTAAAAATAAAGAGCTTCGTGGACTTCATATATCCGGAATGGGCGGAATAGAAAATTGGAATGACGCAGTGGAATTTATCCTTTTAGGTGCCGGATCCATTCAGATAACTACTGCAGTGATGAAATACGGCTACCGTATAATTGAGGATCTGAAAGAGGGGCTTGCTCTCTATATGAATTTAAAGGGCTTTAAGAGCATAGAGGAGATGATCGGCCTTGGCCTTGACAATGTGTTTACTTCAACGGATTCTCTGGAAAGAGATACCATATTATTCCCTAAATTTGATCAGGAAAAATGTATAGGCTGCGGAAGATGTGTTATTTCATGTGCTGACGGAGGCCATCAAGCCCTTAAAATGGAAGACAACAGAATAAAGCTCGATGGCAAAAAGTGCGTTGGCTGCCATCTGTGTCTTTTGGTTTGTCCTGAGAAGGCCATATCATCAGCCGGGAAAAGGATAACCAGAATTTAAATGGTTATCATTATTAATGAAATCAAATATGAAAAATGATAAAATAAATTATTAGTCAAAAATGTTGACAGGGGGTTCTATATGAAGATTTTATTTGCAAGTAGCGAGTGCGCACCATTTAGTAAGTCAGGTGGACTGGCTGATGTGGCTTTTTCTTTGCCGCCCGCACTTAAAAAGACAGGCGATGAGATTGCCTGCATTACACCGCTTTATAAGTGTGTTAAAGACAAATACATGGATACTCTGAAAAGAGAGACGAGTTTTACCGTAAAGATAGGGAGTTCCGAGCAGTATGTGGGACTTCTTCGCGGTGAGAATAACGGAGTAACAATGTGGTTTGTTGAGAACGATATGCTTTTTGATCGTCCTAAACTCTATGGCTACAACGATGACGGCTATCGCTTCGCATTTTTTTCACGTGCTGTTATTGACAGCCTTACACGTCTTGATTTCATGCCTGAGATCATCCACTGCAATGACTGGGAGACTGCTCCTTTGATTATTTATTTAAAGAATGATCAGGTGTGGAGAGATGATCTTCGCCACATACGTACGGTTTATACTATCCATAATATCGCTTATCAGGGCCAGTACGGAGTCAAGGAACTTTATAATACCTTCGGCCTTCCCGATGGCTGGTACAAGGGCGGATTGGGTTTTGAATATGAGGGGCGCCATGACATTAATTTCATGAAGGGCGCTATGCTGATGGCAGATGCGGTTTCCACTGTTTCTCCCACCTATGCAAAGGAGCTTCATTATCCTGAATTCGGTATGGGCCTTCAGGGGGTTGCCGATATGGTTGAATACAAGACTTACGGTATCCTTAATGGTATCGATATGGACCATTATGATCCCTCGAAGGACACAAATCTTCCCTTTAATTTTTCAGTGGATGACATGCTTGGAAAAGCAAAATGCAAAGCATACATCCAGGAAAAATTCGGCCTTAAGAAAAGAGCAAACTGGCCGCTCCTTGCTCAGGTTGCCCGCTTAAATGAACAGAAGGGTATAGAACTTATCAAGGAGGTCCTGCCGGGAATCATGGACATGGGTGTTCAGCTCATTGTCTTTGGTCAGGGCGAGCAGAAATATATTGATTACTTCAACTGGGCAAAGCAGAAGTGGCCCGGACAGCTTGGATTTTCAAGTGATTATACGGAGGCAGTTGCCAGCGAGATATTTGCAGGTGCTGATATGTATCTTATGCCTTCGCGTTTTGAGCCCTGCGGTCTGTCGCAGATGATGGCAATGCGTATGGGAACCATACCGATCGTACATGAGACAGGTGGACTTAAGGATTCAGTCAGACCTTACAGCAATTTCGATGGAATGGGAGATGGTTTTTCTTTCCCGAATTATAATAGCAAGAGCCTTTATATGGCTATCCTTCAGGCAGTTCGTGAATATTACGGAGAGCCTGAGGTTTGGGAGACTTTAAGAAGACGCTGCATGACCAAGGATTTCAGCTGGGATAAGAGTGCAGGTCTTTACAACAGAATGTATGGTGAGATCTTTGACGGTGGAGAAGGTGAACCGATTCCTTTTGCTGAGGCATATGAAAACCTTAGCAGTATTTTCGAGAAACTTTATCGGAAGAATCTTGTTATACATCAGGATAATATGGATGATGATTATCATCTTGCTGTGGGAATCCAGATCACCGGACGCGGTGCAGGTGTATTCTATGTGGAACTTACGAAATATGACTTCGCCTCAGCACCCTATCATTATGATGGCGCGGATGCAATGATAGCAGCAAGCTATGACAATCTTCTTGGAATGGCAAACGGAACAGTTAATTTCGACAGGCTTTTCATGAACGGACAGCTTAAGGTCGAGGGCAATGTTGCAAGAGCCGCAGAATTAAGGAAACTTTTCTTTGTAGGCACCGAGGATGAGGCTATTGATATCTGGATGCCCAGAGAGGGACGGTCAAGAAGAGAGACCCGAGCAAAGATAAGCGCCAAGAGAGCGGCGCAAAAGGCTGCCGAGGAAGCAAGAGCCGAAGAGGAAGCAAGAGCTGCCGAGGAAGCAAAGGCAAAAGAGGCCGAAGAAAAGGCAAAGGCTAAAGAGGCAAAGCCTGCCGATAAGCCCAAGGCAAAAAGCGCTGGTGCGAAAACCACGAGTTCAAAAGCAGCAAGCACAAAAGTATCAAGCACAAAAGCAACAGGTGCGAAAAGCACAACCGCAAAAGATAAGAAAAAGTCATAAATGGAACGCAGCAGGAAGATCATTCGGGCGGGAATAGTAGGAATAATAGTCAATCTGGTCATTTCAATTACAAAAATGGTAATTGGTTCTTTGACCCGGTCGATAGCAATAATAAATGATGGTGTGAACAACCTGACTGATGCTACGGCGTCTCTTTGTACTATCATAGGTACGAAGATATCCACTATGAAACCGTCCAAGAAATATCCCTTCGGACTGGGCAGGGTAGAGTATATTACTGCGGTGCTAGTATCAGTTATAGTGCTGGTTGTGGGATTATCCTCTTTAGAGCAATCCATTGTGTGTATATGCAAACATGTGGAAAGTGATAATGACCTGCTTGACATTATAATATTGCTCATAGCACTTGCTTGTAAACTTGCGCTGGGTATATATTTTAGGCTTGCTGCAAAGGTCACAGATTCCAAAACCCTGAAAAGCTCCGCTGTCGACTGCATTTCGGACTGTGTCATGTCCACAGGTACCGTGGTTGCCACTGTTATTCATATGACGACGGGAGTATCTGTTGAAAATTATCTGGCAATTATCATCTCTCTTGTAATAATCAAATCCGGCTTTGACCTGACCCGTGATGCTATTGAACCCATAATCGGTCAAAGAGAAGGGACTGATATTGTTCGGGATATAAAGAAAATGGTTATCGCCTTCCAAGAAGTTGAAGGTGTAGATGAAGTGATACTTCATGACTACGGTCTGGGAAGATGTTATGGAAGTTTGTCTATAGAGATATCAGGCGATACAAAGGCATCTGAAATTCATGAGCTTACCAGAAACGTAAAGTATGAGTTATTTAAAAAGTACGGATATATAATCAATATCGGAGTTTATGCTCATAATGCAGCAGATGAAAAGACAGACGAGATATTTGATGAGATCATAAAACTCTGCAAGCGTTACCCCGGAATAAAACAGGTGCATGGATTTTATATAAACTGGGAAAGTAAGACAGTGTTCCTGGATCTGGATGTTGATTTTATATTTGATCCTCAGGATATAGCCGGCAGAGTAGAGAAGGATCTTGGCGAATTGTATCCTGATCTTAAGATGAATATAGTTGCAGGAAGACAGTATTCCTAAAAGAAATAGTTCTGAATATACTGCACATTAAAAGAGCCGCCCATATGGACGGCTCTTTTGATAAATTAATTATGACACGAGTGTCATTTTATTTACTCTGGATTCTGCTTTCGAGAATCTTTTTGCCAATATAACCTACTAAGAATTTGTACGAGTCATACTTCACTGTATAGCAGGCAGTATACTGAGATGGAAGGCCGCCGTCGTCATAAATTCCTTTTGCGATTATGGTTGCTCTCATGGTTGTCACATGAGCATATTTACTCCAATATACCTCAACCCTGTCGCCGACATTATAGCGCCACTTAACATCGGATTTTTTCTTTACCCAGACATCGTCGCCCCAATCACCGAGCATAGGGCCCTGATTACCCTCGTACTCGCCATCACCGCCTGAAATTTTCGCGATTTCATGCTCAGGGAGTTTCATGTTTGATAATTTGTGATTCTTTTTGTTTTTAAGAAATTTTTCCTTCATAATTTTTACCCCTTTCAATATATTTATTTTAACTTGATTTAGACCTTTTTTCTACTGTTTTATGAGGTCTCGTTATTTTTATAAACTATAATAAACCTATCTCCGTTGCGAAAGTGTTGCAGGATTTCCTTAGGATCCTTCTAATGTCTGTCACTTAAGGGGTCCTGAGGGCATGAAGTCATGTTGCGGAGGTATAGGGTGCGGATTGCGTACCTCAGAAGTCGGTGAAAGCTTCGCTGCGGGGGTACAGAT
>R03__coassemble_356_pt1 | contig 27384 bp, 23 predicted proteins | sample R03__metabat2_low_PE_074 | metagenome-assembled genome bin R03 | reverse complement strand
TAAGCACATCCCATAAGCGCTTCACCTCAAGGCTTTTTTATTCCCTTTATAACAGGTTCAGCCACGGCAATGGAAAGATAGGGCCTGAGTCCTTCAGAGTCATATCCCGTCGTGCAATCAACCGTGTTAAGTCTATGGGAGAGCATATTCCTTATAGAAAGGCCGTATATGCCAACTGCGGACTCAATATGACAAGCGTGTCATATAACGCGGCGCCGGGAATGGATACAACCGGGGTGAATATTAATGGAACGAATAATTCAAAAGCAGGCGGAAATTCCGCAGCTAAGAAGTCAAATTCCAAGCACTCCACCGGCCGCAGCAAGCTTGCCATGGATTCCTTCATATATTTCACCAACGTCATGGAGAAGTTATCCGCCTTCATAAGCGGCATGTTCCTTATCATCACGGTGATCGTTGGAATCTATATAATTTCCGACTCCTTCAGCGCCCGGAAGCCCGTTGAAGGCTGGCTTTCCACCATGGCTTTTATGGCCTTCGGCTTCTTCGGAGTATTTGCCCTGCTTACGATCATTCTTAAGTACCTGTCAGTGCTGCTTAACCTGGAATTTAAGAAGCAGCGCTATCTGGTATCCGACATAGAGAAGGTGGTTTAGTATGAAGTTAAATATATTATTTCCCGTATTAAATGAACATTTAAGACTTGAACGCGGAATTGACACATGTGTCAGTTACATGCGGGAGCACATCCATATCCCTTATGAGCTTACCATAGTAGATAACGGGTCAGATGATGACACCCCTGAGATTGGACGTGCACTTGAGAATAAATATCCTGAAGTCAAATACGTGCGTATCGAAGAGCGCGGAGTTGGAATTGCCTTTAAGACTGGTGTTTTGCAGTCAGATTCAGATATTGTGGGTTACATGGATATCGACCTTTCCACCGATCTTAAGTATTTAAGCCGTACGCTCCACATGTTTAAGAAATATCCTGAACTTCAGTATGTGAACGGCTCCCGGTTTAGCCCTAAGTCAGACACCCAGGGCCGCAAGTGGTACAGGAAGATCACCTCGGCAGGCCTTGTAACCATGCTTAAGGTGCTGTTCGGAATGAAGGCAACCGATGCCCTTTGCGGGTTCACATTCCTTCGCACCCCCATTGCCAAGCAGCTGGTTATGCAGTGCTCTGACGACCATGGCTGGTTCTATACGGTAGAACTTCTCCTCCGTGCAGAGCGCGCCGGCATAAAGATATACGACATGCCCGTCGAATGGGTCGAGGATTATGACACTACTGTCAACGTCCCGAAGACCATTAAAAATTATATTGTTCAGATGTGGAAGCTTAAGAGGATGTTCATTTCGGAGTCGCTTAATAAATGAAAATTTTAGGATTTGAAAACAAGATAATAGATTATGTGATAAAGCATAAGGGTGTGATCTTTTTCGGGATCATAACCCTTGTTTCTCTTATGGTGAGGTTTGCCGGAAGAGATGTCTTATCTGATGATATGAGCGGATTTTTATATCTTTGGTACGACCAGATAAAGAATAACGGTCACATACATGCCCTCTCAAGCCAGGTAGGAGATTATAATCTCCTTTATCAGACATTTATTGCCTTTATATCATATTTTGATGCGCCCTGCATTTATATGTTTAAGGCGTTTTCGGTGCTCTTTGATTATGCGCTTGCTGTTGTCGGAGCACTTTATATTTGCAGTGTCAATGAAAAAAAGGCATTTTCGGGAATCTTTAACATTTCCTACATGGCCCTTCTGTTTGCACCGACTGTGATCATCAACTCTTCCTACTGGGGACAGTGCGACGTGATCTATACCTTCTGGGGAATCCTTGCCATTATCCTTATTCTTAAGGACAAAAATATACTTGGTTTCATTTCCTTCGGAATAGCTCTTGCATTTAAGTTTCAGGCAATATTTTTCCTGCCTGTGATCATATGTCTTTATGTAGTCAAGCGTAAGTTTTCGATACTTAATATCTTTATCTCAATAGCAACGTTCTGGCTTAGCGGAATTGTGACGTTCATCGAGGGACGTGACCTCCTTGCTGGCTTTAAAATCTATATCAAGCAGACAGGAGAATATCAGACGATGTGGTATAATGCGCCGTCGTTCTGGGAGTTCTTGGGTGAGGATTATGCAAGTCTTCATAGCCTTGCAATGTGTGTATTTTTGATGCTCTGTGCCCTGATGCTGTTTCTTATCATCTATCATAAGGTTTCCTTTGAGACTGATTATGATGTTTTCAGAGTTATGGCATGGTTTTTATGGGCAGCGATGCTATTCCTTCCAAGAATGCATGAAAGATATTCCTTCGCACTTGATGTGGTGCTCGTGTTCGTGGTGCTCTTTGATATTCGGAATCTCTGGTATATGCTTATCGAAATAATGTGCAGCACAGTGATGTACGGCTACTATCTTTTCTTAAATGACGGCGTGGGAGTGCCTGTATTTATTGTGTATTTCGTTGCATGGGCTCTTTATTCAAGGAGATTTCTTCTTGATAATGCCGGAATTGACACTGCTTTAAAGAAGGAAATGAAGCAGGTATGAAGACATTGCTTAAGGATAAAAGCAAATATGTGTATGTTCAATATTTGATCCTTTTTATTGCACTTGTCCTGCACATCATATATGCTCTTCGCGTGAATTACGATATTTCAACACATGATCTGGGAGATATCTGGGATCCTTCCTTCGTAAGTCACGGCCATCTTGCTTATATCCTTAATTTTTACAATAACAAAGCCTTTGCTGACGTTTATGAGGGGCAGTTCTACCATCCTCCGCTTTTTCATATTGTGGGTGCAATTGTGCTTGCAATTTTCAGGGTTGGTGATTCCTCTGAAAGGCTTATCCGGGCGTTTGAGTGCCTGCAGATTTTAAATACTTTAGTTTCCTGTGTCGGGATTTTTTATGGTTATAGGATTTTGCGGAAGATTTTAAAGAAAGAGTCCTATATTACGGCAGGAACTGCACTGCTTGCTGCTTTTCCTTGTTTTTATTACGTGGGAACTGCACTTAACAATGACTGCTTTTCCATAACCTTCGCGATTATGGCGATTTATTACACACTCATCTGGAGTGAAAAAAGATGCGTTAAGAACATCATAAAGATAGCAGTCTGCATTATACTCTCCATGTGGTCTAAAACCTCGGGAATCCTCATTGCACCTGCTATCGGCGCTGTATTTTTATACTGTCTTATTAAGAACAGGTCTGAGACTAAGGACATTATTAGACAATATGTCATATTTGCCGTTGTGTGCGTGCCTCTTGGGCTTGCTTGGATAATTCGTTGCTTTATTAAGTTCGGTATCACTCCGAATTATGCTCTTGACTTAGGGAGCGGTTCAGATCAGTATGTCGGCAACGCATCTTTATGGGAACGGATAGGAATTCCTAAGTTATCTCTTCTTACGACCTATGGAATGTATGATCTTGATGTTGATAAAAACAGCAACATCTGGCGTCAGACCTTCTTTTCGATGAACTTTGATGAGGCACTTCCGACCATTAACAGTGATTGTGGCCTTATTTTTGCTGCAGCTATGATGCTTATTTCGATGGCTGTTATTCTGTGTCTTTTCATTTTGATGGTGAAAGGAGTTTGTGACAGAAGTGTCAACTTAGAACTTAAGCTTTTATTTGGAATCGGATGGCTTACCGTATTCGGATTTTATATTAATTTCACCTTCAAATATCAGCAGATGTGTACCATGAATTTCAGGTATATTGTGCCGACTATCATATTTTTATGCGTCGGCGCCGGCCTTGGCTTAGAGCACATGGGTGGAAAGAGATGGATATCAGCAATCCTTGAAGGCCTCATGTATTTATATGCGGTTATGGCTTCGTTGCTGTTCCTTATATTTTTATAATGCAGGTATTGAAGGCCTAAATAGCGATTAATTTTAGACAGTATGGTAAAGAAATTATTTTCTGAAAAAAATATACTGACCCTTATTGCAGTGATGATTCTTGTTCTCGGAGTTTTTTTGAGGGTTTGGCAGTTAGGAAGCGTTCCGGGCGGGATGAATCAGGATGAAGCCTTTGCAGGCTATGAGGCGTACTCGATCCTTAATTACGGGATGGACAGCTCTGGGAATCGGTATCCTGTATATTTAAACACCTGGGGAAGCGGGATGAATGCCCTTGAGACCTATCTCATGATACCCTTCATCGCACTTTTCGGTGTAAGTGCCGTGACGGTGAGGCTTCCGCAGTGCATTGTGGGGTGCCTTACGCTTCTTGTTTTCTATCTTTTCCTTAAGAAAGTTTCCGGTGAAAGGCTTGCTCTTGTGGGACTTTTTTATCTTTCCATATGTCCCTGGCATATTATGCTTTCACGATGGGGGCTTGAGTCGAATCTTGCACCGGGCTTTGTGCTTTTCGGGCTTTACTTTTTCGTGCTTGGTCTTGAGAAGCGTGGGTTTATGATTCTGTCGGCCCTTTTTTACGGGCTAAGTCTTTATACCTATGCAACAATCTGGCCGGTGCTGCCTGTTATTATATTTTTGCAGCTGCTGTATGCCCTGTATCAGAGGAAACTTAAATTTTCGCCCTCGCTTGTTATTTCGTTTTTGGTTCTTGTATTTTTGGCGACGCCGCTTGTTCTCTTTTTACTTGTGAATAAGGGTTATCTCGAGCCGATAAATCTGCCTTTCATGTCAATCCCAAGGCTTACGGTTATGCGTGGGTCGGAGATTTCCTTTGATAATATCCCGTCTAACTTTAAGACGATGATGGATGTTCTTATTAACCAAAGAGATGGACTTTCCTCGAACACTGCAGAGGGCTTCGGACTTTATTATAAAGGTGGGTTGTGGCTTGCTTTGGCTGGGCTTCTAATAATGATTTTCAGGCTCTTTAAAAGTCTTAAGGATCTCAGCTTTGACGGAACTATTTTGATGCTGCCCACGTTGATTGGCGGAATCATCATAGGATGCCTGATCGAAGTAAATATAAACAGGATGAACATTATCCATCTGCCGATTATAATGCTTGCGTCTGTTACGATATATTCTGTATTTGAACTGCTTCTTAGGTGGAAGGCGATTGGAATCGGTGCTTACGCGCTGGGGGCTTTCGCGGGAATTTTTCTTCTAATATCTTTCGAAAGATATTATTATACTGATTATAAAGATATGATCGGTGAGACTTTCCAGGAAGGGCTTGAGCAAGCTGTTGACCGGGCGGTTGAAATTGCAGGGGACCAGACGACGGATTCATCAAAGGATTCTTCAGGGGATCAGTCAGTGAATTCCTCGCCAGTTCAATCTATGGATCAGACAGGTGGTGGCATCATCCACGTGGATGGCTTCAACTACAGCAAGGTGCTGCTGTTTTCAAAGGAGCCGGTAACTGAGTATATTTCTACGGTTGAATACACGAATTACCCTTCAGAATATTTAGGTGTCAGCCGGTTTGGGCGCTTTGAGTTCGGAGAGGTGGATACCTATTCTGATTCGATTGTTTATATAATTAAGCCTGATAAAGGGGAAGAACTTGAAAGCCTTGGATTCAAGGTGGAATATTTTGGAAATGCGGCAGTTGCGTATTTTTGAAATAGAACAAATGTTCGAAAAATCATTGACATATATTTATTAGGATGATACCCTATAAATGGGCATTATCACAACGGTAAGCGGTTCGCCTTTCATCCGGACGACATGTTCGATGGCTTCCACGCAAATGGAGGTGATGCGATATGGAAAGAAAGAGAAAGGTAATATAATTTGATGCTTCAGATTGTCATAGATGTGACCGGCACTGTCGTCACGATTATCAGCATAGTCGTGACGATTATCAGTATCCGGCAACATGATAAAGATAAGCAACAAAAAAGCAACCGCCAATCCCAAGGTTAAGTTGCTTTTTTAATTTAACGTAGGCGAACCGTTTGCTAGGTAATGCCTTCCCTTAGATATTATCAGCATTACATTTACTTGTCAACGAGGAGGAGAAGATGCTTAAGAGAATAGATTTAGGAAGAAATTACAGGAATCACGAAGAGGAGTATATCGCAGCGATAAGGGCTTGCTGTGAGGAGACTGCGTTTTCCGGCGGGAAGTTTGCAGATAAATTTGATAAAGAGTTTGCGGAGTTCCTTAGAGCAAATGGTGGACCGGAATGGTCCAAGGTTTCTGGAACAGGTGCTTCTGAAAATCCGATTCAGGAGCCGATATACGTTCAGGGCGTGAACAACGGCACCTCTGCACTTCATTGCGCAATGGCAGCTCTTGGAATTGGCGAGGGCGATGAGGTCATCGTTCCTGCTAACACATATATCGCTTCGGCCTGGGGAGTTACTTACACCGGTGCGACTCCTGTGTTTGTGGACTGCACCGCTGATACCTGGGAGATCGATGCTTCCAAGATAGAGGAGAAGATAACTCCACGCACGAAGGCCATCCTGGGGGTTCATCTTTATGGTCAGCCCTTTGATTTTGCTGCAGTTAAAAAGATAGCTGATAAGCATAATCTTTACGTTGTTGAAGACTGCGCCCAGTCCCATGGAGCAAAGTTTGAAGGCCGTATGACGGGAACCTTAGGAGATCTTGGATGCTTCTCTTTTTATCCCGGAAAAAATCTGTACGCATTCGGAGAGGGCGGCGCTGTTGCTACCTCGAAGAAGGAATATAACGACTACATCAATGTTATGAAGGAGCAGGGCTGCAGGGTCCGCTATTATCATGAGATGATAGGATATAATTACCGTCTTGAGGGCATTCAAGGCGCTGTGCTTTCGGTTTCGTTGAAGTATCTTCCTGAGTGGACGAAGCGTCGTATCGAGATCGGAACCCGCTATATGAACGAGATCACGAATCCGAAGATCATAAAGCAGACCCATCCTGCTAACACGGAGCCGGTTTTCCATCTCTTTGAAGTGGAAGTGACAGATGACCCGGAGAAGTTCCTTCAGTATATGAAGGATAAAGATATAGAGTGCAACCGCCACTATCCTGTGCCCTGCCATCTGCAGGAGGCCTACAAATCTTTAGGCTACAAGGCAGGAGACTGCCCGAATGCCGAGTATCTTGCTTCCCACTGCGCAACCCTTCCCCTCTTCCCCGAGATGAGCGATGATGAGGTTACCATGGTGATTGAGGCAGTTAATGCGTATTAATTTGAAAGATAATCATTCAGACAATTTAATAAAGAAACCTCAGGCGGTGTTTTCTGTTCTGTTTTCATTGATGCTGGTGTTAAGCCGTCATATCATTAACAATGACGCTGACAGGACCACCCTTGAGAGCACATATTTCACGGATGTTCACCTGATAGATCTTGCGGCATGGATTTTAATCGCTGTTCTAATTTATGTGATAGTTTCGCATATTCCCGTTCTTCGTAAAGATATGTTTTATGGAAAGGACAGGGAAAGTGCCTGTCTTCCGCAACTCTTTATTTGCTGGGGAGTTATCATAATCTGCTATCTTCCCTATATTTTTTCCTATTGGCCCGGTGGCGTATATTCTGATACGATGAATTCAATCTGGATAGCCCTTGGAGATGATGCGATGACTACGCATGAGCCCATAGGATATACGCTGCTATGGAAACTTATGTATGCAATAGGCGGAGGCAACCTAGAACCGGGGAATTATGGCGGAATCAATCTATTTACCATTATGCAGTGCCTGGGATTTTCAGGTCTTTATGCTGCATTTATAAATTGGAATTATCGTCGTGGACTTAAAAGGAGTGTAACTGTTGCACTAACACTTATATTTGCGTTGGTACCCATATTTCCGTTTTGGGCGATATCTCTTTGGAAGGATGCAGTATTTGGAATCATCATATTCTTATATTCCTGGTTCATATTCTGCATGCTTGAAAGGGTGCGTGGGGGCTGCCTTGGAATTCGTGACCTGATAATATATATCGTTCTTTCAATTCTCGTGGTTTTTTTCCGCAACAACGGTATCTACGTGATGATATTCACTTCGGTGATCCTCCTGATAAGTCTTTGGAGGAATAAAGATATACGAAAGAAGCTTGGAATTGCAACCCTTGCAATGATAATCGGATGCCTGCTTATTGAACATCCGCTCTTTGATTTGCTTGGCTTTAATGTGGATACTGCAGTTGAGAGCATGGCCCTGCCTATAGAACAGACAGGATACATCATTTCGACAGATGGAAACCTCTCAGAGTCTGATATTGAGGTGCTTTCATCCATTATGCCGATTGAGACCTGGAAAGAGGTCTACAGTCCGGTAAATGTGGACTATATGAAATTCGACGGCTCCTTCGACAGGGATTACTTTAACAATAATATAGGTGAATTCTTTAAGACCTATCTTCATATTTGCCTTAAGAATCCTGTAAAGGCCCTGAAGGGATATCTTCTTGGAACCATAGGATTTTGGGATGTTTTTGAGGAAACGGGAAATGCATATATTTGTCCGGAATCAATAGCCTGGACCGGGGTGTATCAGGGTGATTGGTTTTCGTACTACACGGGCTTTTCGTTTCGTGAACTCGTGTATCCCAGACATTATATTTCAGCAGCGGTATGCGTGTGGGTAATGCTTCTTTCTGTATTCCTTGCCATTGGATTTCGTAAGGGTGAGCGGTGGAGATGTCTTCCTATGATGCCGGCCCTTGGAGTGTGGATCACGATCATGCTTGCGGTGCCGCTTGCATTTTCATTCAGGTATGTATTTGCTGTATTTTTGTGCATACCGGTATATCTGGTATGCCTGGTGCAGAATAATAGTGTGACGGAAAGTTAATATGGTAATAATCAAATTAATGGGCGGGCTGGGCAATCAGCTGCAGCAGTACGCCCTCTATCGTAAGTTCATAAGCATTGGGGTTCCTGCGAAGCTTGATCTTGAGTGGTTTAATGATTCCACACAGAAGAATATGCTTGCAAAGAGATCGGTTGAGATAGATAATTTCCCTTCTGTTTCCTATGAGGTCTGCACGGCGCCAGAGAAGAAGGCACTTTTGGGAAATAAGTTAACAAGGCGTCTTGCGCCCTCGAAGATTCGTTACCACCACGAGGTGACGCCCTTTGATGAGGAACTTCTTAAATACACTGATATGTATCTTGAGGGCTACTATGCCTGCGAGTATTATTATGCGGATATACTTGATACATTGCGCTTAGACCTTAGATTTCCGCTTGATAAGCGTCGGGATGATGATCCCTTTAATGCTATCTGCGAGAAACTTTCGTCTGATTCTAACTCGGTCTCACTTCATATAAGAAGGGGAGATTATCTTGATGATGCGAACAGAAATATGTTTGGCGGCATCTGCACTGATGAGTATTATGATGCGGCGATCAGGTTCGTGATTGAGCATATGGCTTCTGCGACTTCGAACCTGAGATATGGCAGAGCGGAAGTTTCCGGCAGAGCAGAAGTTTCAAGCAGGGCATGCGGCGCCGGTACGCCGAATTTCTATATTTTTTCAGATGATAATGAATATGCAGCTTCCTTCGCCTCTAGGATACAGGAAAAGTACCATGTTAATGCAGAGACTGTTAACGTGAACTCAGGTGATAATAATTATTTCGATATATATTTAATGAGTCTTTGCCGCGCAAATATATGCGCCAACTCAACCTTCAGTTTCTGGGGCGCCAGACTTAATTCTTCGATGGAAACCGGTTCGGCGCAGACATCTGATCCTGCAAAGACCGTCGATTCTGCGCAGACCTCAGACTTCGCGCAGGGCCGGGGCTCATGCCCTCTCAAAATCCGTCCCACGAAGCAGATCAATTCCCAGCCCTTCGATCCTTCCCTTATGCACAATTTATGGAAAGGGTGGACTTTCATTTCTCCTAAGGGAGAGATATGCTGAGCCTGTAATAAGATTTTAGTCTTAATAAAATCTTAAAGATTTCTGCCTCATACCTTAATATTGGGGCGGTACTATATCTTTGTCGGAATTAAATCCGGGTACACCGGTGAGCGGCAAAAGGTATTTTGGCACTCGCATCATTATATGGCGTGAGCGCGGAAACATTAAAACGAGGAGACATTATGAATAAAAAACCAGTACAGATCATAGTTTGTATATTTGCGGCGATAGGTCTTGTGGCAGTGATCGGAGGCGCAGTGTTCCTTGGAGTGTCGGCAGTTAAGAAGTCATCAAAGAATGCTGAGGCTTCAAGTGAGACGGTTAAGGAAGAGACCCTTGAGAGCACGATAGAAAACTACAGCGCAAAGGAAAAGGAGACTGAAGAAGAATCGACCGCATCTGAAAGCGCGGACGCTTCTGCTACACCAAGCCCCACGCCGGCTAAGTCCTATGCAGAGTACGGCGGAACCATTGAATTAGAGGATGGCAAGCCGCTGATGGTATTTTTGGGAGACACGGTATATGACTATCACAGGGATGGCGCAACCAGCATTCCCAATCTTATTGGAGAACGGTGCAATGCCAACGTGATAAACCTTGCAATGGAGGACTGTCCTGCATCGATCGCCGTTGATGCTGATGAGGATGATCCTGAAAGCTATGCCCACACCGGAATCGGCGTTGCCGAGGCAATGGCGGGGCTTAGGGATGTTGACACTCTCGATGATTCCCCGGCCAAAGAGATAATTAAAGATAATCCTGATATCTTTGCCCAGACGGACGTGTTCGTTATTTCATATGGAATCTACGATTTCCTCTATGATCATGCCACCAATGTAAACGACTATCCGGAGGCTCCCTGGTCCTATGAGGCTGCAATCCGCAGGATCATCAAGGCCATAGAGACAGTTGCTCCCGAGGCAAAGATAGTCCTTATGCGTCCCACCTACTGTGAGTTCGTCTATGGGGATAACAATGAATTCTATGGAAGTAATCAGGATTACAGACGGCTTTACGGAACACTTTTTGATTATGCGAATAAGTTAGACGGCTTCGATGACCTTGATGGGAAATTATTTAAATACAATACTGAAGGCGATGACGGCCTTAATCAGTATTCTGCAGCTGAGTGCCTCGAGGAAGATGGAATCAATCTGACGGAAACAGGACGCAGGAAATATACAGATATTGTGGGCGGCTACATCAACCGTAATATCTTTAAGACTGAGGCGCCAAGGCAGTAGGAAAAATTGGGCTATGCACAGCGGGCGGAAATATATTCCCCTTGAATCCTGGATCTACGCAAACGGGCACTAAATATTACAATTCAAGCCTCTTCATGATACCGGGTCACTCCGATGCAAATCCATTTGCAGTCGGAGTTTGAAAGTCCATCCATGGACTTTCATCCCTTGGTTGAGTTGTAATATTAAGTGCCCGTAATGCTTAAGATCAAGGCTCCTTCACGGAATATATTTCCGCCCGCTGTCATGTCACACTGGCTCCCCTTTTTGGGGAGCTGTCTGCGAAGCAGACTGAGAGGGTTTGAGAGGTGTTCAGATACCAGAGGCGTGCACTCCTCGTCCAGCCGCCCGAACCAACTACTTTCCTACTCGAAGATATACTCCGCATTATCCTCGCTTACACCGTAAACACCGAATTTGTTGATATAATTATCATCACCGTATAATATCGCGCCCACAGCTACTCCGTAGAGGGCATCATCGGGAACGATGAACTCATAGCCGAAGAGTCCACCTACGAGATCAAAGCATTTCTTTGCGACGCGGCTGCTTCCGATGGATCCCATGATCACTATTTTTTTGGTGCCATAGGGTCTGTCTGCGAGAACGGCCATCACCCCAACGTTCTGAAATACCAGATTGCAGGCGCCGAAGGCGTAATCCTCAGGCGAACTGTCCTTAGAAATCTTCGCCATGTTGGCAACCGTGACCTTGCCGAACATTCCGTCAACATCAACTTTGCTGATATCTTCAATAAGAAGATCGGCATTTTCAATTTTGCCATTATCGGCAAGCTCCATGAATTCCGTGACATCCTCATACCCTGCATAGCGGCCGAGGGCACAAAGGAGTGCACCGCCGATGCCGGAACCGCCTGCGTGCTCACGCTTATCTCTGTTTACATAGACGAAGGACGTACCGGTGCCGAGGCTTACAACCATACATTCAGGAAGCCCTGACATGAAATATCCGCCCAGTGCAACGGCCTTGAATTCATCCACATTGATGGTGGGGATCCCCAGGATGTCCCCTTCTATATAGGAAGCGCCCGTTCCCACGGTCATGATCTTAGTAACCTTACTAAGGTCCAGGGCCTTCAGTGCATCTTCATAAGAAGCTTCCCTTTCAATCCTTAATTTTTCAACTATTTTGTAATCATCCATCAGCACGATCTTTGTTGTGGTGCTTCCGAAATCAATTCCAAGATACATATCTTTATCTCCAATCACTTCTAATCATTACACTGCGCATTCCACCAACAATGTCACCGCGGCCGTGTTGCGCATTAGCCATATATGTTCCATTACAACGCGTCACCCTTCCATTATAGAACAAATCCATGTGCATTGGGCATAATACGTTTGAATTTTCATTCATGCCTAAAATTCAGCCGAAAATTGCTTGAAAACCTGTATTTTTTAATAATATTAGGCATACAGCTGGATCGACTCTTTCTATGCCTAAAAAATCAAGAAATTTTAGGCAAAAATAGGGAATCGTGGGAAATATGCCCAAAATAGGGGACTGGATATAGGACTTGAAATGTGATGCAAAAATACAAAAACATAAAAGACAAAAGAAACAAAAAAGTTTAAAAACATATTGACGTAAAGATATCCGGATGATACTATTAACCGTGAGGTTGATTTAACTTGAAGGTTGAAGAAATGAAAATTTTAGACAACTCTGATTTAAAAAAGCATGATTTTAAAAAGCACAGCTTATACAGAACGATAGTCCTTATCGCCAATGTCATCGTGGTGATAGTGATCGTGAACATCCTGACCACATACTTTAGGACTGAGACTAAGAACCGTAGTTTAAGGAGCAGAGACCAGTTCGAGGCTGTGGTTGTTTCCGTGTCCCAGACCATCTTAGGACGGCTTGAGGCTCATCAGGAGCTTGTTACCGCTGCGAAGAACTATATCGACAGCAGCGATATGGATATGGAGGAAGCAATAGAATATCTTTCCCTGGTTAATAATGACGAGGATCATATGTTTCACCTGGTGTGGACAGATGATATGACAGGCCTTTCAACGAAAGCGAAGAAGCTTGACCAGTCAGACTTCACGGTTGATTACTCTAATATCAACAGTGTCATCTATACTAACGAGGGAATGATTGATGTTATGGATGAGGCCTATGAGGAGAATAAGGATGATAAGATCCACGCTACCCGTGCATTTTCCAATCCCACGGATGCCTCTTCCACGGTAGCCTTCTTTGACAAGGTTTACTTAAGAGATGGAAATACTAAAAGGGAAGCGCTGATAATGCTTCTTGCGGAAGTTGGAGACCTTAGGAACGAGTACAGCTTCCCCGAGGGAATATTCGAGGATACTTCAACTGCCATTATAGATAAAGATACAGGCTATTATGTGCTGTCAACTCCTGAACTTAAGAACTCTTCGTTTTATGAATATCTGATACAGTACAGCGGTATCAATTATCAGGATGTTGAGGAGATCAAGAGAGAACTTGAGGAGAATGACATATATTCTGAAACCTATAAGGATTATAAGGGCGTGAATACCAGATACATACTTTCAGATGTTGACGGGGCGGACGGTTGGATACTCGTATCCTTCCTTCCGGAGGAGACCCTTAATAGGCTCTCCTCTGATAACCTTTTCGGAGTTACCATTTCGCTCATAGCACTTATAACCTGCCTGCTCTTATTTGATATTTCTTATTTCCTTCTTCTTAACAGGACACTTGAGAATACTCTGTTAAATGAAAAGAAGGCAAAAGAGGATGCTGAATATGCCAATCGGGCGAAGACGGATTTCCTCTCAACCATGAGCCATGACATCAGGACTCCTCTTAATGCGATCATAGGTTTTACCACCCTAACCAAGGGGCGGTGCGATGATGCGGAGCTTGTTTCCCGCAACCTTCAGAAGATCGAGCAGTCCGGGAATCATCTTCTTACTCTCATCAACGATATTCTTGATATTTCAAAGATAGAGAGTGGAAAACTTAATTTCAACATTAAACCCTTTGCCATACGTGAGGTTGGCGAATATTTAAATGACTTGTGCGGATCCCTTGCGGGCGAAAAGGGCGTTGAACTTCAAATCATATCCGATGATAAGGCCGAGGAATGGGTGCTTACGGATAAGTTAAGACTCTACCAGGTGCTTATCAATATCCTTACGAATGCCATCAAGTACACCCCAAGCGGAGGTAAGGTTAGAACTTCCTTCCTTAAGGAAGATAAAAATGACAGTAGTGTCACATTAAAATACATAGTAAGTGATAACGGAATCGGAATGTCTGAGGAATTCATGGCTCATATGTATGAGGCATTCAGCCGTGCCAAGGACGGAAGGATTGATAAGGTACAGGGAACAGGACTTGGACTTGCCATCTGTAAAAAGATAATTGATACCATGGACGGAGAGATCACCTGCGAAAGTAAGCTTAACGAAGGAACAACCTTCACGGTAACATTTAACCTTCCACTTGCAGAGGGCGCGACAGAGGAAAACGAAGGAGCACTAAGACGCAAGGACGTAAAGGACCTTAATATCCTGGTTGCCGAGGACAATGATATCAATTACGAGATAATAAGCGAAATGCTTGATATCAAGGAAATAAAGTGCGAGAGAGCAGAGAACGGCCGGATCGCAGTTGATATGCTTAAGGCTTCTTCGGAGACTAAGAAATATGATCTTGTCCTTATGGATATCCAAATGCCTGTTATGAATGGCCTGGAGGCCACGAAGGAGATAAGGGATGATGAGGATTATTATGTAAGTCATATTCCCATAATTGCCCTCACCGCAGATGCCTTTAATGAAAATATAGAGGAATGCTTCAAATGCGGAATGAATTCCCATGTGGCGAAGCCCGTTAACCTTGATATCCTGATGGCTGAAATAGATAAACTTATGTACTAAGAGGGAGATAGCATGAAAAGAACAAAAATGATCGGAATGGCAGCAGTTTTATTAAGCGGTATCGTAATCGCAACAGGCTGCTCTCAAAAAGAAACGTCAAAAGCCTTCGAGCCGAAGCTTGATACCGAAAAAGAAGTGACCATCGATGTGGTGGGAGGATATGATAACTTCCCTTCACTTGAGCAGGTGGCCCTGGATTTTGCTGAATATTATCCTAATGTTGAAGTCAGCTATACGAAGGTAGATGATTATAACAACTCTAAGGATGTGCTCCTTACGGATAATCCGGATGTTGATATCTTTATGGCCAACAATACAGCTGTTAAGAATGACGAGGTCATAATGGGTATAGCAGTTGACTTAAAGGATGAGAGTCTTGACTTTGATTTAAGTGCCCTTGATGGGGGTGTTTTAAAAAGCTCAAGCTCAGGAGATGAACTTTTAAGACTTCCCCTTTATTCCGTATGTTCCGGCCTTATAGTTAATAAAACTCTTCTTGAAGAGAATGGACTTAAGATCCCCACGAATTATGATGAGTTTTTAAATTGCTGTGAGACTCTTAAAAACGCAGGCTATACTCCCATCTATGGTTATGATACGGATGGAGCAAATAATAACTCACAGGGCTTATATAACGGGCTTGTGATGACTGAAATGGCTAAGAAGAACACCGATGGTGCGATATCAGATGCCCTTAACAGCGAAACGGAGGGCGCAGAGAGCGCTTATGCGGATTCCCTTAAAAAGATAGAAGAATTTGCAAACCTGGGATATTACTCAAAGGAAACAAATGCTGAGATAGAAAATTCATATGAAGGCGCTATATTACGCTTCTTTGAGGGAGATGTTCCCTTCCTTGCCGCTACCTCCGAGACCATGAGCGGTACGGCAAAGAGAGAATCAAAATCAGAGAAATTCACATCTGACCCCTTCGAGTATACCTTCATAGCAACACCCTTAGGTGAAAAGGGAGCCTATGTATATGTTAACTCTTCAGAGGGTCTTGCAATCAATAAGAACAGCTCAGATCTTGATTATGCGGAGGAATTCTTAAGATTTTACTGCAGTATTGAAGAACTTAATAAATCAGCCGATGCCAAGGGTATGCTTTCAACCTCAAGCGCACCCCAGAGGGCAGAGGCGTTCCCTGATCTTGATATGAGCAATGAAGATTATGTTTCATATATTTCCGACTTCTATCTGGAGTCACTTCCAAGCAAGACCATAAACGAGATCATAAGAAGAATATCAGATGACGGGGTAAGCGCAGATGAAGCCCTCTCCGCATACTCTGAGATTTTAAGCGGACTTAAAGCAAATTAAAATATAACAGGCGGCAGAGAATACAATGAATCTTTCGGAAATAGTAAGAAAAGTAAGTAAGGAATTAAACATAAGCGGAATAGAGCTTGCAAGGCGAAGCGGTCAGTCTCCCCAGAACCTGAGCAAGAAGCTTGTTAAGGGAACCTTAAGCTACGAGGAATTCGAGCAGCTGATGGAGCTTATGGGTGCAAAGATAGACTTAAGCTATACCCTTCCCGGAAACGAAAGCGAAGAAGTTAAGCTCTATGACAGACATGTAATGGATCAGCTTACTATCCTTGAAAAACAGCTTGAAGTTGAGAGACTTAAGAGCAAATATTTCACAGATATGAGTTTTGAATTTAGGACAGCCTTAGAGACAGTAAGCGGAAGCGTGCAGCTTGCATTAAAGCATTCTTCATGCGAAGATAGAGTTAGAGCGTATTTAAATAGGCTTTATCCGGCCCTTGATTCACTGACCCGCCTGGTAGATGATAACCCTTTTAACCGTGAGGCAGGTATCAGTATAGCTCAGGGTGAAAATTATGACAGTGAAGGAGAGCCTGTTTTTGATGGTAAAAATGTCCTGCTTGTTGATGACAACGACCTTAACCGTGAGATAGTAAAGGAAATACTTGAGGGAAGCGGTATGAAGGTCAAGGAGGCTCCCAACGGCAGACAGGCTGTTTCCATGGTGCGTGATCAGAAGGGAGATAAATTCGATTTCGTTCTGATGGATATACAGATGCCGGTACTTAACGGCTTCGAAGCAACGAAAAAGATAAGGGCACTTCAGGATGAAGAAAGAGCAAAAACTCCTGTAATTGCCATGACGGCAAGCGTGACCTCCGAGGACAGACAAAAGGCCGAGGAATACGGAATGAACGGCTTTATCGAGAAGCCCCTTGATCTTAAAAAACTTGCCGCAGTTATATGCAAATAGTTTCGCGAGGAAATATGAAAAAGATACTTATTGTAGACGATGCAGACATAAACAGAGGAATATTAGGCGAGATCTTCGAGGAAAGATATGAGATCCTGGAGGCAGCAGACGGTGAGGAAGCCATATCCATTATAGATGAAAAGAAGGATGAACTTTCGCTTATATTTTTGGATCTGATGATGCCCAAAAAGAACGGTCTTGAGGTCCTTTCATATATGAATCAGGTAAACCTTATAGATGTGATCCCTGTCATAATGATAACCGGAGAGGCCACAGCCGAAACCGATGTTAAAGCCTATGAATACGGTGCAGCCGATATTATTTATAAGCCATTCGTTGCTAAGGTGGTTGTGAGAAGAGCGGAGAACCTGATTGAACAGTACTCTTCAAGAAATAAAATGGAGCAGGAACTGGAAGAGCGAACCAGGGAACTTGCAGAGAGCCACAGAGAACTTGAGGCTACCAACGAAACACTGCTTGATGCACTTGGCTCCGTTGTTGAATTCAGGAATCTTGAATCCGGCGAACATGTAATGAGGGTCAAGAATTACACCAGAATCATCTTAAAGTACCTGAAGCGCTCCTTCCCGGAGTATAGGCTTACCAACAGGCAGATCGAGCTTATGAGCAGGGCAGCAGCGTTACATGATGTTGGAAAGATAGCAATACCTGATGCAATCCTTAATGCGCCGAGACGCCTTACGGAAGAAGAATTTGCTGAGATGAAGAAGCATACAGTATACGGCTGCGAGATCCTTGAGAGATTTAAGTTTACCGAAACCGAGTTTTATACCTACTGCTACAACATATGCAGATGGCATCATGAAAGAGCAGACGGAAGAGGCTATCCCGACGGACTTTCCGAAAGCGAGATCCCAATCTACTGCCAGGTTGTGGGCGTTGCGGACTGCTTCGATGCTTTGGTAAGTAAGAGGGTATATAAGGATGCACTAAGCTGCGATGAGGCCTTTAATATGATACTTAACGGCGAGTGCGGAACCTTCTCAAAGAAAGTTCTTAAATGTTTTGAAATGGCAAAGGATCAGCTCTTTAAGGTGGTAATGGACACGAAAGACGCTGAAAACAATAAAAATTAAATGGGGAGTATGAAAATGGATCTTAAAGAATGTTACAAAGAAATGGATGGAGATTATGACGATGTCATGACCCGCCTTCCGAGAGAGGCCAGTGTCATTAAGTTCTTAAGACGTTTTGCGGAAAATGGCGAATTTGATGAGCTTAAAATAGCAGCCAAAGATAAGGATTATAAGAGAGTGTTTGAACTTTCACATGACTTAAAGGGAATGGCTGCCAATTTAAGCATTAGTGCTTTTCAGAAGACAATTTCCGATATATGCGAGGATACCAGGAATAAGGAGCCAGGCGATGGCTTTGATGTGCTCCTTTCAAAGGCAGATGAGCAGCACACGAAAGTAGTAGAAGCTATAAGTAAGCTTGAGGACTAACTTTTAAGAAGGTTTTTGGTTAGGGATTGGAGGATTCTTTATGAAGCTCTTGATCACAGATGATAATGAACTTAACAGAGAGATGGCTGAGGACATATTAGAGGATATGGGAGTAAGTGTCCTGTCTGCAGATAGTGGTGTCTCTTGCCTTAGAATGCTGTCAGAAGTCACTGACATTGATGCAATCCTTATGGACTATATGATGCCTGAGATGGATGGCGCCGAGACCTCAATTAAGGTTCATGAGATAAAGGGTTATGAGAATTTACCCATAATAGCAATGACGGCTGAGGAGAATCCTGAGATAATAAAGGTTCTTTTGGAATCCGGAATGTCCACGGTCCTTCATAAGCCCGTAGATCCAAGGGAATTATACGTTGCTTTAAATGAATATACTGATGAGGAACTTAAGGAGCCTGAGAGAACTTCAGATGAGGAAATTGAAAAGGACGAGGTTTTAAATAAACTTGAAAAGGCCGGGTTTGACGTAAAGGCCGGCATTAAATATACAGGCTCTTTAAAGAATTATAAGCTTTATGCCTCAGATTTTTTACGAATGCTTCCCGGAATGCTTGAGAGCCTTGATGAGCTTATGAATACAGGGGATTATGAGAATTTCATCGTGAATATCCATGGCCTTAAGTCAAATTTCAGGGCGCTGGGTAACACCTCTCTTTTTAAAAAATCCCGTAAAAGCGAGGAGTTAGGAAAGAAAGGGGCTTTTGAGGAACTTAAAAGTGCCTATGAAAACGACAGGTCCGTATATTATGAATGCTGCGAGAACCTTGTTGGGATTTTCGGAACCAAAGAACTCTTACCTGAATTCTCCGCTAAGGAACTTAAGATTGCCCTTAAGGAGCTTAGGGATGCGATGAAGACCTTCGATCTTGATACGGCAGATGCAATAGTTTCAGACCTTGAAACACATAAAGCACCGGAGGATATTGCAGGCGAAATGAATAAGCTTTACAGAGAGGTTACCTTGCTTAAGTACGAGGCATCAGTTGAGACGGCAGAATCTCTTTTAAAAGCCTTAGAGGAAAGATAAAATGCTGGATAGAAGAACTAACATACTTATGGCGGGAGCCTTTGAAAGCTACCTTCCCCGCAGTATCAAAAACGGATTAACCGAAAAAGGTCTCAATGTTACCTTTTCAAAGGGCAGTATCAAAGACCTTGAGATAGAACGCTTTTCCTACAGAGCTTTTATTCTTTTCGCAGACAGTGAATTCAATGCTAACATGCAGTTCATTGTATTTTTAAAGGATCTTGCCATCGAGAAGGATGTTCCGGTATTCCTTATAGGCTATGAGGAGGATGTGGACAACATGCTGACGATCCTTCCTGCATATATTGTTAAGAAAAGCTTCTTAAGACCTATAAATGCCAATGAGGCGGAAACAGAGATTCTTAAGATCCTTAATCAGAACAGAACGGTTAATAAAAAGAGAATACTTGTGGTGGATGATTCACCCACTGACTTAAGAGCGATGCGAACACTTCTTTCGGATACCTATCAGGTAGCCCTGGCAAGCTCCGGAACTGCCGCCATCATGTATCTTTCACAGGATCATCCGGATCTTATTCTTCTTGATTATGAGATGCCCGTGGTTAACGGTAAGCAGGTACTCCAGATGATCAGGGGCGAAAAAGCATATTCAAAAACACCTGTTATATTTTTAACATCCCATGGAGACCGTGAGAGCATAATGAACGTGGTGAATCTAAGGCCTGACGGGTATCTTTTAAAGAGCATGAATCACGAGATGATAAAGGGCGCAATAGACGATTTCTTCATGAAGCAGAAGAACCTGATGAGATAGTGAAAACCGTAAGTGGATTTAAATTTATTTTATGCAACACTTCTGCAACACTCTAAGGTATAATATGATTACATCAAGAGCAACGAAGAAGAAATTCTTAGGAGCTTAAGGTACGAAACTTAAATTAAAACAAACAACTAACCAATTAGGAGGAAACAAAAATGAGTATTGAAGAAATCGAAGAGATGAGCAGTGATGTAATTGAGGCAGCTGATGCAGCAATCGTTAAGATGACAGATGCAGAGCTTGACGAGATTGTTGGCGGAAGACAGGTTTATTCAAGCACAACCTGCAAGAACGATGCCTGGGCTAAGTACTTTAAGAGCAACGGAACAGTATTGTACCGTACAGGCGGCGAGGATATTGAGTGCTATGTAAGAAGATTCTGGTGGAATAATGGCACAAAGAAATTCACAAGGTTCACTCTTCAGGCTGTAAGGGATGGTAGAATTTACAACGAAGTACATGCGAGCAATGTAGTTTTAAATTGCAAGTAAATATTGTATAATATCTTCTGTGTTTACAGATGAGTCGAAGGAGCCTCAGCGTATGCTGAGGCTCTTTTGGGTATAGAGGCTTTGGAGATATTAACCATGAAGAAAAATATTGAGCTCAATATAATAAAAGGACTTGGAATCCTATTTGTTATAATTGTTCATATGATGAATGCCAGCGGGGTTTCAAATATCCTGCCAACTGCGGTTCAGACTATAGTTAACTCCATTTCCGTTCCTGTTATGACGATGTTCCTAATAATGAGTGGCTATACCTACAATCCCGGGGAAAGAAGCATGGGCGAAAATATATTAAGACGTCTTAAAAGGCTCCTGCTTCCCTATTATCTTTACCTTATACCTATACTTCTTACAGAGATCATAATTTATCTTTTTATTGAAAAGCGGAGCCTTGCCTGGTTCGCTGACGGACTTATCGGAGTGGTATTCCAGTATCAGTCCCTTCATATTTTTGATACATCGATATCATATGTTCACCCTATGTTTTATCCCGTGCTCGTAGGCTGGTTCGTTTTCCAGCTTGCTGTGGGGTACGTTTTATTTGTTCCGCTTGTACAACTTATCAAAGATAAAAAGTCCTATTTTAAACTTATTTTAGCCTGTGTTTCTTTTGCACTGGGAGCTTTGTTTTATGTGCTTGATCTTCAGGGACTTAACGGAGAATTTTTCCCAACCGTGTGCAAGATATTTATAATCCCTAATATTTTCGGCACGGCAGGGTTCCTTCTGCTTGGTTATTTTCTTAGGGATTTTAAGTTCATGGAGTTTGATGATTACAGCATAAAGAGAAAAATTATAACAAGCCTTATATGCCTTGCTTACATAGTGCTCATCTGTGCCACGGATGATAACCTTTATGATTATCCCATAGGTAAGTGGGGGGCCTTCGGAGCATTCAGTTACTTAACAGGCCCTGTCTACGGACTTGCGCTTTTGCTTGTTTTGGGGATTTTAAGCTCGCTTATTCATAAGTGCGAAGGTGTAACGAAGATCATCCTTTTCCTGGGCGATAACACGATGGATATTCTTTTATCCCACATTAACATTGCTTTCATTATCGCTTACATCGGCGGCTTCTGGCACTATTACATTTCGGGAGACAGCATTCCCACGGATGTGCCTTCAGTGAACGTTATACATTTCGTTGTGCTTTTGGCGCTTACGCTTCTTGCACTGAACGTGCTTATTTATTGTAAGAAGCGCTTTCTTACTAAAAAAGATAAGGCTTGACCGGAGGATAAAATGACAGAAACTAATTCTTCAGTATCAATGAAGGAAGCAACAGCGAAGATGAAAGCAGACAGCTTTAAGATGGCTGCACTTTCACTTGAAAAAAGAAACAATATACTTTCAGCTGTTAAGAATGCCCTTATTCTTAATAAGGTCGATATCTTTGCAGCGAATGATAAAGATATGGAAAATGCCGTAGCAGAGGGCATTGACGCATCTGTTTTAAAGCGCCTTAAATTCGATGAACATAAGCTTAAAGATGTGTGCGCGGGGATTGAGCAACTTATATCTTTGCCCGATCCTATTAATAAGGTGCTGCTTAAAAGGGAACTTGACGAGGGGCTTACCCTTAACAGGATATCTTGCCCCATCGGCGTTATCGGAATCATCTTCGAGGCCCGTCCGGATGCCCTGGTGCAGATCTCATCTCTATGTATTAAAAGCGGTAACTGTGCAGTATTAAAGGGCGGCAAAGAGACGGCTAACACCAACCGCATCCTGTTCAGGCTTATATATGAGGCAGCTGTAAAGAACGGTGCCCCTGAAGGCTGCATGCTCCAGGCCGAGGCCCATTCTGAGATTGATGAACTGCTTGCCTGCAACAAAAGTGTTGACCTCCTTATTCCCAGAGGCTCCAACAGGTTCGTTCAGTACATAATGAATAACACCAAGATCCCTGTTATGGGACACGCCGATGGCATCTGCCACACCTATGTGGACCGTGACGCTGATATTACTAAGGCGGTAAAGATAGTACTTGATGCAAAGACACAGTATACCGCAGCCTGCAACGCTACGGAGACGCTGCTTGTTGACAGAAGTATTGCTCCCACGGCACTTCCCGCCATTTCCAAGGCGCTTAGAGAATCCGGAGTTACCCTTCGCGGAACGAAAGAAGTTAATGATCTTGTTAAGCTTGATGAGATGATGGAGGAGGATGAGTTTAATACCGAGTATCTTAATTTGACTATATCAGTCAAATTAGTAGACGGCGTTGATGAGGCCATAAGCCATATAAACCGTTTTGGCTCCCATCATACGGATTCCATAATCACCGAGAATATGGAAACTGCAGAGCGTTTCATGGCTTTAGTTGATTCTGCGGGAACCTATCTTAACTGCTCAACACGTTTTGCCGACGGCTTCAGATACGGCTTCGGCGCCGAGGTTGGCATAAGCACAAGCAAGATCCACGCCAGAGGACCGGTTGGCTTAGAGGGGCTTACCACCTACAAGTACAAGCTCTACGGAAATGGACATATAGTTGCCGAGTACCAGGACGGTACCAGACACTTTAATTTTAAAGATATCATTTAGTTTAAATGAGGAGGAAAGCAACAATGAAAATGCGCTACTGTAAAAAATGTCTTCAGCCCGACACCCGTCCGGGGATTATCTTTGATGAGGATGAGGTCTGCTTCGCATGCCGCTACGCAGAAAGCTTAGAGACAATAAACTGGGAAGAGCGTGAGGCTGAGCTTAGGGCCATCGCCGAGGAAGCAAAGGAAGAGGCTAAGAAGCGCGGTAACGATTATGACTGCGTGATCGGAGTTTCAGGCGGCAAGGATTCAACCTTCCAGGCAGTATATGCAAAAGAAAAGCTTGGGTTAAATCCTCTTTTAATTAATTGCGTTCCTGACGAGATCACCGAAGTCGGACAGTATAACATAAATAACCTTAATAATCTGGGCTTTGACATCATTTCCATAAGACCCAATCCCATCGTTGCGAAGAAGCTTGCCCGCAAGACCTTCCTTGAGCGTGGAAATATAGTTGCAGCTTCTGAATACTGTCTCTGGGCATCAAGCTACATTATGGCATCGAAACTTAACATTCCCCTTATCATCCAGGGCGAGAATGCTGCACTTACGTTAGGCTGTGCGAAGAATCAGGAAACCTCCGGCAATGCCTTCAGCGTGGTTCAGCTTGACACCCTCCGTGGCGGAAAGACAGACGAATTCATTGATCTTTCCCAGAATATAACAGACCGTGATCTTGCATTATATAAGATCCCCGATGTTAAGAAAATGCAGGAGCAGGGCATAAAGGCTGTATTTTTACAGTACTATGCAAAGGAATGGTCCCAGGTCCACAACGCTGACTTCGCAATCGCACGTGGCCTTAAGGGACGAGACGATGATCTTCATAACTTAGGCCGTTACAGACGATTCTCTGCCCTTGACTCAGACCTGCAGATCCCGAATCAGATGATCAAGTATCTTAAATTCGGCTTCGGCTTCGCAACAGATGAGGCCTGCTACGATATAAGAGAGGGCCGCTTAAGCCGCGAGGATGCCAAGTGGTACGTTAATGAGTTTGATGGGAAGTGCGGCGACAAATATATAGAGGATGCCTGCCGTTACTTAAGCATCACCAAAGAAAAGTTCTGGGAAGTAGTTGACAGCTACGTTAATACCGATCTCTTTGAGAAAAAGGACGGTAAGTGGGTTCCGAAGTTCACTGTAGGAGAGGATTTCGAGTCGTAATTCTATCGCCTTTCCGGCAATTTCGATGCTCTTAAAATGTTACATTAGACCTGCAACACTTTTGCAACATATTAAAGAGTATTATATGATCATAAGGACGAAGCAATGAGCCCTTTAGTTTTGACAGAAAGTCACGTTAATAATCGCAAACATGAAAACAAAGGAGAAAAAGAAAATGGAAAAGATTAATGAGAAGGAAATCGAGCAGATCAATGGTGGTGTTGGAGCAATAAGCGCTGAAGCAGCTATAAAGGATCTCAGTGCTGTAAGAAGCGCTGAAGCAGCTATAAAGGATCTCAGAAGCGTTGATGCAGCTATAAATATAAAGGATATCACTGGTCCAAAAGCTGCTGAGGCAGCTATAAAGGATCTTAACAGAGTAAGAAGCCTCGACTAATCAAAACAGGGATTGCACAATAAGTCCTGTGGCAGCGATTGTCGGTAATTAAAAGAACCGTCACTTCAGATGAACTGAGGTGGCGGTTCTTTTTGCATATTTTTATGACACCATTATATAAGGGATTTAACATATTCCATACTCTTTATATACTCTTCATCCGTATTAAGATGTTCGATGATCATTGGAAGATCCGGAGAAACTGAAGTAGCACTTTCCATGTATTTTTTGATATTGAGCTCGCCGTTTCCGCAAAAGGTCTCTTCAAGCTGAAAGGTGTACTCGCGTTTAAGATGTATATCCTTTAAATGGCAGCTGCGAATCTTATTGCCAAGTTTCGCAAAACTCTCAGCCATGAATTCATCCATGAAAAAATATCGTTGCGGGCAGTTGATCATGTTAACAAGATCAAGATGTACACCAAAGGCATCTCTTTCAACATCATCAATGAGCCTCTGGTATTCATCAGGTCCTGTGGGATACATCCAGGGCATCGTTTCTATGGCATATACGGTGTTCTTCGGTTTCACTTCGTCAATGATCTGCCTTATCATTTTCACCGCATCATTCCAGGTTTCTTTGCTGAAATTCTTTGCATAGCCGCCGTCCCAGATCGGGCCTGCAGATGTGCCGATAATATTTACACAGCAGGAGGCGCCCACTTCATCTGCCATGGCAAGCTGGTCTATTGCATATTTGATGGCAGCAGTTCTTTCACCCTTATCAGCGGAAAGAGTGTTTCTCCATACCCCGACTTCTGCTATCAAAAGGTCGTTTTCATTTGCCTCTTTTTTATAAGCAGCTATGAGCTCTTCAGGTGCCTCACAATTTACCGGGAACACGACTGCACCGGCACCTATTTTCTTTTGAGTAAAGGCCCATTCATGTGGGTTTTCATGGGCTAATGGTGATGATATTCCAAGTCTCATTTATCTTTATTCTCCTGTTTTTCAGGTTTTGTATCATTATATCATATATTTATCTATCAACATTTGCAGCGAACTCATATTAAGTGGCTTAAGGCTGCTTTCATATGTAAGAAGCAACTTTTCTCCTACGAAAATTCCGCATGCTTCATATTTTTCTATCTTTTCTATAGCGCGTTTGCAGTATTCGGGATTATCGAGCATTCCCAGATGTTCAAGGTATAATTCCTCACGGGTGCGGACATTGAGTATAGTAAAATCGGGATATAGTATATTTTCGGTGCCTAAAACAGTGTTTCGGCCGAAGGTCGGAATTTTCAGTGCAAGTGGTGCTTCGTACTTGTAGAGGATGCCATTTAGCAAAAGCTTGTCGGCAATCATTTTTTCAGACTTCGAGCGGACTAATTCCCCGTTTTCTGTGACTAGTCCACTTTCAATTGGATATGTGTTGCTGGTTTCAGACGTCTTGCTTTTCCAGTCATTTATGAATTCCTCATCAGTCATTACGTAGGGTTCAACAAGCAATTTTTTTGCTGGCGAAATCATGTTAATTATTTCATTTATATTATGTTGGTTATCTGCATCAATGATTCGCTTAAGCAGCCTTTCCTGTTTGATAAGTTCGGATAAAAACAGTCTGTCATATTCCTTTTGACAATATGTTTTTGCGATATTGATATCTTTTTTTCTTATGTATCTGCCATTGGGATAAGAATCCTGTTCTTCAGGAAGAAGCAAGTAATATTGCGGGTATTTGCCCTGCGCCATTTCTGACCTTAATCTTCCCTCCGAGGGAGCTTTTTTGAGCGAATTCAAGACTAACGCCTTTAGGCGATTGAGTTCCTTAAGCTCAGCTATGCACTTGTCATTTTTCAAATAGAATTACCTCCTTGCTTAAATAGAATGTGTTAAATGGGATTCAAGTGATTCTCTGACAGACGCGTCATTGAAATCTTAGAAATAATAGAATTCAGACTATACCAGTGAATTCAGATGAGGAGAGAATAGCATATTGCCATGGCTTCTGCAAGAACATTTTTGTTTTTGTTCTGTTTTGTTCTGTTTTTGTTCTGTTTTTGTTCTGTTTTTGTTCTGTTTTTGTTCCTCCAGGTTATTACCATTGGGATAAGGTGAGATACGATCCTAATGGCATAGATACTTAGAGATGTGGAAGGCTTTGCCATTGGGGGAAGCGTTCGGAAAATCTGATGGTAAAGATGCATAGAGAGTTGGGTCATTTTTGCCATTGAGAGAAGTGCTCGGAAAATCTGATGGTAAAGAAATCAAGCGGACAGGATTTCTTTGCCATTGAGTAGGTGAAAAGATAGTGTCGATGGTAGA
>R03__coassemble_338_pt1 | contig 28119 bp, 25 predicted proteins | sample R03__metabat2_low_PE_074 | metagenome-assembled genome bin R03 | reverse complement strand
ATCAAAACCTCCTTAAAGGTCATCCCCACTATTCCCGGATCCTCCGGAAAATAAAGAGTCGCCGGCGGATTAAGTCCCACCTGAACATCATGATAAAACCCCTCCGGGATCACGATCGCGGCATCCACTTCCCCGGATTTAAAGGCACTTATGGCCTCTTCCTCATCCATGTATTCGAAGGTGCATATACTCTTAACAGAGTCCATGGATTCAATGAAGCTAGTGACATAGTCCATAAGGGCATCATCCCCAGGGACCACAACCGCAACCTTTGCAAGGGATATATCCGTAGTCTTAAGGAGCTTTACCATAGTAAGGCCGATAACTAAGGCAAGTGCAAGCGCCCCAATTACAATAAGAAGCATCTTAAGGGAACTCTTTAAGCATCTCTTTATTTGTAAAAAAAGATACGAAAAATAAAGTCTCATATTATCTGTAAATAATTCCGTCAATGACCTCGTTTATCTCGTTCTTTATAACCTCGATCTCTTCCTCAGATGCATTTCCGATATCGAAGCGCTCCCCTGAAGGCTCGGAATATTTCGTTCCTTCCTTAAGGGAAAGGGTTCCGCCTATGTAGGAATCTCCCAGGTCAAAATAGTCAAGGTCTATGGAAACGGAGTCATTCACCCGTTTTATCTTTGCGGTTATCTCATCCCGCCCGTTAAGCTTGATCTTAAGGGAACCGTCAGAGGTATTGTAGGCATAGGAAAGAACGTCCTTTCCGTTCACCGCTGCAAATATATTTTCAATGTCGTTATTTTCATTTCCGGCAACGTATATCTTTGTGCCATCCGTCGTAGTCAGGCTGATATTCTGGAACCTGTAGTCTCCGCCTTCGAATATGAGCTCCTCATCGCCCTTGTTAGAACTTACCTTAACTGCTGCCAGCTTATTTTTATAAATATATACCGTAAGGGTTATATCCCCGGCTTCGTCTGCATAAGTGTCTATGGCATTGTATATTTCCTTAGCGGAAAAGCCTATATTCTCGATGGCGTTCTTATAGTATTTATTTATCCAGCTTTCAAGGTCACGCCCATAGGACTTAAGCATTGACGTTGTGATGGTTGTTTTATAGCCACGGGCGGATATATCCTCAGCATCAATGGTATAGGAAGCATCCGCAGTCCTTTCAAAGGAAAGCTTTAAATAATCCTCCTTAATGAGCTCGTTTAATACGTTGTAGGCCTCTGAACTTTCATCGGGATTTGATATGAACTCATAGTTATTATCGATGAACTCATTAACCGTGGCGGTGTCTATCTTTTCACTGATGTAGCCTGTATTATCACTGTGATAATCATATGCAAAAAGGCGGTCCGGAAGGAGGGGGAAGTAGGCCTTAAGCTCACTTTCATCAAGCCAGAAGGCATATTCGATGACAGGAAGATATGATATCTCCACGTCTCCCGAAAGTTCAACCATCTCATTATTCACAATGAGATCACCCTCTATCATGGTGTCTCCCACCTCGGGAAGCTCCGTATCCACGTTAAAGGACAGGGTGTAATCCTCGTCTTTTAATATCTTCGATGGATTAATGTCCGTTAAAAGCTCGTTGTCTCCGTTTCCTATGTTTCCAAAGGTATTAACGAAGGCCTTGGCGACCATGATCCTGGGATTCCGTGCATAAATAAGATATATGATCCCCGCGATTAAAAGGAGCGCCAAAACTACGGAAAGCGCTATTATAAGGGGCTTCTTTAACTTTTTGCCCTCTTTTGGTGCCTCATCACTTGCTGCTTCCTGCACCGGTGTTTCCGGTTCTTTTATTTCTTCAATTATCTCTGTCTTTACTTCTGTTTCCATTTTGATTATTAGTTCTTAAGATATTCCCTTACTGTTGACATCATATTCTCATCATGTGGGATCTCGGTAAGATACCCGCCCTTCATAAAAAAGCACCTGTCGCAGGCGACTATCTCCGCTTCCTCATGGGTTGTTATGAGAACTATTCCGTTTAGATCGTTATATTCGTTAAGCCACTGCTCTATGCTTTCCTTATAATAAAGGTCAAGGGCAGTCGTGGGCTCATCAAGAAGCAGTATCGAGGGCCATGAGGCTATGGCACAGGCTATGGAAAGTCGCTTGTTCATTCCTCCTGACATCTTCGAAACCCGCATTTTCATAATGTCCCGAAGCTCGAATTTATCAAGGATATACTCGTAGTTCTTGCATTTATCAACGCCCCAGAGCTTTAAATTATCCTTTACCGTAAGTTCGGGAAGAAGGGGTGAATTCTGAGGAACATAACCGCAGTATTTCCTGAAATTGCTCTTTTTCTTAAGCGGGTCGTGACCGTAAAAGCTTATGCTTCCGCTGTTGGGCTTCATGGAGCCTGAAAGTATCTGCATAAGAGTGGTCTTGCCGCAGCCGTTTCTTCCAACCAAAGCAACTCTTTCGCCGGGCTGTACCGTGAAGGAAATATCCTTAAGGATATCCCTGCTTCCGTATTTTTTTGTTATCTTTTTAACTTCAAGCATCTGCTCTCCCGTTACTTTGAATATCTTAATATGATAGCCGAGGTCTTCGGCAGCTGAAGCATGAACTTACCGCCTATTACAGGGTATTCCCTTGCTCTAGTGGTGAAGCCTTCCTCACTTGTAAGCATAATGGTCTTAAGAAGGCTGTCCTTGGGGATTCCAAGCTGCCATACGGTGATCTCTTCGGTTATTTCGTGATCGTTATTATTAACTATAACCACAGATGCGGCATCCTTAACGAATCTTCCGTAGCCTAAAAGATTATAGTTATTAAGCACATATTTAAGGGAACCCTTGATAAATTCAGGGTAGGTCTTGTGGATACGGATCATCTCCCGGTGGAAATCTATCATCTCTTTATCCTCATGACCCCATGGATAGGTTCGTCTGTTATCAGGATCCGTCCAGCCGCAGACACCTGCCTCGTCCCCGTAGTAGATGGTGGGGGAGCCGATCCAGGTGAACTGTATGGCAACGGCTTCTCTCATTACCGCCTTGTTAATGCCCTCGTTTGCTGCATCAGGTCCTAAGGAATTGGTACGTCCCACCCTTCTGTTGGTACGGGTCAGGAACCTTGAATGGTCGTGGTTCGAGAGTTCATTCATGGCAGAATAAAGAGATGGCATAGTGAAATCAGCGGAATGATAATTCATAGCTCCGATAAAGGAATCGGAATTACCTAAAAGATCCTGCCTGAAATCATCCGAATGCTTCTGCATACCGGTAAGGAACCAGGTTACAGGCTCCATGAAAGCATCGTAGTTCATTACGGTATCCCATTCCTTGCCATTAAGCCAGTCACGGGGCGAGCCGTAATGCTCAGCAAGGACTATGGCATTGGGATTGGCATCCCTAACTGCCTTCCTAAATTCCTTCCAGAAGAAATGGTTATATTCGGGGCTGTGTCCCAAATCTGCAGCAACATCAAGTCTCCAGCCGTCCACGTTATAGGGGGCTGAAACCCACTTGGCTGCTATCCTAAGTACATAATCCTGAAGTTCCTTTGAATTTTCGTAATTAAGCTTGGGAAGGGTATCATGTCCCCACCAGCCATCGTAGCTTCCGTTATAGGGGAATGCATTTTCGTCATGGAACTGGAAGTAGTTATGATAGGGGCTCTCCCTGTCCACATAAGCACCCTTGGCATAGCCTTCGGCGTTTTCGTATATGCGCTCTCTGTCAAGCCACTTATTAAAGGAACCGCAGTGGTTAAATACTCCGTCAAGGATAACCTTCATTCCTCTTCTGTGGGCCTCTTCAACCACCCTGGCGAAAAACTCATTTGAAGCCTCCAGGTTCTTAAGGTTTGTAACCCTGTCTATATACCTTGTGGCCTCACGGTTCTCGGTCTGGTCATCACGAAGAAGCTCTCCCTCATCGGAGACTATCTTTCCGAAATGGGGATCTATGTAGTCATAGTCCTGTATATCGTACTTATGGTTACTGGGTGATACAAAGAGAGGGTTAAAGTATATAACATCTATTCCCAGATCCTGCAGGTAGTCCATCTTATCTAAGACGCCCTGAAGATCTCCGCCGTAGAACTCCCTTACGCCCATGGTTGCAGGATACTTGTTCCAGTCATCAACCTTTACGACTTTGTCTCCTATGTACTGATATTCGTTAGTTAGTACATCATTCGAAGGGTCGCCGTTGCAGAAACGGTCAACGTATATCTGATACATTACCGCACCCTTTGACCACTCCGGAGTCTTACAGCCCGGGATTATGCGGAATTCAGCACCAACCTGGGGGTATTTTTCCACGCCTCTGGTGTCATATACGCAGCTTATCTTTCCAAGCTGGATCTCGAAGTAATAACGAAACTCCGTATCCTCAACTTCAGTATCGCAGGCAAGGTATTCAAACACCTCATCCCTCGAGGATGAATACATCAAATGCTTGACACCATTGTGCACCAGATAAGCTCTGTCTATATTATTTACCGCAACACGAAGTTTGATGTTGATCTGGGAATAAGCATAGGGCTCTGCAGGCGTTACATAATTCTCAGTAGCATCTGCAAAGATAGCCTTCTTATTAAGAACAGGCCTCATGGTATTTATATACATCTGGTTATAATCCGGATTTTTGAATGGATCATTAAAGTACATTCAGTTCACCTCATAAGTTAAAATTTACCGATCATTCCCACTTATGAATCCTAATCTCTTGCGAAAAGATCCCTTGTATATACCTTGTCCTTGACATCATCAAGAATGGTATCGTATCTGTTTGCTATTATGCAGTCCGAAAGCTTCTTGAACTCGTCCATGTCATTGACGATGCGGCTTCCGAAATAGGTGGTGCCGTTCTCAAGCGTGGGCTCAAAGATAATGACCTTGGCTCCCTTTGCCTTTATTCTCTTAACGATACCCTGTACCGAGCTCTGTCTGAAGTTATCGGAATTAGACTTCATGGTAAGTCTGTAAACACCTACCGTAACTTCCTTTTCAAGAGCCTTTGAATAAGGATCTGAGTCATATGAATAATAGTCAAGTTTCTTAAGAACCTGATCTGCTATGAAATCCTTACGGGTCTTGTTGGCTCCCACTATAGCCTCAATAAGGTTCTGGGGAACATCATTGTAATTGGCAAGGAGCTGCTTGGTATCCTTAGGTAGGCAGTAACCGCCATATCCGAAGGAAGGATTATTATAGAAGGTTCCGATTCTGGGATCTAAACCTACACCCTCAATGATGAGGCGGCTGTCTAAGCCCTTCATCTCAGCGTAGGTATCAAGCTCATTAAAGTAGCCTACTCTTAAGGCAAGATAGGTATTTGCGAAAAGCTTAACTGCTTCAGCCTCAGTTGTTCCCATTAAAAGTGTGGGAACGTCCTCGTCTATCGCTCCGCCCTTTAAGAGGTTTAAGAACTCCTGTGCCTTTTCCTTTGACTCCTCAGTCTCACCGTAGCCTACGATGATACGGGAAGGATGAAGGTTATCATAAAGGGCTCTTGATTCCCTTAAGAATTCAGGGGAGAAGATGATCCTTTCGCAATTATATTTTTGACGGACACCTGCTGTATAACCAACAGGAATCGTGGATTTGATAACGATATAGGCCTTGTCATTAACTCTAAGAACCTGCTCGATAACCGATTCAACTGCCCTTGTATCAAAGAAATTCCTGTCTGAATCATAGTTGGTGGGTGTGGCAACAACTACAAAATCCGCATCCTTGTAGGCTGAATCTCCATCCAACGTAGCAACAAGGTTAAGGTCCTTATTCGCTAAATAATCCTCAAGTTCCTTATCAACGATGGGGCAGATCTTTTTATTTATCTTTTCCACCTTTTCTTCGATAACATCCACTGCCTTGACCTCATTGTGCTGGGCAAGGAGCACCGCTATCGACATTCCGACATAGCCGGTTCCCGCAACTGCAATCTTCATTTTTAACCCTCCGTATTATTTATACCGAATTCTGATACTGCTTTCCTGTAGGCCTCAGGATTGCCCAGATCATAGGACTTTCCGTCTATTACATAGGCGTACATTCCTTCCTTTTCGGATACATATGAAAGTGCATCCGTAAGCTCTATCTCTCCCTTGGCATTGACTATATTTTTATCTATGGCTTCTTCAAGCCTCTCGAATATGCTCTTCGTAATGATATAGGCACCGAAAGCTCCGAAATAATTCTCCGGGTTCTTCCTGCCCGGTACCTTAAGGTATTCCCTTGCCTTAACTATCGTGGGCTTTTCTTCTATCTGAGTTAATTTAAGAACGCTCTCTTCCTTATCCTCCCAGACTCCTGTGAAGATTCCGTAATTGCCCACGGTCTCAAGGGGAACATTCTGAACTCCCACAACGGTAAGCCCGTACTGCTCGTAGGCATCTATAAGCTGCTGGGTGCAGGGGATCGAGCTGTTGCTGCTGTATATGGTGTCACCTAAAAGCAAAAGCACCGGATCTCCATCAGCGAATTCCTTCGCCTGATACACCGCATGTCCGAAGCCTCTCTGCTCATCCTGATATACGAAGGTGAGCTTCTTCGAGATACGCTCTATCTTTTTCTCATATTCACGCATGGTATCGTTAAGCTTGCTATAGTGATTATCAGGCAGAGGCTTAAAGAAAAAGTCCTCATAATAAACCTTCTCCTCACGGTTAAGGATAAGGCATATCTTTTCTATTTCGATCCTCTCAAGTTCCTCAAGGAGAATAAGGATCCCCGGCTTAAGCAGTCCGTCCTTATCAACAACAGGGCAGAATTCCTTCTTAACTCCTCGGGTCTCTGGATAGAGTCTTGTTCCGAAGCCCGCAACGGGAATGATCGCCTTCCTTACAGCCTTATTGGGCTTAAGTGTCAGTGAAAATGCCCTCATATGCTTCACGTTTTCAAGGTAATCCATAAGCTCCTTCTGGGTATCTTCATCCTTTGCAAGGAACTGGACCGTTCCGTCTCCCTGGGAGCCTACACCCTTTCCGCCGTAGGTAAGGGCCTTAATCTCGGGATCATTTAAGGTAGCATGAAGAACGGGAGACTTAAGCTCATCCGGACACATGGGGGCTATCTTTTTATCAAAAAGAGCCTGGGCCTCTGTCATGAGGCTTCCTAACTCCTCGACCTTTCCGGTGCTTATATATTCACGTGCCCTTTTCGTTATCTCTTCGTTATCGGGACCTAAGGCTTCGTGGAGCACTCTTTCCTTTTCATTCTGGGGGAAAGGATATGCTTTATTTAAGTCAGCCAGTATCTTTACCGTATTCTTCCCTGCCATCAGGTCGGCAAATACATAGTGAAGCGGCTTCTTTACCATGATCCTGTCAACATTGATCTCATTGCCGTCAAACACCATGGAAACGGGATTCACGCCAAAGGCGCAAGCCTGGTCAAGACGTCCGCATCTTGAAGGTGTGCGAAGCTCGCCCCAGTATGCGATGTTCATGATACCCAGGGTATTAAGATGAAGATCGTATAGCAGATTAAATGCCCTCGCCACCATAACGCAGATGGCAGCGGAGGATGAAAGTCCGCTCTTCATGGGAAGATCCATCCTGGTGATAGTAAGGCTTATTCCGCCTACGTGATACCACTCGCACATATATGAAGCAACACCTGCAACATAGGAAAAGAACCCACCTTCCTTAGCAGCCTCGCGAAGCTTCATCATGTCCATCTCGCATTCGAAGATCTCATTATTATATTCGGGAAGTGAACTTTTAACCACGAACTTTTCGTTACGTGAGGCGCTTCCGTAAATTCCCTGCTCAACGCCTGTAACTATGGCGCAGCCTGGAACTATATCCGCATTCATTGCTTTGTTGGTTCCGGCCCAGTCACTGTGCTCACCGAAGAGGCACAATCTGCCCGGAACGAAAAGATCTATTGATCGTGTATCAGTACTCATACTTATACTCTCCCATAATCATACATAGTATATTCTACTATATTTTGCGTAAAGTTCCAAATATATTAAATTTTTTACACAAAATCTAGAATTTGACTCAGTGGGAGCCTTCAGCCGGGGTCTTAATTGACGGTGCGGAAAGAATATGAGATGAGTATGAGAAGGCAGTTCGGACGTGATATAATGTTATGAGTGTCAAAAGTACTCAAGAATTACGAAAGAGAGGATTTTTAAATGAATATAATTCGCGGATTGAGATTAAGTTCAATATTAAATGCAGCCATACTTCTGATAGTAGGGCTTATGATGATAATAGACCCCAGAGGCTCATCAACCACCATTGCCTGGATTGCGGGAATCTTCATCCTGGTGCTTGGTGCCATCGAGATCCTAAGATATATAAGGAACAGCGGCTATTCCTATATGGCCCGTGGAGGCATCGTAGGACCTGTCCTTAAGGTAGTTCTCGGAATCTTCATCATCACCCACACAGGTTCCATTGTTAATTTCTTTGCCATCATATTCGCGATCTTCGTTATCGTGAACGGCGTAATGGTCCTTGAAAACGGCCTTATGTTAAGGAAGGGACTTCTTCCCACCTGGTATATAACCTTCCTTCTGGGAATAGCACTTATAATTGCCGGAGTTGCAATGTTCTTTGCACCGGTTTCAACCTCTAATGTTGCTATGGTCATTGTAGGCGTAGTTCTTCTAATAGCTGCTGCCGTACAAATATATACTCTCATCCAGACCGGCAAGATAAACGCCGAGATCTACCAGGCAGCAAAAGATGCCGAGGATGAAGCCAACGGCAACATCATCGACATCTGATATTAAATTTCGTCTTATATTTTTGTACAAAAAAAGGGGAAGTGACTTACCAGTCGCTTCCCCAATCTGTACTGTCTGAATCCCAGGAGCTTCCGGAATCCCAGTCATAACTTGAATCCGAACTTGATGAATCGGAATCTGCAAAATTGTTCTCGTAATAGTTCGAATCGTAAAAATCCGTTATATTTGAATTCCAGCCGCTTAAGTTGCTGCAGTCATATTCGTAATCTACTCCGCCGCTTGTAACAGCCTCCGGAACCAGATACTCATCAAGATAATAGTAATCGTCATAGGTGCTGTCATAGGTATAATAATTTCCCATGTACTGGCAGTAGACCGAATTATCATAGCAATAATACTTCGGTTTAAAATACGGCTTAAGTACGGAAAATACTACTATAAACGCAACCAGACCAATGATCAGCTTAGATACAAGCTTGGACTTCGACTTTTCTTTATTTCCTCCGCTTATCTTTTTAAATATCACAGAGGCAATGACGACAACGATAACTGCCGCAAGGAGTGCCAATGAGATAGTGGGGAAATAGTCCCCTGCGAAAACTCCTATAACACCGAAAAATGTAATAAATGCTGCGAGTATTCCGTACGTCTTTTTTCCGAGAGGAGAGCTACCGTTTTGGGAATTATGCTCTCTTACGGAAAAAAGCTCTACTTTTGGGCTTCCGCCGTTTCCCCTGTTAAGGTTATTGGCCTTCTGATTAAGGATCTCCGACTTAAGCTTCATGTAGAGTTCGTTAACCGCATAGGCCTCATCTGTTCCCTGATACCTTATGGCTCTCTCGCCGGTATCTTTATTTTTGTAAACAATATATTTGCCCTCTGACTCATAGATACCGAAGGCCTTTGGTCCCTTGTGATCCTCTCCTATAAAGAACCTGGTGGTCTCATAGGGCGGAAGGTTGTGGTCCGTATACCATTTCTTCAGCTCTTCGATGGTCTTAGGCGTTATATCAGTTGTACGCCTTACATTTACATTGGTGGCTCCGCAGTTTGGACACTTCTCAAGTGTCTCCTCTATCATGGAGCCGCAGTATTCGCATTTTACTTCCATGTTTTCCCCTTATATCTTTACTTAATTTATTTGTGCAAAATATATTTATCCATTATGCGGGCAAGTGTCTTAAGGTCTATGGGCTTTGCTATATGCTCATTCATTCCGGCGCTCTTGGCAGCCTCCACATCCTCTGCGAAGGCATTCGCTGTCATGGCGATTATCGGAACTTCCTTAAGATAATCCCTGCTATCAGACCTTATGGCTCTCGTTGCATCATAGCCATTCATCTTCGGCATCTGAATATCCATAAGGATGAGATCATATTTTCCATCCTCGGCATTTAATAGCTTTTCAACTGCCTCGGCTCCGTCCCAGGCATTTTCAATCTCAACGCCTGTCTCTTCCAGGATCTCTCCTGCTATCTCCGCATTAAGCTCATTATCCTCAACGAGAAGAACCCTCTTTCCTTTAAGATCCATCTCCTCGAAGGATTTAAGAGGAGATTCCTCCTTCTTAAATACACGGGCACCCTTCTCCATAAGGTTCGCGAAGAGATTTCTTAACTTTGACTTAAAGAGAGGCTTACTTACGAAAGCGTCAATTCCCGCTTCCTTAGCCACATCCTCTATCTCTGACCAGTCATAGGCTGAAAGGATGATGATGGGAACATCTCTTCCCACCTTGCTCCTTATGGCTCTTGCTGTCTCAAGTCCGTCCATTCCCGGCATCTTCCAGTCCAGGATCACCGCATTATAATCATCTGTTTTTTCATGGTGCTCAACTGTCTTTTCAACAGCCTCCCTGCCTGAGAGCACGCCCTCTGCCTTCATTCCCAGTTCTGTTAAGGTCTCAACCGATGTTTCCATACTCATCACATCATCATCTGCCACAAGTACGGAAAGGTCCGCATAATCAATATCTTTATCTATCTCCGTATCCTGCAGGGTTAAAAATACGGTAACTATGAAGGTTGAACCCTCGTTTATCTTACTTTTGACCTTGATATCGCCGTTCATCATATTGACGATATTTTTAGCAATGGGCATTCCAAGGCCGGTACCCTGAATCCTGCTTATTCTGCCGTCCTCTTCACGTGAGAAGGGCTCAAAGATATGGTCTATGTAGTCCTCTGCCATACCGATTCCATTATCCGCAAAGGTAAATTCATAGCATCCGGTACGCCTCTGATTGCAGGGGATCTCTTTGATGGTGAGCTCTATCTTTCCGCCATCGGGAGTATATTTGATTGCATTGGACATAAGGTTAACGAAAACCTGCTGTATCCTTAAGGGATCGCCTATAACATTTTCGTGTTCTACCTTATTAATATTGACCGTGAGGTCATGTCTGTGTTCCTTAACCTGAGGTCTCACCATGGCGATCAGGTTATCCACAAGCTCCGAAAGGTTGAAGTCCTCCTCGGTAAGGGACACCTTGCCGGACTCGATCTTAGACATATCAAGCACTTCATTAATAAGAGAAAGAAGATGCTTACTTGCAACCGTTATCTTCTGAAGGGAATCCTTAACACGCTCTGTATCATCTATATGGGCCGCTGCTATCGCCGTCATTCCGATGATTCCGTTCATGGGAGTACGGATATCGTGGGACATGGTCTGCAGGAAATCACTCTTGGCGTGGTTAGCTGCCTCTGCCTGATCGAGAGCATCCTTAAGAAGCTGCTGCTTTTTAAGCTCCTCTCTCATCTGACTTCTGCGATCATCGTCAATATCCAGGAATATTCCGTAGAAAGCGATGGGCGATCCGTCACTTCTTCTGGTAAGTCTGCCTATTGCTCTGAACCAGCGCTCTCCCTTATGTTTGGTATTAAGGCGGTAAATGATATCGTATGTCTTAACACCTGTCCTGTCATGCACAACATCCCAGTAGTGATTAAGAGTCTTCTCTTTATCCTCAGGGTGCAGCAGATCTGACCAGGAACTAAGCTCATTGGGGAAATCCTTAACTGATGAATAGCCTACCATTTCCCTAAACTTCTGGCTCCAGGAACAGCTCTCCATCTCACCGTTCTCATCAAAGGTCATGCTCCAGTCGCCTGAACCTAAGGCCTGGTGGATGGCATCCATGGCCTTCACCACCTGATGATCTGAATATCCACCATCATTCTCATCGTGAATATCGGTTTCATCATCTATGAAAACATAGAATACTTTCCCGTATTCCTTAGTATCAACCAGACGCCCGTAGTCATTGATCCAGCGGATCGCACCGTCCTTACGTTTAATACGGTACTTAACATGATCGAAATTAACCTCTGTGGTCTTAATCTGGACATCTATGCTGTGATTTGTAAGGATATAGTCATCGGGATATACGATTCCCCTGAAGGAATTGCCAATATAATCCATGAATTCATCTATATCTTTGCACCCGAATATGGAGACAGTAACGGAATTGGCATATATCATTTCCTCATCGCCGCCTGCCTTATATACGAAGAAGCCGCCCGGCATTCCTTCGCCTATGGTTTTAAGTTGTTCTAATAATTCTGACATTAATTAATCCTCAAAACTGAACATACTTGTTGAATAATATCTGTCTGCACTGTCAGGAAGAAGGACCACTATGGTCTTTCCTTCGTTTTCCTCTCTCTTTGCCAGCTCTATAGCTGCATAAAGTGCTGCGCCTGCTGAAATTCCAACAAGGATTCCTTCCGTTCTTCCAAGAAGTTTTCCAAGCTCGAAGCCCTTCTCATTATCTACAGGAAATATCTCATCATATATCTTGGTATTAAGAATTTCGGGAACAAAATTCGCTCCGATTCCCTGGATCATATGCGATCCGGCTACACCCTTTGAAAGTACCGGAGAAGTTGCAGGCTCAACAGCAACAACCTTAATATCCTTCTTCTGCTCCTTAAGATATTCACCAACACCTGTCAGAGTTCCGCCGGTGCCCACTCCTGCCACAAACATATCAACCTCTCCGTCAGTATCCTGCCAGATCTCCGGGCCGGTCGTCTTAATATGTGCATCAACATTAGCCCTGTTAACGAACTGACCTGCTATGATGGAGCCCTTAATCTCTTTATTAAGCTCCTCTGCCTTTTCGATGGCGCCTGCCATTCCCTTAGAGCCTTCTGTCAGGACTATCTGAGCTCCATAGGCCCTTATCAGGTTTCTTCTTTCAACTGACATGGTCTCCGGAAGAACTATTATAAGTCTGTAACCTCTCTGGGCTGCAATTGAAGCAAGTCCTATACCTGTATTGCCGCTTGTAGGCTCAATGATCGTACCTCCCGGAAGGAGTCGCCCTTCTTTTTCTGCCTGATCCACTATTTCAAGAGCTGCCCTGTCCTTTACAGAACCTGTAGGATTAAAATACTCAACCTTTGCAAGTATTCTGGCCTTGAGAGAAAACTCCTTTTCTATCCTTGTAAGTTCGAGCAGCGGTGTATGTCCTATAAGTTCAGTTGCACTTTTATATATCTTTGCCATAATTTACCTCAATTCCTGATTTTGACATAACTAATGCCTTATCAGTATTTATTTTACTGTAAAAATATAAAAATAGAAATCCTACAATGGTACGAGTTATTTAGGAATTATTATATCATCAGAAAATATATGATTGACAAAAATTTAATGTGGTTATATAAATATAATTAGTTGGACACAATTAAATTTAATAAAATCAGTTAAGGAGGCACCTATGAATTTTTATGACTGTAATGTAGAAGCTGCTGACGGCAGCATTATATCGATGAATGATTTTAAGGGAAAGGTTGTAGTCGTTGTGAATACGGCAACCGGCTGCGGATTTACTCCCCACTATGAACCCTTGGAGAAGCTCTATGAGGAATGCCATGAAAAAGGACTTGAAATCGTTGATGTTCCATGTAATCAGTTCGCAGGACAGACTCCCGGAACAGACGAAGAGATCCACGAGTTCTGTACTCTTAAATACCATACCCAATTCCCTCAGATGAAGAAAGCTGACGTTAACGGCGAAAATGCCATAGAATTATTTAAGTACCTTAAGTCCCAGAAGGGATTCGAAGGCTTCGGTAAGGGTGCAAAAGCACTTGCAATGTCTGCCCTTCTTAAAAAAATGGATAAGGATTATAAGAATAATTCCGAGATCAAGTGGAATTTCACCAAGTTCATCATCGACAGGAACGGCAATGTGGTTGCCAGATTTGAGCCTACTGAAAATATGGATAAGGTTTGCGATTTCGTGAAGAGCCTTCTCTAATATGAAGCAATCCGGTACATAATTGAGTGGCAAAAGTTACTTTTGACGCCCATATCATTTTATTAAAATATAAAAAGGAGAACTTAAAATGGTTAAAAAGATAAACACAGAAGAATACAACAAAATGGATAAAAGCGGCCTTGTAGTCATCGACTTCAACGCAACCTGGTGCGGCCCCTGCAGAATGCTTGCCCCGGTACTTGAGGAGCTTTCTGATGAATATGAAGGAAAGGCTTCCTTCGTTGCAGTGGATACTGATGAAAATTCAGACCTGGCTGAGAGCTTCAATATCATGAGCATTCCCGCCGTTGTACTTATGAAGGATGGTGAGAAGGTTGATATGAGCGTTGGTTTCGTTCCCAAGCAGCACCTTTCAGACCTTATTTCCAAGAACCTTTAATTATTGTAATTATAAAGATAGAGAATTTTCAGATGGATAAATACGACTGTCTTAAGCTTGATAATCAGCTTTGCTTTCCCCTATATGTTTGTTCCAAGGAGATAGTGCGCAGATACAAGCCTTACCTTGATGAAATAGACCTGACATACACCCAGTACATCACCATGATGGTAATGTGGGAACATAAGAGCCTCTCTTCAAAGGAGCTTGGCGAATATCTTTACCTTGACTCAGGTACCCTTACTCCCGTACTTAAAACCCTGGAGAAAAAGGGCTTTATCACCAGAAACCGCTCAAAATCCGATGAGCGGAATCTGGAGGTAAATATCACTCCCGAAGGTGAAGCATTGCGTGAAAAGGCCTTAAGCATACCGGAAAAAATGTCCGGCTGCCTTGACCTTACACCTGATAAAGCCATGGAATTATACTCGCTTCTTCGTGAGGTATTAGCGACTTTCTAGCTTCTTTATCTCAGAACGCACGAATATGAAGCCTACAACTGCTGCCACCACATCAGATACTACTGCTGCCCAGAGCATTGTAACTATGTTTTTTGATATCGTTGCTATGATAATGGATGCGGGCACGAATATGATCACGTCTCTTAATAGCGCCAGAAGTGTTGATTTTACGCTATTTCCCATGGACTGAAGTATGATTGCCGCAGACTTTATATAGCAGGTCAATATTATTCCGCCCAGGAATATCCTTATGCACAATCTGGCATATTCCATATATTCTTCGGTATTATGGCTTCCGAATAAAAATATGATTGCATCAGGCGCAAGTTCAAATATAAGAAACGCTACTAATCCAACTCCCAGCACCAGCTTGGTTATAAGGAGAATGGTCTCTTTAACTCTCGCAGTGTTGCCGGCTCCCATATTAAAGCCGATAATGGGCTGTCCGCCTAAGCTTATACCGATAACGATCGACACAACGATACCGAAAACCTTCATTACTATACCAACAACCGCCAGGGGAATAACCGCTCCGAAGGCCACTCCTGTACTTGCATAGGTTTCATAGCCGTACTTCGTAAGGAGATTGTTGTTAACTGCGATGATGATAACGATTGAAAGCTGAACTATCAAGGATGCCATTCCCACGGAAATGATATTTTTGACTGTCTCTCCCTTAAGTTTCATACCCTCTGCATTGATCTTAAAGTTCTTCGCCCTGGTAAGATAAAACGCACTCATTAAAAAGGTCAGTATCTGGCCCATTATAGTTGCTATCGCAGCGCCTCTTACTCCCATTCCGAAACCAAATATGAATACGGGATCGAAGATCAGATTGGTGATCGCGCCTGCAAGGGTACAGGCCATTGCATATCCCGGCGCTCCATCTGCCCTTATTGAGCCATTAAGTCCCTGTCCTATCATATAGAAGGGAATTCCGATACAAATTATCTTAAAATACGAAACCGCGTAACCATAGCACTCTGCCTCATCCGGATTTCCCCCGAACAGACCAAGTATCTGCGGTCTTAATATGAATCCCACTGCGCACAGAATTATTGATAAAAATATAAGTATCGTAAGCCCGTTTCCTATATTTTTATTCGCACGCTCCTTATCTCCCATTCCAAGTGCAATGCTGAAGCCTGCTGCCGCGCCGTCTCCCACCAATAGCGCAAGTCCCAGTGCCACCACCGTGAAGGGATAAACAATATTGGTTGCCGCATTACCGTATGCACCTGCTTCACTCCATCCTATAAATATCTGATCAACAATATTATAGAGCGCTGCAACTACCATACTTATTACGCATGGTACGGAAAATTTTCTCACAAGCTTTCCGATGCTTCCTGTTCCCAGGTCCATTTCTTTCATTATTAAACACTCCTCTTCTTTAAAAACAAAAAGCAACAAAAAAGCGTAGGTCCATAATCGGACTTACGCTTTTTGCTGCTCATTACGAAAATGTATTTTAACACAAATTTTTTGAATTTTGCAACCGGAGATTCTCGGCTGTTTTCAGGTCCTGTTTTCAGGTTAATTTTCCTGCGATTTCCTTACTCATTAGGCGAACGGACCTGCAACAGGTTTATCAGGTCTCTTCCTGCCGTTAATATCAGTATCGAAAATGATATCAGTTCCATCAGGATTCTCGAAACGCTCTTCCGTCTCAAATGCCATACCCAGGGTATCAGATGTGATGATCTCGCTCTTCGGAAGGAAATCCATATAGTTAGATTCAACCGTATATTTACCGTCAACGCACTTAAGCTCTATCTTAACCTCATGCTCAGTATCCACTATCGGATCAACCTCGATATCACAGGCCACAGCACCGTTAAAGTAAACATTATTCTTTAACCATACCGGAAGGGGCATGTAATACTTGTCTCTTGAATCCGTAGCTCCCTCTCCGCAATAGCCCGCAAAATAGCTGTTCCAAACATCCTCTGTCATGAAGCCGTTGAAGCTTAAGGTACCGGCAGCAAGATTTTCATCATCCCACTCACCGTCCTGACAGCCTTCGCATATATCAATAAGACCCTGTCTGACCGCCTGCTTAACGAAAACGTTATTGTAAAACCTCACATCACCGTGAAGAATTGACATCACGCCTGTAACCTCAGTTCTGTGGGGAATGTGGATCGGTGTATATCTGGTGGAATCATATTTGATTGAACCGTTCTTAACACCGCGACCCACTGCCGTTATGGAACCTCCGAACAGATTGTGAACGAAAGCCACTCCCTGGGTAGGAAGCTTAATATTTCTTTCTGATAAAAAGATATTATTATCGATAAGTGTCGGGCCATGGGAAACCTCAATGAAGATATCTTCACCAAGACCAAGGCCGTCCTTATATTCTTTCTTTAAAAGCCAGTCCCTGGACATACAGTTATCAAAGAAGGTACAGCCTGTAACACGGGTACCCTGGGCCTGCCAGTCAAGCCAGATACCGCGGGTACAGTCATGAAATACACTGTCACGAATGATAACATCTATGGCTGCGTGGAACTTGATGCCGCCAATCTCAGCTCCGGCAAGATTTCTCTTATTATTGATATGATGGATATGACATCCCTCTATAACGGAAAAAGCGCATCCCAGGTTGCCTACGATACCTGTCTGACCGCAGTCATGGATTTCGCAGTTGCGAACCGTATGGGAACCGATCGTTTCCTTGCTCCATCCGTCCAGCTGTGCTATGAATGTGCAGTCTCTCTGGGTCTGAGCTCCGTCCTTGGTCTTAAGCTTCGACCATTTATTGTCGTTATGCTGCTGTCTGTATTTGCCAAGGGATATACCTGAGCACTTTGAATTGGAGATCTCACAGTTCTCGATAACCCAGCCCTTAGACCAGTGGGGCCCTATCATTCCCTCCTGCAGAGCAGTGGGCGGAGCCCAGTTGGTAGCAGCCTTGTCAACGACGAATCCCGTCAGAGTGATGTAATCAACATGCTCATCCTCCGGATAAAAACAGTGCGGACGCACGTTGATCTCTACCTTTTCCTCATTAGGATTCTTTCCCTGGAAGTTTGCAAAGATAATGGTATTCTCACCCTCTTCATCCTGGCAGGTATACCATGTATATACCGTGAATTCATGGTCCCAGGACTCGTCATTAATCACCGGATCAAGGACCTGTTCAAGGCTCGTCTTTTCATAAAGCGACTTATCATTAAGGAAAACTTCTCCGGTATGGCAGGAAATACCGTTATTAAGCCAGTCTCCGTAAACCAGCGTAGTATAGGGATTGTACTTCCCAAAATATGAATTCGGGATCACAACCTTCCAGACATCACCTTTATATTTTTCCCAACCCGTTACTATATCTGCGCCGGTGATCACCGCCTTGCGATCCTCCATGGAACGATATACTATCGGGTTCTTCTCAGTACCGGCAGTAACAGGACTTACTTCCTCCCTGTATATACCCGGAGCAACTAAAACCTCATCCCCCGGCTCGGCAATACATGCCGCATCCTGAATTCTCTTAAACGGCTTATCCGAGGAGCCGTCTCCCCGTACTTTTGCATTACAATCCACATAATAGATCATATTAAGATACCTCTCTTATTTTATTAGTCTTTCTTATTTCTTATACTACATCATCATATCCCCAATACCAATCTCTGGTTTTCAAGAATATAGTCTTTCATTTTCTTGAAAGTGCGGATTAAAGCTTTGCTTTGTTTAACAGCTAATGGTCCTTTCAGAACCGTCATTAACATATATAAGCCTTGTTCTGTAAAGACGTGGGGATTGTTCTTTCCGATTTTCCTGTCACATCAGCTATCTGTTTTTGAGTAGCCAGAGGATTATCTTTTAATACATTAACTATTGCTAATTCTTCCAAGGATAATTTCAAAGTGTCATTTTGGCACTTTGAACCTTTTCTGCTGGCACTTTGAATGACACTTTCATCTTGATAATCAATATGCATATACCTATTTTTCAGTTCGTGGCTGGCATCAGTAATAGTGTGTTCAATTCTTATCGTTTTTCCGAATAAGCATATCCAAAATCTATAGGCGGAGTGGTTACTCTTTTGCTTTCGGAATTTTCCGGCTTTTTCTTATACATTCCATCTAGTTTTCCCCTATATGGATTTTTTGACATCAATACAACCGTCTCGACGTGCACAGTCTGTGGGAACATATCCACCGGGCGTATTCTTTCTAATTGGTATCCGTTGGAGCAAAGATATTTAAGATCGCGGGAGAGGGTTGCACTGTCGCAGCTTACGTATACTATTTTTGAGGGGGAAGCAGCAACGACAACCTCAAGAGCCTTCTCATCCATTCCCTTGCGGGGAGGATCCATGACTATCACATCAGCCCGGATCTCGGAGGCGTGGGAGGGAAGGTATTCCTCTGCCGGAGCGCAGATAAATTCTGCATTTTCAATATGATTAAGGCGCGCATTGTTCTTCGCATCCTCGATGGCCTGGGGCACAATCTCGATCCCGTGAACCTTAGAAGCGTGACCGGCCATTGAAAGCGTGATTGTGCCGATACCGCAGCAAAGGTCCCATACTTCCTCGGAACCTGTGAGAGATGCATATTCAATCGCTGTGCCATAAAGCTTCTCAACCTGAATTGGGTTCACCTGATAGAAGGAAAGGGGCGAAATACTGTATCTTTGTCCAAGGAGCGTATCCTCGATAGTCGGCTCTCCCCACAGCACCTCGTAATTATCACCCATGATCACGTTAGTATTCTTCTGGTTTAAAGATACTGAAATACTCGTCATTCCGGGAATATTTTTGAGCATGTCGATTAATTCCGATGAATGAGGAAGCTTATTCACGTTGATCACCAGACATATCATCAGCTGGCCCGAATAGAAGCCCTTGCGGATAAGCACGTGACGAAGAACTCCATTATGCGAAAGTTCATCATATGAAGATATCCCATACTGCTTCATCCAGGAGAGGATCTTCTTAAGTATGATCTCATTCTCCGGAACGCCTAAAGCGCAGTCAGTGTTGGAAATGATGGAGTGTGTCCTTCCGGCATAGAAGCCGCATATGGGATTACCGTCTTTATCGGTACCAAACGGAAACTGGGCTTTATTTCTGTATCCGAAACAATTTTCGTCCATTCCGATTATGGGCTCAGTTATTTCTTCGATCAGCTCCTCCGGAAAACCGCCTATCCTTATGAGATTGTTCTTTACTTTTTGGGTTTTGAAGCGAAGCTGTGCTTCATACGACATATTCTGGATCTGGCAGCCTCCGCAGGCGCGGGAAACACTGCACTTGGGGCTGATCCTGTCCGGTGACGGAGTAATTATCTCAACGAGACGTCCATACCCATAGCTTTTTTTAAGCTTGGTAACTCCTATCTTTACCCTGTCACCTATCAGGGTGTCTTTAACGAAAAAAGTGAAGCCGTCGCATTTTCCGACGCCTTCACCATCATTTGTTATATCCGTTATTTCAATTTCCAAGATTTCGTTCTTCTGATACATGTCCTGTCCTTTACGATGTGCCTTGTGAGATCACATTGATCCAAGGCTTCAAGAACATTGTACCATATATTGCGGTTGTCGTGTCCGAGGGCAGGATTAAATCATTTTGTGTTCTGCCCTTCTTCCAGATCTATTATCAGTTCAAAAATATTGTTAAGTTCCTTTTTATCCTCAAGTGACAGAGATGAAAAACAGTTAATGATGATATCTGTCCTCTTTGCAAAATCCACAGCCTCAATTTCCGACATCAAAATTTCGCCCATCTTTATAACAGAGGCTAAATCCGGATTTACATTTCCTGTCTCAATTCTTGATATTGTTGATCTGCTGAGTTTCGTATTTTCAGATAGTGTATCTATCGACATTCTCAGTTTTTCTCGTGAATTTTTTAGTCGAGGTCCCAACCCATAAACATAAGCCAGAATCCTATTGACCATCATTTGATCATCCATATATGATATGCTCCTTTCTTCTTAATGAAGAAAGTTTAAAGCTTCGGCAGTCCAAAAATTCTGACTATAGCAACCAAAGAAATAAGGGTGAAAGCCCTAGACGTCCTTTCACCCCCCTCGAAGGTATGCGCGCATACCAGAAATGCGTACAACCAAGTAACCTTTATCTATATAAAAAGCATATCATTTAATTATGTTAACTTCCATACCCATCTATGCAACATTTTTCCGTAGATGGGTATTTTTGTTAAATTATTATCAATTTGTAATTAATGACCCAATCACTCCATCTTTGTGGCGATGACATTCGAATCGAGCACCTTCTTAAATCCAAGCCAGGTGCCCTTATCCTCCTGCTCCATCATCTCGGTGAATATCTGCATCTTCGCGTCCGTATTATCCGCAAAGTTAAGCGCTATTGCCTCCATTATCGCAGGCTTTTTAGGCGAACCGAATTCATACTCTCCGTGATGGGCAAGTATGCAGTGCTTAAGCTCGCTCTCTAAAATGGGCGGGAATCCTTCTATTCCCGGCCTGCCGTCATGCCCGTGAATCACGGCATCTATCATTTCAACACCCATGACTATATGTCCCAGGAACTGGCCATCGTCAGTGTAGTCATTTTCAGGATAAAAAGATAATTCTTTGGTCTTCGCAATGTCGTGACAAAGAGCTGAGGTTATGAGGAGATCCCTGTTTAACCTCTCATACCTTGTACAGTAATAATCGCAAAGTCTCGTTACCGCAAGGGTATGCTGAAGAAGTCCTCCTATGAAGCTGTGATGAACACTCTTGGCAGCTGAAGAAAACTTAAATTTCGCAATGAAATCCTCATCCTCCCTGAAGAAAGCATTCAGAAGTTTATTAAGGCAGGGTGTCTTTACACTGTCCGTAAATTTAAGAAGTTCTGCATACATTTCATCTATGTCATAGGGACTAACCGGCAGATAATCTGAGGGGGTATACTCACCTTCAGAAGCCTTCCTTGCCCTTTTAACATTCGCCTGAAGTGCACCGTTGAAGCTAGTCACTTCTCCGACTATCTCCACATAATCTTTCGCGTCGAAGTCGTCTATTGCAGGTGAGTTGGGCTCCCATATCTTTGCATCAAGCGTACCTGTCTTATCCTGCAGGATCACATTGTCGTAGGGCTTGCCGTTCTTGGTGGTAGCCGAATTCTTCTGCTTAATAAGATAAATATCAGATATCCTGTCGCCTTCTTTTAAATCCTTAATGTATCTCATTTAAACCTCCGTCTATTCTGATAATGTAAATGTAAATTCCATTGGTGTATACTCATCAATTCCCTGTCGCATCACCTTAAGCACAACTTCACTTCCCGGCTCTAAGGCAAAAAGCCTATGGGTATAATCATTAAATGATGAAATATCGAAACTATTAAAGCCCACGATAATATCTCCGCTCTTCACTCCGGCCTCCAGTGCAGGAGAGTCCATCTCGAGGCTTGAAATATATACTCCGGTGGGAACTCCCATTTCCTCGGATATTTCCTCAGTTACATCCTCTCCGTTAATTCCCGCATAGGGAATATCATAGCCGTTGGACATCCTTTCCACTATATTTTTAATACCCGAAATGGCATAGGCCGTTATAACATTCGATACTCCATCCTCCGAATGAGACATATCAATAAGCCCAACCAGCTGACCGTTAAGATTAAACAGAACTCCGCTGCTTTCTTCGTTGCCAAAGATATCAGTCGTAAGGATCTCATAATCGGCATCCGAAACCGAAAGTTCAGACTCGCAGCCTGTTATATATCCGATACAGGTGGATGTCTGATTGCCCAGCGGCCTTCCAAGTGCCAGAACCGGAGTGCCCCGCATGTCTCTGTTTGCGGTGGTTCCCATGCCTGCGATCGTTATGGAATCTGCCGTATCAGCATTAAGATATGCTTTACGAAGGGAAATAACCGTAAGTCCGGTACGGGTGTCTGTTTTTATATTTGTGGAAGAGTATCTCTTTGTATCCCCGAAGCTGATCTCCAGGGTCTCCTCGGGATCTATATCCTGAAGCTCAGTAAGAATAAGTATATCAACTCCGTTATCTGCAACAATAACACCTGTTGTTATATTTTCATTTTCATATCTGTCCTCAAAGAGATCAACATCCTCTGTCGTTCTGATAACTGTAACCAGGGAGGTTTCAAGTGTGCGGGAAAATTCCGTGAGCGATGATGACATGGAAATATAGTCGCTGACGCCAAGTTCCATCTCATTAAGAACCTGCTCTATCTGCTCATCTCCAAGCACTATCGGCTCCTCATTTGGCTTATTAAGCTCGGATTCATCCGCTATCATATCCTCCGGAAGGGTTTCCTCCTCAGCAGTTTCCTCGACGAAAGTAACCTTCGAAGTAACCTCCGCGGTTTCGGGATTTATCTTTTTATTGATGACAGGTTCCAGCAGAAGGAACGTGATACAGGCCACAAGCCCGAAGATCACAGCCATTGCGATCGTAATGATGAGTCTTCTTAAAAGCTTCCGCTTATTTACAGGGCGCTGCTTTATGGTCTCCTTCATGAACTCGGAGTTCTTGATGGCTGTCACCGTTTCCTGTGTTGCCTTTACTTCATTATTAATATTCTGTTCAGGTTTTTCTTCCATACTTTCCTTACTGAATCCGCTCTCTCTTCAGGATTTTGATTTATTGTAAATATATCGAATTTTTGTTAAAATGCTCATATTGAGAGGTGTTTCAATGAAAAAATTATACGAGTCAGGTGAAATGTACCTGGAAACTATATTACAACTATCCCACGAAAAAGGACAAGTCAGGTCCATCGACATAGTCCATGAAATGGGATTTTCAAAGCCCAGCGTCAGCGTTGCCATGAAAAACCTCCGCGAGGAACAGTATGTAAACGTTGACGAGGATGGTTTCATAACCCTCACACCTTCAGGCCGTGAAATTGCTGAAAAGATATACGAGCGTCACACAGTATTAAGCGAAGTTCTTACTCTGCTTGGAGTTGATCCTTCCGTTGCAGTTGAAGATGCCTGCAAGATAGAGCACGACATTTCAGATGAGAGCTTCAATGCCATCAAGGAACACTTAAAGGCTCATCGCAAGTAATCATCAGAATATGAGCTTATCCTTTTCTTTACGCCGCTTGGGTTTTGAAGAACGTCTCCGTTTCATGTTATCAAGCAGATTGTAGTTAGCGAATACTGACTGTATGAAGGTTATTAATATAAGGAAGGCTCCCACCGCAACAAATACAGTCATAACCTTCACAATATTGATAAATACAGGCTCCTCCGTCTCCGGAGTCTCTTCCTCTTCTACAGTATCAAGCACTCCCTCCACATCAAAAGCAGAACTTGTAACTTTACCCTCCACACTTCTGACACTTCCATATCCTAAGTAAACTCCATGGTAGGAATAATTGATCCTTACTATCTCACCTTCGTCATTTCCTTCATATGAAAGAAGGGTCTCCATATCATCAAAGTCTATATTTTTGGGCTTGATCACCGTGCAGTTGTCGTCAAGCTCCAGTATCTGTTTGGATGAACCAAGTATGTCCACAGAAGTGGGGAAAGCATATTCGTTTTCTATTGAATATCTGTCTTCATTATCCGCAACATTAAGCACCTCGAAATTACTGAAACCATAGTCGAAAAGCGTCATTGTATCAGTAAACTGGGCAGGTGATTCCTCATTTAAAACCACGCATATGAGCACCATTCCATTCTGCTCGGCACAGGTAACAAGGGTTTCACCTGCTGCCTCGGTATAGCCTGTCTTTCCACCTTTGATACCAGTGTACTGCATCTCTCCGGATATCAGTTTATGCTTATTCTTCACATAAAAATCATCAGGCTGCGTAGCTGTTGCCTTGAAATGGTAGGAAGCCGTGTTTCCTATCTTTGCCAGATATTCATTATTAAAAAACTCCCGGGCAAGAAGTGCCAGGTCATAGGCTGAGGTGTAATGCTCCTCATCGAAAAGGCCATTCGCGTTGGCAAAATGGGTATCCTCCATACCAAGCTCAGAGGCCCTGTCATTCATCATGGAAACAAAGGTCTCCCTGTCACCGCCAACATGCTCGGCTACGGCGTTTGCAACCTCATTCGCCGAGGCTACCATGAGGCCGTAAAGACACTCCTCCATGCTCATGGACTCCCCAGGATCTATTCCGATATTGGAGCTTCCGTCCTCCAGCGAAAATACAGCATCATACGAAAATTCAACGTTCTCGCTCATATCCGAATTCTCTGCTGCCAAAAGCGCCGTCATCATCTTGGTGGTACTTGCGGGATACATATGCTCGTGCATACCCTGGGCATAGAGAATGACCCCGGTATTCGCCTCCATGAGCACCGCAGTCTGCGCCCCGATTTCCGGACCCTTCGGCCAGTTGGGAATATCGTTGGAATCTGTCACATGGTAATCAATCTCGGAAGATGTTGTTTCCTCAGAATAAGAAGTTATGCTATTATATGAAATGATGCTGATGGCGAGCAAAGCTATCAGCAGCTTTTTTAAGATTTTCATAACGTATATATTTTACCAAAGATATAGGATGATTACCAATGAGACTTAGAAATGTACCCGGCGCACGGGATGTGATCGCACAATCGGAATTCGTGGTTCAGGATTACCTTGCTTCAAAGGGGTGCTGGAAAGATATTTTCGGAAATGATAACCCCATAATGGTCGAGGTCGGAATGGGCAAGGGACAGTTCATCCACACCCTTGCTTCTTTAAATCCCGATATTAATTATGTGGGGATCGAAAAATACTCAAGCGTTCTCATCCGCGCCATCGAAAAGCAGGTGGAGAACCCACTTCCCAATCTTAAATTCATCAGAATGGATGCCGAGGAGATCGATCAGGTTTTTGCTCCCGAAGAGGTGGACAGGATATATCTTAATTTTTCAGATCCCTGGCCGAAAGACCGCCATGCTAAGCGCCGCCTTCCCTCCAGGCAGTTTTTACAAAGATATGATTCCTTCCTTAAAAAGGACGGAGTTCTGGAATTCAAGACAGATAACCGGGATCTTTTTGACTTCGCGGTTAATGAAATTCCCGAAAGCGGATGGCATATTGATGCCATAACATATGATCTGCACAACGACTGCAGTATGAACGAGGGAAATATAATGACTGAGTACGAGGAGCGCTTCTCCTCTATGGGAAATCCGATCTGCAAATATATAATTTCCAGGTAGAATTATTTTTCCTTTTTAGTTATAATACTCTTTGGTTACCCCTCCGGGGGTAACGGGGTGTGGCTCAGTTTGGTACACCGTAGTTGTTCGCAAGAACAACGTAGGCGCCCCTTCAGGGGGAGCGCGGGCGCGATAACAAACTGAGACTTCATGAATTGAATATTGTTATATAACGGGGTGTGGCTCAGTTTGGTAGAGCGCTACGTTCGGGACGTAGAGGTCGCGCGTTCGAATCGCGTCACCCCGATTAAAGCATCAGTTTTTTCAACTGATGCTTTTTATTTTATATTCATGACGGGAGATCAGAGCAGGAATTCCGCACTTACTTTTCCCGCAAGCTTCGAATCCTCTCCGTCAAATCCGTGCCCTGCCCCTTCTATCACCAGTAGTTCTGCATTTTCATATACTTCAACAGCCCGCTTTGAATAACTTATCGGAACAACCGTATCTTTGTCCCCATGGATTATCTTGACAGGACCTCTGTACTTGGGAATCTCCGAAAATACATCTATATCCTTAGATGCTGCATTATAAACAGGTGAAAGCGGTGTACCAAAGCAGGTATTATCACCCTCCGCAAAGCGGCGCTTGGAATCATCCGGAATCACTAATGCAGGATACCAGAGAACGAGCTTATTTATCTTTTCAGGTAATTGCGCTGCAACCATGGCCGATACGAAACCGCCCTGGCTTTCCCCGATGAGACTAAGTTCATTAGGAAGCACGAACTCTAGTTTTTCAACATGCGCGATTGCTTCCCTTAGGTCCTCCATCTCCGTAAGAACCGTCATTTCAAGCATATTTCCATCGCTTTCGCTTCGCATTCCACCGCCGCAGAAATCTATAAACACACAGGCAATGCCCCTTTGGGCAAAGGCTTCCCCATGGTGCTCAAGATCCTTATAACAGCCCCCGAATCCATGTGAAAATATGGCAGTCTTGTACTTATCTCTGCCATCGCCCGGAAGATACGCCTTTGCTGCTATTTTCTTCCCGTTTTCTTTTAAAAATACCAGATTTTTGGTGATCATCTTTTTATCCTCGTCCTAAATGCATGCATCATAAGATATGCCGCCATTGCAACAGCTGTCTTAATATCCTCCATTTCATATAACGCCTGCATGCACACTCCCTGCTCCCATGGATACCGCTGCACCGCAAGCATTGCATTTCTGACCAATTCTGTTTTCATTTCAATTCAGTTCCTATATTTTAGAATTTTGATACAAGAGTCAAGTGATAAAAAGATATTGTTGTTTATTTTATAGGTATATTTTTTTCGAAGAAAACTTGCCAGATAAAAATAAAGAGGTCCTATCGGAGTTAATATTCTCTGATATATTTTTTTCAATTCCAACTGACATTACTTCATACAACTGACCATATTCATCCCGAACCGTAATACCATTCTTAAACAGTTTTCTATCACCGTCTACTACAATAGCAGTATCACCATCAATAGGTAAAATATTTAAAACATTACATTCTGTCATTCAGCCCTCTCTCTCCAACTCTTTCAATTTTGTTTCATACCATTTTAAAGATATCTTAGTCTGTGTAATTTCTGCTTCAGTTAATTGGAAGTTTTCAGCATTTTCTAATAAATATTTTTTTGCTTCTATTTCACATATATATTTGTTGCAAAGTGATCCATCTATTTTTCCTTCACGATACTGTTCTACATGAAATAACTCTTCATAAACAGCAGAACGAGAAGGTCTTTTTCGAAATAAGATTGTTTTAGCATTTAAAGTGACTGCTTCAGCCCCCTTCGCCTCTAAATATATTTCAGATTCATCATTAGCCAGATATATACCGCCGGAAGATTTAAATGATTTCATCAAGCTCAAGAATTGCTTTCTCGGCATTGGTTCAATATGATAACTTGGTTTTGGCTTTCGGTCCATTTGGCTCCTTCATTGTATTACAAGCATCAGAATACTTGTAAATACGATATGCGATAAGAATATAAAGATATGATAAAAAGAATATCAGAAGTTCCTATTGTTGAAAATACTGATGATATGCCACTAAATTTTTCTGAAACCCGCATAAATAGGGCTTTTGTGCAATTTGACGAAAGAGATTTAGATATTTCCTTAAAAGCGACATTTATTGCTTAAGAGTTTATAGCGCTATATTGGTTCAGAAGTGAATCGAGTTCAGGCTCGGAAATGCCTGTACATTCAGCTACATCTTCCTTTGATACCTTTCCTTTTGAATACAAAGAT
>R03__coassemble_292_pt1 | contig 30274 bp, 24 predicted proteins | sample R03__metabat2_low_PE_074 | metagenome-assembled genome bin R03 | reverse complement strand
ATGTATTCGGAGTCTGAGGATCTTTACTACCTTGGAAGCGCAGAGGAGATGATAACCGTCAGTAACTACTATGATTTCCAGATAGGAGGTCACCTTCTTACCAAGATGAATTTCTATGTGGCTTCGGACCCTTCAGAACTTTCCAACTGGCACTTTGCGAAGAGTACCTCATCCACGGGTAAGACATACTTTGATGACCCCAACTACGTAGTGTCATCCTTTGCAACATATGTTGATACCGTACATAAATTCAACGACAGATATGTTTCCGAAATGGGCTTTAATGAAGAGCCTCCCATGATGCTCTTTGTATATTACTGTATGTATTTCCCTTACATTGATTATCCTGATGATGTGACAATGTTCGATGTTAATGCTGCTAACTACGGCGAGGTTGCTGACTGGTCAGGCTTCGTAACCAGCCCTAACTTAGGCGGCTGTCTTGATCCTGTCATTATGTCACATGAATATACACACAACGTTAACCAGAAACTCACATCTTCCCTTTACCTTAATGAGCAGGCTGCGGTAATGGAGGGCTATGCGGATATTATCGGATACAGCATGGCAAAGATAAACGATGAGGTTCCCGAGGGGAATGAATGGAAAATCGGAGGAGTTACCTGTGCTGAGTACAGAGACCTGATAGAGCCCCTTAACCACAATAACCCCAAGTATTATAACGGAGTTAACTATGTTAATCCTGTTCCTGAAACGGGTGCATTGGTTGCCGATGCAGGGGGAGCACATTCAAATTCCCTTGTAGTAGGACATCTGGGGTATCTTCTGACGGATGATTCCGAGACGAGAGCAGGAGAGGAAGCCTTAAGTGATGAGGAGAACCTTGATGCCTGGTTTGAGTGTCTCTTTATATCAACCTATGACTCGGACTTTAAGGATGTGGGCCACTATCTTAATTATGCGGTTAAGAAGCTGGGATATCCGGATACGGAGCTTGATTTTGTGAGCAGGATCACTGAAGAATACGGTTTCATGGATGGAAATATAGAGGAAGAGTATCTTGAGGAGGATTGTACCTATACCCTTAATACAACACTTACCTGGGATGATGAGAATTACGCTGAGGTTCCGGTGGGAATATATTATTACGGAAATGACGCATCGATCCTGACGGCAGGCGGTTTCACGGATGGAGAGCAGACCTTCAGAACTTCAGGAGATTATCCTGCCTATATGATGATCCAGGCCCTTGATTTCGTTGCGGGAGTTTGCCCTGTTGCCTATGTTGAGCTTAACGAAGAAAGAGACGGAACGGACTTTGAAATCAACATGAGGGCGGTTTCGTTAAATGTTGGTGACGTATTTGAGAATCCCGAAGGGTTAACCTACGAGAGTGCTTCGAATGTTATAGCGCTTGGTGCCGTGGAATCAGATAATGGAGTTGACTTTACGATCACCAATATAGGAACCCATCTTGTACAGTTCAGGGACGAGAATGGGAATATCATTGTTTACTATATTGCGGTTACTCAATAAATATCTTAAAACAATGGACTTTTAAGTGTATAATTAATGCAGGCATTTTAGGATGCCTGCGTTTTTTTATTTTTTTCGGGTTGATCAGGAGTAATACATGAAGAAACTTATGAAATTCGTAAAAGGCTATAGATTCATGCTGATAGGAGCGGTAGTGGCTATTGCAATCGCCATGGTCGTCAGCTTTTTTGCCAGATATACGTATTTTTGTAAAGAGATGAATGACCAGTTTGAAAACAAAAAGGATGAGCTTATTTCCTACCTGACAGATATGGATGTCTTAAATTCATATCAGTATGAAGACAAGTATAATAATGAACCGGATGATGAATCCGAAGATAGCGAAACTGAATATAATGCTTCCCTGTCTGAATATTATGACGAGGTACTTGCGCGAGTTTTTTTGATGGATGATGATTTCCTGGCAGTTTATGATAAGGAAACGGGAAAACTTATATATTCGCAGAATGACATCTTGGATGAATCAGATGAAAAACCTGTATTTGATGAAAAATTTCATAAAGGAAAGTTAGACGGCATTCCCTACTTTGTTAAAGCGGTAGAGATAGGAGATGTACAGATATATTCGTTTTCAGCAGAAAAATTTGTCATAGATAAATGTATAAAAAGGCTCACCGGACAGTTTATAGCTTTCTTCGTGGCGATTCTTATTCTTGTTGCACATATCGTATTCCTGAGAGGAGCGGATGTTGATCCGGAGCAGGAGATTAAGATCGGGAAGAAATATTACCTTAAGGATCAGTGCAAAAAATATATCGGTGTCGCGGTATTTTTGGGAATCATTTTTGCGGCGGTAACGATACTCATACAGAATCTTTATACGGTGACGGAGAGACTGTACTATCTTGAAATGGCTGATGTTCCTGACTTAAGCGAGGTTGAGGATGAGATAAACTATGAAAAGACTCTTGCAGTATCCATGTTGACTGATGTTGCAGAGGATATGAATTCATATCTTGTTTATGAAAATATAGACTTAACAAGGAATGAACTTTCGAATTTTTTCGAGGAGTGGGGGCTTTTTGATTATTACGGTGTTTCCTATGTTTCTGTTTTTGACAAAACAGGAAAGACCATTGCAACCACATCCCCTTATGACGGGCTTAGCCTCTTTGATGATAAGGATAGCAGCTTCTATGAATGCAGAAAGCTTCTTTCCGGAAGGGAGAATCTGGTAGTTAAGACAGATTCAGATCTTCTGGGAGTCAGCATGAATATGCTTGGTATACCATATAGGAACAAAGAAGGAAATGTGGATGGAATACTGGCATTTTTCTATACGGGAAAGGACGGAGAGATATTCTCAGACGATGCTAACCTAACGACCTATAATGAGATCATTGCGGACAGGCTTAAACTTGTTGCCTCCGGAGAGGATTCCTGTGCTCTCATAGTATCAACTGATGGAACAATACTGATGGATCCGGATGATTATGGATATGGTCTTGATGATGGGGGTGATGTGGTTGACAGTTCCATATTAAAAGATGGGTATCAGGGCGTTGCCTGGGGTGATGTTCAATATTTGGCTGTTACCAAGAAACTTGATACAGGAGATTTTGCAGTTCTGCTTCATCCTGTAGAGTGGTTTAAAAAAGATACCATTATTACAGGACTTAGGAATCTTTTGCTGTATATTTTAATAGCCATCTGGTTCTTCATTGACGGTCTTGGCAGCAGGTATTCCTTCAAAGAAGAGGCAGAACTTAAGAAGGAAGAAAAAGAAAAGGCTTTTAAGGAACTAATGGAATCCCAGGATGCTGCTGACAACGGCGAAATCCCAATAGAAGCAGTTGGTGAAGATAAAATTGTAAAGAAGACACCTGATGAAAAGATGTCTCTTCTCATAAAGATCATTTTCCATATATTTGCCTTGGCAATCATAATCTCATATTTCAGGTCAAGGAGTATGTCGGATAGTGACACTATGGACGCCATGGGATATATCTTCGGCGGCGGATGGGACAAGAGCCTTAATATGTTTGCAATAGTTGCCGATCTTGAAATAATTCTTGTCACTTGGGCTTTAGTTACATGGATATCCGAAATCATGAGTTATACATCGAAGCTTATCGGAAACAGAGGAGAGACGGTATGTACACTTCTTTCCAATCTGATCAAATACGTGGGCTTTTGTCTGGGATTTTATATTGCAGCGCTTAACATCGGTATAGACGCGAAGGCAACACTGGCATCCTTAGGAATAGCTGCCATGGCCTTAGGTCTTGGCGCCAAGGATATGATATCCGATATCTTTGCCGGAATATTCATACTGTTCGAGGGCAATTATAAGGTCGGGGATATGATCACGATGGACGGAGACTGGTATTGGGTAAAATCCATCGGAATCCGCACCACCAAGATTGAGGCCTGGGGTTCATGTAAAGTCGTTAATAATTCCCAAATGACCGGAATAGTCAATATCGAAAAAGGTCAGACCTCAGTAGATGTAGATGTTCCCATAAGCTCTGAATATCCCCGTGCCGAAATAGAAGCAATTTGGGAGAAAGAACTTCCTCTTCTCAATAAGAACTATCCGCCTGTGGTATTCGGTCCTGTGTACAAGGGAATAGTTGATTTTAATGGAGTGAGCGTAAGCTACAGGATAAGAAGTTATACTAAGATCTACTATCAGGGCTGGGTAAAGAGACAGATGCGAGGAGAAATTATTGATATCCTCAATAAATATAATATTAAGGTTCCCAAGCAGGTTATGGTAATAGAAGAGGGCTCGCAAGAGGAACAGGTAAGTCTTGACATTCAGGAGTAAATATTATGAAAGCAAATTATCACACACATTCCAAGTGGTGCAAGCACGGCGGCGGTGAGATAGAGGACTATATTGAAGAGGCAATCAGGAATGATTTTACTGAGCTTGCAATAACGGAGCATGTGCCACACGTAGACCGCTTCGGCTGGATAAGTCAGGAGGAGTTTCCTCTTTTTGATGCAGCCCTTAATGAATGTATAAGCAAGTATAAAGACAGGATTCACGTTATAAAGGGCTTTGAATGCGAGTATATCGACAATCCTACTGTTATAGATCTTTATAAAAGATATAAGGAGGAATACGGCTACGAGCTTCTCATCATGGGACAGCACTCGGCAGGTGAGAATGGCAAACATAATATCTTTGAACCGATAGACTCCGAGGTGGTGAAGCTCTACTGTGAGGATTCCATAAAGGGCCTTGAAAGCGGTCTCTTTAAATATTACGCGCATCCTGATCTCTGCCTTGTTAATTATGAGCCGGGCTGGGATAAAACCTGTGAAAAGGGAATGCGTGAGGTTTTTAAGTGCTGTGAAGAACTTAAGATACCGGTTGAATTTAATGCAAACGGCTTAAGATATAAAAAGGCCTACCCCTCAAAGGAGTGCTTCCTTATGTCTAAGGAATTCGATCTCAAATATATGATAGGCGCGGATGCCCATGATCCCAAGTTCCTGTATGATGATGCTGTTAAGGAAGCAGAGAGGCTTCTTAAGGAATGGGGCATTACCGTTAGTGAGTATTTGTAGCATTGGAGATAAAAATGCGCTATACTTATATCGTATGTGCTGCGCGAACTTTAGTTAGAAGGCGCGGCCATAACAGATCATTTATTGATTTAATTAGGAGGACATGATGTCTAAGGCAAGTGTAGTTTTAGGTTGTTTTTACGGAGATGAAGGAAAGGGAAGAGTTACGGATTATCTGGCACAGTATGCCGATGTATCCGTGAGAGCCGCAGGCGGAAATAACGCCGGCCACAGCATTGTTGTTAACGGCTTTACGTTCGCAATGAGACTTACACCCTCCGGCATCCTTTCAAACAGGACCATCGCAATAATCGGTAACGGTGTTGTCCTTAATCCCGAGGTTTTGATCGGTGAGATCAAGATGCTGAAGGAGCATGACATTGACGTTGATAAGTACCTTAAGATCTCAGAAAAGGCACACGTTATATTCCCTTATCACAGTGGACTTGATGTGATGCTTGAGAACAGACGTACTCACAAGCTTGGAACCACGAAGAACGGTATCGGTCCTGCCTACTGTGATAAATACGAGCGAAGCGGAATAAGGGTTGAGGATATGTATAAGGACTCCTTTGAGGAGGTCTTAACTAACCAGATAAAGGTTAAGAATGAGCTCTTAAGCGCAGCAAATGAGCCCACGATAGACGTAGCTGATACAGTTAAGAAGTACAAGGAATATGCAGCGATCCTTAAGCCTTATGTTTGCGATACCGTAACCCTTCTTCATAAATATATAAAGGAAGACAAGTTCATCGTATGTGAAGGCGCTCAGGCAGCTTTGCTTGATATAGACTTCGGTTCATATCCTTTCGTTACATCCTCTAACACCACCATAGGCGGTATCCTTTCAGGTACAGGTCTTTCTGCAAGGGATATAGGTGATGTATACGGAGTTATCAAGGCATATTCAAGCCGTGTAGGTGAAGGTCCTTTCGTTACAGAGCTCTTCGATGAGACAGGAGACAGGATAAGGGATTTAGGCCACGAGTACGGAACAGTTACCAAGCGTCCCAGAAGATGCGGCTGGCTTGATCTCGTAGCAGTTAAGTATGCAATAGACATTAACGGTGTTAACTATATTAACTTAAATCACTTGGATACCATAGGAAAGTTCAGTACAATTAAGATCTGTATAGGATATGAGGTGGACGGAGAGGTAACAACGGACTTCTCAACCAACGAGAGTTTCTTAACGAAGGCTAAGCCTGTCTATAAGGAATTTCCCGGAGACTTCGGTGATATCTCCAAGTGCAGGACGTTTGAAGAACTTCCCGTTAATGCTCAGAATTACGTTAAGTTTATTGAGGAGTACACAGGAACCTTCGTTAAACTCATCGGTGTTGGCGCTGACAGAGAGTGCATGATCATCCGCGAGAACTAGATGATGATTGCTTAAGTTATTTAGCAATGAAATAAAGATAAAATAAGGGCGATCCCAATCGGGACCGCCCTTTTAAACTGCTTTAAATAGTTTCAAATTGCCAAATGCTTAGTGCAACAGATTTAACTGATTATTCAGCCTCTGAATACTTAACAGCAAGCTCTGAGATTGTTCCGTCAGCAAGCATCTCTTCAACAACCTTGTTAAGCTTATCAAGAAGCTCTGTGTTGTCCTTTGCTACTGCGATACCGTATTCCTCAGCCTCGAATGCTGAAGCATCCTCAACGATCTTGGTTCCGGGGTTATCATTAACGTACTTCTGAGCTGTAGCTGAGTCGATGACTACTACGTCACACTTGCCGTTAACAAGCTCCATTACGCACTCTGTACCCTTCTTGAAGGCTTCGTAGGGATATCCCATTTCCTGTACGCAGGTCTCACCTGTGTAACCCTGAACAACTGCGATTGACTTGTCAGCCATATCAGCAGCACATGTGATATCTGAATCCTCATTTACGATCATAACCTGTGTAGCTGTGTAGTAAGGAGTTGTGAAGTTAACTGATTCCTTACGCTCATCTGTGATGGTCATACCTGCGATGATGGCATCAACTGTTCCGTTCTGAAGACCGATAAGAAGTGAATCAAACTCCATGCTCTCCATTGAAACCTCAGTATCAAGACGGTTGCCAATCTCAGCTACGATAGCCATATCGATTCCGTCATAGGTGTCAAGAACACCGTTTGTTGTGATGTACTCGAAGGGAGGGAACTCAGGGTTCGTTGCGAACTTAATTGTGTCAGAGCTTTCCTTTGAGCCGCATGCTGCAAGTGAGCATACCATTACTGCAAGCAGAAGTACGCTTACAATTTTCTTTGTTACTTTTTTCATAATTTTCCTCCTCGTTTCTGTTATATATTGATCCGCACCGTTATGGAGCGGACATAACACGTGAATTATAGCACTTTACTTAAGAAAGATATAGTTCTTTCGTTTTTAGGTGAAGTAAATATTTCATCCGGTGTGCCTTCCTCCATTACGACACCTTCGTCTATGAAGAGTACGCGGTGAGCAACCTCTCTTGCAAAGCCCATCTCATGGGTTACGATGACCATTGTCATTCCGGACTCTGCAAGCTCCTTCATTACGTTAAGAACCTCGCCTACCATCTCAGGGTCAAGTGCAGATGTGGGTTCATCAAAAAGCATTACGGAAGGCTTCATTGCAAGGGCACGCGCTATTGCAACTCTCTGTTTCTGACCGCCTGATAACTGGGCAGGATAGGAATCTGCTTTATCCTTAAGTCCAACCAGGTCAAGGAGCCTTAAGGCCTCTTCCTTTGCCTCGTCCTTGGTCATCAGTTTAAGTAAGATCGGAGCCAGGATGATGTTTTCCATAATGGAAAGATGAGGGAACAGGTTAAAGTGCTGGAACACCATTCCCATATGCTCTCTTACCTTATTAATATCAACATTCTTATCGTTGATCTTCTGACCGTTAAAGATTATATCTCCTTCGGTTGCTTCCTCCAGAAGATTTAAGCAGCGAAGGAAGGTACTTTTTCCGGAACCGGAAGGTCCGATCACAACAACAACCTCGCCCTTTTCAATTTTCTGATCGATACCTCTTAAAACCTCCAGATCCCCGAAGGTCTTTTTAAGATTTTTAACCTCTATTATTGTCTCTGCCATATGCCCTCCTATCTTACATCCGAAGCACGGAGCTTGTCCTCAAACACACCGAGGATCTTGGTTAATATCTTTATGAGTACATAATAAATGACAGCCGTGCCGATAAGGGGCATGAAGGCTAAGAAGGTGGCACTCTTAATGAAGTCGCCGGCCTTCTGGATATCCATGAGGCCTACGTATCCTACAATGGCTGTTTCCTTAATGAGCACGATGAACTCGTTGCACAGGGCGGGAAAGATATTCTTAAGGGCCTGCGGAATGATGATGTGGGCCATGGTCTGGCCGGCATTAAGTCCCAGGGAACGTCCGGCCTCTGTCTGTCCCTTATCTATTGACAGGATTCCGGCTCGTATTATTTCGGAAACATATGCGCCTGAGTTAACTCCGAAGGCAATCGCGGCGATTATCCATTTCGGAAGATCTATCGAAGCGAAGATTACGAAATAGATGATCATAAGCTGGGTAACCGAAGGTGTTCCTCTGATGATATCTGTATATACAGTACCTATGACATTTAAGATCTTGTTCTTCGAAAGATTGCATATTGCAATGAGAAAACCGATGATAAGACCAAGTATCAAAGCAAGCAGTGAAACCTTGATCGTTACCCCGATACCGCTTAAGAGAAGCTGATAACGGTCCTCACGTATGAAGCACCTGGTAAACTGATCAGCAATATTAGCCCAGAATTCGCTCATATATAACTCCTTTTTAAGAAAACCTTGCATTTTCAATCAATACAACGCCTAATATTGTAGCATAGCAAAGTTTTAATTAACAACCTTTTGAATTATAATAAGATAGAATTTGAAGGAGAAAAAGGACAATGGTCATATATTTAACAAGACATGGGCAGACCGTGCTCAATAAAAAGAAACTTATGCAGGGCAGAAGCGACGTTCCTCTTAATGAGAAGGGAAAGGCTCAGGCCCGGGTTTTAGGGCGCAACCTTAAAGATATACATTTCGATGCGATCTACGCAAGCCCCTTAGACCGGGCCATTGAGACAGCAGCCATTGCCGCAGATACAGATAGGAGCAGCATCATAACAGATGAAAGGCTCCTGGAGACTGATTTCGGCGTGTATGAAAAGAAGCCTTACGGGAAACTGGGGCTTAAGATGAGCCTTTACTGGGCGTTTCCCGAAATCTTCAAGGCTCCTCCTACGGTTGAGACTGTTGAATCCATGGTAAATAGAAGCTCTGACTTTATATTTGAACTCCTTGATAAGGACTATGAAAATGTGCTCATAGTCTGTCACGGCGGAATCATCCGGGCACTTTCAGGTGTTCTCGAAGGCCGTAAAAACGGTATAAAATGGCGCCCGAAGCCTAAAAACTGTGAACTTAGAATATATTCCTCCGGAAATGATTAACCGGGCTTTAGAAGCTTAGGAAGGACTGGATTTTTTTTCGTTATTTTAATAGAATAGGAATGGTGTCCTTGAGAATGGGGAGGAGTTAATTTGAAAACAGGACTTGTGTTAGAGGGCGGCGCAATGCGCGGTATTTTTACGGCTGGCGTCCTCGATTATTTACTTGATAAAGATATATATTTTGATTATGTGGTGGGAGTTTCGGCAGGCTCAGGAAATGCCGTGAATTTCGTTTCACGCCAGAAGGAAAGAACCCGTAAGGTTATTATGCATGAAGGTGCGGATGAAAGCTATTACGGAATGAGCCAGGTCATAGAACATAAAAAACTGCTTAACACCGAGACTCTGGTCCAGGAATATGCCCTTAAGGATATTCCATATGACTTCGATGCATATTTTGCTTCTGAAACAGATAATGAGAGCGTTGTATTAAACTGCGAGACAGGATGCGCTGAATATCCCGGAAATTATAAGGATAAGGATATGTTCTTTAAGTGCAATATGGCATCCTGCTCGGTTCCCTTCATCTGTGAGCCGATAGAAATAAACGGAAACCATTACCTTGACGGAAGCATTATGGATTCAATTCCGGTGGCCCGGGCCGAAGAAAAGGGATGCGACAGGATACTGGTTGTCATGACGAAGCCTGAGGGTTCATCTCCTACGGATTATTCGAAAATGAAGAGGATGGTAGAGCATCATTACAGAAACTATCCCAATCTCTGCAAGGCACTTCTTGAACGTAAAGATAATTACAAAAAGCAGGCTGCTAAGTTAAATGAGCTTGTTAAAGAAGGAAAGGCAATGGTCATAAGACCTTCGGAGCAGATGATCGGCCACTTTGTAAATGACATGGACAAACTCATGGCCTTCTATGACTTCGGATATAAAACAATGGAAGAAAAATTCGAGGAATTTAAGAGATTCGTTTCGGAATAATAAACCCCATAAAATGAGGAGTGCCCAGGTACATTTCTGCACCTGGGCTATTATGAAAAAATTTATCTATGTGTGTGATTTAAAATCACAACCTTCTCTCGTCTGTCGATATATTTACTATAGTCTCCAATTATGAACAAAATATGAACAAAATTTAAAGATATGGTTAATTCGTACAATGGTGTAGAAAATTTCGACCAAAAACTGTACAATTTGCACAAAAGGTCGGTAGAATTGCCATTATCGGGCAATTATGCTAAACTAATACGGATAATGCATCTTGGATGGAGGTTATTTTATGGATAATTTCATGGAACATATAACTAACAGGCTTTCGCCTGCTGATATAATCAAGGCTAATTCAGAAGCAGATACAGCTGAACTTCAGGGCGCCAGAGATCAGATAGCACTTTTCGAGACCCAGATGGAGAAGGTAGACAATGCTCTTTCTGATATCCGTTCGGTTAATTTCCAGAATATGGAATCAGCCCGTGAGGTTAGGGAACTTACCAAGAATTCTTCAGAGGTGTTCGGTGCTCTTGGCAGGGATACCACGGAATCCATCCAGAATTTAGGCAGAGATACCGCAGAGTCCATCCAGAACTTAAGCAGGGATACTACTGAGACCATCCAGAATTTAAGTAAGAACACATCTGAGACTATCTTTAATTTAAGTAAGGATACAACGGAGAAGATCTCAAACACTGTTTCCAATGTTGAGACTGAATCCGTTAACAGGATCAGACAGACCTCAGATCTTTCGATTGCAGGTATCAATAAAACAATAGAAGAATCAATGTCCAAGATCGCCGAGATCCAGGAATCTCCGGAGGTATCACAGGCGGTTAAGGATATGTCAGATGCAGTTACCGAAAAGCTTGATGCTTTAAGAAGAGAGCTTGAGGAATTTGCACATGGCGATCATGTAAAGATATACAGAAACGTCCAGGCTTCAGTTGCCGAGGAATTAAAGGCCCAGACGAAAGAGATAACAGAAGCCGGAAAGAAGAAGGGAGCACTTCTCCCAATCACCATAATCACCATGGTTTCGTCCATTGCGGCTTTGATACTCTCAATACTTGAGATGCTGCATATCTTCTAGTATTTTGATATTTTTGTGCTTATGCATATAACGAGACATTACAAACGAGTAAGAGTGACCAGACTGACCGTCGCGATAGTTGCGATGACGATCAGTCTGTTTTTCATGCCCTATTTTATTAAGTACGAAAAGACGGGAAATAATATCTTTGACGTATACCTAAACGGCACGATGGTGGGAACAGTTAACTCAGAGGAGACTGCCAACGAGCTTTTACTTGCGGCGCGTAAGAATGTCAATTCATTAAGCGATGAACTTACCTTTATAGATTACGAACTTACCTTTGAAGGGCACGAGGTTGATTTCGGTAAAGTAGATGACAGGGGTGTCATAATTTCCAACATGGAAAGCATCATCAAAGAGAATGTCAGGGATGATATCAAGAAGGCCTATGAGGTTAAGATAAACAGCTATGTTGTGGACCTTGAGTCGGAGGATGACGTGCTTAAGATGCTCCAGGCTCCCATAGATAAGTACGATGATACAGGCAATTTCGTTGTTTCCTTAGAGAATACTGATAACCGTGAGCTTCCGGTTCTTTCAGCCGTGGTTGAGACTAAGGAAGAAATTAAGGCAAGCGAGGAGTCTGCTTCTAAGCCCAGGCTTACTGCAGGACTTGACCTTGAGATGGACCTTCTCTATGAAACCATAGAGCCTGATGTTGAACTTGAACTTGATGATTATGAGCTGGGAACGGTTTCAATGAAGTTCGGGGATGAGATAGAGATCGTTGAGGTATACATTAATCCCAAGGATTATTCAAGCCTTGATGCTGCCATCGAGGAAGTAACAAGGGAAGAAGAGCAGAGCAATGTATATACTGTAGTTTCAGGTGATACACTTTCTGCAATTTCCATGAAGGTTGATGTTCCCATGGAGGATCTCATTGCGATGAACTCCTTCCTTGAGGATCAGAATTCAACCATAAGGCCCGACGATGAGATCGTATATTCAGTGCCTGAGCCTAAGCTTTCAGTTATCAGACAGGAGGTCATGTACTATGACGAAACCTACGATGCTCCTGTTGAATATGAATACAGGGATGACTGGTACACCTCTGATGTTGAGGTTATCCAGCAGCCTTCGGCAGGTTACCACGAGGTTGTGGCTACCGTTACCTTCGAAAATGATAAGTCAGTTTCTGAAGAGATAATACAGGAAAATGTTATTTATGAGGCAGTTCCCAAGAAGGTTATGAAGGGAACCAAGATTCCTCCCACGTTCATTAAGCCCATTTACGGCGGCAGACTTTCGTCCACATTCGGATACAGAAAGGCGCCCACCAAGGGAGCAAGTACATATCATAAGGGTGTTGACTGGTCTACTCCCGTTGGTACTGCAGTATATGCTTCTTCAGGCGGTGTTGTTACGAGAGCCGGCTGGGCAAGCGGCTACGGCTACGTTGTCTATATTGACCACCAGGATGGAAGACAGACCAGATACGGACACTTAAGTAAGGTCCTTGTTTCTGCAGGACAGTCGGTAAGCCAGGGACAGAAGATCGCCCTTTCAGGTAATACCGGAGTAAGTACTGGACCTCACCTTCACTTCGAGATCCTTATTAACGGCACCTTCGTTAACCCTCTTAAATATGTGAGCCAGTAGGCGTAAACATACGTTTGTCTTTACATTAAAAGATCATAAAGCATATAATAGGGTGATGCTTTGGGGTCTCCTAAGGCTTATTTTGGATTATATTGGATTATATTAGCGGCTAAGGCCGCATGGGGATATTATGGAACAGTATGCTATTAAAGGTGGATGTCCTTTGGTAGGAGAAGTTGAGATAGGCGGAGCAAAGAATGCAGCTTTGGGCATTCTTGCAGCTTCGGTTATGACGGATGACACCTGTATTATAGAGAATATGCCTGATGTTCGTGATACGAACGTTATGCTTCAGGCTATAGAAAGTATCGGCGGCAAGGTCGAAAGGAAGGACAGACACACTGTCAGCATTTCCGGCCATAATATAGTGGATCAGACCATTGACACCGATTACATTAAGAAGATCAGAGCTTCCTATTATCTTTTGGGAGCATTATTAGGCAAATATAAAAAGGCTCAGGTAACACTTCCGGGCGGCTGCAATATAGGACTTCGTCCCATTGACCAGCATATCAAGGGCTTCAAGGCACTTGGCGCATCGGTAAGGATCGAGCACGGAATGATCATCGCTGAGGCCGAAACCCTTAAGGGTGCCCATATCTACATGGATGTGGTTACCGTAGGTGCCACCATCAATGTTATGATGGCAGCAGCAATGGCTGAGGGTCAGACCATTATCGAGAATGCAGCTAAGGAGCCTCACGTTGTTGATGTTGCGAACTTCCTTAATACCATGGGAGCCAATATCAAGGGCGCAGGTACCGATGTTATAAGGATAAAGGGTGTTGCGAGACTTCACGGCAATGAATATGCGATAATTCCCGATCAGATTGAAGCAGGAACCTTTATGTTTGCCGCAGCTGTTACAAAGGGTGACATCACTGTAAAGAACGTTATTCCAAAGCACCTAGAGTCTATAAGCGCGAAACTTGAAGAGATAGGCTGTGAGGTTGAGGAGTCGGATGATGCAGTGAGGGTTGTTGCAACGAAACAGCTTTCTCATACTCACGTAAAGACACTTCCTTATCCCGGATTTCCCACTGATATGCAGCCGCAGATAACCGTTGCACTGGGACTTTCAAAGGGAACCTCAATAGTTACCGAGAGTATATTCGAGAACAGATTTAAGTATGTGGATGAGCTCACCAGAATGGGAGCTGATATAAAGGTCGAGGGCAATACAGCCATTATCGACGGGGTTACGGGTTATACGGGAGCAAGCATTTCAGCACCCGATTTAAGAGCAGGAGCAGCTCTGGTGCTTGCAGGACTTGCTGCTGACGGTATCACGGTAATCGATGATATTAAGTACATCCAGAGGGGCTATGAGGATTTCCATCTGAAACTTCAGTCTCTTGGCGGACAGATTGAGCTTGTTGATTCGGAGAAGGAACTTCAGAAATTCCGTTTGAAGATCGGCTGAAGATCGTAAGATCAAAAGATTATATATAAAAGATAAATGGGGGTTTATCTTTAAGGGGTTATAGCAAATGAAGCGTATCGGGACATCTAATCTTGTTCCCGGCATGGTTACTGCCGAGGACATCTATAATTATAATAACCAGCTCGTCTTATCCAAGGGAATCGTTCTTGATGATAAGACAATTGCGAAGCTTGATTATTATTCAATTCTTTCCGTCCGTGTCGAGGACGAGGTTGTTGATATCAATCCCAAGGGATTTGAATATGTTAAGACCTATTCCGAAAAGGTCAAGGAAAGCCCTGAATTCGTAAGGTTCAAGGCTGAATTTGATGAGGACGTTCAGAATTTCAAGGCTGTTATAAATGATGTGGTCTTAAAGGGTTCACCCCTTGATGTTGACAAGCTCATGAACCACACCTTAAATGTGCTTGATGTGGCTGCAACAACCCCTAACCTCCTTGATATGCTCCACTGCATGAGGGAGTATGATGATGCGACCTATGTTCACTCAATGAACGTGGCGCTTATCTGCAATGTAATGGCCAGATGGCTTCGCATGAGTGAAGAAGAGATAAATACGGCTACGATCTCGGGACTTTTACATGATATAGGAAAGACACAGATCCCTGATGATATCATTAAGAAACCCGCTAAGCTTACACCTCAGGAATATTCAATAGTTAAGCGCCATCCTCAGGCAGGCTATGAGATCCTTAAGAAGTCAAATATACCCTCTGATATCTTAAACGCTGTTCTTATGCATCACGAAAGATGTGACGGAAGCGGATATCCTTTAGGTTTAAACGGGGCTCAGATCCCTACCTATGCCCGTATGGTTTCGATAGCGGATGTTTATGATGCAATGACCTCGGCCAGAGTATACAGAGGACCTTTATGTCCGTTTAAGACTATCTCGGTTTTCGAGGATGAGGGACTTCAGAAGTACGATCCCCAGTTCATCATGACCTTCCTTGAGAATGTTGTTAACACCTATCTTCTTAATACCGTTAAATTAAATAACGGCGAGAGAGGAACAATAGTCTTTATAAATAAAGACAAGCTTTCTGCTCCCACTATAAGGACGGAGACGGATTTCATAGATTTGTCCCATCGTCCCGAGCTTTCGATCGATGCTATCCTCTGATCACACTGATGGTTTCGGATTGCTTCATTATCGTAATTTTGACTTTTGACACTAAATAGATATTGACAGAGCTGCTTCTCTGTTATAGTCTATTGCTTGGATATGAAGTATTAAAATTCAATATTGTAACTCTTATTCAGAGTGGTGGAGGTACATAGGACCTGTGAAGCCACGGCAACCCCGGACACGGAAGGTGCCAACCTGAGCGAGTTTATTCGAACAATAAGAGGATTTAAATATCGATTATCGATGTAGACGGTCCGCTTCTTGTAAGCGGACTTTTTTAATGCAAAGACTCACAAGTGAGTCTTGATTGCGCAATTCGGCGCGTATTTTCGAAAGGAGAAATGATGGAAAAGAGATTATTCACATCAGAATCAGTAACTGAAGGACATCCCGACAAAGTCTGCGATATGGTTTCGGATGCCATTCTTGACGCATGCTTTGAGCAGGATCCCATGAGCCGTGTTGCCTGCGAGACAGCATCCTGCACAGGCTTCGTATTAGTAACAGGTGAGATTACCACCAAGGCTAAGCTTGATATACCCGCTATCGTTCGTAAGACTGTAATTGATATCGGATATGATGAGGGAGCTAAGGGCTTAGACGGAAATTCATGTGCAGTATTCGTAGCACTTGATCAGCAGTCAGCAGATATCGCAATGGGCGTTGACAAGGCTCTGGAGGCTAAGGAAGGTACACTTAAGGATGATCTTGATACAGGTGCCGGAGACCAGGGTATGATGTTCGGTTATGCAACCAACGAGACAGACAGCTATATGCCTTATTCCATCGACCTTGCACACAAGCTTGCACTTCAGCTTACCAAGGTTCGTAAGGACGGCACACTTAAGTACCTTCGTCCTGATGGAAAGACACAGGTTTCAGTTGAGTATGATGAAAATGATAAGCCTGTTAGACTTGAGGCAGTTGTATGCTCAACACAGCATGATGATAATGTAACTCAGGAGCAGATCCACGAGGATATCAAGAAGTATGTATTTGATCCCGTCCTTCCTGCTTCATTAGTAGATGAGAACACCAAGTTCTTTATTAACCCCACAGGCCGTTTCGTTATCGGCGGACCTCACGGTGATGCAGGTCTTACAGGACGTAAGATCATAGTTGATACCTACGGTGGAATGGCTCGTCACGGCGGCGGTGCTTTCTCAGGTAAGGACTGCACCAAGGTTGACCGTTCAGCTGCTTACGCTGCAAGATACGTTGCAAAGAACGTTGTTGCAGCAGGACTTGCTGACAAGTGCGAGATCCAGCTTTCTTATGCTATCGGTGTTGCACAGCCTACTTCAGTCAGGGTTGATACCTTCGGAACAGGCAAGCTTGACGAACTGAAGATCACTGAGATCGTTCGTGAGAACTTCGACCTTCGTCCTGCCGGAATCATCAAGATGCTCGATCTTCGTCGTCCTATCTACAAGCAGACAGCTGCTTACGGACACTTCGGACGTAATGATCTTGATCTTCCCTGGGAGAAACTTGATAAGGTAGAGGCTCTTAAGAAATATCTTTAAAAAGATATAAACATCAAAGGCGATGGGTGAATAACCCGTCGCCTTTTTATGTTATAATTAAAATATGTCATTCGTTCATTTACACGTCCATACGGAGTACTCCCTGCTGGACGGTTCCAACAAGATAAAAGAATACGTTAAGAGAGTCAAGGAACTGGGAATGAACGCTGCGGCGATCACTGACCACGGCGTTATGTACGGTGTCATTGACTTCTATCGGGCCTGCAATGAAGCCGGGATCCATCCGGTGCTTGGCTGCGAGGTGTATGTTGCCCCGAACTCCAGATTTGATAAGGAGCTTACAGGCGGCGAGGAAAGATATCATCATCTTATACTTCTTGCAGAGAATAACCTGGGCTACTCGAATCTTATGAAGATAGTATCCCGGGGATTTACCGAGGGGTATTACTATAAGCCCCGTGTGGATAAAGAGATACTTCGTGAATTCCACGAGGGAATAATATGTTTGTCCGCATGCCTTGCAGGTGAAGTGCCCAGATACATAATGAAGGGCCTTGTTGAAGAGGCTAAGGATGTGGCAAGGGAGTACCGTGATATCTTCGGTGAAGGGAACTATTTCCTGGAGCTTCAGGATCATAATATCCCGGAGCAGCAGACCGTTAACATGGCGCTCATCCAGATGTCAAAGGAACTTAACATTCCACTTGTTGCCACCAACGATGTCCATTATACATATGCGGATGACGTGAAGCCTCACGATATACTTTTATGTTTGCAGACAGGTAAGAAACTTAAGGATGAGGACCGCTTAAGGTATGAGGGCGGACAGTTCTACGTTAAGTCAGAGGATGAGATGAAGCTGCTCTTCCCCTATGCGCTGGAAGCACTTGAAAATACCCAGAAGATAGCGGACAGGTGCCACGTGGAGATTGAGTTCGGAGTAACGAAACTCCCTCATTTCGAGGTGCCCGAAGGGTATGACTCCTGGACCTACCTTAATAAGCTTTGTATAGACGGTCTTCATGAAAGATACGGGGATGAGAATGCCCTAATTCCCGGAACCGGGCAAAGCCTTAAGGAGAGGCTTGATTATGAGCTCGGAGTCATTAAAAAGATGGGGTATGTTGATTACTTCCTGATAGTCTGGGATTTCATCAATTATTCCAAGTCCCACGGAATTCCCGTTGGCCCGGGACGAGGCTCGGCAGCAGGCTCAATTGTTGCCTATACACTTAAGATAACGAATATAGATCCAATCAGGTATTCACTTCTCTTCGAGAGATTCCTTAATCCCGAGAGAGTGTCAATGCCGGATATAGATATAGACTTCTGCTACGAACGCCGCCAGGAGGTCATCGACTATGTTTCCCGTAAGTACGGTCCTGAAAAGGTTGTGCAGATAGTTACCTTCGGAACCCTTGCGGCCAAGGGAGTTATCAGAGATGTTGGAAGGGTTATGGATCTTCCCTATGCCTTCTGCGACCAGATATCGAAGATGATCCCCAATGAGCTTAACATCACCCTTGATAAGGCTTTGCAGATGAATCCGGACCTTCGTAAGCTCTATGAAACCGACATGGAGGTTAAGGAGCTTATCGATATGTCCAAGCGCCTTGAAGGACTTCCCAGACACACCTCCATGCATGCGGCAGGCGTTGTTATCTGCTCTCGGCCGGCTGAGGAACTGGTGCCCTTATCCCGTGGCGCTGACGGCTCCATCACCACCCAGTTTACCATGACGACCATTGAGGAACTGGGACTTCTTAAGATGGACTTTTTAGGCTTAAGGACCCTTACGGTTATCAGGGATGCCCTTAATCTTATTAAGAAGGATAAAAATACAGAAATTGACATAGATAATATAGATTACGATGACAAGAACGTGCTTAATTACATAGGCACGGGAAGGACAGACGGAATATTCCAGCTTGAGTCTGCGGGAATGAAGTCCTTCATGAAGGAACTTAAGCCGCAGAACCTTGAGGATATCATCGCAGGTGTATCTTTATACAGACCCGGGCCCATGGATTTCATTCCGGATTACATTAAAGGTAAGAATTCGGGGTCGGTTTCATATCTTTGTCCCGAACTTGAACCGATATTAAGCCCTACCTACGGCTGTATCGTCTACCAGGAGCAGGTTATGCAGATCGTGCGTGACTTAGGAGGCTATACGCTGGGGCGTTCAGATCTGGTGCGTCGTGCCATGTCTAAGAAGAAGCAGTCCGTTATGGAAAAGGAGAGAGCGAATTTCGTCTACGGAAATTCTGAGGAGGGAGTTCCCGGATGTATCGCCAGAGGAATTCCCGAGGAGGTTGCCCTTAAGATATATGACCAGATGATGGACTTTGCGAAGTATGCCTTTAATAAGTCCCATGCAGCCTGCTATGCGGTGGTTGCCTACCAGACGGCGTACCTTAAGTATTATTACCCGGTTGAATTCATGGCGGCGCTTATGACCTCCATCATGGATAATTCTGCGAAGGTGGCCTTTTATATACAGGTATGTAAAAATATGGGCATCGAGATCCTTCCCCCCGATATCAATCACGGTGAGAAGGGCTTCAGCGTTGATAACGGCGCCATAAGATACGCCCTGACCGCTATAAAGAGCGTGGGTCGTCCTGTTATAGATGCGATAGTTAACGAAAGAAATGACAGAGGCGAGTTTACGAACCTTCAGGATTTTCTGACACGTATGTCAGATTCTGAGGTTAATAAAAAGGCAGTTGAGAACTTCATTAAGGCAGGTGCCTTTGATTCCTTTAACGGAACCCGTAAGCAGTTTATGAGCGTGTTCCTTCAGATCATGGACCACATAAGCCATGACAGAAAGAATAATATGGCAGGTCAGATGTCATTGTTTGACCTTGTTGATGACTCCGAGAAAGACGCCTTTGATGTGCAGCTTCCCAATGTTGGAGAGTATCCAAAGGATATACTCCTTACCTTTGAGAAGGAGGTTCTGGGAATATACGTAAGCGGACATCCCCTTGATGAGGTGAGTGACCTCTGGAAGAAGGGAATAACCAACACGGCAGGAGACTTCGTGCTTGATCCTGAGAGCAACGAAACCATTGTTAAAGATAATGCAAATGCTGTGATAGGGGGTATCATCACCCAGAAGACCATTAAATATACCAAGAATGACAAGGTAATGGCCTTCCTTACGCTGGAGGATCTCATAGGAACGGTGGAGGTAATAGTTTTCCCCAGGGATTATGAGAAGAATTCAGACAAGATATTAGAGGATAACAAGGTATTCATAAAAGGCAGGGTTTCCATTGAAGAGGATAAGGATGCCCGGCTTATTGCTGAGAGTATAACTGAGTTTTCAAAGGTACCTAAGAAACTCTGGATAAGGTTCCCTGATAAGAGTGCATACGAGAGCGCAAATGAAGAACTTTTAAGTCTCCTTCATACCTCTGACGGACATGACAGTGTTGTCATTTATCTTGATGAAGAGAAGGCAATGAAGACGCTTCCTCCATCACTTTCGGTTGATGCCTCAGAGGACTTTGTCACTAAGGTCAAAGAAAGATTCGGAGAGGATGCCGTAAGGGTTTCTTTTGATGCTACACGAATAGGCAGATAAGTGCTAAAATAAATTAGTTGTTTTTATAAAAAGCGAGGTAATTATGGCTAAGGAAATCAAAACGATCGGAGTACTTACATCAGGCGGAGATGCCCCCGGAATGAATGCGGCAATAAGAGCCGTTGTACGTGAGGCACTTGTTAAGGGTGTTAAGGTTAAAGGAATCAAGAAGGGCTATGCCGGACTTCTCAACGAAGAGATAGTCGATATGGAAAAGAAAGACGTTTCCGATATAATCCAGAGAGGCGGAACTGTCTTAGGAACAGCAAGATGCCCTGAATTTAAGGAAGAAGAGGTTCAGGCAAGAGCAGCCGAGATCTGCAGGGAATACGATATAGACGGTATCGTGGTAATAGGCGGTGACGGTTCCTACAGGGGTGCACAGGCACTTGCCCGTCACGGTATTAATACCATAGGAATTCCCGGAACCATCGATCTTGATATTTCATGTACCGATTATACCATCGGTTTTGATACTGCCATCAATACAGCCATGCAGGCAATAGATAAGGTCCGTGATACATCAAGCTCCCATGAGAGATGTTCCATCATTGAGGTTATGGGACGTAATGCAGGCTATATAGCTTTATGGTGCGGTGTTGCCAACGGTGCTGAGGACATACTCCTTCCTGAGAAGTATGACTATAACGAGCAGAGCATTATCAATAATATCATCAACAACCGTAAGCGTGGAAAGACACACCATATCATTATAAATGCTGAGGGTATCGGACATTCAACATCAATGGCGCGTCGTATAGAGGCAGCTACGGGTATTGAGACAAGAGCTACCATCTTAGGATACATGCAGAGAGGCGGTTCACCTACCTGTAAGGACAGATTCTATGCTTCAATGATGGGAGCATATGCAGCTGACCTTCTGGTTGAGGGCAAGTCAAACAGAGTTGTATGTTTTTCTCATGGTGAGTTCTGTGATTATGATATCGAGGAAGCACTTGCAATGCAGAAGAGCATCCCCGAATATCAGTATCAGATAAGCAGGAATTTAAGTCTTTAATAATGATAAGTTCTCTTAATAACCCGAAGATAAAGCATCTGGAGGAACTTTCCGTTAAGGCACGGACGCGTAATAAGGAAGGCCTCTTCGTTGCAGAGGGCATAAGGATATTCCTGGAATGCCCGGATGAGTATCTGAAGGAAATATATGTTGAATTAAATATGTTTAATAAGCTGGAGGAGTCATTTAAAGAGACTCCTTCCTCTTTGTGGGGGAGAGCTTATTCAAAGATCATTAAAGCTAAGGAAGATGGCGTTTTCACCGAGACCATAACTCAGGAGGTCCTTAAGAAGGCGTCGGATACCGAATCGCCCCAGGGACTTATATTTATATCAAAGAAGCCTCATTATGAGCTTAAGGATATGCTTAAGGGTGATAACAGACATTTCCTGATGCTTGAGGATATCCAGGATCCCGGGAATCTGGGAACTATGCTTCGCACGGCAGAGGGAGCCTCAATGTCGGGAGTCATCATGTCGAAGGGCACTGTTGATATCTTTAACCCGAAGGTGGTAAGGTCCACCATGGGGTCACTGTATAGAGTGCCTTTTCTCTACACGGACGATATTATGACACTAATGTCAGAATTACAATCAGAGGGAATCTGTATATACGCAGCCTATCTTGATGCATCAGTTGATTATAAAGATATTGAGCCTTGTAAGGATAACGCCGTTCTCATCGGAAATGAAGGTAACGGCTTAAGGCAGGAGGTTGCCATGAAGGCAGATAACAGGGTTCGCATTCCCATGGGAGGGAAGCTTGAATCCCTAAATGCCGCGGTGGCAGCGGGAATATTAATGTATGAATACGGAGGAAGGTAAATGAAGATCGGATTCATCGGACTTGGAAATATGGCCAAGGCTATGATAAGCGGAATACTTAAGGAAGGAATTGTTGATAAGTCTGATATCATCGGTTCTGCCCACACGAAGGAAACCTGCGAGAAAGTAAAGGGCGAGTATGGGATTGCCACCACGACTTTAAATGCTGAGGTTGCATCCAATGTTGATGTGCTTATCCTTGCGGTTAAGCCCCAGATGTTCCCGGAGGCAGTAGTTCCCCTTAAGGATGTTATTAAGAAGGATACGCTTATTGTCAGTATCGCAGCCGGAAAGAGCATTGCAGATCTTGAAGATATGCTTGGCAAGGATAAGAGGATCGTTCGTCTCATGCCCAACACACCTGCAATGGTAGGCGCAGGTGTTACATCAGTTACGCCTTCGGAGAATGCCACGGAAGAGGATATTGCCATTGTTAAAAAGATATGTGATTCCTTCGGATCTTCGGAGGTTATTCCGGAGAGACTCGTTGATGCCTTCTGTGCAGTTGCAGGAAGCTCACCTGCATATGTTTTTATGTTCATAGAGGCTATGGCGGATGCAGGCGTTAAGGCAGGTCTTCCCAGGGATAAGGCATATAAGTTCGCAGCCACAGCTACCATGGGTTCGGCGAAGCTTATGCTTGATACCGGAAAGCACCCGGGAGAACTTAAGGATATGGTATGCTCACCGGGAGGAACTACCATCGAGGCAGTTCAGGTTCTTGAGGAGATGGGCTTAAGGGCAGCAGTTATGGATGCGGTTGAGGCCTGCGTTGAAAAGACGAAGAGACTTTAAAACCGGTGTAATGGACCTGGAAGCCTACTAAGACAATAAAGCACAAGATGTTGTGGTCTTGCAAATTTAGTTTACAATAATTATTGATTCCGTGCTCTTTTTTGAGGGCACGGATTTTTTATAAAATGGCGTAAAATGGCGCAAATTTGACATTCATTTAAATATTTGGTACGATGGAGGCGGTTTACGTAAGTTAGATATTGGTAGGGTTACATCTGCCATATTGAGGTATGTAATTGTAATGAGCAGAGTAGGAAATCAGCTCGTTACCGGTTCGCTTGCCGTAGTTGCAGGAGTGGTACTGGTGATGGCTGAGGCACTATGCGCAGAAGCCGCCGAGAAAAATACGGGATATAATTTCCCCAGCGCGGGTTTGGAAGCAGTGCTTAGCTCGGATGATGATGACGATTTATATGTTTCGCCTAAGTCAGATGCGAGCGAGGAACTTAATATCGAGGAAAAGATAGAATCCGAAAAAGAGCGTATTACGTCAGAACTGGCAATGGCCAATGTGAGCAATACGCTTAATGTGCGTGCGGAGGCTAGCGAGGATTCATCAAAGGTCGGATTTCTCTACAGAGACTGCGGCGGAACGATACTTGAGCAGAAGGACGGCTGGACTAAGATAAAGTCAGGAGCACTGACAGGATGGTGCAAGGACGAATATCTTTATCTGGGCGAGGAAGCGGCAAAGGCTGCCGATGATGTAGGACGCTGGCTTGTAACCCTTAAGTCCGAGGCTGTAAGGATGAGAGAAGAGCCATCTGAGGACTCGGAGGTAATGACGATCCTTGCCAAAGGCGACTACGCTGATTTCGTTGAAATAATCGACGATGAGTGGATAAGTATCGATTACGGTGGAGATCTGGGGTACGTAAACGTTAACTATGTGGACATCACCTTCCACATTGACGAAGGTGAAACGATAGAGGCTGTCAATGCAAGGAAGGCCATAGAGGAAGAGTTAAAGAAACAGGCTGAGGAAGAGGCTAAGAAGAACGCCGACTCCGGAAAGCCGCAGAACTCAAGCCAGACTTCTTCCTATACCACAGAGACCAGGGATGCTGTTTCGGCAGATGCTGATGAGCTTAGGCTCCTTGCGGCACTTATATGGTGTGAGGCCGGAAACCAGAGTTATGACGGAATGCTGGCGGTTGGCGCAGTTGTTATGAACAGGGTTAAGTCTCCTGCATATCCCAACACGATATATTCCGTAATATATGCTTCGGGACAGTTCACCCCTGCAATGTCAGGTAAGGTGGCAGTGGCATATCAGAACGGTGTTCCCGACACCTGTACCATGGCAGCGGCAGCAGCACTTAGCGGTCAGACCACTGTCGGTGATGCAACCCACTTCAGACGAAATAACGGACATGAGGGCATAGTTATAGGAGCCCACGTTTTCTGGTAAATAATATATTTATGACACATTCGTCATAAATAACTATAAGGAGAAATATAATGGTAGATTTAAAGGGAAGGAGCTTCCTTAAGCTTCTTGATTACACACCGGAGGAAATATTGTATCTCGTTGACCTCGCGGCGGAATTAAAGGATAAGAAAAAGAAGGGTATACTCACAACCGACATGCATGCGGGAAAGAACGTAGCCCTTATATTTGAAAAGACAAGCACACGTACCCGCTGTTCCTTCGAGATAGCAGCACATGACTTAGGTATGGGCTCAACCTATCTTGATCCCAAGGCTTCCCAGATAGGAAAGAAGGAATCGATTGTTGATACCGCCAAGGTTTTAGGTTCGATGTTTGAGGGAATCGAGTACAGAGGCTTCGAGCAGACCATAGTTGAGGACCTTGCGAAGTATTCCGGGGTTCCCGTATGGAACGGACTTACCAATGAATTCCATCCCACCCAGATGCTTGCTGATGTATTAACAATCAAAGAAAAGTTGGGCCGCATCAAGGGCGTTAAGTTAACCTATATGGGAGATGCCAGGTATAACATGGGTAATTCCTTAATGGTTGTTTGCGCAAAGCTTGGAATGCACTTTACAGCCTGCACAACCAAGGAATATTTCCCGGATAAGAAGCTTGTTGATGAGTGTATGGCGATTGCTAAAGAGACAGGCGCTACCATCACCCTGACAGAGTCAGTTGATGAAGGAACGAAGGACGCCGATGTTATCTACACTGATGTATGGGTATCCATGGGTGAGCCTGACGAGGTATGGAAAGAGAGAATTGATGCACTCCTTCCTTATCAGGTAAATATGAAGGCATTAAAGAACGCCAAGGACACAGCAATATTCATGCACTGTCTGCCAGCATTCCACGATCTTAACACCCAGGTTGGACGTGAAGTGTACGAGAAGTTCGGATTATCGGAGCTTGAGGTTACAGATGAGGTATTCAATTCACCCCAGTCGGTTGTATTCGATGAGGCTGAAAACAGAATGCATACCATCAAGGCTGTAATGGCAGCAACACTTTAATATATTTTTAAAAGATATGAGCGAAGAAAATAAAAATGACACTAATGTCATATGCGGCGCAAATGCCTATGACAAAAAATATTATTTTAACGAGAGATTTTCAAAGATTCCCGAATCCATAAAGGAAGAGCTTCATATAATCTGCGTGCTCTTCACCGAGGAGGTTGGAGGCATCTTCACCATAGAGTTTGATGATGAGGGCGCAGTCAATATGAGGACGGAGTTTGCACCGGAGGATTATCTCTATGATGAGATAGGCTCAGGACTTCTGATATCAGAGATAAGGAGAAAGCGTCAGGAGCTTTTCGAAAGCTTATCTCTTTATTACAGGACAGTATTCCTGAAGGAGGACCTGTCCGAGCTTCTTAAGGAGGATGAATGATGCTTCTCGTAATAGATGTGGGAAACACCAATATCACATACGGAGTTTATGATGGGACTTCCTTATCGGCGAATTTCAGGATGACCGCAACAGTGGTCCGCACCTCGGACGAGTTCGGCATCAGTATAAGGGAACTCCTTAGTATCAACGGCATTGATAATAAAAAGATAGACGGTGTGATAATAGCCTCCGTTGTTCCCAATATCATGTATTCACTTACAAGTGCGGTCATTAAGTATCTTGGATGTCAGCCTATGATAGTGGGTCCGGGACTTAAGACAGGGATCAAGGTTGTAACCAGTAATCCCAAAGAGATAGGTGCCGACAGAATCGTGGATGCAGTGGGAGCATATGAAAAGTACGGCGGACCGGTTCTCGTAATTGATTACGGAACGGCAACCACATATGACCTCATCTCTGCAAAGGGTGAGTTCATGGCGGGTATCACCGCACCGGGAATAAAGATGTCTGCGAAGGCCCTCTGGGAGGATACAGCGAAACTCCCCGAGATAGAGATAGTAAAGCCCAAGAGCATCCTTGCCGAGGATACGGTAAGCTCCATGCAGGCAGGACTTGTATACGGACAGATCGGACAGACTGAATACATAATAAGGAAGGTCAGGGAAGAGAGCGGATTTTCCGATATGAAGGTTGTGGCTACCGGCGGACTTGGCGGTGTCATCTTCGGAGAAACAGATGAGATAGAGGTTTACGACAGGGACCTTACCTTAGAAGGATTAAGACTTATATATGAAAGAAATCAGGATAGGAAAAGTAAGTCTAAAAAATAATTGTATATTAGCACCAATGGCAGGGGTAACAGACCTGCCATTTCGTTTGCTTTCAGCCAGGATGGGCGCCGGAATGGTTTGCATGGAAATGGTCTCTGCAAAGGCTATCCTCTACGGGAATAAAAATACCGAGGAGATGATTTCGGTGGATGAAAGGGAGAGGCCTGCATCGCTGCAGCTCTTCGGTTCCGACCCTGATATAATGGCTGAGATTGCCCATCGCATAGAGCCCAGGAACTTTGATATTCTTGACATCAATATGGGATGTCCTGTTCCAAAGATAGTGAATAACGGCGAGGGATCTGCACTTATGAAGGACCCGAAACTCGTAAGAGAAATTGTGACAAAGGTGTCACATTCTGTTTCGAAGCCTGTTACCGTTAAGATAAGAAAAGGCTTTGATGATGAGCATGTTAATGCGGTTGAGATAGCAAAGATAGCAGAGGATTCAGGTGCAGCTGCGATCGCTGTACATGGACGGACAAGGCAGCAGTATTATGAGGGGAAGGCAGACTGGGAGATAATAGCAAAGGTTAAGGAAAGCATATCAATTCCTGTCATAGGAAACGGTGATATAGTTGATGGCCCTTCTGCTAAGAGGATGCTCGAAGAGACCGGGGTTGACGGCTTCATGATAGGCCGGGCCGCAAGAGGGAATCCCTGGATATTTAAAGAAATACCCTATTTCCTTGAAACCGGAAAGGTTATGCCAAGACCTTCCACAGAGGAACTTGTGGATGTTATGAAGGAGCATGCCCTTATGCTAAAGGATATAAAGGGCGAGTATACGGCAGTCAGGGAGATGCGAAAACATATAGGCTGGTACACCGCAGGGCTTCACAATTCAGCAGCCATGAGACGGGACGTTAACACGAAGGAATCTATGGAAGAACTCCTTAAATTCCTTGACGATATAGCCGAAAATGGGTATACTCACTAGTGGTGCATAGGAACTATGTATCTTTTTGTCAACTAAGGAAGGAAATAAAATGGAAGCAGCAAAGAATATCATTACTTACGAAGGTGTCAAGAAATACGAGGACGAGCTCCACGATCTCAAGGTCAACAGACGTAGAGAAGTAGCTCAGAAGATCAAGGAAGCCCGTGAACAGGGTGACCTTTCGGAGAATGCAGAATATGATGCAGCGATGGACGAGCAGCGTGATATCGAGGCCCGTATCGAACAGTTAGAGAAAATATTAAAGAACGTTGAGGTCGTTGACGAGGAAGAGGTTGACACAGACGTAGTCAGCATCGGATGTAAGGTTACGATCAGAGACATCGAGATGAAGGAAGACCTTGAGTACAAGATCGTAGGTTCTACAGAGGCTAACTCACTTAAAGGAAAGATTTCCAATGAGTCTCCTGTAGGAAGAGCATTGCTTGGAAGGAAGGTTAAGGATACAGTTTCAGTTGAAACCCCTGCAGGCGTGATCAAGTACAAGGTGTTAGATATTCAGAAGGCTAACTAATAAGGGATATAAAACGCCGTTAGAAATAGCGGCGTTTGTTTTTGTTTTATGCACAGGGCCGCGTAAGGAAATTTAAAATACAGATTTAGGAGTTTAAGATGGCAGAGAACAATCAGAACAACCAGAACAAGAATAAGGGAAACGAGCAGGTTCAGGACATCAACCAGCTTTTAAAGGTAAGACGTCAGAAACTTAAGGACCTTCAGGATGCTGGAAAGGATCCCTTCGTTATCACTAAATACGATCAGACCCACCACACAGCCGAAGCCAAGGACTTATATATTTGTCATGAAAAGGAAGTATTAAAGGACCGCAAGGAGCCTGTAACCGAGGGCTTAAGCGAGGAAGATAAAAAGGCAGTTCTGGAGGCTGACTATACTGAGCGCCGTGCCATCATGGATGAGCATCCTCTTCCTGTCAGCATTGCAGGACGTCTCATGAGCAAGCGTGTCATGGGTAAGGCATCCTTCGGAAATGTTCAGGACAGAGACGGCAACATCCAGATATACGTAAGCCGTGACGCCTTAGGCGAGGAAGCCTACGCTGATTTCAAGAAGATGGATATGGGCGATATCGTGGGAATAAAGGGTAACGTATTCCGCACGAAGACAGGCGAGATTTCGATCCACTGCGAAGAGGTTACGCTCCTTTCAAAGAGCCTTCAGATTCTTCCTGAGAAGTACCACGGACTCACCAATACAGATATCAGATACAGACAAAGATATACAGACCTCATCATGAACGAAGAGGTTAAGGAGACCTTCATCAAGAGATCAAAGATCATCGCTACGATAAGACGCTTCCTTGATGAGCAGGACTTCATGGAGGTTGAAACTCCCATGCTTGTTGCTAACCCCGGCGGAGCTGCAGCCCGTCCCTTCGAGACACATTTCAATGCCTTAGATGAGGATCTTAAGTTACGTATATCTTTGGAATTATATTTAAAGAGACTGATAGTCGGCGGACTTGAGAGAGTATACGAAATCGGCCGTGTATTTAGAAACGAGGGACTTGATACCCGTCACAACCCTGAATTCACACTGATGGAGCTCTACCAGGCATACACCGATTACTATGGAATGATGGATTTAACAGAGCGCATGTACCGCAAGGTTGCAGAGGAAGTAAACGGCTCTCCCATTGTTAAGTACGGCGACCTGGAGATCGACTTCGGAAAGCCCTTCGAGCGTATCACCATGACCGAAGCCGTTAAGAAATATGCAGGCGTTGATTTCGATCAGGTATCAACCGATGAGGAAGCAAAGCAGCTTGCCAAGGAGCACCACATCGAGTACGAGGATTACCACAAGAAGGGCAACATCTTAAACCTCTTCTTCGAGGAATATGTTGAGGACAAGCTCCTCCAGCCTACCTTCGTAATGGATCATCCCATCGAGATAAGCCCCTTAACGAAGAAGAAGCCTTCAGACCCTTCAAAGGTTGAGCGTTTCGAACTCTTCGTAAACGGCTGGGAAATGTGCAACGCCTACTCAGAGTTAAACGATCCCATCGACCAGCGTGAGCGTTTCGCCCTCCAGGATGCAAACGCCGAGGCCGGCGACGAAGAGGCTGAGCACACCGACGAGGACTTCCTTAACGCCCTTGAGATCGGTATGGCACCCACCGGCGGTATCGGCTACGGTATCGACCGTCTCGTGATGATCATGACCAACTCACCTGCTATACGTGATGTCTTATTATTCCCGACACTCAAAAGCACTGGCAAGTAAGAGCCCGCAATATCAAGGCTTTCGG
>R03__coassemble_288_pt1 | contig 30683 bp, 18 predicted proteins | sample R03__metabat2_low_PE_074 | metagenome-assembled genome bin R03 | reverse complement strand
CGGAGTACTTCCTCCTGTATCAATCCTTACACCTGAGCAGACACAGTACTACTTCCTTTCAGGATTCACAGCAAAGCTTGCCGGTACTGAGAGAGGTATTACAGAGCCTACACCTACATTCTCAGCTTGCTTCGGTCAGGCATTCCTTGAGCTTCATCCTACAAAGTACGGCGAGGAGCTCGTTAAGAAGATGCAGAAGTCTGGCGCTAAGGCATACCTTGTTAACACAGGTTGGAACGGAACCGGTAAGAGAATCACAATCAAGGATACAAGAGGTATCATCGATGCAATCCTTGATGGTTCTATCAAGACAGCTCCTACAAAGCAGATTCCTATCTTCAACTTCACAGTTCCTACAGAGCTTCCCGGAGTTGATTCTGGAATTCTTGATCCCAGAGATACATATGCTGATGCTTCTGAGTGGGATGCAAAGGCAAAGGATCTTGCTGAGAGATTCAACAAGAACTTCGTTAAGTATACAGGAAACGACGCTGGTAAGGCACTTGTTGCTGCAGGTCCTCAGCTTTAATTCGTATTTCATAATACTTGATTTTAATGAAGCCACCGGTTTATCCGGTGGCTTTTATTATGTGTCCCTTTTGTGGTATAATTCCTTTGCTTAAAGAGATTAGTGACTTGTATAAATAAGTTCTGTGGTTTATAATTTTATTAACCTGAAGCGTATAGGTACTTGTTGTTTTTGAACCTACAGATACTTCAAACGGGATTCCTATATCGATGCACAACTGTCAGGCCTCCTGCCGAAAGGCTATATGCAGTGGAAGACAACAGTGCATTTGCGGTGACCCACCTAGCAAAGCTAGGAGTCAAAAGACAAGTCTTATATGTTTTGGGGTTTTTTATGCTCAAAAGGATAATAAAAAAGTTCATAGCCTTTGGTACGAATATGCAGGTTAGAAATATGCCTGCTTTTGCAGCATCTGTTGCTTTCTATTTCGTTTTATCTTTATTCCCAACACTTATGTTCATATGCTCCCTTATTCCTTACCTTCCCATTACGGAAGGGGATTTGGTGACCGTTGTTTCCCGTGTACTTCCGGAGTCCATTGAACCTACCATTGTAGGCGTTATTGATGATATTTATAGAACTTCCACGTCTATGATCCCTATCATGGCAATTGCAATGCTGTGGACCGCTGCCATGGGTATCATGGGACTTATAAGAGGACTTAACGGTATATTCGAGGTGGAAGATAAAAGAAATTATTTTCTTGTGAGAGGTATCGCAACACTTTATACCCTTATCATGATCGTTGTTATGATGTTTATGCTCATCCTTGTACTTTTCGGAAAGACCATAGTTGCGCATTTAGAGGAAATGTATCCGATGCTAAGCACCCTTTTGCGGGTATTGCTGTTTATAAGGGGGTTCCTTGTATGGGGAATACTTGCAGTGGTGCTCTATATTGCATATACCTTTCTTCCGGCAAAGAGGCAGCACCTTCAGGGCCCCGGAGCGGTTATAGCAAGTCTTGCAGTCTGTGTGGTTACCTGGGCATTTACAATCTATATTGATAAGTTCCACGGCTTTTCAACCTATGGTTCCATGATCACCATAATGGTAATACTTTTCTGGTATAACACGGTATTCATGCTCATTATGTTCGGAGCAGCCTTTAACCAATATTTTTACCCCTATTTTGATGTAACGATAGAGCAGACAAAGCGCGTCAGGGAAGCCCGCAGGGAAGGGTATTCTATTGACAACGAGGACAAATAATAGGAAAATAAATTGTTAGGCTTAAAGCCTTAAAACAGATTGGAGTTAAAAACATGAAAGACAAAATTGAAGCCCTAAGAGCCAGATTTGCTTCTGAACTTGATGATGTCAAGGATCAGCAGAAACTTGAAGAACTCCGTATTTCTTTTATGTCCAAGAAGGGAGCACTCCAGGACCTTATGAAGGAATTAAGTGCCATCCCCAATGAGCAGAAGAAGGAAGCCGGACAGCTCATTAATTCCTTTAAACAGGAGGTTAATTCCCGATTTGAGGAGAGAAAGAAGGAGCTTGATGAATTAGCTGAGAAGGTTCTCATTGAGAGCACCGAAAGTTATGATGAGTCAATGCCCACGGAATCCCCCTGCGGAAGCTATCATCCTATTACTCTCGTACAGAGAGAACTTGAGGATATATTTGAGTCTATGGGCTTTGATATAGAGGACTATAACGAGATAGTTGATGATTACAACTGCTTTGAGGCCCTTAATATTCCTAAGTTCCATCCCGCAAGAGATATGCAGGATACCTATTACTTAAGCACTAAGAATCAGCTTCTTAAGTCACATACCTCTGCTGCGCAGAATACCATTATGCGTAAGTATGGCGAGAAACTTAAGAAGTACGGTCGTCCCATCCGTGCGGTGTTCCCCGGAAGATGCTTCCGTAATGAGGCGATTGATGCCTGCCATGAGAATACATTCTTCCAGATGGAAGGTGTCATGATCGATGAAAACATATCGATTTCGAACCTTATCTATTTCATGAAGACTATGCTTTCAGAGGTATTTGAAAGAGACGTTACAGTAAGACTTCGTCCCGGTTTCTTCCCCTTCGTGGAGCCCGGATTCGAGCTTGATATTCAGTGCCTTATCTGCGGCGGTGCAGGATGCCCTTCATGTAAGAACTCAGGCTGGCTTGAGCTTTGCCCCTGCGGAATGATCCATCCAAATGTACTTAAGCACGGCGGTATCAATACCGAGGAGGAGCCCTTTAAGTATACGGGCTTTGCATTCGGACTTGGTCTTACCAGACTTGCAATGATGAAGTACGGCGTTAAAGATATAAGAGTATTCAATGACGGTGAACTGGATGCGTTAGACCAGTTCAAGTCAAAGTAGGAGGTGTGAAATGTTAGTTTCAATGAACTGGGTCAGGGATTTTGTTAACCTTGACGGTGAGGATATAGAGAACCTTATCCATCGCTTCACACTTTCAACAGCTGAAGTTGAGGATATTTTTCACAAGGGTGCTGATATTAAGGATGTTGTAGTAGGAGAGATTATTTCCTGCACCGATCACCCTGATTCAGATCACCTTCACGTACTTAAGGTGGATGCAGGAGATACTGTTTATGACGTAGTCTGCGGAGCACCTAATGCCAGAGCTGGTATTAAGACCGCGTTTGCACTTCCCGGCGCTCAGGTAGGCGAGATCAAGATTAAGCCCACTAAACTTCGCGGAGTTGAGTCAAACGGTATGTGCTGTTCAGCAAAGGAGATTGGAATCTCCGATGACCATACGGGAATAATGGAGCTTCCTCTTTCATTAAAGAACGGTACTGATCTTAAGACAATCTATCCCATTGATGATATTGTTTTCGAAGTTGATAATAAGTCACTTACCAACCGTCCCGATCTTTGGGGACACTACGGAATGGCCAGAGAGTTCGCTGCCTTAACAGGTCAGAAGGTTAAAGATATCGAACTTATGGAGAACCCTTATGCTGGAGATGCCGAGGTTGATATCGAGGTTAGGAACACAGACCTTGTTTACAGATATACATCTGTAAGGATAGAGAATATTTCTGAGAATGTAAGCAGCATGGCTATGCAGATAAGACTTTATTACTGCGGTATGAGAGCAATCAATCTTCTTGCTGACCTTACTAACTACCTTATGCTTGAACTTGGTCAGCCCATGCACGCCTTTAACGGAGCTAAGATCGGAAAGATAGTAGTTGATACTCCGAAGAGCCCTATGAAGTTTACAACCCTTGACGGACAGGAGAGGGATATCACAACTGATACCCTTATGATCTGGGATGATGAGACGCCCTCTGCCATTGCGGGAATCATGGGAGGTCTTGATTCCGAGATCGTTGATAATACAACGTCACTTGTGCTTGAGTCGGCTAACTTTGACGGAGTTTCAGTTCGTAAGAGTGCTTCCCGTCTTGCTTTAAGAACGGATGCCTCTGCCAGATATGAAAAGACACTTGATCCTGAGATGACCATGGTGGCAGTTAAGAGATTCATGAAGCTTCTTTACGATGTGGATCCCGGAATGAAGGTTGTTACCAAGATCACTGATAAGTACGTTAAGAAGTATCCTGAGCTTACGGTTTCCTTCGATAAGGCATTTATTGACAGATATACAGGTATTGACATCGATTGCGACAGGATCAGGAATACACTTATATCTTTGGGCTTCGAAACCACCCAGGATGGTGAGAACTTCGTAAGTAAGGTTCCTTCATGGAGAGCGACCAAGGATGTTTCAATGAAGGCTGATATCGTTGAGGAGATCACCAGAATCTACGGATACGATAACTTCGATATTAAGACAACCCTTTCACCCCTTCTTCCTGCTAAGACTTCCTTAAGACGTAAGGAGGAGAACCTTATTAAGGATCTTCTGGTCAAGGCTTATGCAATGAATGAGGTTCATACGAGAGTATGGCAGGATGCAGATGAACTTAAGGACCTTGGAGTTGCCATTGAGGATAATGTAAAGATATTAGGCTCGGCAGAGGGACAGGGTGTTTTAAGGACCACACTTATGCAGTCCTTCCTTCCCGTTATCAATAAAAATAAAAACTACAAGCCTTCCTTCGGCATCTTCGAGATAGGAAGAGCCGTTCACGGTGTCAGGGAAGATGATACTGCCAATGAAGAGAGAATGCTTGCTATTGCCCTCTATTCTAAGGTTGATACTGAAAAGACATTATATTTTAAGGCCGTTCAGATCATAAATACCATGATAAGCGAGCTTAAGCATAAGAGTGTTTCATATGCTAAGACTGAATGTACTCATACATGGCAGCATCCTAAGAATACCTCTAAGATAATGGTGGATGATAAAGAGATAGGTATCATAAATACCCTTCATCCTAAGAACCTTGTTAAGATTGCAAAGAATGCTTCTGTTGTAATGATAGAGATCAATATGGATGAGCTCCTTTCAATTGAAAGTGCTGACTTTACCTTTGATGAGCCTTCAATATTCCCCGGAATCGATTACGATCTTTCTCTTGTTCTTCCTGAAGGAATCAGGTATGAGGATATTGAAAACTGCTTTGAAGGCAAGCACTTTAAGAAGATCAAGAAGGTTTCCGTAATTGATATTTATGACAATGGTGTCATAAAGTCCATTACCTTAAGATTCCACTTCGAGCTTCCTGACAGAACGCTTACCTCTGAGGAGGTTCAGGCGGATATTGACAGGATCCTTAAGAATCTTAAAGAAAAGAGCGTAGAGCTTAAACTTTAAACATAAAGCCCTGTGCCGTTTGGTACAGGGCTTTTCCTTAAGTGAACATACTTGAATGAACATATATGGAGGAAAATAATGGAAACAAAGAATGTTTGGGAAAAATTAACCGCTGCAGAAGTAAAAAAGGTTGATGCGCTTGCCGAGGAATATATAGATTTCCTCAATAACGGCAAAACCGAAAGAGAATGCACCGACTATGCAGTAAACGCACTTGAAAATGCAGGCTTTATTGAACTTGAAAGTGCAATTAAGGCAAATAAGAAGCTTAAGGCAGGAGATAAGGTATACGCCGTTAATATGAATAAGGCAGTTGCTGCTTTCATTATCGGAAAGAAAACGCTTGCTGAAGGAATGAACATATTAGGTGCTCATATTGATTCGCCACGTCTTGATGTTAAACAGAATCCTTTATATGAGGATACTGAAATAGCATATCTTGATACCCATTATTACGGCGGAGTTAAGAAATACCAGTGGGTTACACTTCCCCTTGCCCTTCACGGAGTTATCGTTAAGAAGGACGGAACAACTGTAATAGTAAATATAGGTGAAGAAGAGGATGACCCTGTATTTTTCATATCAGATCTTCTGATACACTTAGCCTCTGAACAACTTGAGAAGAAGGCTTCAAAGGTTATCGAGGGCGAGGCTCTTGATATCGTTGTAGGAAATAAGCCTCTTATCATTAAAAATACTTCTTCTAAGACAGAGGGCAAGGAAGAAAAGTCAAATAAGGACAAGGTTAAGTCTATGTTCCTTGATATCCTTATGAAGAATTATGATGTTGAGGAAGAGGATTTCCTCTCTGCAGAACTTGAGGTTGTACCTGCAGGAAAGGCCAGATTTGCAGGCCTTGATAAGTCGATGATCCTTGGCTACGGACATGACGACAGGGTTTGTGCTTTCCCTTCACTTAAGGCTCTTTTAGAGGTTAAGAGCGTAGAAAGAACTGCCTGCTGTCTGCTTGTTGATAAGGAAGAGATAGGGTCTGTTGGAGCAACCGGAATGCAGTCTGATTTCTTTGAAAATACAGTTGCTGAGATCATTAATCTCCAGGGCGAGTACAGCGATATCCTTTTAAGAAGATGCTTAAGAAACAGCTGTATGTTAAGCTCGGATGTAAGCGCCGGCTTTGATCCCACATATGCATCAAGCTTTGATAAGAAGAATGCGGCCTACTTGGGACATGGAATGGTATTTAACAAATATACAGGTTCCAGAGGAAAGTCTGGGTCTAACGATGCAAACGCAGAATATATGGCGCATATCCGCAATATTTTTGACAAGGATAAGGTATCCTTCCAGACCTGCGAACTTGGTAAGGTGGATGCAGGCGGCGGCGGAACGATCGCTTATATTACCGCACTTTACGGAATGAATGTAATCGATGCGGGAATTGCAGTTCTTAACATGCATGCTCCCTGGGAGGCGATCTCAACCGTTGATGTATATGAAACGAAGAAGGGCTATGTTTCCTTCCTTAAAAACGCCGGGATGTAATTTAAATGTCAGAAGATTCAGTTAAAAAGGGACTTTCAACTAAAGATTATTTTTTTAACCTGCCTGAGGAACTTATAGCCCAGGATCCCCTTTTGGACCGTGCCTCAAGCCGGCTTATGGTCATTAACAAAAATACAGGTGAGGTAACCCATGAGGTTTTTAGGAACATCATAGATTATCTTAAAGAAGGAGACTGCCTGGTGCTTAATAATACCCGTGTCCTTCCGGCACGTCTTCTTGGAATCAAGAAGGATACAGGGGCTAAGGTTGAGATCCTGCTTCTTAAAAGAAAAAGCGAAAAGATGTGGGAGTGTATCGTTAAGCCCGGAAAGAAACTAAGGGAAGGTGCGGAGTGCGTATTCGGAGATGGTGTTCTTAAGGCGAAGATCCTCGATATCCTTGATGAAGGAAACAGGCTTGTGGAGTTTATGTATGAGGGTATCTGGGAAGAGGTATTAAATGAACTTGGACAGATGCCGCTTCCGCCCTATATAACCCATAAGCTTGAGGATAAGGAGCGTTACCAGACGGTATATGCCAAGTTTGACGGCTCTGCAGCGGCTCCCACGGCGGGACTTCATTTTACTAAGGAGCTTCTTGCTGATATTGAAAAGAAAGGAATTAAGCTTGCCTATGTGACCCTTCATGTGGGCCTTGGAACCTTCAGACCTGTTAAGGTGGATAACGTTCTTGAGCATCATATGCATTCTGAATATTATGCGATATCCAAGGAAGCCTGTGACCTTATAAATGAAACAAAAGAAAATGGCGGCAGGATAGTCTGCGTTGGAACAACAAGCACAAGGACAATAGAATCAGCTGCAAAGCGCTTTATCGAAGAAGCGAAGGAAGAAGGCAAGGAATGGGATGGAAAGATATATCCCTGCTCGGGTGATACCGATATCTTTATATATCCGGGATATGAATTTAAATTGCTTGACTGCCTTATTACTAATTTCCATCTGCCGGAGAGTACGCTTCTTATGCTTGTTTCGGCCCTTGCGGGTAGGGAAAATGTGCTTAGGGCATATGATTGTGCCATTAAGGAAAGATACAGGTTCTTTAGCTTTGGAGATGCCTGTTTCTTTACGGATATAGACAAGAAAGCGGATTTAATTTAAAATAAATCTATGTTTTCGTTATTTTGCGAGGTGTGTAATGGAAGAAAGAAGAAAAAATAAACGTTTGGAACTTACCTCTACCTTAACGGTTAAGAGACTTGATGGACAAACACCTGAACAGATTGAGATTGAGATTCTCGATGTTTCAAAGACAGGCGTTGGATTTAAGTGTTCTAAGGCCCTTGAGATCGGTGCTGTATATGAATCCAATTTAAGGATCTGGACACAGGAAGTGCTTCACGCTTTCCTTGAGATCGTCAGGATTGAAAAGAAGGGGCAGGATTTCCTTTATGGAGCTATCTTCATCGGAATGCCCGAAATGGATTCAGCCCGCATCCAGACATATGAAACAGTTCAGGAACAACTTGGAGAGTAATTAAGTTTTGTGCCGGGCTTTTTGGCCCGGCCTTTTTAGTTTTGAAGGATATTTTGGGGAGAGTGCATGAACAAAAAGGTAGTAAGGCAGTTTGTTGCTCTTATCGGCATTTGCATAGTGACGCTTCTGGTCAATCTTTTTTATTCAAAAACAGATGACGTTTCAAGGATCCACGGCGAGATTTCCCTGTCTCAAAACTGGCAGGCGATTGTAAATAGTGAGGATCTTGGAACTGTTTCACTTGATGATAAAAGGTTCGATATGTTTAACAGAGGGGATAGTTTTATATTGGTAAATACATTGCCCGAAGAGCTTCCCGAGCACCCTGTTATCAAATTTTATAATATCCATTCTGCCATAAAAATATATGTCGATGAGGAATTAAGATATGATTACGGCTTTGAGGAATATGAAAGCGGTAAGCTCTTAGGCTATGGCTTTCACTATATTTCCCTTAACGATTCCGATGCGGGAAAATCAATAAGGATTGAGCAGACCATTACAGAAAATGATGCTTTTTCAAGTCAGGAAGCCCCTATCATAGCAGACGGAGATTATGTTATAAGGGATTTTGCAGTTAAGAACAGGATCCGTATTGCCATAATCTCATTCCAGATAATGTTCGGTATAGTTATGTCCATTGTGGCAACCATATATGCATTGAGAAACCGGGAGATGCTTCGCCTTCTCTGGGTTGGACTTTTTTCTATTTCTGTAGGCGTATGGTCTTTCTGTACAACGGACCTAATTGAAATTTTCTTATATGACCTTAATGTAAAGACTTTTCTTGAATTCGGAATGCTTTATCTTGCACCGTTATTTTTGTTCCTGTATTTCAGGGCAGAAATTAAAACGGAGGGAAATATCAGATGGCAGATATATCATGTGATCCTGGTACTTCAGACGTTTTTCTCAGTCTGTGCCTGGGTATTTCAGCTTACAGGTGTTGTCAGATTTCCTACCATGCTTAAGGTTTGTCATATGATGATGGCACTTATGGTGGTATTCCTTGTTATCAGATTCCTTAGTGATATGTTCAGAGGTGTATTAAAAACAAGCCCTCTTATTTACGGGTTTGAATTCCTTGCGGTATTTGTTTTTTATGATCTTGCAAGATTTAACATTCAGAAGTTCATTCCGTTATTTAATGATGACCACTATGTAAGCCTTATCTATTTCGGAGTTCTTATCTTTGTAATAACCATGCTTATAGATTTCGCCGTCAAATATATCAGAAATCTGTATGAACAGGCTGAGAAGGATGCGCTTGCGAGGCTGGCCTTTACGGATTCCATGACAGGTGCTGCTAACAGACGCTCTGTTGAAGATATGATGGATGAGATCGACTCAGAGAATAAGCCCTATGTTATACTGGGCTTTGATCTTAATGATCTTAAGAAGGTAAATGACACCTTAGGCCATGAAGAGGGAGACCGTTATATTAGGAGCTTTTCAGAGGCTCTGACACATGCTTTTGGCTCTTCGGGACTTGTGGGAAGAATGGGAGGAGATGAGTTCTCAGTTATCCTTTATAAGGAGGATAGGCTTGATTACAAGACCATGCTTCAAAACCTCAAAAACGATATAAATGAGCTTAATGCTAAAAACTCCGACTGGTCGATGAGTACTGCTTATGGAGAGTGCTTAAGTACGGAATCCGGAATCACCAGTATACGTCAGGCCTCAAAGATCGCCGATGAGCGTATGTATCGCTGCAAGGCAGAGATGAAACATAAAAACAGCTAAATTTATCGAATGCGAAGCGTATGTGCTTCGCATTCTTTTTGTTGCTAATTGTCTGAAAATTTGATAAAATATCAGTCAGGTGATCGTATTGGGGTATGAATTGCCTAATAATTTTATTTGGAGGTATTTCAATGAAAGCGTATACCACTGACAAGATCCGTAATGTGGCAATCTTAGGACACGGAGGAGCAGGAAAGACTGCATTGGTTGAGGCCTTTGCCTACCTTGCAGGTTTAACTTCCAGAATGGGAAAGACAGAAGACGGGAATACATTATCTGACTTTACCAAGGAAGAAATAAAGAGAAAGATATCTATAAGCTCAGCTGTTGTTCCCATAGAGTGGGAAGGCTACAAGATCAATTTCATAGATACACCCGGCTTCTTTGATTTCGAAGGAGAGGTTCAGGAGGCTTTAAGCGCAGCAGGTGCGGTTATCATTGTTGTTAATGGTAAGGCCGGCGTTGAAGTCGGCACTGAGAAGGCGTGGGAACTTTGCGAAAAATATAAGCTTCCCAGGATTATATATGTTTCCAGCATGGATGTTGATAATGCATCCTTCAGACAGGTTCTTGAGGATATGACCGAGAAATTCGGAAAGAAGCTTGCTCCCTTCCATTTCCCCATAAGAGAGAACGAAAAGCTCATCGGCTATGTTAACGTTGTTTCCGAAACAGCCAATAAGTGGGAGGGCAAGGATGTCGTTTCAATGGATATGCCTGATTATTCGAAGCCTTACCTTGAGAAGTTCAGAGAGTCACTTATGGAGGCAGTTGCCGAGACTTCTGAAGAGATGATGGAAAGATATTTCGGAGGAGAGACCTTCACTGAAGCAGAGATAAGGGCAGCACTTAGAACCAACGTATGTGACGGCTCAATCGTTCCCATGACCATGGGTTCTTCAATATACTGCCAGGGTGCATATGCACTTATTGATGATATTATCAAATACTTCCCTTCACCTGAAAACCGTCAGATCAAGGGTATCAATATGAAGACCAATGAGATCTATGACGCTGATTATGATTTCTCTAAGGCTAAGTCAGCATATGTTTGGAAGACAATTGTTGATCCCTTCATTGGAAAGTATTCTCTTATCAAAGTTAATTCAGGCGTTCTTAAGCCGGATGATCTTATCTACAATGTTGATAAAGAGATAGAAGAAAAGGTAGGAAAGCTTTACGTGCTTCAGGGAAATAAGCCCATTGAAGTAGGAGAACTCCACGCAGGTGACTTAGGTGCCCTTGCAAAGCTTACCGGCGCAAGAACCGGAAATTCCCTTTCAACCAAGGCAACACCCATTAAGTTCGGTAAGTGGGAGATGCCCGTTCCTTATACCTACATGAGATATAACGCAAAGGATAAGGGAGATGTTGATAAGCTTGCACAGTCACTTCAGAAGATATCCCATGAAGATATCACCATGAAGTATGTGAATGATTCAGAGAACAGACAGATGCTCCTTTACGGTATTGGAGATATGCATCTTGAGGTTATAGCAAGTAAGCTTCTTAACGAATATAAGGTTGAGATCGAACTTACGAAGCCTAAGGTTGCTTTCAGAGAGACCATTAAGAAGAATTCCGATGTTGAATATAAGTACAAGAAGCAGTCAGGCGGACACGGACAGTACGGACATGTAAAAATGCGCTTTGCTCCTTCCGGAAATCTTGATGAGGCTTATGAATTCGAGCAGGTTGTAGTAGGAGGTGCAGTTCCCAAGAACTACTTCCCCGCAGTTGAAAAGGGTATTCAGGATTCTGTTACAAGAGGACCTCTTGCAGCATATCCGGTAGTTGGAGTTAAGGCTACTTTATATGATGGCTCTTATCACCCTGTTGATTCATCCGAGATGGCGTTTAAGACTGCTGCAATTCAGGCCTTCAAGAAAGGTTTCATGGATGCTTCACCTGTTCTTCTTGAGCCTATCGAATCCCTTAAGGTTACAGTTCCTGATTCCTATACAGGAGATGTAATGGGCGATTTAAATAAGAGGCGCGGAAGAGTGCTTGGAATGAATCCCGCATCTCCCGGAAAGACTTGCATAGAGGCAGATGTTCCCATGATGGAGCTTTTCGGATACGGAACCGATTTAAGATCCATGACAGGCGGAAGAGGCGAATATTCTTATGAATTTGCCCGCTATGAACAGGCTCCTTCCGATATCCAGGAAAAGGAAGTTGCTGCCAGGGCTTCCAAGGTTGCCGAAGGAAATATAGAAGGCTAGGGATAAGCCTAAACTGATTTAGATTATTTGAAAGGGTTTTTTAGTGACAATGGCGTTGCTAAGAAGCCCTTTTTTCTTGCAAAATTGCCTGTATTTGTTTATAATTCATATTTGTGTATGCTAACTTGGCTATGGTGTACATATGTAACTTTGTTAAATTAAAGCGTGAAAGCGCAGTAAAGAGGTGGAATATGCCTGATGTAGATAAAAATGAAATGCTGAGCTGGGATGAGCTCAAAGATATTGGAGTTGATCTTAAGGTATTAAAGGACAATCTTCTTAAAAATCACAGGATTGATCAGAATTTATATCTTGAATACGACGTTAAGAGAGGCTTAAGAGATGCCGCAGGAAAGGGTGTCCTTACCGGACTTACAGAGATTTCGGACGTTGTTGCATATGATTTCGTTGATGGAACCAAGGTTCCCTGTGACGGTAGATTATATTACCAGGGCTACAATGTGGTTGACCTTATTGAAGGCCTGGGAGACAGGAAGTTTGGATTCGAGGAGATAACATTCCTTCTTCTTTTTGGTGAACTTCCCACTGAAAAGGAATTTAAGCAGTTCCTTGATATCTGTGCCCGTCTTCAGGATATAGGAGCCCGTTTTAACAGAGACGTTGTCATGAAGGCGTCAAACGGAAACATTATGAATGCACTCCAGAGATGCGTGCTTACCCTTTATACCTATGATTCTGATGCGGATAACTGTTCGGCTGAGAATGTTTTAAGGCAGTCCATGGAACTTATAAATAAGCTTCCCCTGCTTGCAGTTTATTCCTACAATTCATACTGCCACTTCCGTAAGGATGAGGCGCTTATAATCCGTAATCCCAAGAATGGTCTTTCGGTTGCGGAGAATATCCTTCAGATGTTAAGACCTGACGGACATTACACGGAGCTTGAAGCCAAGGTTCTTGACGTGGCACTTATACTTCATGCGGACCACGGCGGCGGAAATAACTCAACCTTCACAACTCACGTTGTTACATCCTCAGGTACGGATACATATTCGTCAATGGCTGCTTCCATAGGCTCACTTAAGGGCTTCAGACATGGTGGTGCCAACCTTAAGGTTCAGAATATGTTCAGAGACCTTCATGCCAACATTAAAGATATTGAGGATCAGGCTGAAATAGAAGAGTATCTGCAGAAGATCCTTAATAAAGAAACCTTCGATCATAACGGACTTATCTACGGTATGGGACATGCGGTTTATTCCCTTTCAGATCCCAGAGAGGTTGTACTTAAGAAGTACGCATACAAGCTTGCCGAAGAGAAGGGCTTCATGGATGAATTCAACTTCTATGACAGGGTTGAAAAGATAGCAGGACGTCTTATCATGCAGCAGAAGCATGTCCAGAAGGAGGTCTGCGCAAACGTTGACTTCTATTCAGGCTTCGTATATACCATGATGGGAATCCCTGAGGAGCTCTTTACTCCTATATTTGCAATCTCACGTATATCCGGATGGAGCGCTCACAGACTCGAGGAGATCATGAACTCCAACAGGATCATCAGACCTGCGTATAAGTACGTCGGACATCACAGAGATTACGTTGGTATCGAAGAAAGATAAATATACAGAAAGAAGAATTAAAATGGCTACACCTTATAATCATCACGAAATTGAATCTAAATGGCAGAAATACTGGGAGGAGCATGAGACCTTCAAGACAGATGTTTGGGATTTTTCAAAGCCCAAGTATTACGTTCTTGATATGTTTCCCTATCCTTCGGGAGTAGGCCTTCATGCGGGACATCCGGAAGGCTATACCGCTACGGATATTATGTCCAGAATGAAGAGAATGCAGGGCTATAACGTCCTTCATCCCATGGGCTATGATTCCTTCGGACTTCCCGCTGAGCAGTATGCCGTTCAGACAGGAAATAATCCCAACGGATTTACCCAGAAAAATATAGAGACCTTCACCAAGCAGCTTAAGGAGCTTGGCTTTGACTATGACTGGTCAAAGATACTAGCAACCTCTGATCCCAAGTTCTATAAGTGGACCCAGTGGATCTTTAAGAAGCTTTACGAGGACGGCTATGCTAAGCTTGTTGACATGCCCGTTAACTGGTGTGAAGAGCTTGGTACTGTTTTAAGTAATGATGAGGTTATAGACGGAAAGTCTGAGCGTGGTGGCTATCCCGTAATCCGTAAGAATATGAAGCAGTGGGTTATCGACCAGGTTGCCTTTGCAGATGACTTACTTAAGGGCCTTGATGAGATCGACTGGCCTGAGTCTACCAAGGATATCCAGAGACACTGGATCGGACGTTCTGAAGGTGTAGAGGTTAAATTTCAGATTGTAGGCGGCGGAGAATTCTCTATTTATACCACCTGTATCGAGACCATCTACGGTATCACCTTCATGGTTCTTGCTCCTGATGGAAAGATCGTTCAGGATCTTATGCCCAGGATCAAAAATAAGGCTGAGGTTCAGGCCTATATTGATGAGTCTGTTAAGAAATCCGACATGGACAGAACAGAACTTAATAAGGGTAAGTCTGGCTGCTGCCTTGAGGGCGTTACCTGTATTAACCCCGTAAACGGCAAGGAGGTTGCCCTTTATATTGGTGATTTCGTACTTGCTAACTACGGAACCGGTGCAGTTATGGCCGTTCCTTCCCATGACCAGAGAGACTTTGAGTATTCAGAGGTTCACAATATTCCCCGTATCCAGGTTATCGAGGGCAGGGAGACAGATACATGTGCCTTTGAAAAATATGATTACTTAGGCAAAGGCTGCAAGCTTATTAATTCCGAGGAATTCACAGGAATGGTGGTTGAGGATGCAAAGGAAGCCATTACTCAGAAGCTTGAGAAGATGGGGGTTGCCAAGAGAACCGTTAACTATCACTTCAGAGAGTGGATCTTTGCCCGTCAGCGTTACTGGGGAGAGCCTGTTCCCGTATTCTATGATGAGGATGGAAATATACACTGTCTTGCAGACGAGGAGCTTCCTCTTGAACTTCCTGAGCTTGAGGATTACAGAGGACATAACGGACTTGCACCTTTGGAGAATGCCACGGAATGGAAGACCTTTACTAAGGACGGAAAGACCTATAAGAGAGAAACATCTACCATGCCCGGTTCTGCCGGATCCTCATGGTATTACATGAGATACATCGATCCCAATAACGAGAATGCGATCTGTGATCCTGAACTTTTGAAGCACTGGATGCCTGTTGATCTTTATATCGGAGGCCCTGAGCATGCTGTAGGTCACCTTATGTATTCCCGTATCTGGAACCATTTCCTTTATAACAAGGGAATCGCTCCTACCTACGAGCCCTTTAAGAAGCTGGTTCATCAGGGTATGATCCTTGGTGAGAACGGTATCAAGATGGGAAAGAGATTCCCTGAGTTCGTTATTAACCCTTCTGATATAGTTAGGGATTACGGCGCTGATACCTTAAGACTTTATGAGATGTTCATGGGACCCTTGGAGGTTTCAAAGCCCTGGTCTTCACAGGGAGTTGAGGGTGCAAGAAGATTTATCGGAAGAGTATGGACATACTTTACCAATCCCGATAATATCGCTTCCGGAAACGAGGAGTCACTTAAGAAGATATATAACCAGACTGTTAAGAAGGTTACAAGCGACTTCGAACAGCTTGGCTTTAATACAGCAATTGCCCAGATGATGATCTTCATGAATACTGTTTCCAAGGGAACATGTCCTAAGGAATATGCAGAAGGCTTCATTAAGATGATTAGCTGTATCACACCTCATTTAGGTGAAGAACTTTGGGCAGCATTGGGACATGATAATACCATCGCTTACGAGACATGGCCCTCATATGATGAGGAGGCCTGCAAGGAGGATACCGTTGAGATCGGTGTCCAGGTAAACGGTAAGGTTAAGGGTACTGTTACACTTGCTGTTGATGAGGATAAGGAATCAGCTCTTTCGAAGGCCAAGGAGGCTCAGGGAGTTAAGTCCTTTATTGAGGGAAAGACTGTTGTTAAAGAGATCTACGTTCCCGGAAAGATTGTTAATTTAGTTGTTAAATAATTAAATGGCAGATTTAAGACAGGCGGCCCTTCGTGATGAGGCTTTGATAAGCTCTATCACGAAGGGTCTTGATTTAAATAAACCCAACGACATAAAGAAGGTCTACAGCATATTAGCGTCCGGCAAGATAAACTTCGAATCAAAGGTTGGCAGGGATTTTGACGACCACATCTATGACCTTATGGAAAAGGTTAAAAGCGGTGAGATAACTGACCCTGATGATAAGACTAAGAAGACGAAGAAGGCTTCAAAGAAAGCATCGCAAAAGATTGATGCAAAAAATGATTCCAAGGCCGGCTCAAAAAAAGAAAAAACCAGGGGACAAAAGTCTGAAGCCGTAAAACCCGATGATAAAGAAATTAAGCTCCTTGTTGAACTTGAACTTAAAAAGAGGGCAAGAAAGCGGCGCTTTTTAATAATCATCGCATCTGTTGTGGCAGTTGCATCCCTTGGCTATTTCGGAGTTTATTATTATCAGAATTATAAAACCGGAACTGATTATGAGTCCCTTGCATCCTTAAAGGGTTCCCGCTCCCTTGCATCCACAAGTGTCGGATCAGATGACGGGGTTACCGTTCATAAGACGGATCCTTCCTCGCCTGACATCCTTCCTGAATATCAGACTCTCTTTAACAAAAATAAAAAGTTCATAGGCTGGCTTACCATTCCCGGGACTACCATTGATTATCCGGTTATGCAGACCTCTGATAATGAGTATTATCTTACCCATAATTTTGATCAGGAGAAGGATAATAACGGATCTTTATTTTTAGACTGCTCATGCTCACTGTATCCCAGGTCCACCAATATGATAATCTACGGACATCATATGAAATCAGGTTCCATGTTCGGAAACCTTAATAAATATGCAAGCGAGGATTATTATAAGAAGCACACGACGATTGAGTTTGATACACTTTATGAATATGCCCAATATGAAGTAATGTATGTGTTTTACTCAAAGGTATATGACAATGACGAAATGGTGTTTAAGTATTATCAGTTCATAGAAGCCAATTCGGAGACTGAATTTGATTATTACATGTCCGAGATGGAAAAGATAGCACTTTATGACACAGGTGTCACTGCACACTACGGAGATACACTGCTTACCCTTTCAACCTGTGACTATTCCCAGGCGGACGGAAGATTCGCTGTTGTTGCTAAGAGAATTAATTGATAAATATATGAAGATAACGGTAATTTCAGTTGGAAAGATAAAAGAAAAATTCTACAGGGAGGCGCTTTCGGAATACGAAAAGCGCCTTTCAAGATATTGCACGCTGAACCTTATTGAAGTGAATGATGAGAAGACTCCCGATGGGGCCTCTGACCATGAGTGTGAACTGATTCTTCAAAAGGAGGGAGAGCGGATACTTTCAAAGATCCCTGATAATGCCTATGTTTATGCCCTGGCAATAGAAGGGGGCATGTATGATTCTGTTAATTTCGCGAATAAAATCGATAGACTGGGAATTGGCGGAGAATCTAATATAATATTTGTGATAGGCGGAAGCTTAGGGCTTTCAAAGGATGTTAAGAAAAGGGCGAATGAGCTTTTAAGCTTTTCTAAAATGACTTATCCCCATCAGCTTATGAGAATAATTCTTCTTGAACAGATCTACAGAGCCTACAGGATCATCAATAACGAGCCTTATCACAAATAGTATATTTTTATCATCAAAAATGTATGTATGGAGGGTAGAATATGAAGGGTATTATCTCTTATGATGAAATCAAGAGCTATAAGAATTTCAATGTGGCACTTTATATGCCGGTTGGAAATGTTATTGAGTGCGCCGAAACTGATCGTGAAACTTACGATAAGCAGTTTGGGCGTATTTTTGACTATGTGAAGATCGGCAGGATCTACATTGAAAATTACCGTTCACAGTGCTTCGCAACCAAGGAGCAGGTGCTTAAGGCCAAGGAATATTTCGAGTCGAAGGGCATCTATTGCTCAGGCGGTATCACAACCTGCGATGATGACCAGAGAAGGGGCTTTGCATCTCTTTGCTATTCTAACAAGACACATAGGGACATTGTTGAGAAGTCCATAAGGGAACTTGCCGAGGTATTTAACGAGATAATCTTCGATGATTTTTATTTTCTTAACTGCCGCTGCGCTGACTGTATCAAGGCAAAGGGCAATATGTCCTGGTCGGATTTCCGCATTAAGCAGAAGAAGGAGGTTACAGAAAACCTTGTTATCAAGGTTGCACACGAAGCTAATCCCGAGTGCAATGTGATAGTTAAGTATCCTCTCTGGTATGAGGACTTTAACGAGACCGGATACGACCTTCGTACGGATTCCGATCTTTTTGACTCAATATATACCGGAACCGAGACCCGTAACCCTCAGTATCAGCAGCAGCATATGCCCAAATATATGAGCTACTTCATCATGCGCTATTATGAGTCCTTTAAGCGGGGCAAAAATATGGGCGGCTGGTATGATCCTTACGAGTGCAACTATAACCTGACTTCATACCTTGAGCAGGGCTACCTTACGTTATTTGCAAAGGCTAAGGAGGTTACGCTTTTCTGCCTTGGCTCGCTTATGTATGATCCTCAGTTCAGGCTTTTCGCGCCCGCTGACGGAGCTATGTTTGATGAGGTAGATGAGTATTTTGATAAATTAGGTAATCCTATCGGAGTTGCTGCCTACAGACCTACAAATGCGCGAGGCGAGGACAGCGTACACAATTATATAGGTGAGTGCGGACTTCCCCTTGAGCCTTCCTGCGAATATGATGAGAATGCAAAGACCATATTCCTTGCAGAGGGTGCAGCCTATGATCCTGATATAGCATCCAAGATGAAAGCATCCTTAGCTAAGGGCGCTGATGTAATAGTAACAAGCGGCTTTGTACGCAAGATGGGAGAGGACTTTAAGGAATTTGCAAACGTCCAGTATTCATCCCGCAAGGCTATAGTTAATAAATATGCAAACACCAAGGACCACGGCCTTTCAATTAACGGAGAGTATTCAGGCTCAGCCGATATCCTTATCCCTCAGATGGATTACTGCATAAACGATGTGTGGGAGATGGCAGCTGCATACGGCAATTACACGAACTATCCCATTATCTTAAGATGGTGCTATGATCGTGGCCGTGTATGCGTGCTTGTTATTCCTGATAATATCGGAGATCTATATCATTATCCTGTTGAGGTCCTTGATGTTATGAAGGAGCTTTGCGAGAATACCATGAAGGTAAGGATATCAGCGCCTGCGAAGGTTATGCTCTTTACCTACGATAATGATATGTTCATTGTCCGCTCTGACCTTGAATTCGTTGAGACGGTTACCATCTATGTTCCGGAAGAGGTTAAGGAGCTTAAAGATATAGTAACCGGGCGCAGCGTTCCTGTCATAAACGGAACGGCAGTCATTAATGCAACTCCTGCCGTTAACTATATCTTTAGGATGGAAAAATAGGCTCAGGGTACTAGATGTAGTACTTGAATTTATCCCGTTTTGGTTACATAATTTAAGTATATTATGTTTAACGATACGGAGGTATTTCGAATATGAAAAAGAGATTATCAAAGATCCTTGCTTTAGCTTTGGCCCTTTCAATGGTTATGGGAATGAGCGTATGTGCATTTGCTGATGAAGATACTGCAGGCAATTATTTCTGCTTTGATTATCAGACTCTTTATTTGGCACCCGGCGATACCTTTACCATGAACCTTTACTGTGCACCTGAATCAGGTATTCCTTCTGATTCCTACAGCGCATATGCAACTAGCGAAACAGCCAAGGGAACTTACGTATGGTCCGACACCTGGAAGATCGGTAACTCCAAGGTTACCTTCTACATCGACCCCAACGAGACAGCTAAAAGCGTTAACTATTATTTCTATCGTGACGGCTCAGATTGCTATCAGGAGGTTTATGTTAAGATCGTAGATCCTTCAGCATCCATGGTAACTGACACCCGTGTCAAGGCCTACAATTCCTGGAAGGAGAACTACCTTAAGGTCTTCAACGACTACAAGGCTCTCTGCATCAGCATCGGCATGAGCGAACAGGATGCCTACAATGCAGCAGTAACTGCCCTCTACGAGAAGACCGGCAAGACCCTTGCTGAGGCGATGAAGTAAGGCGTGAATGGAAAATTTGAGGGACTAAATAAAGGCCTGTTTCTATTATGAGAAATGGGCCTTTTTATATTTTAAAATTAAAAATAAGCGGTGAAGCGTTAAATGGATATTAAAGGTAAAGAATTTGATGTAAATCATATTGGAGTGCTTGATGGAATACGAGCTTTAGCAATAGTAATTGTTGTCTGGTTCCATTTATGGCAACAGTCTTGGTTGACACCATATATCACAGTTGAAAATACCTTTCTTAAATATTTTGAAATAAAAACAATCCCGATTAATCTTTTCATTAGATATGGATTTCTTTTTGTAGATTTAATTGTTCTTTTAAGCGCTTTTTGTAATTTCCTTCCTTATGTAAGATCTATCATATTAGGAACGGAGTGGCCTTCTTTTCGTGAATTCTATGTAAAACGAGCTGCCAGAATATTACCTTCTTATTTTCTGGCTTTTTTTCTTAGCTTTATAATAGAGTTTTCGTTAGGAAATTATAATGGGGATTTGGGTCTTGCATTAAGAGATTTTGTAACACATCTATTTTTTATATCTGGATGTGATACACAGATTGTCCTTTTAGGTAAAATTAATACCGTACTGTGGACGGTAGAAATGGAAATACTGTTTTACTTAATTATGCCATTGGTTGCATCTCTATTTAAAAAATTCCCTGTAGCCACGTATTCTGTTATGATGCTTATTGGCATTATTTCAAGGAATATTATTATTTATAAATTTGCTGATAAGTCACGGTTATTAGTTAATCATCCACTTACTTTTTTTCTTGTTTATGCTAATGGTTTATTAGCATGTTATATTGTTGTGTATTTTAGAAAAAATTGTAATGATTGTGGGATGATGCTAGCTTGTACTGTTGCATCAATACTTTCCGTTTTTGTAATTGGTTATATTTTAGGTGAATATGGCAAAGTGGATGATGGTAATATTGCCCAACTTGATTACAGACTTATTTTATCTTTTGTCTTTTCGCTTTTTGTAATTTCAACCTGTCTTTCATTTAGACAATATCAGTTGCTGTTTGATAATAAATTAATGCGATTGATATGTTTATTTTCATATAATTTGTATATTTGGCATCAATATATTTTTTCAAAAATGGTTATTTATCACATTCCATCATATTCCGGAGAGACTAATCCTGCTTGGAACGGTGACAGAGGATGGGCGCTTAAGTATACAGGATTAGCTTTGATATGTGCTATTGTTGTAGCAGTTATTGTCACTTTGATTTTTGAAATTCCGATTAAAAACTTTATTTTAAAGAAATATAATGATAGCAAAAAATTAAAAGCTAAGATATAGGCATATTTGTAAGGTTATTAATATGAGCAAAAAACATAAAATTATAAATAAAAAGTTTGGTAAAAATGATGAATATGGAGTCATAACTGTTCTTACAACAGTTGTTTTCATTGCTCTTATGGCTATGTTTATAGGAAAGTATCCATGGTCGCATAATCCTTATAACAGTTACACGTTACAAGCTCTTTCGTGGCTTGATGGTAGACTTGATTTGGGACAGGACTATTCATATCTTGAACTTGCCATATACAATGGTAAGTATTATGTCAGTTTTCCACCCTTTCCGTCATATGTAATGCTTCCCTTTGCGCTTATTTTTGGGGAGAATACGCCTGACTATCTCATTTTGTATATTTTTGATATTCTTGCTGTACTTTATTTATATAAGATTTGCAGGCATTTTAAATTTTCGGGGTCAAAAAGTATGGTATGTGCTCTTTTTGCCTTCATTTGCTCGAATTGCGTATTTACTATGCTTACTCCGTATGTATGGTTTATTGCACAGACTATGTGTTTTACACTTTCTGTAATTTGCATCTATTATGCGTTTAAAAGAAAACTTGGTTTATCTCTATTTTTTTGGGCGTGTTCTGTAGGATGCCGTCCGATGCAATTCATTTTTGTACCTGTAATTCTTTGCATTTATTTTCAACCAATGTGGAAGAAACACAAGGGGAAAGAGTTTTTTAATATAATATTAAAAAAATGGTCTGCTGTAATTCCGGCCTTTGTTGTTGGACTTTCATATATGATACTTAACTACGCAAGATTTGGCAGTATTACTGAATTTGGACATGATTATCTTCCTGAGCATATGAGGGAAGGAGGCGAACAATTTTCACTTGTATTTGTTAATGATAATTTTAAAAGTCTCTTTAGAGGAATAAGATTTTCTGAAGATGGAAGGATGTTTGTCGATCATTTTAATAATATTTCATTATTAGTGGTTTCGCCCATTATAATGTTTACACTTATTATATTTGTTTATGTACATATTAAAGCAAAAAAACATAATGAGAGGGGAGTGTTTAATACATTCCTTTGCTGCCTGGTTATAATAATATGTTCATGCATTCATATGTTCGTGATAGCGATGCATAATACTTTGGGAGAATGGCATTTTGGAATGAGATATGCCAACGATATAATTCCTTGGATGTATATTTCAATGCTTATTTGTTTGAAAAAATATCCGTCGCTTACAAAATATCAGATACCTTTCGCGGTTTGGGGAATTGTTATAAATGCGGTTGGTTCTGTTATTGTGTATAATGATCTATAAAAATAATCACGAAAGAGAATTGTCATTAAATGACGAAGAAAAAGAAAAATAATTTATTTAAAATTACAAATGTTAAGATTTCAAAGTTTTTGCAGACAAAGAACCTCAATGAAAATGAGATAACTGTGATAAGACATGTTATCATATGCCTTGTCCTCTTGTTAATAAGTGTACTTGCTGAAATTTTTATTTTTAATTATAAACATTGGGCAAGTCTTTCCTATGACGAGGTTTATATGCCTTTAACGCTTTCCTCTGCATATACTATATGCGAAGATGGAACATACTATATTGGTGAGGGCGACCAGAATATAGAAATTAACGATATCAATATCGATGTTCATAATGCATATGTCAAAGTGGTAAACCTTGATGACCAGAATACTGATCAGCAGAATATCATAGTTGATTTTTGGGCTAAAGATGCTTCCCATTCTGATTATTATACACTTAACAGAAGAACAATATGCTCATCAGAGCCGAGAAGCTTTTATGTTACTTTCCATTTGTATGGTGATGCCAAGGCTTTAAAGATAGCAACATATTTTAATCAGGATCAACATGTTTCCATAGAGATCTGCCTAAATGTCAAGGTGCCATTATTTGTCTATTGGGAAAGGATAGTGGCATTATTTGGAATTTTGCTTCTTATTGTCTATTTAAGACCGCGAAGATTCCTGGACAATATTAAATACTCAGCTCTTTCTTTTCGCACAAGAGTTATTTTGATTTGCATTTTCTTCGTATTTAATGCGGGAATCTTGTATTGGGCAAATGGACTCAACTCGTCTTATCAGGGTGAGTATGGTATTAATACAGAACAATATCAGAAACTTGCAGAAGCTTTTGCGGAAGGCTCTGTATCTTTGCTTTATGAGCCTTGTGATGCCCTTAAAAATCTCGAAAATCCATATGACATTTCAGCTAGAAATGCTGTAATGGAATTCGGCGAATGGTGCTTTGATCATGCTTACTATAATGGTAAATATTATGTTTATTTCGGAGCATTGCCGGTAGTGCTTTTATATTTGCCATATTACCTTATAACCGGAGAACATATACATAATCATGTAGTCTGCTTTATAGGGATTCTTTTAATACTTGCGGCGTTTATTTTGATTGTTGATATCTTTGTAAGGAGATATGCTAAGAAATGCTCCGTTGCCATGTGGCTTCTTTTGAATGAACTTTTGCTTATCGGAAGTTATGTGGTGTATGTGGACAAACGGCCGGATCTTTATTCTGTACCGATTATCTGGGCACTTGCCCTTGGGTTATGGGGGATTTGGTTCTTTGCAAAGGCAATCCCTGAGGACAAGGATAAGAGTGATACCCTTAATATTCCTTTTATGGCTGCAGGATCATTGTGTACGGCACTTGTTACCGGATGCAGACCGCATATATTCCTCATTGTGATCTTGGATGTTTTACTTTTAAGGAAATATGCGTTTTCTTGGAAGTATCTTAAGTCATCAAATGGAATTAAAGCCGTAGTTGCCGTATTTGTGCCCATGGTAGTAGTTGGGAGCGTTGTTATGGTCTATAATTATGCGCGCTTTGGTTCTCCGTTTGATTTTGGAGCATTCTATAACCTAACCTTTAATGATATGCGAAACCGTGGGTTTGTATTTGACAGGATACCTTACGGGACTTCGGTATATCTTTTAAGGCCTCTTGAGTTTAATCCGGAGTATCCGTATTTTTATAACATATATCAGAATACCAAATATATGGGCGAGACCATACAGGAGACCACCTATGGTGGAGTATTTATGAGCAGTCCGTTTGCGCTTGTTTCCTTCTTTTCACTTTTCTATTGGAAGAAACTTTCGAAGAATAACAGAACTCTACATTTGATGAGCGTAAGCTCGATACTTATTGCCCTTGTTATTATGGTATTTGATACGGTTAATTCAGGTGTCCTTGCAAGATATTTCTTTGATTTTTCTTTCCTCTGGATGCTCGCTGCTGTATTTACAGTTGTCAATATTTTGAGCGTTAAGGGTATTCGAAAAACGGGAGTGTATAATGCCCTCCTCTGGGGCTTGATTGTAATCTTTATTTTTGAGATATTCTATCAGATGAATGTATTTATGCTGGATTCCGGGGATTACCTTATGGGCAACAGAAAGGACCTGTTTTACCATTACTATTATTTATTCAGTTTTATGATTTAAAAGTTAAATTTGTTTCTCAACAGAGGAATTCCTAAAGAGGGAAGCGTTGCTTCTAAAATAGCAAAGGCTGTTGAAGAGGCCAGGGCACACAAACGCTGGAGGGAGGAATATAAGAGCATGATAAATGTATTAGATTTTGAACGCCGTGAGGCTCGAAGAGAAGGCCTTGAAGAAGGAATGTCGGAAGAAGATGCCGTCGCGATTTCGCGGATATCACAAGATGCGATTGATGGCTTATCAGCAAAAAAGTAGTTCTCTCAAGGAATGATTGAAATGTTTGGATCTTTATTTGGTAATGTTATCGGAACTGTATATTTTATTTATTTTCAAATAGCGGGCATTATGCTTGCCTATGCTTTGCTGAAAAGAGAGCGTCCGAGCGTCAGGATTGTGCTTGGGTCTGTTTTCGGTTCTGTTTTGTTGCATTGGGTTCCGGTTCTTTTTTCTTTTTTATTCAACTTCGGAGTGCTTTCGCATGTAATTGCGGCGATTACGCTTATCCCTATTTTTGTTCTGTTTATTAAAAAAGAATATATTAATAATAGAGAAAGCCTCGCGTTGGACGGAAGAGAAGTTAAGCTTGAAATAAAGCAACACAAGGCTTTTTTGATATTTTTTGCCATAATTTTCATATTGTGGTGCTATCTTCTCTATACTCATGCAATTCGTTTTAATCCTGAAGACGGGGCCATATACACAGGACAGTGTGATTATGGCGACATGAACATGCATCTTGGATTTATTACAAGTATAGCGGTTCAGGGAACATTTCCCCCGGATTATTCAATCTTTCCGGGCACTAAACTTGCTTATCCGTTTCTTTCGGATAGTATTTCTTCATCTATTTATATTTTTGGCGCTTCCTTAAGATGGGCATTTATATTGCCGATGCTTGCAGCCTTTGGACAGGTTGTCTGCGGAGCTTATATCCTTGCCTGTTCTTTCCTCAAATCAGTTAAGAAATCAGTTGTTTCAATGATTTTCTTCTTTTTGAATGGTGGTCTGGGATTTATTTATTTTCTTAATTGGACATCGGGAGAGGGAGGATATAAATTTTCTGATATTTTTACAGGCTTTTATACCACACCGACAAACCTTACTTCAGAGAACATACGATGGGTCAATATCATAGCTGATATGTTACTTCCCCAAAGGGCAACGTTATTTGGATATGCCATTCTGTTCTCAGCGATTTATCTTCTTTATTCAGCTGTATTTAAAGGAAAAAGAGAGAATCTGATATATGCCGCAGTGCTGGGTGGGGCCTTACCTCTTATACACACCCATTCATTTCTCTCGTTCGGGCTTGTTGCGGCAAGCTTTCTTCTGATGCAGCTTTATATGGATTATAAGCAGGATGATTTTGCGTTATCCGGATGGAAGATTGTTCTGGGCTTTGTTGCCTTTATGCTTGTAATCCAGTACCTCAGGAATAAAAATTATCTGCCCGAAGACAGGCTGATGCCAATCGCAATTGCATTTTTTGCATTGCTTGTAGTTTACGGACTTTATCTTATTTACAAATATATTAAAAAGAACGGTTATAAAGAAATCCTTCTGACCTGGGGGATTTTCCTTGTTGTGGTTTTTGCGCTTGCGCTTCCGCAGCTTTTCGGATTTACTTTTGGACAGGTTTCCGAGGGCGGATTTGTTCGCGGATGCTTCAACTGGGGAAATCAGGGAGAAAATTATATATGGTTCTATGTTAAAAATATGGGCATTGTGCTTATCCTTGGAGTAGCGGCTATATGCGGAGCAGGAAAGAAACTCTTTACGTTTATGTTTCCGGTACTTCCGATATGGTTTCTGGCAGAAATGATAGCCTTTGCTCCCAATAATTACGATAATAATAAGCTTATATACGTCGCTTATCTTTTTGTATGTATTGCTGCAGCGGATTTTGCAGTTGATGTATTTGATAAAACAAAAATCTATAAGGGGATGTATGTCTTTGCGGGAGTTGTATTTTTCTTTGCGACCTTTTCAGGCGTTCTATCGCTTGGAAGAGAAGCATATTCAGACCTTCAGCTCTACGGAACAGATCAGGTGGAAATGGCTAAATGGATTGAGGATAATACGGAACCTGAGGATGTATTTTTGACTAATGACAGACACAATAATATCATTCCTTCCATGACGGGACGAAATATTGTTTGCGGATCCGGTGCGTTTCTTTATTATCATGGCATTAATACTTCTGAGAGAAATGAGGCTGTTAAGCTGATGTATGAAGATCCGTATAATAATCTTGATCTGTATGACAAGTATGACGTTTCTTATGTATGTTATTCACCATATGAGTGGGGAAATTACACAACTGATTCCGTGATGTTTGATGATCTTTTTGAACTGGTCTTTGAATACGAGGGGACTAGATTGTATAAGGTAAAATAATCTGGTATAAAAGCACTTGCAAAGGCTGTTGAAGAGGCCAGGGCACACAAACGCTGGAGGGAGGAATATAAGAGCATGATAAATGTATTAGATTTTGAACGCCGTGAGGCTCGAAGAGAAGGCCTTGAAGAAGGAATGTCGGAAGAAGATGCCGTCGCGATTTCGCGGATATCACAAGATGCGATTGATGGCTTATCAGCAAAAAAGTAGTTCTCTCAAGGAATGATTGAAATGTTTGGATCTTTATTTGGTAATGTTATCGGAACTGTATATTTTATTTATTTTCAAATAGCGGGCATTATGCTTGCCTATGCTTTGCTGAAAAGAGAGCGTCCGAGCGTCAGGATTGTGCTTGGGTCTGTTTTCGGTTCTGTTTTGTTGCATTGGGTTCCGGTTCTTTTTTCTTTTTTATTCAACTTCGGAGTGCTTTCGCATGTAATTGCGGCGATTACGCTTATCCCTATTTTTGTTCTGTTTATTAAAAAAGAATATATTAATAATAGAGAAAGCCTCGCGTTGGACGGAAGAGAAGTTAAGCTTGAAATAAAGCAACACAAGGCTTTTTTGATATTTTTTGCCATAATTTTCATATTGTGGTGCTATCTTCTCTATACTCATGCAATTCGTTTTAATCCTGAAGACGGGGCCATATACACAGGACAGTGTGATTATGGCGACATGAACATGCATCTTGGATTTATTACAAGTATAGCGGTTCAGGGAACATTTCCCCCGGATTATTCAATCTTTCCGGGCACTAAACTTGCTTATCCGTTTCTTTCGGATAGTATTTCTTCATCTATTTATATTTTTGGCGCTTCCTTAAGATGGGCATTTATATTGCCGATGCTTGCAGCCTTTGGACAGGTTGTCTGCGGAGCTTATATCCTTGCCTGTTCTTTCCTCAAATCAGTTAAGAAATCAGTTGTTTCAATGATTTTCTTCTTTTTGAATGGTGGTCTGGGATTTATTTATTTTCTTAATTGGACATCGGGAGAGGGAGGATATAAATTTTCTGATATTTTTACAGGCTTTTATACCACACCGACAAACCTTACTTCAGAGAACATACGATGGGTCAATATCATAGCTGATATGTTACTTCCCCAAAGGGCAACGTTATTTGGATATGCCATTCTGTTCTCAGCGATTTATCTTCTTTATTCAGCTGTATTTAAAGGAAAAAGAGAGAATCTGATATATGCCGCAGTGCTGGGTGGGGCCTTACCTCTTATACACACCCATTCATTTCTCTCGTTCGGGCTTGTTGCGGCAAGCTTTCTTCTGATGCAGCTTTATATGGATTATAAGCAGGATGATTTTGCGTTATCCGGATGGAAGATTGTTCTGGGCTTTGTTGCCTTTATGCTTGTAATCCAGTACCTCAGGAATAAAAATTATCTGCCCGAAGACAGGCTGATGCCAATCGCAATTGCATTTTTTGCATTGCTTGTAGTTTACGGACTTTATCTTATTTACAAATATATTAAAAAGAACGGTTATAAAGAAATCCTTCTGACCTGGGGGATTTTCCTTGTTGTGGTTTTTGCGCTTGCGCTTCCGCAGCTTTTCGGATTTACTTTTGGACAGGTTTCCGAGGGCGGATTTGTTCGCGGATGCTTCAACTGGGGAAATCAGGGAGAAAATTATATATGGTTCTATGTTAAAAATATGGGCATTGTGCTTATCCTTGGAGTAGCGGCTATATGCGGAGCAGGAAAGAAACTCTTTACGTTTATGTTTCCGGTACTTCCGATATGGTTTCTGGCAGAAATGATAGCCTTTGCTCCCAATAATTACGATAATAATAAGCTTATATACGTCGCTTATCTTTTTGTATGTATTGCTGCAGCGGATTTTGCAGTTGATGTATTTGATAAAACAAAAATCTATAAGGGGATGTATGTCTTTGCGGGAGTTGTATTTTTCTTTGCGACCTTTTCAGGCGTTCTATCGCTTGGAAGAGAAGCATATTCAGACCTTCAGCTCTACGGAACAGATCAGGTGGAAATGGCTAAATGGATTGAGGATAATACGGAACCTGAGGATGTATTTTTGACTAATGACAGACACAATAATATCATTCCTTCCATGACGGGACGAAATATTGTTTGCGGATCCGGTGCGTTTCTTTATTATCATGGCATTAATACTTCTGAGAGAAATGAGGCTGTTAAGCTGATGTATGAAGATCCGTATAATAATCTTGATCTGTATGACAAGTATGACGTTTCTTATGTATGTTATTCACCATATGAGTGGGGAAATTACACAACTGATTCCGTGATGTTTGATGATCTTTTTGAACTGGTCTTTGAATACGAGGGGACTAGATTGTATAAGGTAAAATAATCTGGTATAAAAGCACTTGCAAAGGGTAGCACATATGTGCTACTCTTTTTTTGTCAGCAAATTCTATATGGATCTTTAAATTCTAATTTTCTAAGAACTCTTGCTGGATATTCCTATTTTTATAATTTATACGGCAGGAGAAGTTAGATTTTGTTCATTTATATTCTCCTGTAAACTTCAAAGGAGGATTAAAATGAAGAAAAGAAAAAACTACGAGGAGCTTACTTTTGCGGATAATTTCATGTTCTGCAAGATTTTAAGCACAAACAAAGAACTCTGCAAGCAGGTGATTGAACTGCTGCTTGGAATCAAAGTTAAAGACATAAGCTTTCCTGAGTCTGAAAAGGTTATCGAGATTGTTGATAATTCCAGAGGAATTCGACTTGATGTTTATGCCGATGATCAGGATGGAACAGTATATGATCTTGAGATGCAGACGGGAGAATTGGAAAATCTCCCTAAGAGATCAAGATATTACCAGTCGCTAATAGATCTTGGTGTTATGGAGCGCGGGAGTGACTTTTCTGATCTCAATAACAGTTATGTTATATTTATCTGTCTTGATGATCCTTTTGATCAGAATTTGCCGAAATATACATTTGAAAATAGATGTTTTGAAAACAGCAGTCTGAAGCTTAACGACGGAGCGGTCAAGGTGTTCGTTAATGCAAAAGGGGCCTGCGAGGATGCTGACGAGGAACTTAAGGAATTCTTAAATTTTCTTCTTAACAGAGGAATTCCTAAAGAGGGAAGCGTTGCTTCTAAAATAGCAAAGGCTGTTGAAGAGGCCAGGGCACACAAACGCTGGAGGGAGGAATATAAGA
>R03__coassemble_282_pt1 | contig 31210 bp, 22 predicted proteins | sample R03__metabat2_low_PE_074 | metagenome-assembled genome bin R03 | reverse complement strand
TACCATCATCTCTCTTTAAGCTGTCCGCTTCGAAATTACAACATCCTCACCATAGATTCAGACCATGTGGATTATGTTAAGAAGCATTACAAACATATAAAAAGTGCCACCCGGATAACTATTCCAGGGACTGAGTCTATAAAAAGCAAAACTCTTCCCTTTAGCGACCGCAGTAATGCCGTCCTTTTCACCGGTACCTATTATGACCCTAAGGAATATTTCGACATCATCCAGGATTCCGACGGGGTAAAGGGCGAATACTTAAGAAGCGTGCTTGGCATGCTCCTTGATGACCCTGAGGAAACAATCGAAAACGCCCTTAAGGAAACCCTTATTAACGACGGATATGATGAAAGTATCGCAGATGAGGATATATTTGCGAAGCTCCTAAACCGTATGTTCATCGCTGAGAAGTGCATGAGAAACCACTACCGACGTCTCCTCATCGACACTCTAGCAGGAAGCGATATCCCCGTGATCATCATGGGCTCCAGATGGTTTAAGTACCCGGGCCGCAATGAGAAAAACATAAAGATCCGGATGCCCGAGGATATGCTTACATCCTACGATGTGATTTCAGGCCACAGGCTCCTTATTGACTCATCTCCCTTCTTTAAAAAGGGACTGCATGACAGGATCACGGCCGGGATGGCGAACCGCACCATAGTCCTTTCCGATGATAGCAAATATAAGAAGGAAACACTTGGCAGCGTTATAAGCACCTACGATCTTCGAAAATTAAAAAGCCGAAATGGTCAAAATGAGATTAGAGACCAAATTCGCGAGCTTCTTAATAACGAAAGAAACTGTAATGCCATGACCGAAGAAGCTCATGCCATGTATGAACAAAAATATACCTGGCATAAACTCGCCTCACTTCTTTCGGCGATGCTATAGACTTTTTCAGACCTGCATATCGTTAGACCTGCTATCACTGCAGGTCTAATTTTTTTATTGATATATCTGTTTTTATCCTGTATTATTATCTTGTCACTTTTCCTGTGACGTCTTTTTATATTTTCAATTTATTTCTTTATGCCAATCCGGCGGTCATTTTCTGACCCGATTGTTGCGATGTTACCCATTAACTTATTTTTATTACGAAGGAGACTTATTATGAATTTTGACACCCCTTTTATCAACGACCCTGAACAATTGAAGTTATTGAACGCAACTACTTGCGGACCAATGAAGTACACCCTGACCAATGATTTTTTGTCTAAGTATTCGTTGCAAAATGACCTTTATGCTCTCAGCGGGTTGCTTGCGGCCCTGCTCAATATTGATGTTGAGAACATCACCGCACTGAAGATTCTTAATCCAATAGAACCCGGCACATCAATGAGTGAAAAGGAATGCATCCTTGACATCAAGCTCATACTGAATCATGAAAAAATCATAAATGTGGAAATACAGTCCCGTTTTCAGGATTTCTGGCCCGAGCGCTCAATCACATATCTTTGTCGAAATTTTGATCAGCTCAAGCCTGGAGAAAGCTATAATCTGGTTAAACCCTGCATCCATATCGGCATACTCACCAACAGTGTATTTAAAAAAGATGATCCACGATATGTCGATGATTTTTATTCAGAATACAGGCTACAGCACACCCTTCATCATACTGATTACAGTAGTAAATTCGTGATCAAGGTGCTATCATTGAACCAACTCGAAAATGCTACTGATGCTGAGCGTTCCACCCCTAATGGTCTGTACTACTGGGCTAAGATGTTCAAAGCATCCTCCTGGGAGGAATTAAAGATGATAGCTAAAGACAATCCAATGATGACATCTCTGGTCGGTACCGTGATGAAGCTTTCCGCCGAGGAAAAGGTCACACAGGCCTGCGAAGCCAGACGCCGTTATTCGAATGATATCGCAACATATGAGGAGATGATCTCCACACGTGAAGCCCGCGTTAATGAACTCGATGCGGCACTTGCTGAGAAAAATATAGAAATAGCAGATCGCGAAGCCGCTCTTGCTGAAAAAAATATAGAAATAGCAGATCGCGAAGCCGCTCTTGCTGAAAAAAATATAGAAATTGCAGATCGCGAAGCCGCTCTTGCTGAGAAAAATATAGAAATTGCAGATCGCGAAGCTCAGATAGCTGATCAGGAAGCTGCGCTGGCCGACCGTGATGCTAAGTTAGCCGATAAGGAGGCTGCGCTGGCTGACCGTGATGCTGAGTTAGCCGATAAGGAAGCTGCGCTGGCCGACCGTGATGCTAAGTTAGCCGACAAGGACGCCCTGATTGCAGCCTTACAGGCTCAGTTAGCAGAAAAACAAGGATAAAAATATGATGACCATCACAGTCAACGACGATTTTGATCTATATAAAATAGTAAATTCAGGGCAGTGCTTCAGGCCTGCTGCCATAGGAGCGAATACATACCATTTCATCACCGGAGAGAACATACTGATAATTCGGGAACTTCCCGCAAGCGAGGTCCATGCAAATGAAATTTCTGCATTTGAACCTCTCTCAAGCGAGCGTTCCGAAGAAACAGCAGTTTCCAACACCTGCCATACATTTTCCGTAAGTTGCTCCGAAAACGACTGGAAAAGCATCTGGGCACCATACTTCGACCTTGACCTTAATTACTCTTCAATAAGAGAGAGTGTTCCTAAAAAAGATAAATATATGACCCATTGCGCAGAGGTGGGCGCTGGGATCCGTATGCTCAGGCAGGATAAGTGGGAAATGCTTATTTCCTTCATAATTTCCCAGCGAAAATCAATTCCGGCGATCCGCTCCTCAGTTGAAAAACTCTGCGAACGATACGGCCATGAGATCCCTGTTCCCGAAATCTCCGAAGCACCAGTCCCCGCCCTAGGGTGTCCCCTCCATTCCTTCCCCACCCCGAAGGAACTTTCACGTGCAACTAAGGACGAACTTAAGGAATGCGGTTTAGGCTACAGGGTTCCCTATATTTACGAGGTGACCAAACAAGTCAACGAAGGGAAAATCGATTTAATAACGCTTGATACTTTAAATGATGATGACCTCTTTACCGAACTTAAAAAGATAAAGGGCGTTGGTGACAAGGTTGCCAACTGCGTAGAACTCTTCGGCTATCACCGTCTTGGAAGAGCGCCGGTTGATACCTGGATAGCCAAGGTAATAAACGAGCAGTACGGCGGGATCAATCCTTTTCCTGCCTATAAAGAAAAAGCAGGCGTGCTGCAGCAGTATGTTTTTTACACTGCGCAGCACGCCCGCGAATAATTTCGAACATTATTTATCCACCACAATCACGATCCTGTCTCCGTCCTCAATGACCGTCTCGGGCGACGGAAGAATACTCTCCCCATGTCTTAGTATAAGTAGCAGTTTCCTGTCAGGCGGAAGCGGTATCTCTCCCACTTCCCGTCCAAGCCATCTGTGCCCCTTGGAAACATCTTCCATGGACACCGTAGGTTCACACTCAAGTTCTTTTCCCTTGCCGGCCTTGGTATATACCTCAACGAATCCCGCAGAGATGATACCTGTAGGCACCGCCACCATCAGCACTCCCAGAAATGCTATTATTATCGCAAATATCTGTCCCCAGGTAGTAATGGGATATATGTCCCCGTAGCCCACAGTAAGCAGCGCTGACACCGCCCACCACATTCCCGAGAATGCATTTTTGAACACCTCAGGCTGAGCCTCATGCTCGAAGCTGTACATACAAAGCGACGAAGCAATTAGGAATATAAAGATAAAAACTATCGATGATAAAAGCTGCGTCCTCTTTTCATTGATGACATCAAGGATCACATTGAAAGCATCGTACTGGGAATTAACCTTAAACAGCCTAAATATCCTAAATACCCTGAACATTCTGAAGGCAACTGCCCCTGCCGGAAAGAAAAACGGCAGGTAAAAGGGCAAAAAAGCCAGAAGATCTATGATCCCATAGAACGAAAAAACGAAGGCCAGTATCGCCCTTCCCTTGCTTCTATCAGGATAAAGATAGTCTGCAGTCCAGAGCCTCAGCGCATATTCGATGGTAAATATAACAACTGTTATCACATCCACTGCATCGAATAATCCGCTAAGATGCGAAAGAGATGAGAATGTCTCTGCTATAGTTGTAAAGAGATTAAGCAGGATCATGATCACTATGAAATAATCAAAGATCCTGCTTGGTACATCTTCCTTATAGCCTATCTGTATTATTGAAAATATTCTTTTACGTAAATCTGTCATTCTTTACCAGGTAATCTATTTGCGTGATCACACCGCATAATCCCTTTTTCCGAAAAGAGAGGTTCCCACCCGAACGAAGGTTGAGCCTTCCTCGATTGCGACCTCAAAGTCGCCGCTCATTCCCATTGAAAGCTCGCTAAGCCCCAGTGAAGAAGCCATATTTTTAAGATTCTTAAAGTGCTCTCTGTTAAGCTCGGCATCCTCTACGAAGGGAGCAATACACATAAGTCCAACCACCGAAAGATTGGGAAGCAACCTTATGGAATTAACCAGGTCCGAAGCCTTATCAAGACCTTCCCCGAACTTGCTTGCTTCCTCTCCCACGTTTATCTCAACGGTGATCCTTACGTTAACGCTCTTCTTTACGGCCTCCTTGCTTATGGCCTCGGCCAGATGCAACGTATCAACGGAATGGATCATATATACCTTGCCCACGATGTACTTGACCTTATTGGTCTGCAGATGGCCTATCATATGCCACCTTATATCTTTAGGCAGGATCTCCATCTTATCGCACATTTCCTGGACCTTATTCTCTCCGAAATCCCGGACTCCGAGACTGTAGAACTCCTCTATCATGGATGAAGGCTTGGTCTTACTTACAGCGATGAGTGTTACATCCTTCCTGTCACGCCCTGCCCTTTCACAGGCTTTTAAAACCCGGGATTCAACTTCGCTAAGATTATCACGAAGATTGTCGCTAAGATTATCCTTTAATTCACTCATAGTGCGTTCTGTGCTCCATCTGGTAGTCAAAAATATCATTCACTCTGTAAAGAGCCCTTTTTTCTTCCCTAAGTTCCCTGGCCATCCAGTCATTCTGTCTGTCTTCCATAAGGGTGTGGGTTGCTGCCTCAGCCCTGTGTGTGCTTGAAGAAGCACCTCCTGCATAGACATTATGCGCTCCGGAGCTTTCAGAAGAAGATGTATGGTCATGCCCTGCATTCACAGGTCCCTGGTGAGTAGTTGCTGCTCGCTGCAAGCTCGAAACATTCCCTACAGGTGAGGGCGTTTTGGGACCTTTGGTCACATCCCATTCTTTTCTTGCATCCTTGATCAAGGGAACCTTCGCATTAACGTTCGCCGTACTCTTAACATTACTTTTCCCGGACTTTCCACCCGTGTTCTTCTTCCTTACGGAATTAACTATCGCATAGAGCACCGCGCCCCATATGACAATTGTTATAACTGATCCTATCATAGATTACTTCCTGGTAACTTCGCTTAAAGCTGCTACTGTTCCTGCAAGATCCTGAATCTTAGAAGGAACGATTATCTTTGTTGCCTGGCCATTAGCCATATTCTCCGCTGCCTCAAGGGACTTAAGAGTGATGTATTCGTTGGAAGGATTGGCTTCGTTGATAAGTCTGATACCTTCTGCTCTTGCTTTCTGAACTGCAAGAAGTGCCTCAGCTTCACCCTGTGCCTCACGAATCATCTTTTCCTTAACGGCCTCAGCCTTAAGGATAGCGGCTTCCTTTTCACCTTCTGCAAGCGTGATTGCAGACTGCTTCTCACCTTCTGCAGTTAATATCTTTTCTCTCTTCTCACGCTCAGCTCTCATCTGCTTCTCCATGGCCTCACGGATTGTTGCAGGGGGCTGTATATTTTTAACCTCAACACGGCTTACCTTGATTCCCCACTTATCCGTTGCATCGTCAAGAATGCTGGTAATCTGTGAGTTAATTGAATCACGGCTTGTAAGTGTCTCATCAAGTGTCATTGAACCGATGATGTTACGAAGTGTTGTTGCAGAGAGGTTCTCGATTGCGGCGATGGGTCTCTCAACACCGTAGGTGAAGAGTTTGGCGTCGAAAACAGAGAAGAATACAACCGAATCAACCATCATGGTAACGTTATCCTTGGTGATAACGGGCTGGGGCTCGAAATCGGCTACCTGCTCCTTTAATGAAACCTTCTTAACTATCTTATAGATGAAGGGCACCTTGAAATTAAGACCTGCATTCCAGGTTGTCTTGTATTTACCAAGGCACTCAACCACCCAGGCATTGGCCTGAGGTACGATACAGATTGTCCTCACGATGATGATGAGGATCAATACCAGAATAACAACTAAAGTAATAAGTCCTGCCATTTTAATTCTCCTTTTATAGCAAAAATATATTGTTTTCCGCATGTGCGCCGCTTAACGCACATACAGATTAATTATACACCAGCAGACGAAATAATATTATATTTTCCCGAAATTTCTTCATATAAAGACGCCCTCTGCAGACCTAAAATGTACGCAGATTGGGGCTATAGCCCCTCCGGAGAAAGATATGAATAAAAAATACCCCAAAACAAAACTTTCCTGGCTCTGGGAAAATATGAAGGGCCGGCACCTTCTTTTTATAGTAGGACTTGCAGGCACCGTCATCTACAACACGATGCAGCTTGTTGTTCCGTATTTTTCGGGAAAGATAGTGGATGAATTCCTGACCGACCAGAATGTAGCTGAGAATGTAATGCTTCACAAGGACAGACTCTTTTATCTTATCGGGCTTATGATAGGCCTTACCTTAATAAGGGTCATCATAGTTTACCTTGACTGCATGGCCTATGAGCATGTGTCACAGACTGCACTTTCCAACATAAGAAACTATCTTTATAACAAGGTGGAGCGCCAGGATATGACCTTCTATGCCAAATACAGGACCGGTGATCTGATGACCAGAATGACCGGAGACCTTGATGCAGTTCGTCACAATATCGCCTGGGTCATAAGGTCTATCCTTGAATCCATCACTCTCTTTACCGCAGCCGCCGTGTACTTTTTCATGCTTAACTGGCGTTTGGCAATAGCGGTGCTTATTGTATCGCCCCTTATCTTTATCATAATCGTTCTATTTAAGAAAAAGGTAACCCCAATGCATGAGCTTCTAAGAGAGAAGTTCGCCGCATTAAATACCGATGCCCAGGAAAACATATCAGGCAACCGCGTAGTCAAGGCCTTCGCCCGCGAGGACTACGAGATTGCCAAATTCGATAAAGCAAATATGGAATATCGCCGCACCAACGAGGAAACGAACCTGACCTGGCTTAATTACTTCCCCTATGTTGAAACGACAGCAAACCTTCTTCCGGTCATTTTGCTCCTCGTTGGCGGCTTATTCATCATAAACGGTTCTCTCACCATGGGAGAATATGTGTCCTTTTCCGGACTGATATGGGCGATCTGCAATCCCATGCGCCAGCTGGGCAACATTATGAACGAGTTCCAGCGCTTCTCCGCTGCCTCTGACAAGATCATGGAAATATATTATTCAGAGCCCGAGATTAAGAATGTTCCCGACGCAATCCCTCATCCTGACCGCTTCACCGGAAAGATAGAATTTAAGAATGTATCCTTCATGTACTCCGACGGAGTTGCCAATGTGCTTAAAAATATATCCTTTACGGCCGAACCCGGACAGACCATTGCCATAATGGGTGAAACAGGCTGCGGAAAAACAAGCCTTATCCAGATGATTCCCCGCTTCTATGAGCCTACGGAAGGTGAGGTCCTTGTAGACGGTGTTAACGTAAGGAACTATGACCTCACGGATCTTCGTAAAAATATAGGCCTTGCGACCCAGGACGTTTTACTCTACTCAGATACCATTGAGGGAAACATAGGCTATGGTGTTGAGAATATGTCCCTTAACGACATTATTAAATATGCAAGATACTCCGCCGCATCGGATTTCATATCAAAGATGCCCGACGGATACGATACCATCATAGGCGAAAGGGGCGTGGGCTTATCAGGCGGTCAGAAGCAGCGTATATCTTTGGCCCGTGCCCTGGCAATAGAGCCCTCGATTCTGATTCTCGACGACACCACCTCTGCAGTTGATATGGAAACAGAAAAGGAAATACAGCAAGCCTTAAGAAGCCTTGACTTTGACTGCACTAAGATAATAATCGCCCAGAGAGTATCAACCACACGTTTTGCTGACAAGATACTGGTTCTTAAGGACGGGGCGATACTGGAGTCCGGAACTCATGATGAGCTGGTCAAAAAGAAAGGCTACTACTACGATCTTGTATGCCTTCAGACAGGGGAGGTGATCTAGTATGGCAAAGAACGTCAAAAACACTTACCGCAAGGATGAGGTTTTGGAAGAGCCCTTTGATATCAAGCACCTTCTGCGCGCATCTTCTTATATAAAGAAATACTTAAATAAGATGGTCCTGGCCCTTATCTTTTCGGCAATAGGCGGTGCTACGGCTCTCTTTAGCCCTGTCATCACCCAGAAAGCCCTTGATGAGGTAATCCCCGCAGGAGATACGAAAAAACTTATATATTTATGCATACTGCTTGTAAGTGTATACATAGTGAGCGTTGTCTTCACCACCATCCGCTCCCGCATAATGGTCAAAGTATCCCAGGTGATCATCTATGATATCAGAAAGGATCTCTTTGCCCACCTTCAGAAGCTGAGCTTCCAGTACTACGATGACAGACCTCACGGAAAGATACTGATAAGGGTGGTAAATTACGTCAATTCAGTATCAGATATGCTGTCAAACGGCCTTATAAACATAATCCTTGAGTGCATAAACTTAGTCTTCATAATAGGCTTCATGCTCTATGTGGATGTACAGCTTTCGATTGTTGTGCTCTGTGGAGTCCCCGTGCTTGCGATATTCATGCTCTGGATAAAGAACAAACAGAGAAAGGCCTGGCAGGCAGTTTCAAATAAAAGTTCCAACATGAACGCTTATCTTCAGGAAAATATCCAGGGTGCAAGGGTTACCCAGATGTTTGCCCGTGAGGATGAAAACGCCGATATCTTCTATGGTCTTACCGAGGATTATCGTAAGAGCTGGATGTGGGCAGTTCGCTACTCAAACCTTGTCTGGCCCGGCATCGACACCATAGCAGTGTTTATAAGAGCCGCAATATTTGTTTTCGGTCTCATCATTTTCGGAGCCGGAAATAAGACCGTCGGCACCATAGTTGCCATATCAAGCTATGCTTCAAGGTTCTGGCAGCCCATTATGAACCTTGGAAACATATTCAATAATTTCATTAATAATATTGCCTACTTGGAGCGTATCTTTGAGACCATGGACGAAGAGATAACTGTGGATGACTGCGAAGGCGCTACAGAGCTTCCTCCCATAAGGGGCCATGTTGAATTTAAGAATGTCACCTTCTCCTATGAGCCCGGCAAAGAGATACTTCATAACGTATCCTTCGATGTAGAGCCGGGTGAAAGCATAGCGCTTGTCGGACCTACAGGCGCCGGCAAGAGCACCATAGTGAACCTTATTTCAAGGTTCTATAACCTTGACAGCGGACAGGTCTTAATAGACGGCACAGATATATCCAAGGTCACATTAAAGTCCCTCCGCTCCCAGATGGGCATAATGCTTCAGGACAGCTTCATCTTCTCAGGAAATATAGAAGATAACATCCGTTACGGAAAGCTTGATGCCACTAAAGACGAAATAATAGAAGCCTCAAAACGGGTATGTGCCCATGACTTTATTGAATCCCTTCCTGACGGCTACGAAAGCGAAGTACATGAGCGAGGCTCCCTCTTAAGCCAGGGCCAGAAACAGCTTATATCCTTTGCCCGTACCCTGCTCTCAGATCCTGCGATACTGATCCTTGATGAGGCCACCTCATCGATCGATGTCCAGACAGAGAAGGCTCTCCAGAAGGGTCTTGATGAAATGTTAAAGGGACGTACCTCCTTCATAATCGCCCACCGTCTTTCAACCATCCGCAACTGTGACCGGATAATGTATATTGACAACGGTGGTATACTTGAATGCGGTAGTCACGATGAGCTGATGGCCATGAGAGGTGCTTATTTCAAGCTCTATACCTCCCAGATGGACAGCAGGGTTTAGACAGGAAATTAAATTATGAATAAATATATTGGAAATAAAGAATTCTATAAAATGACTCTCACTCTGGCAGTTCCCATTATGATCCAAAATGCGATCTCCAACTTCGTGGGACTTCTTGATAACCTGATGATCGGTCGTATCGGGACCAATGCACTGTCAGGTGTTGCAATTGCCAATCAGTTGTTATTTATATATTATCTTATTGTTTTCGGCTGCATAGCCGGAATCGGCATCTTCACAGCCCAGTACTTCGGCATGAAGGATGATAACGGTGTCAGGATAACCTTCCGCTTCAAGCTTATAATGAACCTTATCATCACCGTGATAGCGATTATCTTTATCTACTTCATGGCCACCCCTTTGGTTAACCTATACCTGCATGGTGAGGGATCTGCTTCAGATGTGGCTGAAACCTTAAGCATCGGCGTAAGCTATATGAGGATTATGCTCATAGGCCTTATACCCTATGCCCTGGCCCAGGCCTATGCCGGAACATTACGTGAGACAGGCGAGACTAAGGTTCCCATGATATCATCAATGGTAGCCGTAGTAGTTAACCTGATCGGTAACTTCATCTTAATATACGGATATTTAGGAGCCCCTGCACTTGGCGCCGAAGGCGCTGCAATAGCAACTGTTATTTCTCGTTTTGTGGAACTTTTCATACTTATAATCTATGTAAATAAGCACAGCGATGTTCATACCTTTATAGTTGGAGCATTTAAGAACTTCTCCGTTCCTGCTCCTCTTGCATGGAAATTTTTCTTAAAGAGCCTTCCCCTTATGATAAACGAAGGCCTCTGGGCAAGCGGCACAGCCTTAATGAACCAGTGCTACTCCTACAGAAGCCTTGAATCGGTTGCCGCCATAAATATAGAGTCAACCCTCTGGAACCTTTTAGGTGTTGCCTTCCTTGCAATGGGAGACGCCGTTGGTATCATAATAGGACAGACCTTAGGAAGCGGAGACCTTGACGAGGCTAAGGACGAAGCCCGAAAGCTTATAGTATTTACCGTATTTTGCGGCATCATATTCGGAATATTCCAGATAGCCTTAAGTCCTGTATTCCCCCTTCTTTATAACACTACTCCCGAGATCAGGGCTCTGGCCTCTAAGTTTATCTTTATATACGGAGCCTTAATGCCCCTTTATGCCTTCACCCACGCCTCATATTTCACCATAAGAGCAGGCGGCCGCACGGGAATTACCTTTCTCTTTGACAGCTGCTTCGTATGGGTGGTATCGGTACCATCAGCCTTTATATTAAGCCGCTTCACCACCATTGACGTGGTCTATATGCTTGCTATAGTCCAGTCACTTGAGATCATCAAGTGCGTGATCGGTGGCATAATGGTACATTCAGGAATGTGGGCCAAAAATATAGTGGCCTAAAAAACTTAGGCTCGCTGCAATTCATTGGATAATTCAAAAAGGGACTGCCGTTTTCGGCAGTCCCTTTCTTTTTAATAAAAATTCATTTCTTTGATCTCTTTTAAGATCAGCGCTCTTAGAATCAATGCCCTCAGGCTTCATCACCTTCTAGGCTTCAACACCCTTTGATGCGTAGTAATCCTCGAAGAGCTTATTTGCAGCCTCTATAGTCTGCTGCGAAATCTCAGGAAGATCCTTTCCCCATGTGGCTGTTGCCTGCTCGAAGCCCTTCATCATGGCCTCCTGCATCTCTTTCATCTTGTCCACATCATCTCCTGCAAGTGCAGCTGCAAAATCGAACATTCTCTGTGAAGTCTGTGCAACTCCCCAGTATCCGTCCTCTGCGATATCGGCCTGAGCCTGTGCTTTGGTTGCTGCATCTACAGTGAAATCTCCGCTTGAGAGGATGCTCCAGATGTCGTTGGCATTTGCATAGGTAGTTGCCTGCTTGCCAAGCATCTCATTAACAAGACTCTGAAGTTGGCTAACTCTTGCTTCCTGATCAGCCTTTAACTGATTAACTAAAGCTGTTCTGTCCTCTTCACTCATCTTATTGATGGTGTAGGTAGCCTTGGTAGAGCTGCTGTCTGATGACTTCTCGTAGGTAGCCCCTACTTCAGCCTCTGCAGTTTCCGTAACAGATGTCTGAGAGCTTGTCTTAGTTGCTGCGCTGTATGCTGTTGAAGCTGTGGCTGATACAACTGAACTGATGTCTAAACTCATTTCCTTAACCTCCTTGTTATTCTCACCCGCATCTATTTCGGGTGGCAAGTTACGGCACCTCCATGTGCCCATTAATATCTTTATTATACATTATCGGCAGAATAATTCAAAGATATTAGTTCTATCTGAACTTAAGCTGGTTTAGATTTTCATCATAAACTATTCCGGCATTATCTAAGGCCCCTGTGATCTCCTGTGGATCCAGATCCAAATCATCGACCAGTTCAGTCAAAGACGAATATTGATCTCTCAGTTTCATATTTATGAAGCTTAAAAGCATGTTTGGTTCTTTAGGTATATTCATGATAACCTCCGTTATTTAATCTAGCCTTTAATCTGAGCATTAAGCTCATTATCCTTCACGATTATCTCAATCACACTGCCTTCGCTTATATTGCCCTCAAGGATCAGTCTGGCTGTGAGAGTCTCTACATACTTCTGGATATAACGCTTAAGCGGGCGGGCTCCGAAGGCCGGCTCATAGGCATTGTCTATTATGAAGGCCTCAGCCTCAGGAGATAAAATAACACTCAGTTGTTTATCCTCTATACGTTCATTTAAGTCCTTCATGATGAGCTTAACTATTCCGCCTATATCATTCTTGGTAAGAGGCTTAAACATAATGGTCTCATCCAGCCTGTTAAGGAACTCCGGTCTGAAGGATGCTCTAAGCTCATTCATAACAGCCGTTGTTGCTTCAGAAGTTATCTGACCATTCTGGTCAATGCCGTCAAGAAGGTACTGTGCCCCTATATTTGAGGTCATGATAAGAATTGTATTCTTAAAGTCTACGGTTCTTCCCTGAGAATCAGTTACGCGGCCATCGTCCAGCACCTGAAGAAGTACGTTGAATACATCAGGATGAGCCTTCTCTATCTCATCAAAGAGAACAACAGAGTAGGGCTTACGCCTTACAGCCTCTGTCAGCTGGCCTCCTTCTTCATATCCCACATATCCGGGAGGCGCTCCGATGAGTCTTGATACGGAATATTTCTCCATATACTCACTCATATCTATCCTTACCATGTTATTTTCATCATCAAACAGGGCTGCTGCCAGCGACTTTGCAAGCTCTGTCTTACCAACACCGGTAGGTCCTAAGAAAAGGAATGAACCGATGGGTTTTGAAGGGTCTTTTATTCCGGCCTTTGAACGGATGATGGCCTCGGTAACCTTGCTTACTCCCTCATCCTGGCCTACCACTCTCTTATGAAGTTCCTCATCAAGGTGCAGGGTCTTATTTCTCTCGGATTCGTTTAATTTTGAAACCGGAATTCCCGTCCAGCGGGATACGATCTTTCCGATCTCTTCTTCAGTTACAGCCTCATGTACAAGTGAAAGTTCTCTTTCTCCCACCTGCTTTTCTTCATCCTCCAACTGTTTCTGCAGTCCGGGAAGCTTTGAATACTGCAGTTCTCCTGCTTTTTCATAATCTCCTGAGTTCTGGGCCATTGTAAGCTCGTTCTTAACGCTCTCTATTTCTTCCCTTATCTTGGTAAGGCGGTCAACTGAGGACTTCTCATTCTCCCACTTGGCCTTAAGTTTATTGAACTCATCCTGATTATCCGCAAGTTCCTTAACTAAATCCTCAAGCCTCTCCTTGGAGAACTTATCATCCTCCTTTTCCAGGGCTGACTGCTCTATCTTCATCTGGATTATCTTCCTGTTAAGCTCATCAAGCTCTGCAGGCATTGAATCAAGCTCTGTCTTTACCAGCGCGCATGCCTCATCAACTAAGTCTATTGCCTTATCAGGAAGGAATCTGTCGGAAATATATCGGTTAGAGAGAACCGCTGCGGAAACTAATGCATTATCATGTATGGTAACTCCGTGATAATTTTCGTATCTTTCCTTAAGGCCTCTTAATATGGAGATTGTCTCCTCAACAGTAGGTTCATCAACCAATACCGGCTGGAACCTTCTTTCAAGAGCCGCATCCTTCTCAATATACTGTCTGTACTCATCAAGGGTGGTTGCTCCGATACAGTGAAGCTCGCCTCTTGCAAGCATAGGTTTAAGCATATTGCCTGCGTCCAGCGCTCCGTCTGTCTTTCCTGCCCCCACTATGGTGTGAAGTTCATCTATGAAAAGGATTATCTCGCCATCTGAATTCTTAACATCCTCAAGAACGGCCTTTAATCTCTCCTCGAATTCGCCTCTGTATTTAGCCCCTGCAACAAGGGCACCCATATCAAGTGCGAAGATCTTCTTATTTTTAAGACTCTCAGGAACATCACCCTTGGCTATTCTCTGGGCAAGTCCTTCTACAACCGCCGTCTTACCTACGCCCGGCTCGCCGATGAGTACCGGATTGTTCTTGGTCTTCCTTGATAATATCCTTATAGCATTCCTTATCTCATCATCACGGCCGATTACAGGATCCATCTTCTGGTTTAATGCCTTCTCAACAAGCTCCTGTCCGTATTTGGCCAGAGTATCATAGGTGGCCTCCGGATTATCAGAGGTAACCCTCTGGTTTCCTCTAACGCTCTGAAGTGCCTGAAGGAAGCGGTCCCTGGTGATATTCGAGCCATCAAACAGTTCCTTTACGCCCTTATTGGGGAATTTCAGCATTGTTAAAAAGAGATGCTCCACGGAAATATATTCATCTCCCATGGCCTTTGCTTCGTTCTCAGCCGATATAAGAACCTTATTAAGAGCCTCGCTTATATATGGCTTACCACCCTGTACCTTAACACGCTTATTTATGGCGCTCTCAGTTGCATTAGTGAAATACTTGGGATCTATTCCCATCTTTTCTATTAAAGAAAGGATGAGGGAATCTTCCTGGGTGAGCAGTGCATACAAAAGATGCTCTTCATCTATCTCCTGATTGCCGTATTCGGCTGCTATGGAGTCCACCTTCTGTATCGCTTCTATTGATTTCTGTGTGAATTTATCTAACGTCATAGTCATAACCTCCTTTCGGTTTTAACTGTGGTTTCTTTTCCTGACAATTCAAATACTACTACTCATTGTTAGCACTGTCAATCGGTGAGTGCTAATCATTTTGTTAACCATTTCTAAATAATTTCTAAACTTCATGCTATAATGGTTTTGCGTGAATGCGATTGATATGCGACTGTAAAAATACAAATATTTAAACATTTTCCGAGAGTATTCGTAAAAGTTCTTACCAATGTGCAAAACATAGGCAATTTCGAGCAGGATGCTCGAAATAGGTTCAATTCCAGGCATGGATGCCGGGTGAACCGGTGCCGAGGGATTTAAATAACCTAAATATCACATTGGTTAGAACTTTCGAATACGAAGGTATGTTTAAGATATTTCGTATTTTACAGGAGCATATCTCCGAGCACAGTGCACCAAATGCGGTAATGGCACACAGGAAAGATTATATATTTAGGAAGGAAAACAAAATGATACACGTCTTATTTAATCCAAAGGCATGCTCCGGAAACGGCGAAACTAAAGCAAAAGAAGTAGCAAAGTTCTACGAAAATGAAGAAATCTCGTATACCGATACCACAAACATAGAAAACTATGACGAGACCATAAATTCAATCCCCAAATCGGACACTATCGTCATAGCAGGCGGAGACGGAACCTTAAACTATCTTATTAATCATGTGGAGGAAAACACCTTAAGGAACCGCCAGATCGACTACTTCCCTGCAGGAACCGGTAATGATTTTGCATCCGAACTTAAATGCAAAGCAGGCGAACTCATTAAAGATATAAGCAGGTATCTTGTTGATCTCCCTACTGTAGAGGTTAAGGGAAAAACCTATAAGTTCATGAACGGCGTAGGCTACGGAATAGACGGCTACTGCTGTGAGGTTGGTGACAAGTTAAGGCTTGAATCGGATAAGCCTGTTAACTACACTGCGATTGCCATTAAGGGCCTGCTCTTCCACTTTAAGCCATTGACTGCCAAAGTCACGATAGACGGAAAGACCAAAACCTTTGAAAAAGCATGGCTAACACCTGTTATGAATGGAAAGATGTACGGAGGCGGAATGATTCCCACTCCCGACCAGGAAAGATTAACACCCAAAGAAGATAAGAAGCTTTCGGTCCTTACCTACTGCACCAAGTCAGCCCTTAAGGCTCTTATGGTATTTCCTTCAATTTTCAAGGGAGAACACTTACTTAAGAAAGATGTCTGCGGAATTCATACAGGCCGGGATATCAAGATAGAATTCTCTCGTCCCTGTGCCTGCCAGATAGATGGTGAAACAATAACAGACGTTACAGAGATCCATGCTCGCGTTTAATTTCTATCATTTTTGCTTCAATTCGGGACTTGACCAATTCGGTCAGGTCCTTTTTCTTTAAATCCTTATATTCTTCATAGGGAATAGGCTTTAAGAAATGAACCTCTGTCACTACCTTCTCAAATGTATTTGAATTCATAGACTTATAGGAGTCATAAATGCAGATGGGAAGGATTATTGATTTGGTCTTAAGGCTTACAGACATACAGCCCGTCTTAAATTCCTGGAAGTCATTGTGATTGGTATCTGTATAGCCACCTTCCGGGAATATCAGCATATTCCTTCCCGAATTGACTATATCTATACATTTATTTATGGAATGAACTATGTCCCTGGGGTCCTCAAGGTCAATGGGAACCGCATCTAAAAGTCCCACCATCTGCATGCTTAAGAATCGCCCTGCTGCCTTCTTCTCCCATAGCACACTTGTAGGCTGTCCCAGATATAACATTATGCCCAAAGCATCATATTTTCCCTGATGATTTGAATACATAACGAAGCCCTCGTCCTTTGGAATGTTTTCCTTTCCGAAAACGAGGGTCTCAGTGCGGGCATGCCGTCTCATAAAGTCCATTATTTCGACGGCAAATTTAAATCTGTCCCGATAATCATATTTTTCAGTGTCTGCTATCATCCTGTTGGCGGTAGGAAGCGCCTTTCCGAAAACATAAAATGTGCTGCTTACAAGCATAGCCTTGAAACGTAAATTAAACATTATTCATACCTTAATGCGTCTATTGGATCCATCTTGGCAGCTTTGTTAGCAGGGTAATAACCGAAGAATACTCCTATTGCCATAGAGAATGTTAAAGACAGAATTATACTTGAAATTGACGGTGAAGCCGGGGTTCCAAGGGCATTTGCAAGTGCAACTCCCGAAACCACACCAAGTATTATACCAATAATTCCGCCTATAACGCAAATCACTATGGATTCTACTATAAACTGAAGCCTTATTGAGCTGTTCGGAGCTCCCAGGGCCTTACGTGTTCCTATCTCTCTTGTACGCTCTGTTATCGATACAAGCATTATGTTCATAACACCGATACCGCCAACTAAAAGGGCAATTCCGGCTATTATCGATATGGCCGTAGTAAGTGTCCCCATAAGGCTTGACATGGTATCTACTATCGACGCCATACTGAAGGCTGAAGTCTCGTAATAACGGTTATTTCGATAATAATAGGTATTAAAGAAATTCTGTACCTTAGTTGCAAAGGCATCCGGGTCATCAACCGAACTGTCCGTTACTATGGTAAAGGTCTGATAATCCGTACTATGTGAAAGATCCTGAGCTGTCCGCAAAGGGACATAAAGAGATGTTTCTATATCTTTATCAGAGGTTGTGGAAAAGGAGTAGGCACTCTGTTCGTATTCATATATGCCCACTATGATAAAGTTATAGAATTTATCGCCTACATAAGCTGTTACAGTACTTCCCACGGCTTTCTCGTTATCCCCGTCAAACATATTATTAACGAGCTTATCTGAAACCAGGGCAACCATGCTTGCATTTTCTATCTCACGGTCAGAAAAATATCTACCTGACAGCATTGTGGTATTATTGGCAACAAAATATCCGTTGCTTACTCCCGAAACAGAAACATTGGCATACAAGTTCCCGTCTTCAACATCTCCGCTTCCCACTGACTGGGAAACTGAAATGGCTGCTATCTCGGAAGGATATTCCTCATAAAGGGCCTCGATCATATCCTTTGTAATATAATCGGTATCCCTTAATGATACCCCGCTTCTTCTGGAATGGCCGAAGTCAACTCCGCTTTCGGTTTTTTCATCGGAATCTTCCTTCTGCTTTAAGGTAACGGTTATATTGTTGGCACCAAGGCTTGTCATGGAATCAGTAAGGTTCTGGCTTACGGAGTTACCAACTGTCATTATGGCAATAACAGAGCCTATACCTATTATTATTCCAAGCATTGTAAGAAGTGCCCTCATCTTATTGGCAATAAGGGAGAACAGGGCAAGTCTTATGTTTTCATAAATCATCGTCATTTGGCACTACCCCGTCTTTCTCCGGTGATCTCACCGTCCTTTATGGTTATAAGCCTCTGCGTCTCCTCAGCAAGTTCAGGTGAGTGGGTTATAAGAATAATAGTCTTATGCTGCTCTTCGTGAAGCCTGTGAAAGATATCCATAACAAGACGTCCCGTCTCAGAATCAAGAGCACCTGTGGGCTCATCCGCAAGGATTATCGCAGGGTCATTTGCCATGGCACGGGCTATAGCAACCCTCTGCTTCTGTCCGCCTGATAGTTCCTCCGGAAGATGCTTCATTCGATCTTCCATTCCCACAAGTTCAAGAAGCTCCTTTGCCCTCTCAACCCTTCTCTTTGCAGGAACTCCCGCATAAAGCATAGGCATTTCAACATTCTTAAGGGCATTGGTCTTACTTATAAGGTTATAGGTCTGGAAAACGAAGCCTATCTTCTGATTGCGGATCTTTGAAAGCTCGTTATCCTTTGCCTTCATCATATCTATCCCGTCAAGGGTGTATTCCCCTGTAGTTGGACGGTCAAGGGCTCCTATAATGTTCATAAGGGTGGATTTACCTGAGCCGGACTGGCCTACTATGGCAACGAATTCGCCCTCATTTACCGAAAGAGATAATCCTCTTAAAACGTGAAGCTCATTGGGAGTACCTATGAAGTAATTCTTCGTGATTCCCTTAAGGGTCATCAGTTCTCCCATTTTAGAATCCTCCCATTGCTCCGTCACCCATGAGCATCTCCATCATGTTAGTGCCGTTTGAATCGTTTTCCGGTACATATACTGAAACGCCTTCTTCTATTCCGTCACCGCTTACTTCAATGTAATAATCAGACTCAATACCTTTGGTTACGAAAACTCTGGTCTTTTCAGCATTTGCACGGGTTTTAGCATCGGTATCGCTTGTTATTTTATCCTTATAGACTTCTATATAGCTGTTACCCTGTTCATCTGTCTGAACTGCATCATAGGGAACAGTAAGGACATCATCCTTTTCATCAATTACTATACTTAACTTGGCTGTCATATCCATGCGAAGATCATCGCAAGGAGTTGTAACATCTATAGTTACCTTATAGTTAACTGAACCTGAAGAAGTTGTCGTGCCTGATGATGTGGTCTGCTTGGTAGATCTTGGTGCAACCTCCTTTACGACTCCTTCAAGTTCCTCATCTCCGGTTCCGTTTGTCTTTATAACAACCCTCTGACCAACCTTAACCTTGGAAATATCGTATTCATCAATCTGGGCAGTTATCTCATAGGAAGAATCATCCTCTATTGTTGCAACGGTAGAGCCTGAATATTTACCGCCCTCAGCTACGTTAATGGCGGTTATGACACCATCCATGGTAGCTTTAACAGTGCAGGCCTCAACCTGATCCTGATACTGCTTAAGCTGAAGCTCATTGTTTAAGGTTGCAGTCTCTGAATTAAGATTTGCCGTCTTAACGGAATCATTCTTCGTCATAATGGCAGAATCCTTACTCCTTAAGTGATCCTCGTAGCTGTGAACCGCATTGTTGTAGTTATTGAGAGCATCGGTTACGGCTGTTTTCTTGCTGTCTAAGGTGCTCTTCTTTGAGTTCATATCTGACTCAGCCGAGGTCATGTTGCTCTTATAATAATTACCTCTTTCTGTTTTATTGAGGAATTCATACTCATCAAGGTCCTGATGCTCGTTTCTGTAGTCCTCATATTCCTTTGATCGCTGCTCATAAAGAGCAACCGCTGAGTCATACTCTCTCTGAGCCTGATCGCAGTCCTCTAATGCCTTCGTATATTTGTCATAATATATCTGAACGCTCTCTAAATCCTCTACAACAGTTGCCTCTTCATCGGCATAGGCCTCAGATAAGCCTCTCTTTGCAATGGCAATATCAGCATCTGCCTTCTCTTCATTAACCTCAAGTGTGGTCTCGGTGTTGTTCATGTTGATCTCAAGGTCTTCGGAATCGAGGATACAGATAACATCGCCTTCCTTGACATAATCTCCCACGGAAACAGGAACCTCAAGGACAGTTACACCGCTTACATTGGCAACAACATCCGTTGAATCGGCGCTTACAACCGTTCCGGAAGCTGCAAGAGATTCAACAAGAGATCTTCTTTCAACTGTGGAGATAGTGCCGGAATTCATAGCCTCAAGCATGGCCTCCTGTGACTTTTTCGCACAGCTCCTAAGGAGCAATATGATAAGAAGCAGAATAAGCAGGATCACAATAAAAATACGCAGTTTTTTGTGTTCCTTTAAAAATCCCTTCACCTTTCTGAAGACATTTTCCTTTTTTGTTTCTTCCGTGTTTTCCTGCACCTTTTCTTTTTCAGGCGCTTTTTCCTTCGGATTCTCCTGTGCACTTACCTGCACATTTTCCTGTGCCGTTTCCTGCACGTTTTCCTGCATGTTTTCCTGCATGTTTTCTTCCATAATTAACTCCTCCGGGATTCCGTAATTCAATCTGACAAGATCATCTCTAATTCTGTCTAATCAAGTTCGCTCTTTCCTGTGTAAAGCTCATAATATCTTCCCTGTAGTTTCAGAAGATCCTCATGATCTCCACGCTCTATTATCTCCCCGTTTTCAAGCACCATGATCGCATTGGCATTTCTTACCGTCGAAAGCCTGTGGGCTATGACAAGTGTCGTGCGGGACGCCATAATGCGGTCCATACCGTGCTCTATATGCTTCTCGGTTCTGGTATCAACCGAGCTTGTTGCTTCATCAAGAATAAGTATCGGTGCCTTGGAGATGGCAGCTCTCGCAATATTGATAAGCTGTCTCTGCCCCTGTGAAAGGTTTCCGCCATCACCCTCAAGAACCGTATCATATCCGTCCTCAAGTCTCATAATGAAGGAATGGGCAGATGCTATCTTTGCAGCAGCAACAACCTCTTCATCAGTTGCATCAAGTCTTCCGTAACGTATGTTATCTTTAACTGTTCCGGTAAAGAGATGGGTATCCTGAAGCACCATTGCTATATTTCTTCGAAGATCATCTCTCTTTATCTCCCTGACGGGAATACCGTCTATTGTGATCGTGCCCTCATTAACATCGTAGAAGCGGTTAATAAGGTTCGTGATGGTAGTCTTTCCTGCACCGGTTGAACCAACGAAGGCAATCTTCTGGTCCGGCTTTGCATACAAAGATATATGTTTAAGTACTGTCTTTTCCGGAACATATCCGAAGGTAACATCAGAAAGGGTAACTGCGCCCTTCACCTCTGTATAGTAACAGTCGTTATCTTCCTTGATGATATTCTCAGGGCGTCCCATAGACTTAACAAACTCATTTTCCTTGGGAAGTACGTAAACATGCTTTCCGTCTTCTTCCTTAATGGTAATGCAGTTTTCCTTATCTGCCTCTTCGGGATTCTCGTCCATTACCGCAAATACTCTCTCAGCACCTGCAAGGGCAGAGAATATGGTATTTACCTGCATTGCTATCATATTGATGGGCATTGCGAACTGTCTTGAATAGTTAACAAAGATCGTAAGTCCACCTACATCGAAGCCTCTGGCCACACAGAGCACACCACCGATAGCAGCTGTAAGCGCATATGAAACCTGGCTTAGATTTCCCATTACAGGACCCATTATTCCGCCGAAGAACAGGGCTTTTATCTGTTTATTTCTTAAATCCTTATTTAAGAAATCGAATTCTTCCTTAGCTGCCTCTTCATGGTTAAATACCTTAACAACCTTCTGGCCTGTCATAGTCTCTTCAATGTATCCGTTTAAGGTTCCTATGGCTGCCTGCTGTGCCTTATAGTACTTACGAGACTTACCGCTTATCAGCTTTAAAGCCTTCATCATAAGAGGAATCAAAACGATTGTTATTATTGTAAGCATCCAGTTGGTATATATCATAAGGGCCAGGGTTCCAACTAATGTGATCGAGCCTGATATCAACTGGGTTAAGGTATTATTAAGCATTTCACCTATCGCATCAACATCGTTGGTGAAACGGCTCATTATATCTCCGTTATTATTGCTGTCATAGTATCTGACAGGGAGAGCCTGGAGCTTCTTAAACAGATCTTCTCTTAATTTATTGATCGAGCCCTGGGATATCCCTATCATTATCCTCTGCTGAAGATACTGACAGACGATCGCACAAATATATACAAGCGCCATGGAGATTATTCCCTGAAGGAGCTTCGTTACCCCGCTGTTTCCGTCAGTAAGGTTATTGATGATAGGCCTTAGCATATATGAAGCAACAAGGCTTAAAACCGTGTTTGCCACCATGCATACAAGTACCAGAGCAAGTTTAAGTTCCTGTCCCTTAAGGTATGAGAACAGCCTTCCTATGGTAGCCTTGGTATCCTTAGGCTTTCCCATTGCCATACCGCCTCCGGGGCCTTTCCTAGGGCCGCCGCCCATTCCCGGTCCCTTCTTATTTCCCATAAGGGCAAGTTCTTCTTCGCTCTTGGGTTTAAGCTTTGATTCGTATTTCTTTTCGAGGAATTTAAGTCGCTTCTCGTCCATTACGCACCTACCTCCTCATTCTTTTCCATCTGTGAATAGTAGATTTCCTGATAGGTCTTAGAATTCTTAAGTAGTTCATCATGAGTTCCTATAGCATCTATCTTTCCATCATCCATAACTACTATCTCATCGGCTTCAATAACAGACGTTATTCTCTGTGCTATTATGATCTTCGTCGTATCCTTAAGAGTTGTATAGAAGGCCTCTCTGATACGCGCTTCCGTAGCTGTATCAACTGCAGAGGTTGAGTCATCAAGTATGAGTATCTTGGGCTTTTTAAGAAGGGCTCTGGCAATACAGAGTCTCTGTTTCTGTCCGCCTGATACATTGACACCGCCCTGTCCAAGCTCTGCCTCATATTCTCCAACCATATTCGCTATGAATGGATCTGCCTCGGCAGCCTTGGCAGCCTCCTTTATCTCCTCAAGGGTAGCCTCATCATCACCCCATTTAAGGTTCTCTTCCACGCTTCCCGAGAAAAGGACGTTCTTCTGAAGCACCATGCCTACGCCTTCTCTTAAGTTATAAAGGGAATAGTCCTTAACATTGACACCGTCAACCAAAACCTCTCCTTCATCTACGTCATAGAGTCTTGGTATCATTGAAACCAGGGTTGTCTTTCCGGAACCGGTGGAACCGATTATTCCCACGGTCTGACCACCCTTTATCTTAAGGTTAACATCGTGCAGGACCTCGTCCTCGCTTCCCTTATAATATCTGAAGCCTACGTTCCTAAATTCAATATTTCCTTCCGTAACGGTCTTTGAAGGCTCTTTAGCATTTATATCATTTATATCAACCTCTTCATCCAGAACTTCCCTAATACGTCCGAAGGAAGCCATCGCACGGGAAACCTGCATGAATATCATTGCCACCATCATGAGGGATGAAAGTATCTGTGTAATATAAGTAATGAATGCGGTAAGGTTACCAACCTCCATGGAGCCTGCGATTATCTGTTTACCGCCGAACCATACAACCGCAAGGGTGGTTGCGTTCATCATAAGAGACATGATGGGCATAAGGATTATAACAACCTTAAATGCATTGATACTTGCATCCATCAGGTCATCATTTGACTTATCGAACCTGTCATTTTCATAATCCTCCCTGACGAAAGACTTAATGACCCTGACTGAAGTAAGCACTTCCTGCACATTTGAATTAAGCTTATCTATCTTTGTCTGCATCATCTTGAATCTGGGGAAGCCCTTCTTGATGACAAACAAAAGCACAAGCACAAGTACAGGTATTACGAACAAAATGATAAGTGCAAGCTTCGCATTAAGAAGTATTGCCATTATCAAAGCGCCAATAAGCATTCCGGGCGCCCTCAGCATCATCCTTAGCATCATATTTATGAAGTTCTGCACCTGGGTGATATCGTTGGTAAGTCTGGTAACTAAAGATCCTGTACTGAAATGATCAAGGTTTGAGAAAGACATCGTCTGTATCTTGTCAAATACGTCCTTCCTTAAGTCAGATGAAAAGCTGACGCAGGCCTTCGCAGCAAAATATGCTCCTCCGACGCCTCCTGCCATCATCAAAAGTGCCACCAGCACCATCAGTGCTCCATGGCCCCAAATATAGGCATAATCTCTGTTTGCAACACCGTTATCGATTATCCCGGCCATGAGCTTGGGCATTATGACCTCACCTAAAACCTCAACTATCATAAGAATGGGCCCTAAGATGAAGGCGGAAAGATATGGTGTTATGTACTTTGAATATCTTTTCATGTCTCCTCCTGAATATTCTCTATATTAATGTTCCTTTTTTCTTACCCGTCTGCATAGTCCTAGGCAGACTAATAAATGATAATCCTAAGCGCAAAACAGTGTCAACGAACATCGAATGTTATTAATTGAATTTTAATAAATTAAGGAAATAATTCACATTTTGGACACAAAAAGGCTCCCCGCCTTTACGGGAAGCCCTGGTATTTTAATTATATCTTTATACAGGCTTACAGCTATGATTATCTCTCACACCTAAGGAAAAATGCGCTGTAACCGGGAAGGGTGGCTCCTCCACCGAAATCAAAGCTCTCTCCTGTAATAAGATCAGTAGCCCTGCCGCAGCCGTAATCCGCATGAGCAGTATACTCATTTTCATCGGCATTTATTGCAACTAAGACTCTCTCTTCACCTGTTGCCCTCTCAAAGATACACTGTTTATTCGTAAGAACAACCGATCTGAAACCGCCGTAGTTAAGTGCATTGGAATTTTTCTTAGCCTCGGTAAGCTTCTTAATGAAATCCGTAAGTTTATTCCATTCAGGCTTCTCAAAGCATGCCCTGAGTGCAGGATCACCCTCTGACTTATCTGCCTTTGCGCCCCATTCAGAGCCATAATATACACAGGGAATTCCCGGCATGCCATAAACCATTGCATATACAAGAGGAAGGTGATTGGGATTCTGTATAATGCTTGCAATCCTTGATACATCATGGTTATCGCAGAAGCTTAAAAGATGCGCTCCTCTGCATACAGTCCAATCCTCAGGTCCGAAGAGACGGGCAAGGGAATGTACTATTTCAAACATATTATAGCTGTTGAAGCCAGAGTGGATTCCCTTATAGCACTGGTAGTTGGTGACGGAGTGGATGTTCATTTCATTTAACATACGTCCGTACTCACCATGGAGCACCTCTCCTAATAGGAAGAAATCCTGCTTCTTTGAATCCGTGAAATCACGAAGTCTCCTTAAGAAACCACGATCAAGACAATATGCAACATCAAGTCTTATTCCGTCAATGTCGAATTCATTGATCCAGCCTTCAACTGCGCTGAAGATATGATTAACAACATCATCATTGTACAGATTTAACTTAACCAGGTCGTAATTTCCTTCCCAGCCCTCATACCAGAGGCCATCGTTATAATTCGAGTTACCACCGAAGTCAATCCTTGCAAACCAGTTTACATAGGGAGAATTTTCCCTATTTTTAAGTACATCCTGAAAAGCCCAAAAGCCGCGGCCCACATGGTTAAAAACTCCGTCTAATACTACCTTTATTCCTTCCTTATGAAGGGCATCGCATACCTTCTTAAAATCCTCGTTATCTCCCAGTCTTACATCCACCTTCGTATAATCCCTGGTGTTGTAGCCATGGGTATCCGATTCAAAGATAGGACTGAAATATATGGCATTTGAGCCTAATTTTTTGATATGGGGTATCCAATCAAGTACCTTCAGTATCCTGTGCTCAAGCTTCCCATCATTTTCAAAGGGAGCTCCGCAGAAGCCTAAAGGATATATTTGATAAAAACAACTTTCATATGCCCACATTGTGACCACCTTTCCGACATTTACTGTCTTTAGATTCCGCTTACGCGGCATTTATACCATAATAAGGGTATCAGCCTTATTTTTCAAGTTTAAAGATACAGATATTGTGTTTAAAGCCTTTAATTACCGGATTATCGGCACAACATCTTGTGGATTTTTGATTTTTGACCGATTGAGTCACCGCCATTTGGTCTTCCGAGGTCAACTTATCCACAAAGAATTTGACTGTTTTGGACAAAAATATCAAACTTTCATTTTGCTTGCAGACTTAAAACTTACTTAAATGTCATATTTTTGTGCATTTTATGAGGAAAAATCCCCACTTTCCACAAAGTTATCCACATTTGACACATGTGTCATAATTGCAAAATCTGATGTCACTTCTATAACCACTCATTCCAAAATCTGTCAATTCGCTTCGAAATGGAATCTTTTTTAACTATTTCATAATTAGCCCATTCCCTGGGGAACATCCTTAGGTAATTTCTTTCAAGAAACCTCTCATCAAGCAATGTGACCACTCCCACATCCTCTGCCGTTCTTATTACCCTTCCGGCTGCCTGAAGTACCTTATTCATTCCGGGATACTTATAGGCATAGTCATATCCGTTTTCTCCATCCTTATCGAAGTACTTCTTAAGAAGTTCTCTTTCATTGCAGACCATTGGTATTCCGGTGCCGACTATTATTGCTCCTATAAGGGAATCCTTCTTAAGATCTATTCCCTCTGAGAATATTCCGCCAAGCACGCACATGCCAACAACGTTTTCCTCTGAATCCTCACTAAAGTGACTTAAGAATTCCTCCCTGTCTTTTTCCCTCATCTGAGAAGACTGGATGAGCAGTCCTTCATCTCCGAATTGCTCCGAATAGATAGAAGAAACCTCATACATGAATTTAAACGACGGGAAAAATACCATATATTTGCCGTCCCTTCCGGAAATGACGGTGTGAATATATTCTGCTATGGAGGTATATTCACCTATATTACGTCGCGTATATTTACTTGTAACATCAGATGCTATAAATAGCCCCCTCTTCTCAGGATCAAATATCGACTCTGCATACACCTCATAGTCACCCTCCTGGGCACCCAAAAGCTTCTTATGATAATCGATGGGAAGAAGCGTTGCCGAAAAGAGGATTGACGAGCGTCCCCTTAACATACATTCCATCAGGTTCTTCGAGGGATTCACATTAAAGAGCTTAATATAGAAGTAGTTCTCCTCATTGAAATCGGTATAGATCACATAATTCTCATCAAGATTTTCATACATCAGAAGAAAATGTGATATTTCGAAATAGAAATTAAGGACATCCTTCCTGATAGGTGAATCCTCATCATCCTCCAGAAAATCTTCTATATAAGAGGAAAGTCTCTGAAGCTTTCTTAGGAAGGGTGCCAGCTCTTCTTCATCAAGCACATTTATGGTATCCGATTGACGTTTAAGAGATAACATTTCACGGTTACAGCCATCAAGAGCGCGCGTTATTTTATTATTATAAGGGGCTGTAACCTTCTTAAGAGCAAGGAAATCCTCCTTATAAAGCTGCGCTGAATACATATCCCTGCCACGCTCAACCAGATTATGGGCCTCATCGATAAGGAAGGTGTAATCCTCTCTCACACCTTCAGTAAAAAATCGTCTTAAATAAGCATGGGGATCAAAGAGATAATTGTAATCACAGATGATCATATCCGAGAAAAGAGTAAGGTCTAAAGAAAGTTCAAAAGGACACACCTGATATTTAACCGCATACTTTAAAATTTCATCCCGGCATAAATTGTCCGAATTGGTCAACGCGTCAAAAATCGCCTCATTTACGCGATCGAAGTGACCTTTGGCATAAGGGCAGGCAACCGGATTACAATCCGCTTCATCTAAAAAACATATCTTGTCCTTAGCGGTCAACGTGGTACTTTTGAAGGATAACCCCTGCTCTCTAAGCAACCCTAACGCCTGTTCTGCAACAGTTCTTGTGATGGTCTTGGCCGTTAGGTAAAATATCCTCTCTCCCATTCCTTCGCCCATTGCCTTGACCGAAGGGAATACTGTGGCAAGGGTCTTGCCAACTCCGGTAGGGGCCTCTATGAAAAGCTTCCTTCTGTGATATATGGTCTGATAGACATAGGTTATCAGTTCCTTCTGCCCCTTTCGATACTCATAGGGGAAGTTAAGACTCTTAATGGACGCTGTTCTTTTAAGTCTCCACTCATACTCAAAGTCAGCCCACCTTCTGTACTCTCCCATAAGTTCATCAAACCATTCCTTAAGTTCATCGAAACCATAGTCATAGTGGAAATAACGTATTTCCTCAGACTCGATATTGCAGTAGGTCATCCTGACCCTTATGCTCTTAAGCTCATTCTGAAGCGCAAAAATATAGGCATAACACTTAGCCTGGGCTAAATGCACATCTTCAGGCGCCTTAAGACGATGGATATCCCTGTAGGTTCCTTTGATCTCATCTATTGTCACAGTAAGATTATCTTTAATATCAGATGTTATTTCATCAGTTCCAATCTCCGGAACGGCACTTACATCCCCAATAGGCTCAAAAATAATACCGTCAGCCCTTCCTTCGATGACGATATCGTAGTTTTCAGTATTTATAACATGTGTTAGGGAAACTTCCGAATGATATGAAGGGCCCATTCTTCGCTGTATCATGCGATGGATGCGGCCGCCTTCAAGCATTGCATCAGGTTTAGAGGTCGCCTTTCGATTGTCGATGTCTCCGGAACGCAGAATGAATTCCACCAGTTTCCGGACTGAAGTTCTGATTTCCATTATGTGCAAATACTCTATAATTTATAAACGTTTATTTCATAAAATAAGTGATGAGGTAGACTCCCAAATTAGCCGTGATATGAATAATAACAGGTGCTATAAAAGTCTCATACCTTTCATATGCATAGCCTATCAAAAGTCCCATAAGTGTTCCGTATATACCCTGTACTATATTTCCGTGAAATACTCCAAACAAAAGGGCCTGAAGAACTATTGAAAGCATAAGGGGGAATGTCCTTTTTAGTCTGTTATAGAGTATCCCCCTAAACATTACCTCCTCAACACAGGGGGAAACTATTCCATACAGTACAATAGCAGATACTATATTTACGCTGTACTGGGCATCCCTGGCTGAATCATATGCTGCAGAGGATGAAGCAATGCCTGTTATTGTAAGCAGATAATTAAGGGCAACCGACGTGACGAAAGCGATTAAAATCAGCAATAATGCGTCGGTAAATTTAAATTTGCGTTTAACTTCTCCTTCTGGTACATATGTTATTTCATTCCGTCCTGCCTTGGAAAGAATGGAAAGAGCAACCACTATTCCGATTCCATAGATCATTCCCTGAAGGGTTCCGGAAAATTTAGCTGCCAGAGTAAGGGTCTCGGCAGATGCATTACTAAGTCCCATATTCAGAAGCCAATATAAAATAACTTCTGTTATATCGCATGAAAGATAGTAGATTACCAGCGGAAAAAGTAAATATAACACCCGAAATATTGATGAAAAGCCTCTTAAACTGTTCTCATCCCATCTTGTGTTTATCTTTGTCCAGAAATTCATTAATATGCTCCTTAAACGTACTTTTATCCATTATACCATAAAAAACAGGGGCCTTTATCACTAAAGGTCCCTGCCATGATCATACTATCAAAATTGCTGCTTATCTAAGCTTCCAGATATCCCTGTTATACTCAGCTATGGTTCTGTCTGATGAGAAGAAACCTGCCTTTGCGATATTCGTAAGGGCCATCTTCTTCCACTTATTACGATCCTCATAATCCTTGAACATCTGATCCTTAACTTTAATATAATCCTCAAGATCCAGAAGAGTCATGAACCAGTCCTTATTAAGAAGTTCGTTATATAATCTCTCAAGATTCTCCTTGTGTCCAACCTTAAGGGCTTCCTTTGAAACTATGAAGTCAACAGCCTCTTTGATCACAGGAGACTTCTTATAGTAGTCCTTTGATACGTAATCAGCCTTTTCATAGTGCTTTATTACCTCATCTGACTCAGCGCCAAAGATATAGATGTTATCATCGCCCACAAGCTCATGAATCTCAACATTTGCACCGTCTGAGGTTCCTAAGGTAACTGCTCCGTTAACCATGAACTTCATATTTCCGGTTCCGGACGCTTCCTTTGAAGCAAGAGATATCTGCTCTGATATATCACATGCCGGTATAAGCTTCTCAGCATAGCTTACATTATAGTTTTCAACCATAAGCACTGTCATATAAGGACTAACGTCAGGATCGTTATTAACGATCTCCTGAAGCACCAGAAGAAGGTGAATGATATCCTGTGCGATTACATATGCGGGAGCTGCTTTAGCACCGAATATGAAGGTTATAGGGCGCTCAGGCTTCTTTCCTGCCTTGATTTCCAGGTACTTATGAATGATATAAAGAGCATTCATCTGCTGACGCTTGTACTCATGCAATCTCTTTACCTGGATATCGAAGATTGAATCAGGATTAAGTGTAACCCCTTCCTTCTCCTTAACGTAAGAGGCAAGCTCTTTCTTACGGTTCATCTTAATATCGGCGAGTCTGTCAAGAACCGCCTGATCGTTTTTCTTTTCAAGGAGACGCTCAAGTATATTGGCATCCTTCTTATATCCATCGCCAATCGTCTCTGAAAGGAATGAAGCAAGCTCTCTGTTACAGCTTAAAAGCCATCTTCTGAAGGTGATACCGTTTGTCTTATTGTTAAATTTCTCAGGATAAAGCTTATAGAAAGCATTAAGTTCTGTATTCTTAAGAATCTCAGTATGTATTGCTGCAACTCCGTTAACGGAAAAGCCGTAATGGATATCGATATGAGCCATATGAACACGCTCATCCTTATCGATGATCTGAACGGAAGGATCCTTATATTTAGCCTTAATACGCTTATCAAGCTCCTTGATGTAAGGAACAAGCTGGGGCACAACCTTCTCAAGATACTTAAGGGGCCACTTCTCAAGAGCCTC
>R03__coassemble_261_pt1 | contig 32861 bp, 35 predicted proteins | sample R03__metabat2_low_PE_074 | metagenome-assembled genome bin R03 | reverse complement strand
CGATGGCTGATTACAAATCAGCTGAATATATTGAATACGCCGATATGGCTCAATTCCAGGTTAACAGTGAATGGAATGAGCTGTTAACAGGCAGAGCAGCTGATTACAAATCAGCTGAATATATTGAATACGCCGATATGGCTCAATTGGCAGAGCAGCTGATTTGTAATCAGCAGGTTGAGGGTTCGAGTCCCCCTATCGGCTTTTGATCATTTGATCAAATGGGCGGATTCCCGAGTGGCCAAAGGGGACAGACTGTAAATCTGCTGGCGATGCCTTCGATGGTTCGAATCCATCTCCGCCCAGTAGCCGAAAGGCTTTTTTATTTTATCCATATCGCGGGATAGAGCAGTCTGGAAGCTCGTCGGGCTCATAACCCGGAGGTCGTAGGTTCAAATCCTACTCCCGCTACTAGGTTGACATTTCCCTATGATGTGTAAAACCGATTTGCCCCGATAGCTCAGTTGGTAGAGCAGAGGACTGAAAATCCTCGTGTCGCTGGTTCGATTCCGGCTCTGGGCACATTAAAAGACTCATGATTATTCATGAGTCTTTTTTAGTTTCGAATCAATGCGTCTCATACGTTCGTTTTCGATATGATATACGGTTTTTACAGGCCAGGGAAGTCCCAGAATGTAATCCCGATCTTTAATATCCAATACATTAAGGCTTTTTAAAAATTCGCTTTCATTTTTGTATTTATCAATTCCGAATCGGCATGGAATATATTTTAAATCAGGGATTTCAATTTTTTTAACGATACGCCTGAATGATGTCCTACCAAAGGAATCCTCTTCCTTAATATATGAAATCTGTTCAGCACCCCCGCCTGATGATTCTGAGGGCGGGTCAAGAAGTATAATACCGGTGTTAATATAATGCTTAAATACGATAGTTCCGATCTGTTCCTTGGTTGCAGGGTATGTCAGCTGCTTTGATATTTCGGAGACGGTATATCCCAGATCCGCAAGGTGGCGCACAGCTGCGCCATATGAAAAATCCTGTGTGAAATTGCTTAGTGCTTCATTAAAGTACCGATTATCACTACTCATACTGAGATTGTAGCATTAAACCGGAGAAATAGTCATCAGTGTATCTGAGATAATATCCAACTGTTGATCCTTGCATTATATAAAAGGCTGATGATCCGCATATCTCCGAAAACCTGTATCTTGCATTCGAAGGTCCAGATATCATTAACGGCATGGAGATGCCCTGACTGATTCTTTGAATATGTGGTCCTGTCTCTGTATCCCTTGATCATATAGTCATGGTATTCCCCGTCATCGTCCGTGAAACGGATCTTTATCGGGATGATCATGCCGTTAAACTTATGCTGGCAAATGACTTCAGTTGGTCTGTTGGGTTCAGGGACGCTACTCATGGTAACAATTATTATACGAACATACGTTCTAATTGTAAAGATATAAATTATGCTATAATTCATTGGTATGATTCTTGAAAGGATATGTTTTTATGACTCTGCAGGATTATCTGGATCATTATTTAAAATGGCAGGACATGCTTGTATTCTTTTTGCTGGCAGTAGGTGGCTGTATGGCCTGCATACTCATTATTTTTCTGGTGGTGAAGCTTATAACGCTTGGTGTGCCTAATAATGAAAGAGCCGGAGTATATAATGATAAGCTTTTTAATACAATACAGAGATTTTACGATGTTGTATTTTCAGGAGCATCGATACTTTCATTTTTGGGACTTTATTATCTGATAGACCGCTTTCTTGCTATTCCCGAGTACAGGACATTTTGGGATGCGCACAAAGATATGCTGCTTCTTCTTATGATAGTTGTTTCAATACTTTTTAATAATCTGCTTGATCATGTGCTCATTCCGCTTAAAAAGATAAGTAATGAAGAAAGAGGTTCTTTGCGTGTTGCGGGAATGCTCTATGTGATATTTATATTTTTATATATCAAATACATATATGAAAATGATAATTACGACGGATTCATTATGTATTTCCTTGGACTGATGATAGGAAGATTTGTTTATTTTGATGCGTCCTTCAAGGATTTTCTGAATATTATGAAGAATACGATATACCAGATCCCGGTTATGATACTGGGACTTATGTACACCTCGCTTATGTGCTACTTCGGTTTCAGCACCAAGTACCTTCTTAAGTCAAACGGTGTGCTCGTAAGCACATTTTTCGCGCATGTATTTATGATAGTGGCGATATTCCTTATCCACCATACAAGGTTTGCATATATTTTTAAGGCGCGTGAGAAGCACAGCAGAAAGAGAGAAAGATAATGCTTCAGAATTTCATTGTGGTCGGAACTCAGGTAGGAATACTGTTCCTTCTGATAGGAACGGGATTTTTTGCAGGGAAGGTAAATATATTAAAAAAAGAAGGAATTGGAGTTATCAATGATGTGATGCTCCTTATAGTTACGCCCTGCGTCATAATAGAAGCGTTCCAGAGAGATTTTAATGCTCAGATGTTCAAAAATCTGATGCTTTCCATACTTGCTGCAGTCATTTCGCATATGATATGTTTTCTGCTGGGCTTCCTTCTCATACATAATAAGGATGAAGCAAGGCAGAGGGTTATGAGGTTCGCAGCGATATTCTGTAACTGCGGATTTATGGCACTTCCTCTTCTCGAGGCATTGTATGGGATGGAGGGAGTATTCTACGGAGCAGGCTATCTTGCTATCTTTAATCTGCTGGTGTGGTCCGTAGGCCAGTTCATGATCGCAAAGGGACAGGCGGATTTCGATGTCAAAAAGGCGATACTCAATCCGGGAGTCATTTCTGTCATAATAGGCTTTATCTTTTTCGTGACATCATTTAAACTTCCAACTCTGATACTCTCACCGATATCCTATCTTGCAGACCTGAATACACCGCTTCCGATGCTGATCATAGGTTACACAATATCGACGCTTGATCTAAAGGGAATATTCAGGATAAAGGAAGAAATAATGACACTGTGCATCAGGCTGATCATAGGACCGCTTATTCTTCTTGCGGTATTGTATCTGCTTGGTTACAGAGGGGTTCTTCTCTGTTCGGCAATTGTTTCCTCAAGTACTCCGGTTGCTGCCATATCCACTATGTTTTCAATCAAATACGGAGTGGATGAGAAGCTCGCTGCCAAACTTGTGGCTGTTTCAACGCTGTTTTCAATCGTGACAATGACACTGATAGTGGGATTTGCAGAATATATTGCATAGGTAAAGCTTTGAAGGGAAATAAATTTAAAGAAAATTCAAATAAAAAAAGGTATGTGGTAATATCCCTGCTCACTGCGGCGGTGCTTATGCTCGTTGTGTTTGCTGTGCTTGTAAATATACAGTACAGAGAATCTTTGAACAAAAAGAGCGAAAATCCCCAGGACAGGAGAGTTTATGAACATCACTATGCGATGATTGTCACAGATCCGCAGAATGAATTCTGGATGAGCGTGTATGAGGGGGCTCTTGAGGAAGCCACTGAAAATGATGCATATGTCGAACTTTTCGGAAGTAACCTGAATTCGGAATATACAGAGGAAGAGTTGATGAGTATGGCGATAGCATCCGGAGTCGACGGGATAATGCTTGAACCGGATGGATCAACTCAGGTTGGCTTAAGTATACGTACCGCATCAGAGAGCGGAATACCGGTAGTAACACTTCTTAGGGATGTAACCTCAAGTCCCAGAGTTTCTTATGTAGGAGTAAGTAACTACAATCTCGGTCAGGAATATTCAGAACAGATAATCAATATAATCAAATCCAAAAATATAGAGTCCGAAACATGGAATGTAATGGTGTTAATGGATTCGTCCCGTGATGATTCCCTGCAAAGCATTTTATTTACTACAATACAGGAGGCAATCAATTCAAAGGAGGAAATTGCTTCAACCGTCCATCTGGAGGCAAGGAGTATTGAAAACGGTTCTACTTTTGAAACCGAGGAGGCGATAAGAAGCCTTTTCCTTGAGGATGAGCTTCCGGATATAATGCTGTGCCTGGATGAGACCAGCAGTGCCTGTGTTTATCAGGCTATAGTCGATTATAACCAGGTTGGAAATGTAGAGCTTATAGGATATTACACGGACAAGACGCTTTTAAGTGGTATCTCAAAGGATATAATCCATTCAACGGCAGGTGTTGATACCTACTCAATGGGAAGTTCTGCCGTTAAGGCGCTTAACAACTATATAACCACAGGTTATTCAAGTGACTATTATTCCGTAGATACTTATATTATTGACGGAAGCAATGTAGCTGAATATATGGAGGATGATGAGAATGAATAAATTCAGATCCCTCTATAAAAAATTCCAGAATACAAGCATAAATACCAGATTTACGGTGGTGGTTATCGGCATAACCGTGATCATACTGCTTGTTAATGTCTTTATGTTCTATAACATCAACGTGATGATCAATCAGATCGATGAGATATATGACAGTAACATAAGGCTTAATTCCCTGTCTGAAACCATAGAACTTGTAAGAAGCAATATGACAGGATATTTAAACACGAAGTCCTCGGATTCCATGGAGGGTTATTACCGGTATGAACAGGAACTTACTGAAGGACTTGAGGATCTTAATACTGATGTCATAGGTGATACCTTAAGACTTGCTGAGAAAAATATACACAACATGACCCTTAGCTATCTTAATCTGACCGATCAGGCAATTGAGGCAAAGAGAGGCCGTAATGTTGAAAAATATAAGGAATACTATGATGAGTCGGAGGAACTTCATAAGGAATTAAGCACCTATATAAGCAGCCTTAATAATGAGCAGTTTAAGGAAAATGCCGAGAGCTATGAGATACTTTCAGCGTCTCTTAGATACCTTGAAATTCTCTGTATTGTGATATTTTTCATAGTCGCAATTGCCGGAATCGTGATAGTTTCCATCATATGTAATAATATAACGACACCTCTTCGTAGTCTGGCGCAGGCAGCCGAGCAGGTATCAGGCGGAGATTATGAGGTTGAACTTAACAGTAATGGAAGCACTGACGAAGTTGGTATCGTGACGGATGCCTTCAATACCATGGTTGATTCCGTTCAGGCTAACATGGTGAAGTTAAGGGAGAACCTGGAGAAGGAACAGCAGATGAAGGAAAAGGAGCTTATGATGGAGGCGCATCTTAAGGATGCACAGCTTAAGTATCTTCAGGCTCAGATCAATCCTCACTTCCTTTTCAATACATTGAATGCAGGTGCCCAGCTTGCCATGATGGAGGGGGCCGACCGTGCATATGAATATATCCAGCAGGTCGCAGCTTTCTTCAGATATAACATTAAGAAAAACAATGATGTTGTTACGCTGAGAGAAGAGATCGCAATGGTGGATACCTATATTTATATTCTGAATGTGCGCTTCTCAGGTGAGATAGGTTATGAGAAGGAATTAGATGAGAAATATCTTGATACGAAGATCCCCAGTATGTCCCTTCAGCCTATAGTAGAGAACAGCGTCAATTACGGTATAAGGGATATAAGCTATCCGGGTGTCATTACACTATCTGTTTACCGAAAAGAAAATGACATATGTGTCAGTATTAAAGATAACGGAATCGGTATGTCAGAAGAAAAGATCAAAGAGATACTTTCCCATCAGACGGTTGCCAACGAAAGCTTAAGTGACTCAAACGGAATCGGAATAAACAACGTTATGAGCAGACTGGAGCTTTTGTATGATACGAAGCATGTGATGGATATACGAAGTGAGGGCAAAGATATGGGTACTGAAACAATTATATTTTTGCCAATAGAAGAGTCATAGTAAGTTCAAGCAGGAGAAAGATATGTACAAGATAATGCTTGCGGACGATGAGGGAATCGTGATCGATTCGCTTAAGTTCATAATTGAAAAGGAATTCGGCGATGAATGTATGATCGAATACGCAAAGACAGGGCGCGGAGTGATAGAGCTTGCCGAATCCTACAGGCCTGATATCGCCATAATGGACATTCAGATGCCGGGAATCAACGGAATAGATGCCATTAGAGCCATCAAGGAGCGAAATCCCCATATCATTTTCATCATTATGACTGCCTATGATAAGTTCAATTATGCAAGGGATGCAGTAACTCTGGGAGTATTTGAGTATCTGAATAAGCCCATAGACCGTAAGGTGATAATTGAGACACTTAAGAATGCAATGTCTTCAATAGACCAGGAAAGAGAGAAGCGTTCCCAGGAGCTGGTTATCAGGGAAAAGATGGAGACGGTCATTCCCATAATCGAGAACGGTCTCATATATGATATTCTTTTCCGGGAAAACTTCACAGAGGATGTTGATAATTTCAAGAATATACTTGAAATAGAAGAAAATCATGGTTTCATGGAAGTGCTTGTGTGCGGAGATGATCAGAACGGCTCGCATATGACCAATGCGGTTGGCGCTAGTGTCAGGATTCAGCGTATATACAATGATGTCAGGGAGACCATTAAGGAGCATATGGACTGTTTCGTTGGTTCTGCCATGGGGAATAAGATAGTGATCTTTGTGCCCTGTGCCGATCCCAAGCTTCAATATTCAGACCGTATAGATGAAATTGAAAAGGCAAGAGATATAGTAAGGACTCTTAAACGTGACCACAGCACCCAGTTCAGGATGGGAATAGGCTCGGTTAAACCGATACAGGATATACTTTCATCCTACAATGAAGCCACAGAGGCTTTGGTATATACTGACGGAAGCGTTGTTCATGCCGATGATGTACCGCTGCACGTCGAATATGAAGAGAATTATCCGGTTGAAGTGGAGAAGTCGCTTTTCGGAGCAATAGATAAAAAGGATACCAATACTGCGATCGGAAGTGCCGGCAAATTCTTCGACTGGATGGCTGAAAACTACCCGGATGATATTGATGATATCAAGCTTAAGGTAATAGAATTCGTGCTTTGGGCTGAGCACCTTGTGTATGAGCAGGGAGGCAGAACCTATAAGTTCCAGTCGAGAAAGAATTATCTTTCGACTATAATGAATCTCAATAATATAGAGGATATCCGTACCTGGTTCATGGAAAAGATAGAGGAAGCCTGTCATAATGCCCAGACCCAGAAGGAAGAGCAGTCAGATAACGTAATAGACCGTGCCCGCAAATATATAGATGAAAATTTCAGAAGCACGGATATCTCCCTGGATGACGTTTCCCAGGAGGTTGATATCTCTCCTTACTATTTCAGCAAGCTGTTTAAGGAAGAAACAGGAAAGAATTTCATTGAATACCTGACGGATATAAGGATTGAAAAAGCGAAGGAACTGCTTAACGGAACTAATTTGAGCATGAAGGAGATATGTGCCGAGATAGGTTATTCGGATCCCAATTACTTCAGCCGTACCTTCAAGAAAAATGTGGGTGTGACACCTACGGAATATAAGGAAGCCTGATATGTTTATATTTAACAAAAAGATAAAATGCATATGTATCGTAATGTCAGTTCTGATGCTTACACTTTTAGGATGTTCGAATACGAATGTGACGGAAAGTACAGATGAAGCTTCAGAGGATGACGTGATTGAAATAGGAATGTGCTTTGACTCCTTTGTGATTGAGCGTTGGGAAAGAGACAGGGATATATTTGTATCAACTGCCCGTGATCTGGGAGCTGAGGTCAATGTACAGAATGCCAACGGAGATGTTGATGAGCAGATAAAGCAGATAGAATATTTCATAGATAAGGACGTTGATGCCATCGTAGTAATAAGTGTGGATGGAACAGCACTTTCCGATGTGGTAAAGAAAGCACAGAATAAAGGTATTAAGGTCATCTCCTATGACAGACTGATTCCGGATGCGGGAACTGACCTTTATATTTCATTTGATAACACAAAAGTCGGTGAAATTATGGCCGAAGCGCTTATAAAGAAAGGACTTCCCGGGAAGAAAGTCCTGATGCTTCAGGGCCCTGTTACCGATAACAATGTAATAATGGTATATGATGGCTTCACTTCGGTCATGGAAAGTAAGGGAATAGAGATAGTTGACAAGATGAATGCAGATGGCTGGAAGGCAGAACTTGCCGCAGACTATATCTATGATCATCCAGAGGTGATAGACGAAGTAGACGGAATAATGTGCGGAAACGACAGCATAGCAACTGCGGTAATAAGAGTACTTTCTGAGAAGCGTAAGGCAGGAAAGATATTGGTGGTAGGCCAGGATGCGGAACTGGAAGCCTGTCAGCGTATTGTAGAAGGAACGCAGCTTATGACAGTATATAAGCCGGTTGACAGGATAGCACAGAAAGCAGCAGAGGCCACTGTATCACTTATTAAAGGAGAGGAACTTACGGATGCCGTTACTATGAGCGACGGGAGTCATGATATCAATGCTATCGTGCTTGAACCGGTGGCGGTTACCAAAGAAAATATGGACAATACCATTATCGGAAGCGGTTTCCACTTAAGAGAGGACGTATATCTTAACGTAAAGTGATCGCATAAAATGCAATAGGACAAATTTGTCGGGTTAGCACAAAAAAGTGCTAGCCCGATTTTTGTTTAGCACTAAAAAATGACAAAAATGTGAAGAAGGTTAACAAACATCTACTAATTCTTCTGTGTTAGGATATTCATTGTAACGGGGACAAATGAGTAAATGTCCCAAACAATTTCATTATGGGAGGAAATTACACGATGAAAAAGAAATTACTCAGTGTAGTACTCAGTGTAGCTATGGTAGCTACTCTCTTAGTTGGATGTAGTTCATCTGACACAGCTTCAACAAGCTCTTCAGATTCATCAGCTACAACAACAGAGGCAGCATCTACAGACACAGCAGCAGACACAGCAACAGCAGCTGGAACCGGTAAGGTTGGCGTTTCAATGCCTACTAAGGATCTTCAGAGATGGAACCAGGATGGTGACAACATGCAGAAGGAACTTGAGGCAGCTGGATACACAGTTGATCTTCAGTACGCTTCTAACGATGTTCAGACACAGGTTTCACAGATTGAGAACATGATCTCTTCTGGCGCAGAAGTATTAGTTATCGCAGCTATCGAAGGTTCTTCACTTGGTGAAGCATTAGACATGGCTAAGGAAGCTGGCATTCCTGTTATCGCTTATGACCGTCTTCTTATGGAGTCAGATGCAGTTTCTTACTATGCAACATTCGATAACTACATGGTAGGTACAAAGCAGGGACAGTACATTGTAGACACACTTGATCTTGACAATGCAGCAGGTCCTTTCAACATGGAGATTACAGCTGGTGACCCTGGTGATAACAATGCTGGTTACTTCTACAATGGTGCTATGGATGTTCTTAAGCCCTACATCGAGTCTGGCAAGTTAAACGTTGTTTCAGGACAGACAGAGTTCACAGAGGTTGCTACAGCTTCATGGGCTACAGAGACAGCTCAGTCAAGAGCAGAGGCTATTCTTTCAGCTAACTATGCAGATGGTACAAACGTAGACGTATGGCTTTGCTCTAACGACTCTACAGCACTTGGTGTTGAGAACGCTTTAGCAGCTAACTACACAGGTACATATCCTGTAATCACAGGTCAGGACTGTGATATTGAGAACGTTAAGAATATGATCGCCGGCAAGCAGTCAATGTCTATCTTCAAGGATACACGTACACTTGCTTCACAGGTTGTTAAGATGGTTGGTCAGATCCTTAGCGGTGAGACAGTTGATGTTAACGATACAGAGTCTTACGACAACGGAACAGGAATCATTCCTTCATTCCTTTGCGAGCCCGTATTTGCTGATGTTAACAACTACAAGGAGCTCTTAATTGATTCTGGTTACTACACAGAGGATCAGTTACAGTAATCCTTTAGAAGTATAGGAATTATAGGCAGGCGGATGAAAGTCCGCCTGTCTGTTTTAAGGAAGAGAATGAGTATTTGATAAAGGAGGGATTACACTTGGCAAAAGTATTGTTGGAAATGAAAAATATTACCAAAACCTTCCCTGGTGTAAAGGCTCTTGACAATGTTAATCTTCAGGTTGAAGAAGGCGAAATCCACGCATTGGTAGGAGAAAACGGAGCCGGTAAGTCGACACTTATGAACGTACTGTCCGGCATATACCCATACGGAAGTTACGAAGGGGATATCATTTATAACGGTGAGGTTTGCCAGTTCCACACGATTAAGGATTCAGAGGCAAAGGGAATCGTAATCATTCATCAGGAACTTGCACTGGTACCCCAGATGTCAATTGGCGAGAACATGTTCCTCGGCAATGAGCAGGGAAAGAAAAACGCAATAGATTGGAATAAAACGTACTCAGAGGCTGATAAGTACCTTAAGATGGTAGGTCTTTCAGAATCCTCACGAGTACTTATCAAAGATATAGGAACAGGTAAACAGCAGCTTGTTGAGATAGCAAAGGCTCTTGCAAAGCAGGCAAAACTTCTGATCCTCGACGAGCCTACATCATCACTTAATGAGACTGATTCAAAGGCATTGCTTGACCTGATGCTTGAGTTTAAGAAGCAGGGCATGACAATGATCATCATCACTCATAAGCTGAATGAGGTTGTTTACGTAGCAGATAAGATCACTGTTGTCAGAGATGGTTCAACCATTGAAACCATGGATAAACATACACAGACCATAGATGAAGACAGGATTATCAAGGGAATGGTTGGCCGTGAGATCACAGACAGATTCCCGAAGAGACATAACGTAACGATAGGTGATGTCAATATGGCTGTCACCAACTGGACAGTATATCATCCTCTTTACTCAGGACGTAAGGTTGTAGATAACATCAACTTTGAAGTAAAGAAGGGTGAGGTAGTTGGAATATACGGACTTATGGGTGCAGGACGTACAGAGCTTGCAATGAGTATATTCGGTAAGTCATATGGTACAGATATTTCAGGTGTGCTTACGATAAACGGCAAAGAAGTTAATCTTAAGAGCCCCAGAGAAGCCATCGATGCAAAACTTGCATATGTTACTGAAGACAGAAAAGGCAACGGACTTGTATTAACTGATCCCATAAGAGTTAACACCACTCTTGCAAACATGAGAGGTGTAGGAACCAGAGATAAGGTTCTTAAGGTTGATACGGATATTATCGATGGTGACAAGGAGTACGGAGTTGCTGTTGAGTACAAGGATAAGTTAAAGACAAAGACTCCTTCGGTTGAGCAGAATGTAGGTAACCTTTCAGGTGGTAACCAGCAGAAGGTTCTTTTAGCTAAATGGATGTTCACGGATCCCGATATACTTATACTTGATGAGCCTACAAGAGGTATTGATGTAGGTGCTAAATACGAGATCTACTGTATCATTAATGACCTGGTTGCAGCAGGCAAATCAGTTGTCATGATTTCATCAGAGCTTCCCGAAGTTATCGGCATGAGCGACAGAATTTACATTATGAATGAAGGTAAGTTCGTAGGTGAGATGAAGGCAGAAGAGGCAACTCAGGAAAATATCATGGCTTGTATCTTACAGTCAGGAAGGAGCGAATAATGAAAAGTGTCAATGTATTTGGAATATTAAAGAAATACACAATGGTTTTCGCTCTCATTCTTGTAGTTATTTTCTTTGATATCAAAACAGGCGGAGCAATCCTGCTTCCCCAGAATATTACAATCCTGATATCTCAGAACGCATATGTGTTCATTCTTGCAGCAGGTATGCTTCTGTGTATCCTGACCGGAGGTAACATCGACCTGGCCTGCGGATCTGTCATAGCTTTCATGGGCGGTGTTGGTGCCGTTATCATGAGTAAGGGCGTAAACGTATGGGTAGCTGTGGCAGTAATGCTTATAGGCGGTGCTCTCGTCGGAGTATGGCAGGGCTACTGGATAGCCTATATAAAGGTTCCTCCATTCATTGCAACCCTGGCAGGTATGTATGCCTTCAGAGGCCTGGCAAACGTAGTACTTGAAGGAAAGACAGTAGGTATCAGTAACACCACATTCCTTAATGTATTTGGTGGTGGAGCCGACTGTTATATTCCTAATTTCCTTGGTGGAGACGGAATCAACATGACCTGTATGGTTGCAGGTATTTTAATTGCTGCAATCTACGTTATTGTAACAGTAGTAAACCGTATCAAAGCTTCAGCAAAAGGATATAATGTGGAGCCTATCTACAAGATGATCCTTAAGCTTGTTATCATTTGTGCAGTAATCATATGGTTCACATATAAGCTTGCAAAGGACAGAGGTATTCCCACATCACTTATCTGGGTTGCTGTAGTGCTTCTTGTATACTCTTATATAACAACCAAAACCACAATGGGTCGTTACCTCTATGCTGTAGGTGGTAATGAGAAGGCAACAAGACTTTCAGGTATCGATCCTCGTAAGGTATATTTCTTTGCATACGTTAACATGGGTCTTATGTCAGGTCTTGCAGGTATCATGACTGTAGCAAGAGCAACACAGGCTCAGCCTACATTCGGACAGGGCTATGAGATGGATGCAATCGCAGCCTGCTTCATCGGTGGTGCTTCAGCATATGGTGGTGAAGGCGGAATCTTCGGTGTTATCATCGGAGCCGTACTCATGGGTGTTATCAACTTAGGTATGTACACCATGGGTATTGCAGCAACATGGCAGAAGGTTGTTAAGGGACTTGTTCTCCTTATTGCAATCATATTCGACGTATTATCTAACAAGAAGAAGAACTAGGAAGGAGGATCAATAATGAAAAAATATGCAAATGTTTTAAAGAAAAATGCAATGCTCATTGTCCTTGTCTTAGTGTTCATTTTCTTTACTATTACAACTAAGGGACAGATGTTCCAGCCAATGAGTTTTAACGCGCTCATATCTCAGAACGCTTATGTATTTATCCTTGCAACAGGTATGCTGATGTGTATGCTTACCGGAGGTAACATCGATCTTTCCTGTGGATCCTTCGTATGTTTCGTAGGAGCTATAGGCGGTCTGCTTATGGGTAAGGATCAGCTTAATTTAAGCCCCGCAGTAGGAATCATAGTAATGCTTGTTGTAGGTATTGTATACGGATGTATACTTGGTTACCTGATCGCTTATGTGGATGTTCCGCCCTGGATTGCAACCCTTGCAGGTTACCTTGCTTTCAGAGGCTGGGCAACAGCACTCCTTACTAAGTATACTTCAACACTTAGTATTCCTTATCCTGACAGTTTCATTAAGATCTTCTCAGGAAAGGTATTCTCTACAGCAGCAGGAACACTTAATATTCCCTGTATGGTTGTGGGAATTGTGGCAGCAGTCATTGTTGTAGTTGCAAACATAACAGGAAGAGCCGGCAAGATCAAAAAGGGTTATGAAGCAGATTCATTAGTTTCAGTTATTGTTAAGAGTGTTATTGAAGTAGCAGCAATAATCCTTATAGCATATAAGCTTGCTATGGCAGGTGGTATCCCCACAGTGCTTATCTGGGTTGTAGCAGTAGTTCTTATCTACAGCTTCATCACTGAGAAGACAAGCTTCGGAAGATACTTCTATACGATTGGCGGTAACGCTGAAGCAACCAGACTTTCAGGTGTAAATACCAAGAAGATCATGTTCATTGCTTACCTTAACATGGCAATCCTTACAGTAATAACCTCATTCGTTGTTACATCTAAGCTTCAGGCAGCTAACTCAACCTCAGGTACCAACTTCGAGATGGATGCCATCGCAGCCTGCGTTGTAGGTGGTGTATCTGCTTACGGTGGTTCAGGTAAGGTATTCGGAATGGTTATCGGAGCTACACTTATCGGTGTAATCAACCTGGGAATGTCATTCATGAACGTTGATGCTAACTGGCAGAAGGTTGTTAAAGGTATGATCATCCTGTTCGCAGTTGTATTTGATATCATTGCCAACAAGAAGAACGCTACAAAGTAGTATCATCCTGTAACGAAATTTAATAGTAGTAAATATGAGCTCTCGGATTTTCCGGGAGCTCTTTTTATGCGCAGGTCGCAAGATTTTTTTGCAGTTTTAGATTAAGTAGAAGTAGACGTTATTCATATGTTATAATTACTATGTATGTCTATACGTGTATCAAAGCGTCTTGAAAAGCGCTATAAAAAACACAGAGAACTTCATAATAAATTAAAGGAACACGCAGAGGATATCCTTAACTCCGAGAAATTCCAGTCAACCCGTGAACACATCCAGCATGGATCAATAGCTGTTCACAGGCACAGCATAGATGTTGCCAAGCAGAGTCTTCTTATTGCAAAAGCACTTCACCTTAAGGTAAATGAAAAGGAAATGGTAAGAGGTGCACTGCTCCATGATTATTTCTTATATGACTGGCATGATGCAGAAAGAGAAAATTTTCAGAAGTGGCATGGCTTTCATCATCCGGGGATAGCGCTTAGAAACGCAAATGAGGATTATGATCTGACAGACCGTGAAAAGGACATAATTGAGAAACATATGTGGCCTCTGACCTTAAGGCATGTTCCCAAATATAAGGAATCCTGGGTTGTAACAATGGCAGATAAATATTGTTCGGCACTGGAGACACTTAAATTACGTAAGGGCGCAGCCAAGGAATATATAGAAGGAAAGCGCAAAAACCGAAGCAATATAGATGAAGCGTCTGGGGTTGAAGCGCCTGAAGTTAGAGAGCCACAAGAGGCCGGGGCAGGTGAAGATGAATAGCATATACGAAAAATTATCCGACTATTCATCAGAGGATGTTTATCCCTTTCATATGCCGGGACATAAGAGAAATGCTGAATTTATAGGTGAGGAAGCTTCCTGTCTTAAAGATATGTATTCAATAGATATCACGGAGATAGAGGGCTTTGACAATCTTCATGATGCAAGCGGACTAATTAAGTTTGCGGAGGAGAGAGCTTCGAGTCTTTATGGCAGCTTATATACCCACTTTCTTGTTAACGGAAGCACCTGCGGAATATTAAGTGCTATATCCTCCGTATCAAAAAGGGGCGATACCATAATAATAGGCCGAAACTGTCACAAGTCCGTCTATCATGGGATATACCTTAATGGTCTGAAAGTACGATATCTTTATCCTGAATATGATGAAGAATATGAGATACTGACAAAGATATCACCTGAAGATGTAAAAGAGGAAATTGAAAATGCCGAAAAGAGCGGCGAAAGGATATGTGCCGTTTTAATAACCTCCCCAAGCTATGACGGAATATCATCACATGTCAAAAGAATCGCCGAAATTTCACATGAGTATGAAATACCTCTCATAGTGGATGCAGCCCACGGAGCACATTTCGGATTTAATGATAACTTCCCGGAGAATGCGGTAAAGCAGGGAGCGGACATAGTGATCCACTCGGTGCATAAGACCATGATGGCGCCTACCCAGACAGCACTTCTTCATGTATGCACTAAACGAATAGATGATGAAAAGATAAAAAAATATCTGGGAATATACGAAACCTCTTCACCCTCATATCCTTTGATGGCGGGAATTGATTATTCTATAGCTTTCATGAAAAGCTCAGGAAGAAATGCTCTTCAGAGGGTATATGAGAATTCAGAGAGAGTAAAGTCCGAATTAAAGGACCTTAGGCATATTAAAATATATCCGTATTCCGAACCCGGGAAACTTGTGATCCTTATAAAGAATAAGGCAATGACAGGCAGGGAGCTTGCGGATATATTAAGAGAAAGATATAAGCTTGAATTTGAGATGGCTCAGGGAAATTATATCCTAGCAATGCTGACTCAGGGGGATAAGCAGGAAGGAATCTTAAGGCTTATAAGGGCCTTAAAGGAAACAGATGAGGAACTTGTGGATGGAAAAAAGACTTCCCTTCCGTTTCTTGGTAATGAAAGGCCTAAAGAGGGAATGGCTTTTTTCGAAGCTTTCGATGGAGATTCCGTTATAGTGGATATTGAAAAGGCCACAGGCAGGATGGCGGCAGATTTTATTAATCTTTATCCGCCGGGGGCGCCGCTTGTTGTTCCCGGAGAGGTAATTTCAAAAGAGCTTATAGTCAAAATCTTAAGTTATCTTGAAAACGGCTATGAATTTTCGGGAATCAAAGACAATAAAGTAAAGGTATTAATCTAAAATATGGGTAAACTGGTATATTTGATCGGCAAGAGCTCGTCAGGAAAGGACACTGTCTATAAAGAGCTTCTTAAAGAAAATGAATTCAAATTCAAGAAGGTTGTGCTCTACACGACCCGCCCCATCAGGGAAGGCGAAGAGGACGGAGTGCAGTATCATTTCGTGACAGATGAGGAATATCATAAACTTATAAAGGACGGAAAAGTAATAGAGGACAGAGCCTATCACACTTATCACGGACTCTGGAGATATTTTACCGTGGATGACGGAAAGATGGATCTTGCTCATCATAATTATCTGATCATCGGCACCCTTGAGTCCTTTGCGAAAACTGCCGATTATTATGGCAGGAGGAATGTGCTTCCAATATATTTGGAACTGGATGACGGAATAAGGCTTCAGAGAGCGTTAAACCGTGAGATGCGCCAGGCAGAGCCCAAATACGAAGAGATGTGCAGACGCTTCCTTGCGGATGCAGAGGATTTTTCCGAAGAAAATATGAAAAATGCAGGCATCAATATGAGATTCAATAATGAAAACTTAGGTGAATGCCTTAAAAATATCAGAGAATATCTTTTTGAATTCGTCTGATGAGTTAAAGTATGGATATTAAAGTTAACAGCACTACACCAATTACACAGACAGAGCTTCCGAAGGCAACCCAGGATACTGATGCAAGCTTCAAGTTCACCCTGATGAGCAGAATTGATGATGCTTCATTGCAGGAGAGACTTAACACGATGCTGAACGAGATAACCCAGCAGGGGGATAAGCTTGCAAAGCACCGTGATATCAAGGACATGAAGCGTTACAGAAGCCTCATTAAGGATTTCATGAACGAGGTCGTGTCACGCTCACATGAATTTAGCAGAGAGAATTTCTTAGATAAAAAGGGGCGTCACAGAGTGTACGGAATCGTGCGGCTGGTTGATGAGAACTTAGATCAGCTGGCGCAGGAACTTATGAAGGACGAACAGGATCACATGGCGATCTTAAGCAAGATAGGAGAGATCAGGGGACTGCTTCTTGATATTCTCACATAGGAGGTAAATATATGGCAAGCTTCAAGGATATAGTAGGTCAGGAACAGCTGAAGGAACATCTTCAGAATGCCATCAGATTAAATAAGGTTTCACATGCTTACATAATAAACGGAGAGCGTAACTGCGGTAAGGAGTTCATGGCAAAGGCCTTTGCGAAGGCACTGCAGTGTGAGAATCCAGTTGATGCGGAAGGGTGTGATGAGTGCCACTCATGCCATCAGGCCGAGAGTATGAATCATCCTGATATAATCTTTGTTTCCCATGAGAAGCCGAATACCATCTCAGTAAATGATATAAGGCTCCAGATCAACAACGATATCGTGATCAAGCCTTATCAGGGACCGAGAAAGATATACATAATAAACGACGGCGAGCTTATGAATGCCCAGGCGCAGAATGCTCTTTTAAAGACCCTGGAGGAGCCCCCTGAGTATGCGGTCATAATTATTCTTACGAGCAATGTGGAAATGTTCCTTCCTACGATACTTAGTCGCTGCATAGTGCTTAACTTTAAGCCGGTCGCTGATGATCTCATTAAGGAATTCCTTATGAGTAAGATGCAGATTCCCGATTACAAGGCCGAGATCTGTGTGGCATTTGCCAGGGGAAATGTGGGAAAAGCAAGGCTTCTTGCCAAGTCAGAGGAATTTGACAAGGTAAAGGAGGAGGCTCTTTCGCTTCTTAAAAACATAAATGATATGGAGATTCACGAAGTTGTAGCTGCCATCAAAAAGATCGGTGAATACAAATTCGATGCCAATGATTATCTTGATATCTTTTCAATATGGTACAGGGATATGCTTCTTTTCAAGGCAACCCATGATGCCAACGGACTTGTATTTCGCGACGAACTTCAGTATATTAGGAAGGCGGCGGACAGAAGCACCTATGAGGGCATCGAAACCATCATAGATGCACTTGAGAAATGCAAGCAGAGAATAAGAGCGAATGTTAACTTTGATCTTTCCATGGAGCTTCTGCTTCTCACGATCAAAGAAAATTAAAGCAATTAAGAGTCATTTGAGGTTTATAGATAGAAATACGGAGGTACATAGATATGACTAAAGTTATAGGAGTAAGGTTCAGAACTGCCGGAAAAATATATTTTTTTGCACCCGGTGAACATGAGGTCAAAAGAGGAGACCATGTAATAGTTGAAACAGCGCGCGGCGTGGAATACGGCACAGTGGTAGGAGATCCAAGAGAGGTGGCTGATGAAGAGGTGATCCAGCCTCTTAAGCCTATTCTTCGTATCGCCACGGAAAAGGATGATGAGCAGGCTCTTGCCAATAAAGATAAAGAAAAGGAAGCCTTCAAGGTCTGCCTTGAGAAGATACGTAAGCATGAACTTGATATGAAGCTTATTGATGCCGAGTATACCTTTGATAATAACAAGGTACTTTTCTATTTCACCGCAGACGGAAGAGTAGACTTCAGAGAGCTTGTTAAGGATTTGGCATCAGTGTTCAGGACCAGGATAGAACTTCGTCAGATCGGAGTAAGGGATGAGACAAAGATAAGGGGCGGTATCGGAATCTGCGGAAGACCCCTATGCTGCCATGCGCACCTTTCCGATTTCATTCCGGTATCCATTAAGATGGCTAAGGAGCAGAATCTTTCACTTAATCCCACAAAGATATCCGGTGTGTGCGGAAGACTTATGTGTTGTCTTAAGCACGAAGAGGATACCTATGAGGAACTTAACAGGAACCTTCCCAATGTGGGTGATTTCGTTACGACCTCAGATGGAAAGAAGGGTGAGGTTCATTCCGTAAATGTACTTCGTCAGCTTGTTAAGGTCATCGTTGAAGAAGACGGCGAGAAGGAGATCCAGGAATACAAGGTAGCCGACTTAAAGTTCAAGAGACGTAAGCACTACAACAAGAACGATGTGTCAGATGAAGATTTGAAGGAGCTTGAGAAGATGGAAAGAAATGACCGTAAATCCAAGCTTGATGATAACTAGTATGGAACTTAATCCGGGCGAGAGAATAGACGACCTGCAGATAAGAGGACTTAAGATCATCCAGAATCCGGAATATTTCTGTTTCGGTATAGATGCAGTTCTCCTTTCCTATTATGCGAAGGTGAAGGATGGATCTTCATGTATTGATTTAGGTACGGGAAACGGCGTGATACCGCTTCTTCTTTCTGCGAAGACCAATGCCAAATCCCTTAAAGGTCTGGAGATCCAGAAGGAAAGCATATCTTTGGCCGAAAGAAGCGTTCTTCTTAATGACCTTGGTGAAAAGATATCGATCATAGAGGGCGACATTAAGAATGTTAAAGAGATGTTCCAAGGCTCAAGCTTTGATGTTGTCACAACCAATCCTCCCTACATGAGCGAGAATCACGGACTTACGAATCCGGAATCGGTGAAGGCAATAGCAAGGCACGAGATCAAATGCTCTCTCGAGGATGTGATAAGCGCTTCCCAATATCTTTTGCGCCCACAGGGAATGTTCTATATGGTGCACAGACCCCACAGGCTGGTGGATATATTCTCGCTGATGCGTGGGTATGGGATAGAGCCGAAGCGGATAAGGTTCGTTCATCCCTATGCGGATAAGGAACCGAACATGGTGCTTATCGAGGGAATGCGGGGCGGAAGGCCTAACCTTGTTGTGGATCCTCCCCTTGTTGTGTATGACGCCCCCGGCAAATATACTGATGAGATAATAAATATATACGCTAATGCGTAGAAGTTAAGAAAATGCAGGGAATATTATATCTGGTGGCAACTCCCATAGGAAATTTAGGTGACATGACCGAGAGGGCGATCGAAACCCTCAGGGAAGTTGATCTTATTGCCGCGGAGGATACCAGGAACAGCATAAAGCTGCTCAATCATTATGAAATAAAGACCCCTATGACTGCCTATCATGAGCATAATAAATACGAAAAGGCAGATGAACTTGTACATAAGCTCCTTGAGGGGACAAATATAGCAGTTATAACTGATGCGGGAACACCGGGAATTTCGGATCCGGGGGAGGTGCTTGCAAGAAAAGCCCTTGATAACGGGATTAGGGTGACCACGCTTCCGGGGTGCTGCGCATGTATTAATGCACTTATCATATCGGGACTTCCCACCAGAAGGTTCTGCTTTGAAGCGTTTCTTCCTTCCGATAAGAAGGAGCGGAAGCAGGTACTTGATGAGCTTAAGACTGAGACCAGGACCACCATCATATATGAAGCCCCTCATCATCTTATAAAGACACTCAATGAACTTTATTCTGAACTTGGGGAGAGACGCCTTACCATAGTTAAGGAGCTTACGAAGAAGTTCGAAAATATAAAGGAAACCACCCTAAGTGAGGCATTACTCTTCTATGAGAACAATGAACCGAGAGGAGAGTATGTTTTGGTACTTCAAGGGGTTGACAGGCAGGAATTGGTACTTAAAGAGATCGGAAAATGGGAAGAGATGTCCATTGAGGATCACCTTAAAATGTATTTGGATGAGGGTGATGATAAGAAGGAAGCCATGAAAAAAGTGGCGAAAGACCGCGGAATTTCGAAGCGTGACGTCTATCAGGCCTTGATTTAAGAGGGTTTTAATAACGTTAATTATCAAAACCCCTTGAATTTACTTGAAAAAATAGGAAATTGGTACTTGTTTTCGAAAATGAATACGAGTAATATGATATTAGAAAAGTATGGTACTTTAGTATGGATTTGTATCCATGGAAGGAAGTGATTAGATGAAGAATCAAAAGAAAATAACGATCATCACATCAATTTCACTTGCTGTTGTTATGGTTGCCAGTGCGATAGCACTGTTTGCATCACCTGTTAAGGGCGGAGAGGTTCTTGACCAGGATGTTGCCAGAAGAGATAAGAGCGCTTCCGATGACGGAATGGTTTATATCGATCCCGATATTGTTGCTTTAGCAGGACAGCTCAGCGGAACAGTTGAGTCACAGGCAGCAGCCAGAAGTGCATTTGATAAGATCAATGAGCAGAGAACAGCAGCAGGCTTAGGAACCCTGACCTGGAGTAATGGTCTTGAGCAGGCATCAGAGGTTCGTGCAGTAGAAGCATCTGAGTTATGGTCTCATAACCGTCCTGATGGAACTGAGTACTGGACAGTTAACAGTAACATCGTATACGGTGAGAACCTTGCAAAGGGTTATTCTACAGCAGATGAGGCTGTTACAGCCTGGATGAACTCTTATTCACACAGAGATAATATTCTCTACAGCGATTTCAAAACAGCAGCAATCGCCATTCATATTAGCAATGGCCAGTACTACTGGGCTAATGAATTCGGATATTAGGATACAGATCATACTTTAATAAATCAGGGCCATTCCATTTGGAATGGCCCTTTGTTTATGTTATAATCATTAATAGTCATCCTAAAAGGACTTATGAGGGACGGGGTGATAACGGAGGAATATATGAAGAAGGAAACTTTAAGGCTTCTGCTTAAGATCGTACTGGGTGTTGCTATCGTGGCTTTCATAGCTTCGATCGTAGGAATTTACGTTACGATGAAGCAGTATAGTGACAGTATCAGTGAGTATAAGAATCTGGAACAGTATGTATCAATAGATAATGCGCCTGCTGTTACGGAAGAGGAAGTAACCAAAGAAATACCTGCTGAAGAATCTCAGGCAGATGAGATCGAAGAGGAGACCGTAGAGGAAGAATCCCTTATAGATGTTGATTTTGATATGGATTTTGAGTCTCTTAAAGCTATTAATTCAGATGTAATCGGCTGGATATATTATGAGCCCATAGAGCTTAGTTACCCTGTAGTTCTTGACAGAGGTGATGATTTCTATGAGAATTACAGCTTCGAGCTTGAGAAGAATGTGGCAGGAGCGATCTTTATGGATTATGCCTGCAGATCAGATTTCGGAAGCTTCAACACTATCATATACGGGCATAATATGCGTAACGGCACCATGTTCGGTTCACTTAAGAAGCTTATTAACGATACCTCAATCATAGAGGCTAATCCGTATTTCTATACTTTCACGGAGGATAAGGTATTCATGTACAAGATAGTCTGTGTATACTACACACCTGCAGGATCACAGACCTACAATGTCCAGCTTGAATACACTGATGATGACAAGCAGGCGTATGTTGATTACATGAATAATCAGGCTGTATACAAGGATGAGGAATTTTTCAGCAGCCCTGTAACGGAAGACACAAGGATAGTAACACTGTCAACCTGTCATGGTCTTCACAGTGGTAACAGAACCGTTGTACACGGAGTTTTAGTTGCCGAGGAGGAGAGATAAGGAATTATCAATCTCAGGCTCTGAGATGGTGATCACATTGAAGCTTTTAAGAGCATAGCTTTTTCCATCAGAAGGATTAAGATCTGCGATCACGGAAAGAGACTGGTTTTCATTAATAGGATATGTTTTTTCAAAGGAGTTGTCCGAATTGGAGGATGACTCCTTTTTTATTTCGGAAAGGTCCTTATAGGCACAAGAAACAGCGTTATAGTAAGCGCTTGACCTGTCGGCTAAGCGTTTTGAAAGGCGGTAGTCGGCACTTGCGGATGCAACTGAGAGTCCGGCAAAGCTAACTAAAGTCAGGATGATCACTATGACGAGGATGGATGAAGCGCCGATATTAAGATTAAAGTTATTTGTTTTCTTCATATTATTTTTCAGGTTGCTATTTTTTTAAATAAGAAGCGGTAATGGAGTATATGGTTTCGCCGGAGTAAATTTCATCAAAGGAAATCTCTTCAGTCAGAAGTCCGGTTTCGGTATTTGTGCTTACGGTATTGGTAAGGACATATGAGGCCAGAGCTTCTTCACAGGGTTCAAAGTCCTCATCGTAATATGTTTTTGCATCTTTAAGTTCTCCGTTAAGGCCATAGAACTCTTCGGCTACAGACTCGCAGGCGATAACTGCATGATTAAGCTCAACACTTGACCGGCTCAGGGAATGGCTTTTAATGAAAAGCTGTACGCAAACCGCAGCAGCAATTGCAAAGAACAGCACTGACATTATGAGCTCCATCAGGAAGAGGCTTGATTTGGAGGAACCTTTATTCATTATCGGCACCTCCTGTCTTAATTGAAGCAAAGAACTCGTAGCTCTCGTCGTCGGTCATGATTATATTAAACTTAAAGAGAGAGTCTGATATCTTTTCAATGGAAAAATCATTAACCGCAAGTATTTCCTGGCCGGCATCTGCAGAAAGGGTGATGTCGGAACGCACCATAAGCTCCCGGAGTACCCCCTCGTGCTCATAAATATATGTTTCGTATTCTATATCATTAACTAAAGAGGTGATGAGCAGGGCTTCTTCTCCGTCCAGGGAACTGATGCTTATCGCTCCATCGGAATCTGACTGGCGGATCTTTTCGTTTATGTAGGCTACGGCGGTGCGGGAATTAAAGTTTGAGTCCATGTTTGACATGGTCTTAGAGTATATGTTTGCACCAATTGAAATTATAAATATAGCGGAAACGACAAAAGCGCCGAAAAGCGCAAGCACGAATAATACATCAATTATATGTTTGTTATCTTTTTCTCTCATTGGGACTCCTTAGTGAGGATCGTCACCTCGGGGCGCATGTTGGAGGCAACAGGCTGATAATCCACGAAAAACAGATCCTCATCGTAGGTCAGGCCATAATGCTCCTTAAGATAATCAAGTGAAGGAGGATAATACCCCTCCACGGCATAGCAATGAAGGATGTCACGGTTAAGTGCATCCGAAAGAGAATCCTTCTGTCTTTCAACAGTGGTGGTATCAACTGAGGAAGTCAGAAGGAAAAAGACAACAATAAAGACAACCGCAAGCAGAAGATAAATATATCGTGCTTTCGGATTCCTGTCTGAATGTTTAGTTTCGTTAGTAGTAAATCTGTGCATATTATCCGATGCTTGACATTATTCCCATAAGCGGAAGCAGTACTGAAAGAAGTATGATGCCGACTATGAGGGAAAGTATTATGACAAGGGTGGGCTCGATGAAAGAGACCATTTTCCGAAGATGCTTTTCAGTGGCGTCTTCATAATGAAGAGCTATATATTTCATTGCCTGCTCGGCATCTCCTGCCTTGAATGCAACTGCGATCATTCTGGTATAAAGGTTTGAAAAGATATTAGCATTTGCGATGGCTTCAGCCATATTATCATGGTTAGACATATCCTCACGCAGAAGCTTTATCTTTGCTTCCATATCTTTATTCTCAACCAGTTCCTCAACCATATCGAGAGCGTGGAAAATGTCCATGCCGCTTGAAAAGGCAAGATATAAGCCGGATGCAAAGCGGGCGCGGGCTATATTAAGATAGAACTCCGCGGTTGGCGGGAAGGATGTTAAGAAATCATGGATCCTGTGTCTTACTGAATCGTTTTTAACAAGAATTATTCCCAGGATGACGAGGATGCAGAGCACAATGGTAAAGCCGAGGGCATATTTTGAAAGTACAGAGCCTATATTCATAAGCTTCTCTGCGAAGGGATCCATTTCAGCTCCAAGCTGTGCAAATACCTGCTTAAATATGGGAAGAACCTTAACTATAAGCACGATTACGATAAAGAACATCATTGCTATCATTATGAGGGGATAGGACACGGCCGAACGGATAGTTTCGGACATCTCATCCTCCCGTTCGTAATAGTCTGCAAGGGAGTCAAGGACGGTATCCGTGTTGCCGGATTCTTCGCCAAGTGAGATGAGCCTCGTCACATATTGTGGAAAAACATTGGTTTCTTCAAGAGCCTGGTGGAAATTAAGTCCCCGGCTGCAGCTTTCCGAGATCTTAGAAAGAAGGGCCTTTCCTTCTTCGCTTATTGTATCCTCGCGCAATATGTCCATTCCCTCTGCCGGGGTGATGCCGGCCTTAATAAGGATAGAGGTCTGCCTGCAGAAGGATGCTATTTCGCTGTTGGTAAGTATTGTGGGTTTTTTAGACATATGGGGAAATCTCCATGCTTTAATATATGTATTTAGTGAGATAATTTTCTCCGTCGCCGATAAAGGATATAAGTTCCTCATCTGAGGCGTTTGATGCATAGGTAGGGTCCATTAAAGACCAGGACTCACCGTCGAATTCTATGATACCGTTGATCCATCCGATTCCTTCGGCGTAAGTTGAGATCCAGGCGTGATATGCGTTTCCGGCATAGCCAACCTCCATTCTGGTGGGAATGCGCTGGGACCTTAGCATCGCCGTCATTAGGGACGCATAGTCAAGACATATGCCTGTCTTGGTTTCAAGGGTTTCATCAATGTCAGGAATATAGCCGCTTTCCACATTTTCGGCCTTTTCCTGGTCATAGGTTATATTGGCAATGATATAATCATATACCTTGTCGATTGCTTCAAGATCATCGTGAGCATCCGAAACCAGCTCGCTTGCTAAAGCAACAGCCTCATTGTCCTTAGTGAATTTAACGTACTGGTTAGGATAAAGAAATGCGCCAAGCTCATCCGTTACGTTAAAGTCGAAGTTTTCATTGTAAGCTGTTGCATACTGGGAGCCCTCCACATTTTCGTAGAGGCCTATGGTATAAGTACCGTTTCCTGCTGAAATAGGGAAAGTTTCCGCATTGTTGTCATGTATATCATAGGTATAGGTCATATAGTCAGGACCTGTTATCTGAAGCTTAACGTTTTCGTTATTTCCAAGATACTTAATAACAACATAGCCTTCGGAAACGTTGGAAGCATCTATAGATGCAAGCTCATTTCCGTAGGTTACGGTTCCGGGAGCTTCGGGAACGAGGCAGACGGGAGTGTTATCACGTATAGTCTCAGAGTCGGAAACATATTCCTTGTGCTTAGAGGAGCATGCACTAAGCAAAAGTGCAGACATGAGCACTATGAAAATAAGCATTAAATTAGTGCGAAAAATGCGAAAAGACATACAGTAATTATAGTATAGAAAAGATGAATTTTAAAGGCGAGGGAATCTTCGGAAATCGGGAAAATACGGAAAACTATGGTAAATTAGAAAAAAGATGCTATAATTTACTTTGAATGTTTGCACATTAAATGAGGTATTTATGAGTTTTCCCATTATAAAAGAAAAGGATAAAGTTCTTTTAATATGTGATTCAGCCAATTCCTTTATGGTAAAGGCGATAAAAGACGGAATAACAAATGCCGGATATGAATGCCAGACGGTTATTAATTCGGTTCAGGTTCTCTCTGATATAGATAAGCCGGAATTCATATTTTTATATCTTGATGAGAATGTGGATTTTAATTCAGAGGAATTCATATATATCAGGGATTTCTGCGTTGAGGATGATAAGAAGCTCTTCCTTGTGGGATATGACTCGGATATTGTTGAGTGCAGAAAGATATTCCCGGATGAGGTGATTGCAGGAACCTTCAAGCGTCCCATAGATGCAAGAGCGATTGGCGACGAACTTAATGCCATAGTTGAGAAGAGTAATCTTACGGCTAACAAGAAGCATATCCTTGTGGTTGACGATTCGGGAACGATGTTAAGGACCATCAGGGACTGGCTTTCAGACAAATATAAGGTCTCTGTTGTTAACTCGGCAACAAGTGCCATATCTTTCCTGGCAACTAACTATCCTGACCTGGTGCTTCTTGATTATGAGATGCCGATCTGTTCCGGCCCCCAGATGCTTCAGATGATCCGTTCTGAGGCACGTACCGCGAACCTTCCGGTCATCTTCCTTACGGCACATGGCGAGAGAGAGTCGGTTCAGAATGTTCTGGAGCTTAAGCCCGACGGATATCTGCTTAAAACAATGTCACATGAGAAGATAGTTGCTTCAATAGACAGTTTCTTCCAGACACAGAAGGCCAAGAAGATATAATAGATATAGTGTGATGCGAGCCTGCTACTTTTAGCAGGCTCTTTTAACTCAGAGGAGTTTGCATATGGCTGAAGTATTATTTTTGACAAATAATGAAAATGCGATGCCGCTGTATGAATGGATAAGTGAAAGGGCGAATACGCTGCTTTTTAAGGAAAGGCTTGATCTTGAGACACTTAAAGATATAGCTCCGTCGCTGGTTGTCAGCTACAACTACAGATATATAGTTCCTGCAGACTGCATTGAATATATGGGAAAAAAGATAATAAATCTCCATACCTCATATCTTCCCTGGAACAGGGGTTCAGCTCCCAATATTTTCAGTCTCATAGAGGATTCACCAAAGGGCGTTACGATCCATGTGATGAGCGCAGGCCTTGATACCGGCGATATCATCTGCCAGAGGGAGGTTTCCTTTGACCTTGATAAGGATACCCTTAAGACCAGCTATGATAAGCTCAATTCCGAGATAACCGATCTTTTTAAGGAAAACTGGGAAATGTTAAGGTCAGGTGATTATGAGGGAGTTAAGCAGACAGGCACCGGAAGCTACCACACCATGAAGGATCTTGAAGCCTACAGGGCAAAGATAGATTTTGACTATGATGATACACTTAGGGATTTCATTAAAAAGGTAAGGGAAAATATATGAGTATGAAGAATATCGGTAAGGATAAAGTATATATCATCGCTGAGATGAGCGCCAATCATGCGGGAAAGATAGAAAATGCCTTTGAAATAGTCCGTCAGGCTGCTAAAGCCGGAGCGGACTGCGTGAAGATCCAGACCTATACCGCAGATACGCTTACCATTCCCTGCGACAAGCCTGAGTTTAAGATACACGGAGGCTTATGGGACGGATATACATTCCACGAGCTCTACGGAGCTGCGTACACACCCTGGGAATGGCAGGATGATATTAAGAAAGAATGTGAAAAATGCGGAGTCGATTTTCTTTCCACACCCTTTGACAATACGGCAGTTGATTTCCTTGAGGGACTTTCGGTTGAGGCATATAAGATAGCTTCCTATGAACTTGTGGATATTCCGCTTATCAAGTATGCGGCTTCTAAAGGAAAGCCCATGATAATCTCCTGCGGAATGGGCTCAGAGGAAGAGATAGAGGATGCGGTTAATGCCTGCAGGAGTGTAGGAAATGACCAGATAGTCCTCCTTAAGTGCTGTAGTGAATATCCTGCAAAGATAGAGGATATGAACCTTTCACTAATCCCTGTTATGAAGAACAGATTCAATGTAACGGTGGGACTTTCGGATCATTCAGCAGGCTATGAGGCTGCAACATTAGCCGTGGCAGCAGGTGCCAGAGTGATAGAAAAGCACGTAATGCTTGATTCGGCAGAGGATAATCCGGATAAGGGCTTTTCAATGACCATGACGGAATTTAAAGAGATGGTTGATATGGTGAGAAGAACGGAGATAATCCTGGGAAGCGGAGAGTTCAAGCTCCCTGAAAAGGAGGAGGCCGGAAAGTTCTGGAGAAGATCCCTTTATGCGGTCAAGGATATTAAAAAGGGTGAGATATTAACAAGCGAAAATGTCAGGTCCATAAGACCTGCCTACGGTCTCGAGCCCAAATATTACGAAGAGATCCTGGGAAAGAAAGCCCTGTGCGACATAGAATACGGAACCGGACTTAAAAAGGAAATGATCGATCTATGAAAGAACTTTATATAAGGGCTGACATGAATGCGGAAATAGCAACGGGTCATGTCATGCGATGCCTTTCCATAGCGGATGCAGCCGCAAAGATGGGGATAAAGTGTATCTTTATAGCTGCGGATGAAAATCCGAAGTCTGTGATTGAGGGAAGAGGGCATGGCTTCATATGTCTTCACACTGACTGGCATAACAAGGAAAGCGAGCTTCTCGCCCTTAAAGAGATAATAATTAAAAATGAAGTTAAGCACCTAATCGTTGACAGTTATGAGGTGACAACTGCGTATCTAAGGGCGCTTAATGAGATTACCGATGTTAGCTATATCGATGATGTGGATGCGATGGAGTACCCTGTAAATAAGATAATCTGCTATTCAAGATATGCGGATGAATTCAAGGATTCCGTGAATTACCGGGGTTCTGAGCTGATCCTGGGAAATGAATATACTCCCATACGTGACCTATACATTGGAATGCCGCCTAAGGAAATAAGTGAAAAGATAGGGCGGGTACTTCTTCTGTCGGGCGGGTCTGATTCCTGCCATGCCATAAAGAAGATACTTTCGGTGTTTGAAGACCTTAAGGATATAGACGTGCAGGCAATATGCGGCAGGTTCAATCCTGACAGGGATGAACTCATGGAAAAATATAAAAACAGCGAAAACATATATCTTTGTGACCAGCTGGAAAACTTAAAAGAGGCCATGGTAAAGGCGGATGTTGCAATATCTGCAGGAGGTTCCACATTAAATGAACTTTGTGCCGTGGGAACTCCTACCATTACATATTCCTTTGCGGATAATCAGGTGCCGGGAGTTTCGAGACTTCATAAGGACGGCATCATGGATTGCGCAGGAGATTTAAGATATGATGACGTGCCTTCAAAGGTACTTAAGCTTCTTAAGAAATATAACGATCCCGCATTTCGTAAGGAACGCTCCCTTATCATGCAGGAACTTATCGATGGCAGAGGGGCGGAAAGAATAGTAAGGAGAATTTTTAAATGATAGAGATACTTAAAGCGATATTGTTCGGAATAGTGGAGGGTGTTACAGAGTGGCTCCCCATAAGCAGTACCGGACACATGATAATCTTAAATGAGTTCGTAACACTTAATGTTTCCGATGAGTTCTACAGCATGTTTGAGGTGGTCATCCAGCTGGGAGCTATACTTGCGGTGGTAGTACTTTTCTGGACAAAGATATGGCCCTTCGGCAAAAAGAACAACAAAGCTCCTCTTTCGGAAAGCGGCTTTGGAGCTTATATCAAAAAGGATATCTTTGTTCTGTGGTTCCACATACTGGTATCCTGCATACCGGCAGCAGTTATAGGTCTTCTTTTTGACGAACTCTTCGAGGAACTTTTTTATAATTACACCACTGTTGCAATAATGCTGATACTTTTCGGTATTGCATTTATAGTGGTTGAGAGCATTAATAAGGGGAAGAGTGCAAAGATAACCTCAATTGCGGATATCAGCTATACAACAGCACTTCTCATAGGTATTTTCCAGCTGATCGCGGCTATATTCCCCGGCACCTCAAGATCCGGAGCTACCATCGTAGGTGCTCTCCTTATAGGAGTTGCAAGATCAGTTGCCGCTGAATATACTTTCTACCTGGCAATCCCTGTTATGCTGGGAGCAAGTCTTCTTAAGCTTGTTAAATTCGGATTCTCATTCACAGGACTTGAACTTGCGATTCTGCTTGTGGGAATGGTGGTTGCCTTCGTGGTTTCATTATTCGTAATAAGATTCCTTATGGGTTATATAAGGAAGCATGATTTCAAGGTATTCGGTTATTACAGGATAATCCTGGGAGTACTGGTACTGATCCTGGGAATCGTGGGAGTCATTTAGTTATGAGATATCCTTCTTTTTTAAAGCCGGGTGACAGGATCGGCTTCATAGCGCCCTCCTTCGGGGCAGTGATGGAGCCTTATCATACTCTCTTTTTAAACACCGTTAAGAAGTTTGAGGACATGGGCTATAAAACAGTGCTTGGGCCTAACTGCTTTATGGATAAGGGAATAGGAAAGAGCAACACGCCCGAAAAGTGTGCTGAAGAGATAAATGAGTTCTTCACTGAAAATAAATGCGATATCATAATCTCCTGCGGTGGCGGTGAGACCATGTGTGAGGATCTGCCATTTGTTGATTTCGACGCAATAGCATCCCACACTCCCATATGGTATCTGGGGTATTCGGATAATACGAACTTAACAGCTCTTCTTCCCACGCTTGCAGACACCGCGGCTATATACGGGCCCTGCGCCTCAAGCTTCGGAATGGAGCCCTGGCATAGTGCGATAGAGGATGCATTTTTACTTCTTAAGGGTGAGAAGCTTACCTTTAAAAACTATGATCTCTGGGAAAAAGAAGATCCTAAAAGCGATGATATATTTGCACCATACAATGTAACCGAGCCCTTCGATATGAAGATATATGATCCTCTTAAGGATGGGTATGTGAGTGAGGCCGCATTCTCGGGGCGGGTCATCGGAGGGTGTCTTGACTGCCTTCAGAATCTTTGCGGAACGGGCTTTGATAAGTTTGTTTCCTTCGGAGAAAGATATAGGGATGATGGGATAATCTGGTTCTTTGAGGCCTGTGACCTTAATCCCATGGGGATAAGACGTGCCCTTTGGCAGCTTGATAATGCGGGGTGGTTTCGACATGTTAAAGGCTTCCTTGTTGGAAGACCTCTTCAGATTGATGCAGACGGAATGGGCTTTGACCGCTTCAGTGCCGTTACAGGGGTGCTTCAAAAATATAAGGTTCCGATACTTTTTGACCTTGATATAGGGCACCTGCCGCCGATGATGCCAATGATAACCGGAGCAATGGCGAATGTAAAAGCCGTAAATAATGAGATAAAAATAAGCTACAGATTGGAGTGATCCGGTCTGTAGTTTTTTATTTGCAGAGATAACTTGCAGGCTGTGGTTTGCCATTGAGGTCTACATATCTGATCAGGAAAGATGAACATATGAATAAATATTCATATTTCTGTTGACATTATATTGAAGACCCCCCTATAATCTTCAGTTAGAAGAAACTAACTTGCGAACAGGAGTTAGTCTATACTAACAAATGACAGTTAAGAGCGTATATCGAGGATCATCTTAACAATATCGAAACAGAAAGGCAGGAACAAAATGAGTTTCGTAGAGATCAGTAATATCAAAAAGCACTATGGGCAGGGCGAGAGCCTGGTTAATGTCTTAAATGGTGTAAATATCAGCATTGAGAAGGGTGAGATGTGTGTTCTCTTAGGACCCTCGGGATCCGGCAAGTCAACCCTCCTTAATATCATAGGAGGAATAGATTCAGCCGACGAGGGATATATTTCCATAGATGGTGAGAAGACGGCGGACATGAACGAGAAAAGGCTGACTGAATACAGAAGAAGCCATCTCGGATATGTTTTTCAGATGTACAATCTGATCCCCAATCTTAATATCCGTGAAAATATAGAGGTTGGAGCTTACCTTAGCAACAGCCCTCTTGATACTGAGGAGCTTTTGCATACACTGGGGCTTTATGAGCACAGACATAAGCTTCCCAGCCAGCTCTCCGGCGGTCAGCAGCAGAGATGTTCAATAGGAAGAGCGATAGTTAAGAATCCTGACATCCTGCTTTGCGATGAGCCCACAGGAGCCCTTGATTACAACACCTCCAAGGAAATTCTCAAGCTGATCGAGGACATTAATAAGAAATACGGAAATACCATAATAATGGTTACTCATAATGATGCGATAAAGAATATGGCAGACAGAGTGGTAACACTTCGTGACGGAATGGTTCGTAAGAACTATAAGAACGAGACGAAGATTTCCGCCGAAGAGCTTGATTGGTAGTTAGGAGACATTATGAAGAACCCATTAAGAAAAAGATACTTAAGAGAACTTAAGTCGGATTTCGGAAAATATCTGGTAATAGCTCTTTTTATGATAATGCTGATCGGTGCAGTATCCGGATATCTGGTTGCCGCAAGCAGCATCGAGACCACCTTCTACGAAGGTGTGGATAAATATAATCTTGAAGACGGGCATATAGTTTTTTCAAAGGTGCCTGAGGCTTCGCTCCTTGAAGAAATAGAAGAAAAGGGTGATCTGAAACTTTATGGTCTTGAATATATTGAAGAGGATACGGACAGCGAGGGAACAACCTTAAGGATATTCAGGAAAAGAACTGATATAAACACTGAATGCCTGATGGAGGGCGCATTCCCGTCCGCTGATGATGAAATAGCAGTCGACAGGTTATATGCCCAGTACCATGATCTTTCAATCGGAGATACGATTCCCATAAACGGCAAAGATATCAAGATCTCCAGCCTGGTTGCTTTAGTTGACTACGGATGTCTTTTTGAAAATAATTCGGACATGATGTTCAGCATCG
>R03__coassemble_225_pt1 | contig 35599 bp, 28 predicted proteins | sample R03__metabat2_low_PE_074 | metagenome-assembled genome bin R03 | reverse complement strand
CTGCTTGATGACATTGTATCCATATTAAAGGGAGAGTCAACCCTGCTTAGCACCGCGTCGCGGCTTTGGGGTTGACGCTCCCTTTCATATGGATAAGATATCGCCAGGCAGGCATATGATTTTTGGCTGCGGAGCTAGAAGTTGCGGCTTGTGTACCTCTGAAGACGCGCGAGAAGTATCATCTCAGAGGTAAATTTAATACATTATGTAAACCGGAGAAAAATTACGGCCCTTGATTTTCACAGACTACCCTATAAAGTGGAACTGTCGCCGAAGGCGACTGAGAAGTTATCTATCAGAACAGGTCCAGCATGCTGTCGAGGTACATATGCTCACGGACTTTAAGTTGGCATTCGGGTTTCGTCATATAATAGAGCAGGAACTCAAGGATCATGGCACTTCCAAGGCCTCGACCCTCAATCTTGAAATTACTAAAGCCCATGGGAAGGTAAGTATTAAGGATATCCTCTGTGCTTATGAAAGTCTTATTTTCCATGGCTTTTGAAAATATATAGCCTTGAGAACCTTCAGGGGCAGTGCATGTAAAATCAGGGCAGTCCTCACCTAAGTTCTTACGGCTTACATTCTCATAACATTCTTTTCTTGAAATACATCCCTCATAGCAGCATTCGTTACAGAGAAATTCAACCTTATTTTTATATTTGTCAGGAAGCGCTTTTAAAGAAGAAAAAGCCTTGTTAAGCCGAAAATCCGGCACCACATACGAAAAGTCATCATCCTCAAGCTCTTTGGTGAAATCGTAAAAAGAAGTAAGCACCTTCGTTGTGGAAGAGACAAGATAAAGGCTCGTATAGTTTTTCTTTATATGCTCCTTTAAAAGGTCGGAATGGATGATGACACCGTTTTTATTCATGCCACCTTCTTCAAACATGCGGCATATCTTATTGCATTTTGAATCCGTAAGGTGCTCGCTCTTAAGAAGAGAATTGCTGAAGGTAAGGCGTGCTGAAATATCATACTCTTCCAAGAGGGAAAGTACATCGGAAGGGGCCTTATCGCTTATCTCGATCCTTCCGCCATTCCAGATTGTACCGGCGGGAGCCCCGTAAATTGAGCCGATGTCGCACCAGTCATGGAAGTATTCAGGGTGTGCCCTAAATAGGGGGAGGAAGAGCTTGTAAAAATCATAAAATTCAAATAATCCGGGAAGATGGTATATTGCTTTATTCATATCTTTTATGAACTTTCTGTGAAATCCGTAATCAACGGCGTAAAAAGGCCGATAAATATATTAGAATTATCTATATACAAAGAAAGGCGGTACACTTATGTCTCTATCAATTGATGAGCTTAGCTCACTCTACGGTATGTATGGCGTTAATGGATTAAGCCAGAACAGTACTCAGTCGGTTACAAGCGCTGATGCTGAGGAAAAGGCCACGGATGGTGATTCTTATATATCAACAATAGCAGGACTTGATCCCAATGCTGCTATTCCTTCTGAAAACTACAATGATCTTGCAAAGATGATAAAATCTGCAGCAGGAAGCACTGAAACTTCAAATTCAACTGAATACGCTTCAGTATCAGGCACGACAGGAACAGCTTCAAGCACGACAGGAGTTACTTCAACTACATCAGAAGCAAGTACTGAAACAGCAGGGGCTGTAGGCGGAGCCGGCGGATCAGGCGGAGGCTCATCTTCGGATTCGGATGATGACGAGGATTCAGAGACCGAGGTTGTGACCATAAACGGTCAGACCTATCTGCAGGTAACAACAACGGATTCAAACGGAAATACCACGGTTACAAGGACTCCGATAGGGGGAACTCCCGTAGATGAAACTAAGGGTGTAAGCGCTGCGCCTTCGGCGGCTGCGCAGGCCTTGGCATAATTCAAACCTTTTGGTCTTTCGCCTTAGGGGGCCTCTTGTTTACGTAAACATAATAACCCAGCCAGGAAGTATTGTAAAAGTGTTGCAGGCTAAAAAATATAAGTCGGCATCAACTGTAAATAAAACAGTTGATGCCTTTTATTTTTATAAAAAATATAATTAAACCATATTGTAAATATAAAGCAGTCGGTTTATAATAATCCTTGGCTGATAATGATTATCGCCATTAGACAATATGTATTTTGGGCAATAAATATATGAACAAAGTATCGGGGAAATTTAAAAGACCCTTTTTAACAATTTCATTTTCCGTTGTGGCAGTGCTCGCGATCGCTCTGGGTTTCCTTTTAAAGCGTTATTATGAGAATCTTAATAATCAGCTTTTTAAGGAAAGACAGGAGCATTTAATAGAATACACTGAGAAGACGGCACAGCTTATAAGTAAGTCAAACGATGTGGCAACGGGATGGCTTCATACCTGCGCATATGCCCTTACTAAAACCGCCGAAAAGACAGATACGGGGCTTGATTCCTGCCTTAATTACCTTTCGGGGCTTGTTGATGATGAGGGGTGCCTTATCATTCTCTTTGATACAAAGGGAAATTATTACTCATCCGACGGAGCAAGCGGTTACTGGTCTGAAAGTGATCTCTTACAGACCGGGGAAGGATCCGTAAATATAGGAGTTATGTCATGCCCTCATGAGAGTGATGTTACAAGGATGGTCTATGTCGAAAAATTGGATAACCCGGTGGAACTTTCTGACAGTGACAGAACATACACCCATGTTGCAGTTGCCATTAATGCAGATGAGTTTAAGAGCGAACTGTCAGTAACAGGCTACGGAGAAATGTGCTATACCTACCTGACCAACGAAAACGGCAGGAGAATATATCAGTACGAATATAATAATAATAATAATAATAATGGATTTTTAGGCGGTTACAACCTGCTTCATGCGATTGATGAATATGAGGTTCTGCATTCCGGAAATCATAACTCGCTTCAGGAGGCGATTGATGCAGGGGAAGCAGATGCTTATGAATTTATCTATGTGGATGAAGAAACTGGTAAAAAGGAGAACTGGTTCGTTGGTCTTTCCTATATAGAGAATGCAGACTGGATCGTACTTTTGGTTTTACCTACGGATGCTATCGGTGGGGGCACGGCTTCTCTTTTTTCAGACACAGCTTCCTTCTTCATGGGAATAGCGGCAATCCTTGTTGCCATCTTTATATTTGTATTCACTGTGATCGTAAAAAGCCGTGCAGACCAGAAACTTATTGCAGAGCAGGAGAAGTCAAATGTTCTTCTTAAGGAAGCAGCGGATAAGGCTGAGGCTGCAAGTAAAGCTAAAACGGAATTTCTCTCACATATGTCCCATGATATCAGAACCCCTATAAACGGCATTATGGGTATGACCAGCATCGCACTTAAAAATACAGGCAATGAGGAGAAGGTTAAGGACTGCCTTATGAAGATAGACGGTTCGTCGCAGCATCTTTTAAGCCTTGTTAATGATGTGCTTGATATGAGCAGGATCGAGTCCGGAAAAACAACAATGAGCCATGAGCCTTTTAATCTTAAGGAATGTCTTAATAACTGCGCTTCTATAATTTCAGGTCAGCTGGTAAACAGAGACGTTAAGCTTATAAAGGATTTTGACGGCATTACATCCAGGACGGTTATCGGAGATGAGCTGCATCTTCGACAGATATTTATAAATATCCTTGGTAATTCCGTTAAGTTCACTCCGGATGGAAAAAGTATATCCTTTGCTGCCCGTGAGGAAGAAGGAGAGGGAGATAAGAAAATATTTGTATTTGACCTTTCAGATACGGGAATCGGAATGTCTGATGAATATCTGCCTAAATTATTCGAGGCATTCTCGCAGGAGGCAGGCGGTTCAAGAACTACCTATAAGGGAACAGGACTTGGCATGGCGATTACCAAGAGCTTCGTTGACCTGATGGGAGGAACCATAGAGGTTTCAAGTAAGCTTAATGAGGGAACGCGCTTCGTCGTTAAGATTCCGATGGAGATTGGTGAATCAGAGAAGGAAACTGATATTTCCGATATGGATTACAGTGCCTTAGAGGGAATAAAGGTACTTCTCGCTGAAGATAATGACCTTAATGCGGAGATCGCAGAGGAACTCTTAGGCGACGTTGGAATAGTAACCAAAACAGCTAAGAACGGCCGGGAGGCAGTCGAGATGTTCAGTGCTTCACAACCTGGGGAATATACGGCGATACTAATGGATATCATGATGCCTGAAATGAACGGCTACGAGGCGACGGCTGCAATACGTGCGCTTCCCCGTGAGGATGCTTGTACGATCCCTATCATTGCGCTTTCAGCTAATGCCTACGAGGAAGATGTGCAGAAATCAAAGGAGTCCGGAATGAATTCGCATATTGCGAAGCCTATGGATCCTAAGATCGTATATAAGGAACTTTTAAAAGCAAGTCTTAAAGACTTGGAAGGGAGATAAATTATGAAGAAACACATTGGTAAAATTATTAGTCTCATAACCGCGGTATCTATGGTGCTTTTATTGCTTTCAGGCTGCGGAAATTCCGGAAACGGGTCGACAGGAAATGACGGAACTGATTCAGGAAACGGGGATGGAAATGCTACATCTTCTGAAAGTGAAGTAACACCCGGATCTTCCGATACGGGAAGCGGCCATGAACCGCTTACAATTACCTCGTATAACAATATAGTAACCGAGGAGTTTATTGCAGCAGTTCATGAGGTATATCCTGATATTAATTTTGAGATAATAAGCTATTCCGGAAAGAACGGAAGCGGTTATGCACAGTTTAGCTTAGAGGAAGGTGATATACCTGATATTTACGTAAGTACACTTCCCTTTGCTAAAGATAAGCAGGCCGAGTACCTTATGGATCTTTCAAACCAGGATTTCATTAATGAATACTCAACTGCGATGCTTAATTCCCTTGATCAGAACGGGTCAATATATTTGCTCCCCTCAGGATACACGGTTGCAGGTATAACATATAATAAGACTCTCATGGAGGAGAACGGCTGGGAGGTACCTACCTCGTTAGAGGAACTTGAGGCTTTGGTTCCCGAGATTGAGGCAGCAGGTCTTAAGCCCTTTGCAAGTGCAATGAACCTTGACGGTTTCCCCTTTAACTATTTCTTCAGCCTTGGCAACACGGTATGGTTCGGAAGCCAGGAGGGTGTTGAGTGGAAGGAAGCCTTCCCTAAGGGTGAAGAGGATGCGGCCTCTGCAACCGGACTTAGGGATGTAATATCTCTTTTTAAAAGATACATTGATGACGGTATCATCACATCTGAGGATGTTTCCAATGAAGATTATTTTAAATCCGGGGATACGGTATTTGACTTAAATATCGGAATAAGCAGCTTCGAATATACTACGGATGACAATGTCACCTATGAATTCGGCATTATGCCCTGGCTTTCAGAGGATGGCTCAAATAACATGCTCACCAGAAACGTAAGCCGTTACTTCGGAGTAAATAAAGAGTTGGAGGAAGCAGGGAACGAGCAGAAGCTTGAAGATGCCCTTAACCTTATGAGATTCATAGCCTCACCTGAAGGACAGGAGACTATCCTTGGTTCAGGCAACATCTGGATGAGCCCCTTAAACGGTGCCGAGATGAGTGAGGATCACCCTTATTATGAGGTTGCTGACACCATCAATTCCGGACATACGGTTCAGATGGTATATGTTGGCTGGGAGGATCTTATCATTCCTATTGCACAGGATATCCGTAAGTTTATAGCAGGAGACCTTTCAGAGGATGAACTGGTTGCTGCCTTTGATGAAACCTATAAGGAAGTAGCAGAGGGTACAACGGATACATATGGAACGTTAACCGAGAGACTTACACTTCAGGAGACGGCTATACTAAATGCCATTGCAGAGGGTGTTGCAGCAGATGCGGACTGTGCTCTTGTAAGCCTTAATGAATATCACGGAGACGGACTTAGCAATAAGCTTGGTATTGGATGGTATCTTTACCCTGCTGATCTTGATATGGCTAGGATCAACATGGTTGCTCCAAATACATCGACAATCTCAGTGCTTGAGCTTACCGGTGCAGAGATCAAGGAAATCGTTCAAAATGGCTTCGATTATGATGGAAACGGAAAGCCGTATGAATACGTATTTGTAACAAAGGGCGATGCTGAACTTTCAGATGATGAAACATACCGTCTGGCATTCCCTACAGGATCGGTTCTTGGCTATGAGGATAAGGAGGAAGTCCTTGAGACTTCGCCTCAGACTGCCTTAAGTGATTATACATCTTCGCTTGGAACCTTCGGCGCTTCTGATATCAGCTGGTAACAATTAGAATGAAAGGTTCGCATGGCGGGCGGGAATATATTTCCGCCCGCCATTCTATAACCTTTATATGCTATAATCAGATAACTGAAATTTAGCAATAATGAAGGAAATCCTAATGAAGAATATTCGTAAAAATAAAATTAAATGGATCGAGCCGGCATTTATGATCGTTGTTTTGCTTATGCTTGCAGGGTGCGCATTATCTGGAGGAAGCGGAGAAGATGGCACAGAAAATGCGAACATTCAATTGCAGATCCTTGCAACAAGCGATATGCATGGAAGATTCATGCCTTACAATTATATCTTTGACGAGGAAGATCTTTCGGGAAGCTGTGCTCAGATCGCAACTGCTGTTAATGAATTAAGAAACGAAAATACCATAGTTGTTGATGCAGGAGATATCATTCAGGATAATTCAGCGGAGCTTTTTCTTAATGATGAGATGCATCCCATGATGCTTGCCATGAACGATATTCAATATGATGTGTGGACCACCGGAAATCATGAATATAATTTCGGAATGGATGTGCTTAAGAGAATCATCCCGCAGAATTCCGGGGAGCTTATCTGCGGCAATGTATATGATCCTGATGGGGAAAGACTCGCTCCGGCCTATACGATAATTGAGCGTAACGGTGTGAAGGTTGGAATAATCGGAATGGTTACTCCGAATATTCAAAGGTGGGATTCAACGAATCTTACCGGTTACACGATCACTGATCCGGTGGAAGAGACGAAGAAAGCGATAAAGGAGCTTGAGGGGAAGGTTGACGTCCTTATAGCGCTTGACCATATGGATGTTAACAATGAACTTGATGTGTCAGGGTCAGGAGTGGAAGATCTTGCGAACGCTTGTCCCGAACTTGACCTTATAATAGCCGCTCATGGGCATAAGATGATAGACGACCTTACAATAAACGGGGTACCGATCATAGAAAATAAAAATTACGCTGAAACTTTGGGTCAGATTCTTATTGACCTTACTAAAACCGACGAAGGCTGGGAGGTTAATACTGTTTCAACGAAAATCCTTATGATGGAGGATTATTTGGCAGATGAGGCTATGGTGACGGAACTTACACCTTATCATGAAAGGGCAATCGAGGATGCCCATACGGTATATGGTCACTTAAACGGAGAGTACATGGCAAATCCGGAAACGGTTAACGGAGTCCCTGCGGCGGTACTTGAGGATACCCCTTTTATCGATCTTTTGAACCATATGCAGCTTTATTATTCCGGGGCGGATATTTCAGCATCCATATTATGCACTGAGGATGCAAATATATACGGCAGCGAAATAAGAAAGTGTGATATTTATCGTGCGTATAAATTCCCTAATTATTTATGCACTGTTAAGATGACAGGTTCCCAGCTTAAGAAACTGCTTGAATACAATGCCGCTTACTATGATACTTATAAGGAAGGCGATGAATTCGTATCTGCAGATGAAAATTATGCCATATATCTTTATAATATGTTTTCAGGCATTAACTATGATATAAACATATCAAAAGAGGCAGGAGAGAGGATTGAGAATCTGACCTGGCCTGATGGAAGCGAAGTTTTAGATGATGATATTTTTACTCTTGCAACAAACAACTATTATGCAGGCAGTTATCTTACAAATCCCGGCCCCATATATGAAGAGGGAGACACGCCGATAATGCTTGAAAATAACGTTAGAAGTGACATAGGAGGAATCCAGGAGCTTTTAACTGATTACATAGTTAATGTTATGGGTGGAGAGATAAATCTTGAAGTTGATAATAACTGGAAACTAACAGGTATGCTATAATATCTTTATGCTTTTATATAATGTCGATTTTGAAATAGTTGCGCTTGTATTTGTCTGCGTAATATATATCTTTCACCGGGTGCAGTATTATACGGAGTCTGCTCTTAATAAGCAGTTTAGTTTTATTGTTAAAAGCGGAATCCTGTTCATTGCAACTGACATAGTTTCTGCAGTCGGTATCAGTTTTTATTCTTTTATCCCGTGTTGGTTTAATTGTCTGCTCAATACGAGTAATTTCTGTGCCCTTGTTTTGGTGGCGCACGAGTTCAGCGTTTATATCACCACACTTACCCACAGATCGGATACCCTTGTAAGGCCGCTTTTTAACCGTGTACTTTGCATAATTTATATGGTTCTTGCTCTCGTAAATATTTTTGCCGGTTTCCTCTTTTATTTTGATGAAACAGGATATGTTCACGGGCCGCTTTACCTTGTTTCGGCAGCTACCGGTTATTATTACGTGGTTTATGGGGCGGTGCTCATATTTAAGTATCGAAAGGAATTGACCTTAAAGCAGGTTGTAAGTACCGCAAGCTATGTGATACTTATGCTGATCGCGGCTGTTGTGCAGATATTCGTTCTGCCAAATGTCCTGTTCTCAGGTGTTGCGATAGCAATCACGTTAGTGATCATTTTATTTTCTCTTGAGACCCCTGACTTTATTAAACTTAATGAAACCATGGTGGAACTTGAAAACGCCAGAGTTAAGGCAGAAAAGGCAAATGCTGCCAAATCTGAATTCCTGGCCAATATGTCCCATGAGATAAGGACTCCCTTAAACGGTATCCTTGGAACCAACGAGATCCTTATGAAAGAGAATAAGGATGAAGAACTTAACCATTATTTTAAAGATATAAAGGAAGCCGGAAACTCGCTTCTTACCATAATAAACGATATTCTTGATACCTCTAAGATCGAATCCGGGAAGCTTGAACTTGTATGCGAAAATTATGAGACAGAGGAGCTTTTAAGGAACTGTCATAACCTTGTTAAGAAAAGAGCAGAGGATAAGGGCCTTAAACTTGATTTTAAGATAGATCCGGGAATACCAAAGGGTCTTTACGGAGATGAGATCCGTATAAAACAGATAATAACCAATATTTTAACAAACGCCGTTAAATATACTGAAAGCGGAAGTATTCTGCTTACTGCTTTTAGTGAGGATTTAGGTGATGATACCGTCAACTTAAAAGTAAGCGTTAAAGATACCGGCATAGGCATAAAGGAAGAAGACCTTTCAAAACTTTTTAAAACCTTTGAAAGGCTTGATCTTAGCCGTAACAGGACAATAGAGGGGACAGGCTTAGGCCTTCATCTTGTTCGTGACCTTGTATCCCTTATGGATGGAAATGTAAGTGTTAAAAGCACATATGGGGAGGGATCTGAATTCAGCGTGGTGATTCCCCAGAAGGTTGTTGATAGGACAGGAATCGGAGCCTTTAATGTAAAGGAAAATGACAATTCCATTGCAACGGAAGAATTACCTGAATTAAGGGAAGCAAACATACTTGTTGTAGATGATGTAAGGATGAACCTTAAAGTCATACAGGGTCTTCTTAAGGACACGCCCTTAAAGCTTTCCCTTTCAACAAGCGGAGAGGGAAGTATTGCCATGTGCCATGATAAGGCCTTTGACATGATATTAATGGATCATATGATGCCTGAAATGGACGGCGTGGAGACTATGGAGCATATTAAAAAGGAGTGTCCTCTTAATTTTGAAACTCCCATCATCGTATTTACAGCAAATGCAATATCAGGAGTGAAAGAAGAATACTTAAGTAAGGGCTTTGTTGACTATATTTCCAAGCCTGTAACCCGTGAAAATCTATATAACACCATATATAAATATCTTAGTTAAGAAAGGAGCACTTAAATGAATTCCCAAAACAAGCTTTATCTTCATATGGGGACCCCGAAGACCGGTTCTACGTCCATCCAGTTTTTCCTTGCGGAGAATACCGATATCCTTGAAAAGCAGGGATATGTTTTCCCGGATATGAAAAACATATTCTATGGGATAGACGGCTATAACAAGATAGACTGGGAGGAAAATGCCCACTGTAACGGGAACATACTCCTTGACGCATATGCAACCTCCGTGCTTAAAAGAAGCAAAAAGGATTTCGAAGAATTCTTAGACCATCTCTTTCCCGACTTAAGAGAGGTATATGAAGAAAAGATCCCCTCAAATACCCAGGATCTTGACGATGTTATCGAATATTTAAATGGTCTTCTTGAAAAATCAAATGTCATACTCTCATCTGAAAATCTCTGGACCATAAGTTACGACTATCTGAAGATATTAGCAGCGGGAATAGGTAAAGACAGGATCTGTCCCGTGATCTATTTAAGGCGCCAGGACTATTATGCGGAATCCCTCTGGAATGAGGTGGTCAAGGTGTCTGTGGAAACAAGGTCAGTTGAAGATTATTATGATTATCTTAGAAATGATCCTGCAGATTCTCATGGAATTAAATATTTACGCAGACTTGATGAACTTGCTTCGATTCTTGATCCTTCTACCTTTATCATAAGAGCCTATGAAAAGGAGCGTTTTGCTCCGGGAAAGAGCTCGCTTTCCCACGATTTCCTTGAGGCCATAGGTGTTGATTTTGACGGATTTGAGTGGAATAAACCAAAGAAGATCGTAAACGGCCATCTTGATGGCAACTCCGTTGAACTTAAGCGTATATTTAACGAGTTCATAATTCCCAAGGCAAAGGAAGAGGGTAAACTTCCCAGTAAGTCATCCCTTGCACAAAAATATGATGACTGCTTCCTTAAGGGTTCACTTAATGGTAAAAGCAGTAATGGCCATGAAAATGAATATTATTTCGAGCCTTATTTCAGGAAAAATATACTGGATCAGGTTAAAGAGGAAAACTTAAAGGTTGCCTCAAAGTATCTTAAGGGAGAAGATGATCTCTTTATGGATAAGGAATATGACAGGGCATCGACTCTTAAGAGAATGACGAAGGATGAAGAAAGCAGGATGAGGATCATCCTTTCAATGCTTGCTAAGTAAGGAGAATCAAATGAGCTACGTAAGTGACAAACAGTATGAATCACAGCTTGACGCACTTGAGGCGGAGGCTATCTACATAATAAGAGAGGTTGCAGCAGAGTGCGAAAAGCCGGTTATGCTTTATTCAATCGGCAAGGACTCAACGGTAATGCTGCATCTGGCATTAAAGGCCTTTTATCCCGAAAAGCCGCCGTTTCCATTTATGCATATTGACACCACCTGGAAGTTCCACGACATGATTAAGTTTCGTGATGAGCAGGCAAAGAAATACGGCCTAGACATGATAGTGTATACGAATATGGAGGGAGTTAAGCAGAATATCAATCCCTTTGATAACGGCGCAGCCTACACGGATATTATGAAGACCCAGGCCCTTAAGGATGCCATGAAGAAATATGGCTTTACGGCAGCCTTCGGTGGTGGAAGACGTGATGAGGAAAAGTCCCGTGCAAAGGAAAGAGTCTTTTCCTTCAGAAATAAGGAGCAGGCCTGGGACCCTAAGAACCAGAGACCTGAGATGTGGGATATTTACAATACCAGATTAAACCAGGGAGAAAGCATAAGGGTATTCCCTTTATCAAACTGGACTGAGAAGGATATCTGGGCATACATAAAAAGAGAAGAGCTTGAGATAGTGCCTCTTTATTTTGCAAAGGAACGCCCTGTAGTATATAGGAACGGCAGTATCATCATGGTGGATGATGACAGAATGAGACTTAACGAGGGCGAAGAGATCGTAAATAAAAAGGTCCGCTTCCGTACCCTTGGCTGTTATCCCCTTACCTGCGGTATTGAGTCGGAGGCTGACACTTTAGACAAGATCATCGAAGAAACCTTAGGCAGCGTTTCCTCTGAGCGAAGCGGTAGGATCATTGATTCAGACGGCGGAGCAGGCAGCATGGAAAAGAGAAAGAGAGAGGGGTATTTCTAGAATGAACGGATTACTTAAATTTATCACCTGCGGAAGCGTGGATGACGGAAAATCAACACTTATAGGACACATGCTCTATGATGCGAAGCTTCTTTACGCAGATCAGGAGAAGGCCCTTGAACTTGACAGCAGAATAGGAAGCAGAAGCGGACAAGTGGATTATTCTCTTCTTCTTGACGGACTTATCGCCGAAAGGGAGCAGGGAATCACCATCGATGTTGCTTACAGATATTTCACCACAGACAAAAGAAGCTTCATAGTTGCGGATACTCCCGGACATGAGGAATATACCAGAAACATGGCTGTTGGAGCTTCCTTTGCAGATCTTGCAATCCTTCTTATTGATGCTTCGAAGGGCATCCTTACCCAGACCAGGAGACATGCAATAATCTGTGCCATGATGGGCATCAGACATTTCGTTTTCGCTGTTAACAAGATGGACCTTATCCATTATGACGAGTACGGATTTAAAGAAATAAAAAACAGCATTAAGAAGCTTGCCGTCGACCTTAACCTTAATAATGTGAAGATCATCCCCGTTTCTGCAACGGAAGGGGATAATGTAACAAAGGCATCTTCCATAATGTCCTGGTATACAGGCGGAACACTTTTATCATACCTTGAGAATGTTGATATTGAGGATGAAGATTCTGAAAAGGGATTCGTGCTTCCCATTCAGAGGGTCTGCAGACCGGATCATACATTTAGAGGCTTCATGGGAACGGTTTCTTCAGGAAGTTTAAAAACAGGAGATGAGATCGAGGCTCTTCCCAGCGGCGAAAAGGCCAAGGTATCAAAGCTTTTTAATGCAGGAAAGGAAACAGATGAGGTAACTAAAGGACAGGCGGTTACCATTTGTCTTGATAAAGAGATCGACCTTTCAAGAGGCTCTGTCATGACGAAGGACACCTCGCTTTTTAGCGGTGATATGTTTGAGACCACTATATTATGGATGGATGAGCAGAAACTCCTTGAAGGAAAGAATCTTATGCTTAAGCTTGGAAATCATATGGTTTCTGCTTATGTAATGAAGATAAAGCACAGGATTGACATAAATACAGGAAATCACATTCAGGCAACCCAGCTTTATAAAAACGAGATCGCAGTGTGCGAGATAATAACTGCCGAAAAGATAGTATTTGATAAATTTTCCGAGCACAGGGCTATGGGAAGATTCATTATGATAGACAGGATAAGCAATATGACATCTGCCTGCGGTGTTGTTATGAAGCCTAATTTAAGAAGCGAGCAGCTTTTCTATCAGGAGCTTGATATTAACAGAAGCATAAGAGCAGAGAATTTAGGACAGACTCCTGCTACCTTATGGTTTACCGGACTTTCAGGCGCAGGTAAGTCAACACTTGCAAACCTCTTAGAGAAGAAGCTTTCCGTAGAAGGAAAGCACACGATGCTCCTTGACGGAGATAATATCCGTCTGGGCATTAACAGGGATCTTTCATTCTCTGAGGAGGACAGGATTGAAAATATAAGACGTGTTGCCGAGATATCAAAGCTTATGAACGATGCGGGACTCATCGTGCTTACAAGCTTTATTTCTCCCATGAGGCTTGATAGGCAAAACGCAAGAGATCTTATCGGGAAGGATTCCTTCATTGAGATATATGTTAAGACAGACCTTGCAGAATGCGAAAAGAGGGACGTAAAGGGTCTTTATAAGAAGGCAAGAAGCGGACAGATCACTAATTTTACGGGTATATCTGCGCCTTACGAGGAGCCGCTTCATCCCGAGATAGTTGTTGATACTTCGAAACTCAGTATAGAGGAGAGTGTTGAATATATTTACTCTGAAATCAAGAAGATAATAGGACTTTAGGATCACTGTGGCAGATGAAAATATAAAGAATCCAAATAAAAATACTCTTGGCGGATTGTTTCTATCCATGCTGAGAATAGGAATAATGGGCTTTGGCGGAGGTGCGGCCCTGATTCCTGTCATCTACAGCGAGTGCGTAGAGGATAAGCATTACGTAAGTGAGGAAGAATTCGATGAGGTTGTTACAATCGCAAATCTTACTCCCGGTGCGCTTCCGGTTGAGATTGCAGGAGGAATAGGGCACATACTTTTCGGCGCTAAGGGAACAATTGCAGGAGCCTTCGGAATGGCTCTTCCAGGTGTGAGCCTTCTCATCATACTCCTTGTATTATTAAGCTTCTTAAGTGAAGGCGCGCTTTTAAAGATCAAATACATATCAGTGGGCATAACCGCATATATTTGTATATTATTAGTGGATTACATCAAGGGCTGCTTTGAAAAGAAGGGCACAGTCGATGAATTTCAGGGGAAAAAGATAAGCGCGAAAATCGTGAATATACATGCGCTTATAGCGATCCTTCTTGTATTTATCCTTACCGGTGAGAAAAACATATACAGCCTTTTAGGCCTAAGCCGTACACCAATCTTCGGGCTTTCGACTTTTGAAGTATTTATACTGGTATTTTTTATTCTCCATATTAATGCAGGAGAGATCAAAGCATCGCAGATGATAATCTCTCTTGTGACCGGAATCATCTATGTGCTTTTTAAGAGCAGATCCTTTCCCTGGTCTTCTAATTACCTTATCTACGGAATATATGCCCTGATGCTCGTCCTTTCCATCGCAAAATTATATTTCTACATGAAAGAGGGCCGGAGGATAAGCAGCATAAGGGAGCATAATCTCTGGCGCAGGGACATACTTATGCTGCTTGCGATTACGGGTATTATGCTTGTTATATCTTTGCTTATTAATAAAAAGGCCCTTACCTTTGCATTAAACGGGTTTTTATCATCTGTTATGTCCTTCGGCGGAGGAGATGCCTATCTTACTGTGGCAGATGGACTTTTTGTCGCAAATGGCATTGTTGATGAAGGGGTATTTTATGAATCGCTTGTTCCTATTGCCAATGTATGTCCGGGGTCCATTCTGTGTAAGGTGTTAAGCGGCATCGGATTTTTCATGGGAAGTGGCTTTTCATCGATCTTTATGGCTTTGCTTGGACTTTCGGTCAGCGTGATGGCTTCGATGGCAGCTTATGGAGGACTGTGTGCAGTCTATGAATATGCAGGAGAACTTCCGACATTTACTGTGATAAAGAAATGGATCCGCCCCATTGTGTCAGGCCTTATGATCACGGTAATGGGAAGTCTTTTATGTTCTGTTAAAAAGATAGGCGGAGCCGAGAAGGGCTATTTGACAATCCTTGTAGGCATTATCTCATATGCTGCAGGAAGACTTATGCTTAAAATGAAATGTAAAAGGGCAATAGTTACCTTAGTTATGGCACTTATAGCAGTTGCAGGCTGTCTCATATTAATGTGATGAATATGGAAATTTTATCTTTTTATAATGTTACAATCTTAGTCTGTGTTCTTTGTATGGTCACCATGGTCATACATGTGAACAACAGCGTCATATTTTCCGACTCTAAAAAGAGATGGTTCACCTCAGTGTTCATTCTGGCCGCTATCTGTGCAATCTCCGAATGCGCGGGGACATATCTTTCCGCACATAATACGGGAAGAGGGCTTCACTATGTTCTGACCTTTCTTGAATTCAATCTGCTTCCTTTTATTTCCGTATGTATGTCCTTTGCCTGCGAGATCAGGAAGCCTGCGAAGATCATAGGTACAATGGCAGTCGCCCATATAATCATAGAGACAGTTATGCTTCTTTTCGGCGGAATATTTTACATTACTCCGGACGGGATATATCACCGCGGAAGCTTTTACTTCATCTATGTCATAATGTATCTCATTTCATATCTTTATACCCTGATAATTGTCATCCTCATAAACAGAGGGTATAAGAGCCGAGATATCGGGACTGTTATCCTGATCGTTGTCACCGTGTTTGCGGGACTCATCCCTTCCATCATTGACGGCTCCATCAGGACTGCATATCTTTGCGTGACGATTCTTATTCTTCTTGAGTATATGTATTTCGAAGGCCTGTATGAGCAGGACATGCAGAAAAAGATATCAGACCACAATGAGGATATGAACAGGGAACTTATTAAGACGCTTTCCTATACTCTCGAGGCCAAGGATGTCTACACCAAGGGCCATTCAATGCGTGTTGCGGAGTATACGAAGATTTTGGCCTCCAATATGGGTTTTGATGAGGAGACGATCGAGAAGCTGCACTTCGCCGCAACTCTGCATGATATCGGAAAGATTGGAATTCCGGATACAGTGTTAAATAAGCCCGGACGGCTTACGGACAGAGAGTTTAACATAATTAAAATGCATACGACCATAGGCGCTGATATCCTTAAAAATATCGATACCATAAAGTATGCAAGTATCATCGCCCGCCACCATCATGAGCGTTATGATGGGAAAGGCTATCCTGACGGCTTAAGCGGGGAGGATATTCCCCTTGAAGCAAGGATAGTTGCGGTTGCCGATACCTATGATGCCATGACTTCAAAGAGGGTATACAGGAGGAAAACATTACCGGATGATGTGATCAGGGAAGAGTTTTCTAAAAATAAAGGCAAGCAGTTTGACCCTGAAATGGTTGATCTTTTCTTAAAACTGTTTGATGAAGGAAAGCTTACTCCGATAGGCACTCAGGGACTTCTTTCGGGATCTGAGGATGGACGTGAGAATGTAGATATGGTCCGCGTCTTAGATGATCTTTTCACGGCTCTTCATGAGGAAGAGGGTGTTAGTGACGAAGAGGCAGTTACCATTGATGATATCCTTGACATAGTTAAAAAGTCTGCCGATGATAAGGGCGCCTTCAGCGCAGAGTATTCGGAATTCGTGAAGCTCTTTAAGTATCTGGATAATATGTGCCGCCGATTCGGTCACAAGTGCTTCCTTGTAATGGTGACCATGGGTACTGAAAATAAGGATTCCGAAGATGGCCTCAGGCCCTCAGAAGAAGAGATTGATACTGCCGTGGAGGCCTTCGATATTGCCACAAGGCAGACAATCCGTGAGGTTGATGTGTGCACCAGACTTAACTTAAATAAGTACCTTATCATTCTGGTTGATTCAGGAGAAGAGAACATAAAGGACATTATGGAGAGGATCATTAACCACTATTATAAGATCCAGGGTCGCACTATGCTTGAGCCTAAATATGAGACCCGCAAGGTAAGCATCAGAAGTGCCGCCGAAAATGCTGATTCAGAACGAATTTCGTAACATACAACAGTTTTTAACATACAGCACTGTAATATGTGTTTGGCAAGGGGCGAAGAAACCTTGTAAAATGAAACAATAAAAATAAAACCAAAATAAAAAGGAGAAGAGAAATGGAGAACAACGTAATAAATGAAAAAATTGCAAACGAGCAGCTTAACGAGGTTTCAGGAGGAAAGCTGACCGCAAAGGAGTATACTGAGAAGAATCTTATTGGATCATTCGGAAGAAAGATCACGATAGATGAAGCCAAGTCATACATAGGAAGCAGGGTAATCTTCAGGGTAGACGGTAAATTTTTCATGGGAGTACTTAAAAAGTACTATACGAAGCAGGTGACAGTTGACGACTTTGTAGGCAACTACAAGTCAGTTGATCTTGATGTGGATGGCATGGGCCCCTGGACCTTATCAGTGGGAGATACCTTAAGTTCTTCAAACTTCGAAGACCTTTGGCTCTATCAGCCTTAATTAACCTAATTGTGACTTGATATATTTTTATATATTTACCGGACTAAAAGAAGATGAATGATATCGACTACGCAGAACTTATAGATGGACTTAACATAGAACGGGGAGATGTTATAGATGTTGCCTCGGATATGGCAAGCACGCTTATGTATTACCGGGGGCTGGGACATAAGCTCGACCCTGAGAAACTGATCGACATGCTTAAATGTGCAGTGGGAGATGAAGGAACGGTTATGATACGTACCTTCAACTGGGACTTCTGCCATAATGTTCCCTTCGATATAAGCAAGAGCCCGAGCCGTGTGGGAGCATTGGGGAATAAGGCAATTAAGCGCACTGATTTTAAAAGAACCGCGCATCCCATTTATTCCTGGATGGTCTGGGGCAAATATACGGATGAACTTACCGCGATGGATAACACCTCTTCCTTTGACAGGAAGGGCCCCTTTGGGTTCCTCTATGATCATGGGGCTAAGCAGCTTACCATAGGCACTACCTCCGGAGACTCCTGCACCCAGATGCATTATGTGGAAGCCATGGAGAATGTGCCCTACAGATATGATAAGCCATTTACGGCAGATTATACGGACATAAACGGCACTACCGTTCCTAAAACCTACAGCATGCATGTGCGTCCCCTTAATCTTCATGTGCAAAATGCCAATTTCAATGAGGGCTATCGCAAAGATACACTCCTTAAAAAGGGCATAATGAAGTGGAAGGACTTAAATGAAAATATGTCCTGCTCATCCATGTTACTGCATGAGCTTACGGATTTTCTCATAGAGGATATGAGAACAAACGGGGGAGAATTTACCGTTGAGGATATTCTGGGAAAGCCCGGATATGTAACGCAGAATATTGACTGGAGTGAGATGAAATTCCTATGAGATCAAATGTAACCTACTGGCTTGATGAAACAGCACAAAAATATAAAGATAAGAGAGCCTTTATTGATAAAAACAAAACCGTGACCTTCGGGGAGGTATATGACTTTTCAAGAGCCATTGCGACCAAACTTATCTCAATGGGTCTTTTTAAAAAGCCGGTTGTTGTCTATCTTGAGAAGGGCGTTGATGTATTAATATCATTTATGGGCGCAGCCTACAGCGTGAACTTTTATTCACCCATAGACGTAACAATGCCTGCAAGCCGTGTAAATAAGATTCTTGAAGTGTTAAAGCCTGAAGCGGTGATCACCACGAAGACCCTTCAGAGTGCCTTTTCGGAATATGACTATGATGGCCCTTATATTCTTCTTGAGGACACCATAGAAGGAGAACTGTTAATAGATGATAAGGCCATTTATTCTGCACGGGCAAGGGGCGTTGATACTGACCTTCTTTATGTGCTTTTCACATCCGGGTCAACAGGCGTTCCCAAGGGAGTAACTATCTGCCACAGATCAGTGATAGATTATATAGACTGGGTTACGGAGACCTTCCGTATATCGGAAAGAGACAGCTTCGGAAACCAGGCCCCCTTTTATTTTGATAATTCGATACTTGATATATACAGCTGCATCAAAACGGGAGCAAGCCTTTATATAATTCCCCACGAACTTTTCTCCCAGCCGGTGCCGCTGCTTCAATACCTTAAGGACAATAATATCAACAATATTTTCTGGGTACCCTCGGCACTTATCGTGGTAGCGAAGCTTAAAGCCTTTAAAAACGTGGACCTTACAGACACCCTTGAAAGAGTTCTTTTCTGCGGAGAGGTAATGCCCAATAAGCAGCTTAATATCTGGAGAAGCTATCTTCCCAACTGCCTCTATGCTAACCTGTACGGACCAACTGAAATAACTGATGCCTGCACATATTACATAGTAAACAGGGAGTTTAGCGACGAAGAGCCTCTGCCAATAGGCATTCCCATGGCTAATACCGATATACTTGTCCTTGATGACGAGAATAAGATGGTAAAAGGTGATGAAGTGGGAGAACTTTGCGTAAGAGGAACATCCCTTTCCCTTGGATATTACAATAACCCTGAGAAAACAAGCGCTGCCTTCGTTCAGAATCCTCTTAATCCCTATGTGCCTGAGATTATCTACAGGACCGGAGATCTGGTTAAATATAACGAATACGGGGAGATCATGTACCTTGCCAGGAAGGACTTCCAGATAAAGCACTTAGGTCACAGGATAGAGCTTGGAGAAATAGAAACGGCAGTATCATCAATTGAAGGTATAGATCAGTGCTGCTGTCTTTATGATGAAAAAAGACAAAAGATTGTCCTTTTTGCAGATGCGGATCTTGAGAAGGGGTATATCAACGAAAAACTTAAGGACCTTGTGCCTGAGTATATGTTTCCAAACCGGGTGGTCTATATGGAGACAATGCCCATAAATGCCAACGGAAAAATAGACAGAGTTAAATTGAAGGAGCTTTTGTGATGGAAGAGAGAATATTTAAGGTTATCGAGGAAGTAAATCCGGATATACTGAATTATACCGGTGACAATATGATGGAAGAGGGTGTTTCGGATTCCTTCGAGATCATTGACATAGTCACAGGCCTTGAAGAGGAATTCGATATTGAAATTGATGCATCCCTTGTTATTGCGAAAAATTTCGCCAATAAGGAGTCAATAGTTAAAATGATGGAAGGAATACTTTAAAATCTGCTATAATAATATGGTTAGTGACTTAACGAAAGATATAAATGTTTTTCGGCATATAATACACACTTGGAGGTTACTGAATTGGAAGAGACTAAAACTAAAAACATACTTGTCACAGCGATCACAGGAATAAGGGACAGGCTGGAACTTACATATTTTTATAATGATACGCCCGAAGGACCTAAATTCGGAAGCGGTATATTCAGATGTGAGGCAGGAACCAACAGAGTCCTTTCAACCACAAAGATAGATGAGATAGTTGCCATAGGTTCTGATGTGGATTATCTGTCTAAGGATGTCTGCGCTAAGATGGTCTTAAGGGATGGCCTTGATTTCTTTAATCCGGACATCGAATCAATGTCTGATTACAGCTTTTTCAGATACAGACTGGCTGAATTCTTAGATGAGATAGACCTTGAATCTGTGGATATCAATGAATACGTAGATGAGAAGAAGCGTGATAAATATAAAAAGGCAATAATAAGTGTTCTCGGAGATGATCTAAGCACAGCCTTCTTAAGATGCCAGGAGGACCATGAACTTCTTGAGCGTTTATTTAAGGTTGCAGGGGCTGTATCTTCCCGCCATCAGGCCTGGATCATAAGAAATCTTTATCTTGAACTTGATGACAAATATAAGATGAAGCCTATGGCTGAGAACAGGGATCTCCTTATTTCCTTTGTACCCATTATCCGTAATGAGGGATTTTCTGATATCTTTGTTAACTTAAGGAACTTTTTACAGAGAATACTTCCCACAGACGGATCGAGCGTTAATCTGTATCTTGATCTTCAGGGCTTTTCGGCTGTTGACGGCTATGTCCTTCTTAATGTATTAAGCGCTCTTGAAAGAGACGGAAGCAACAATATCTGCATATGCGACATAAGCACATATCCCAGAGATTATCATAAGCTTGCCACACGTATAGGCAACGGCCATGACAGATACAGAGTGCAGGAGCTTTCAATTGGAATTGAGGCTTTCATTAAGTACGGTAAGGCTGACGGATTACGTGCATATTGGGATAAGAGCGGTGTTGAGAACGAATATATCAATGACCTTCTTTTTGCGATTGGCTGTATAGATGCAGGTATAGCACTTTGCAATATCGATGAAATGATAAACGGTATCAAGATGCTGGCAACCCTTATGAAGGATCCCCGTGGGGAAGAGGCAGATGCAGAGACAGCAACAGAAGCAACCACCTTCATAATGAGCTTCAGAAATATGATCGAAAGAGAATATTCCGGAATAGTAAGGGAAGATGGAAGTGTTGATATCTTCAGACTCATAAAGATGACCAAGGAAAAGGAAATGTACCAGCAGTCCCTTACCCTTATAGAGTCAAAGCTTCCCGATGATATAGTAGACAGAGGCATTATCTACTATGCTTCCAATGAAGATGAAAAGAAAGCCTTTATGGATTTCCTGACGGAAAAATATGAGCGTCTTGAGCCCAGAAACAGATGGACCATCAGCAAGGACATTTCCCATTATATGCTTAAAAATATGAACCATGAGGGCCGCTTCATAAAGGATATGTCAAAGTCCCGGTCATATAACATGGGAGTTATAATCACAAATGCCATAAAGGGAGAAGATCCCTATCTTCCTAAGTTAAAGAGCGCCACGGACAATTTTGAGTATTTAAATGCACTGCTTGAAAATTACTATGAGGTATGCAGATTCCGTAATAAGATCAATCATGCGGATGAAGGCTTGGGAATTTCCGGGGCGGATGCTGATAAGAGCCAGGATTCAGTACCTAAAATGGAAATGATCAAACTGATTGAGAGTGTTATCGGAAATTATGAGAAGATCCTAGATGACATTAGGGGCAAAGAGATAAATGTTGTAAAGATCTCGCCTCAGGAATTCAAGGATCATATGGATGAACTTCATCCCAGAAATGGCTACGGCAATCGCGGCGGCTATGGCAATCGCGGAGGCTACGGCAATCATGGCGGCTATGGTAATCGTGGCGGCTACGGCAATCGCGGAGGCTATGGCGGAAATCGCGGAGGCTTCGGTGGAAATCGCGGAGGCTATGGTGATAATCGTGGTGGCTACGGTGATAACCGCGGTGGCTATCACAATGACAGGGACAATCGCGGAAACGGCTGCGATGTAAGAATCCCCGGATATGGCGATATCCATATTCATCTGCATTTCGACAGATAAAGCATCTCTAATATGCCATATATTTTTATCGGAAGGTAATATATGAAAAGATCATATAAGATAATATTAGTGGCTGCCATTCTCCTTGTATTGGAAGGTGGCTTATACTTAACGAGAACAAGGGCAAGGGTTAACACCTCTGCCCTTAATTGTATGACAATAAGTGCCGAGACCACAGACGAAGAACAGTTTGGCAAGTATGCCAAGAATATGGTTCAGTTTGATGTGGATGGAATCTCTTTTGAAGCATATGCTTCGGGTGATGGTGGAAATGACGGGCTTTTATACCTAAATCTTAGCTATGAGGATGATTATTTTGAGCCTCTGACCGGTTACTTTGCAAACGTTGATCCAATCTACGGAATAAGGGCTCTTGATATTGTATATAAGTCAGATGCGCCTCTTTATGTAAGTTATGGCAATAATGCCTGTGTACTTGAAGAAACCTATGAGCTTAACGCTGCGGATGATTATACATTGGTTACCGTTGACCTTAAGAAGGGATATGATTTCTTCTCAATTGACTGTGAGGAGAGCGGAGCTTATATACAGTCTATTGACATCTATTATTCAGGGGACCAGGTAACTGACGAAACTGAAACAGAGGTCTTAGAATCAGACCGAAAGACACCTACGGGAATTAATTATGAGCCTGAAGAAGGGGATACCATAGTCACTCTTGATGGTACGGAATATACCTATCACACCTTTGATTATGTTAAGGACCTTTATGATGCGGGCATAGATATAAGCGAATATGCCTTAACAGATCCCACGGATGTTGCCAATTACTTTACGTATTTCAATAGAATTCCGGTTAACTACGGAACCGAGGTATGGAACCTTGAGGATGGTGTGACGGTTATACAGGGATATGTGCCCGATGTTGATACGGTTGCTGAGATCTTCGATGCAGAACTTGTACGGGCCGTGACTGAATATCATATAAGTACCTATTCAACTGAACTAAGCAATTACTGCAGGAATCTTCCCGAGAGGGCATACAGCAAATATGAAGAAGAAGGATTTGCTGAAGGCGATTCACTTTCCTATGAGTTTGATATAGCCCTGGATGATCAGTACAATGTCCATGGTGGAAGAGATTTAGGGCGTGTCGTAGGCTTGTGTGAGGGCTTTTCTGTCTATGATGATTATGTCAATGTATGTCTATTTACGGACGATCACTATCTTACCTTCATGGAGTATTTAAATGACGGTACCTGGTCCGAGCGATTCAATGCTAAATCAGAAATAGGCACGGCATATTCATATCCCATGGAATGATAGAAGGATATTTTTAATGAGGTTTCATGTTCTTACTCTGTTCCCTGAGATGGTGGAGAATGGCTTAAATACCAGCATCACGGGACGTGCGATTAAAAATGGAAAAATTAAAATAAATGCCGTAAACATAAGGGATTACACCTTAGATAAACATGGTAAGGTAGATGATTATATTTACGGTGGCGGAGCAGGGATGCTCATGCAGGCAGAACCTGTATACAGAGCCTATGAGGCTGCTTTAGCGAAGATACCTGACAATCCAAAGAAGGTTCGCTGTGTCTATGTAACGCCACAGGGTCAGACCTTTAATCAGACAATGGCGGAGGATTTTGCCAAAGAAGATGATCTTATGATACTTTGCGGCCACTATGAAGGTATTGATGAAAGAGTACTTGAAGAGGTGGTAACAGACTATGTTTCCATAGGGGATTATGTTCTCACAGGGGGAGAACTTGCAGCTATGGTAATGATAGATGCAATATCACGTCTCGTTCCCGGAGTGCTCCATAATGATGAGTCCTCTGTTAAGGAATCCTTCAGCGGTAATCTTCTTGAATATCCCCAGTATTCACGTCCGGAGGTGTGGCACGGAAAGGCGGTTCCGCCTGAACTTCTATCCGGAAATCCCAAGATCATAAATTCTTACAGGCGCTCTGAGCAGATAAAAAGAACAAGCTTACGCCGGCCTGACCTTTTTAAGGAATATGAAAGGCTTGAAAAAGCAAAGGAACTGATGCTTAAAAAGGATAAGTTCCTTCACATGGATATGATAGAGCATATTAACCGGGAGACCGGGAAGCTCCTTTATATGGATGATAAAGATATAGTCCTTTTAGATAAGATCTGCGGCACCGTGTTCCATACATCTCTTTGCAATGACGCTGAAGTGGCTGTATCTTCAGAGGTTTTAAAAATACTTAAAAATGCAAAGACCATAGCTTTCCATCAGGAGGAGTTATCGCATAAGTATGGGGAAATATTAGGACTTAATATATATTTCCGGGCATATAATGGTGTGCTTACAAGGAAAGAAAAACTCCCCATTAAAAATAAAGAGCTTTATATGCGTCCTCTTATGCCGGGAGATGAGAGAATCGTTTTAGAAAGATATGATTCCCTTAGCGGACCGCAGTATATTGAAAGACTTATAAATAAGGGAATGCTCTACGGCGCTTTTCTTAAAGAGAATGATAAAGATGTGATTACTGCCTTTGGGGGCTTCCATGAGGATGGAAGCGTGGGGCTTATGTATGTATTTGAAGAGTATCGAAGGAAGCATATATGTGAGACATTTTTAAGTTTTCTTTTTAACTTGGAACTTGAAAAAGGACACATACCCTATTGTGAATACGTTGAGGGTAATGAAGCTATTAGGGGAGTATTAAACAAGCTCGGACTATACAGTTCCAAAACAAAGGTATTCTGGGCGGAGGAGAAGATTTAGATGAAAACCAGACTGCATTATATGGATATTGCAAAGGCAATAATAGTTATCATGATGATCATTTATCATGTGCTTGCACCCTGCTTTCTGAGAAATGCTATATGCGGAGTTGTAGGCTATGTGATGTTTGCAATGTTCTTTATTTCGGGATATTTTCATAAGTCCGGGAAACGCTCAATAGGCCAGAATATTAAGACAAGGTTTATAGGGGTACTTAAACCCTTTTTTATTTATTCCATAGTGATGTTTGTTTTATCCTCTGTATATTACCTTGCAACGAAGCAGGAGAGCATTATGGATGTGCTTTGCTGCCTTAGGAATTTCTACGGCGGCTGCATATGGAACAGAACCATCCAGGACTTATTCGGATGGGATTATCATCATCTTGGGGCAACATACCTTTTCCTAAGTCCGTTATGGTTTTTGCTTACCATGTTTTTCTCAGGGGTGCTTTTCTATTTTATAGAGGGCTTTGCTTTAAAGAGCAAATTGAGGAGCATCATTATAGCCTTGGTCCTTGCAGTTATTACCGGAGTGTGCGTTGGCTTTAATGTATCCCTTCCCTACAACCTTCAGACTGTTCCTGTTTTTACATCGGCCATACTGCTTGGTGCCCTTTGCGGACAGAACTCCTTCTTTGAAAACATAAAGATAAATATAGTTCTTGAGTGGGTAATCGATATTGTGGTTTTAGTCTCAATCGGTGTATACGGATATTTTTATTCCCAGAATGTTCAGGTATACAGGGGAATATTCGGAGATAAGGGTGCTAAAGACGTAGTAGTCTATTTTATTTTCTCGGTTTTATTAAGCCTTACCTTCTGCGATCTTTGCAAGCTCATCGAAAGGAGCAAAATAAGGATAAAGGAGCTTTCCTGGGTGGGAGAGAATTCACTTTATATTTATATGACCCATGTATTTTTCGGCTGGATATTATCAATCCCCATGGGAATATCCCTTAAGTACAACGTGGATGGGATAGATACGCCGGTGATGATAAAGTCAGTTATACTTACAATTCTTACAATCATAGTGACAGTGCTTTATACGTTACTGAGGAATAAAATATTTTCAAAAAAGTAAATTGGATTAATAACAGAGGGAGGTAAAGAAATGGATATTGAATATCTACTTTTATTGCAGAATTTCAGGGAGGTAACAGGTGGCTTCCTTAATAAATTCATGGCTTACATCACCACCTACGGTGAAGAGCTTCTGCCTATGATGATCACCGCTGCTATTCTTTGGTGCATCTCTAAGAAGCAGGGCATGTATACTTTGATGACCTGGGGTTCAGGAAGACTTGTTAACGGATTTTTAAAGGTTACGGCCTGTGCCTACAGACCCTGGATAAGGGATGAGAGAGTAATACCTGTGGATGGCGCGAAAACCGCGGCAACCGGCTATTCCTTCCCCAGCGGCCATACAACCAATGCAACCTCAGTATTCGGAAGCGTTGCCATGAACAAGAAGGTAGGTAAGACGCTTCGTATACTTATGATCGTTATGATAGTGCTTGTTGCTTTCAGCAGGAATTATCTTGGTGTACATACACCCCAGGATGTGGTGGTAGGACTTCTTTCAACTGTGGCGCTTTTATTCTTTATGCGCTGGCTCCTTGACATGGTAGATAAGAAGCAGAACCTTGATATCATAATCCTTGTTGTGGGAATAGTTCTTAATATACTTGTCATCATCTATGCAGCAACTAAGAGCTACCCGATGGATTATGATGCAACAGGTGCCCTTATAGTAGATCCTGAAACAATGGCACTTGATACCTACAAGGGCTGCGGCTTTTCCGTTGCCGTTTTAATATCATGGTTCGTTGACAGAAGATGGCTTCATTTCGAGCCCGTTGGCACACCCTTAGAGAAGGTTACCTATTACACTGCGGGAATACTTGGATTCTTTGCAATCGTATATATAATCGTTCCCATACTTCCGTCAAATATCTTAGGAGCATTTCTTGACAGGTTTCTTCGTCTTATTTATGTAATGCTTGTTGTTCCCTTTATCATTAAGAGCATTCATAAAAACAGAGCTTAGCAAATCCGATATTTGCAAGGGCTTTATTTAAGTAACTAAGCTTAAGGCGCTTATAATGAACATAAAGGAAAGATTTAAGAGCTTTTTTGCTCCCAAAAATAAAAATAAGCCGTTTTATGCGGCAGTTATAACGGCTATCATAGTTATGGACAGCGTATTTCTTTATCAGTTCATATCAAGCTCTAAGGCTCAGATGCAGTCTGAATTCGTTAATGCCGCTGAGAACGTGGATTATGTTTTCAGAAGCTCCTTTGATTCTGCGACCCAGATAGCAACGAGCCTGTGCATGAATGATGAGCTGGATGAATTTCTTGAAGATGCCTACAGAACCATAATGAACATTGCAATGGACCATATCTGGTTTAGTGAGGATCCCTGGCAGATGGAAGAAGGAAAGAGATTTCTTCGTTATCAGTGTGGACTTAAGTGTATGGAAAAATTCATTAAGACACCTCTCCGTGAAGGAAAAAGACGGTACTATGATAATCTTCTTTATATGTTTGCATTCATGATGCTTAGTGGAAATTACAGGATCATCGACTGATCCGAAAGCATACATATCCATTCCCCTTTGAAGCAAGGACTGAATAGTATTCATAATAGGTGCATTCATATTAGGTGGCTGCGGCAGCAAAAATACAGAGGCTATGTTGGGGATGATTCCGAAGATAGATGAGGCTATAGAATCAGTGGACTAATATCAGTCCGCTAAGGCCTTCTTTATCCTTTCTATCACGATCTCAAGAGCCTTGATACGGGCATATTTTTTATCATTTGATTCAAGGATATACCAGGGAGCAAAGTGGGTACTTGTTTTAGAGATCATCTCATTTATTGCTTCCTCGTAAAGATCCCATTTTTCTCTGTTACGCCAGTCTTCGTCGGTGATCTTCCATTGCTTTTCAGGAGTATTCTGACGTAAATTAAAGCGCTCAAGCTGCGTATCTTTGTCTATCTGTACCCAGAACTTAATTACCACGGCACCCCAGTCGGTTAAGTCCTTTTCAAACTCATTCATTTCATTATAGGCTCTCTTCCAGTCATTTTCCGTGCAATATCCTTCAAGACGTTCCACCATGACCCTGCCGTACCAGGTTCGGTCAAAGATAGCAATATGTCCGGTCTTGGGAAGACGGTTGTAGAATCTCCAGAGGAAATGTCTGCACTTTTCATCAGGGGTTGGACTTGCAATGGGGAATACTTCGTAACCCCTTGGGTCTAAGGCTGAGGCTATTCTCTTTATATTTCCGCCCTTGCCTGCAGCGTCCCACCCTTCATATGCAATGATGACCGGTATCTTTTTACGATAGAGCTCATTGTGAAGATGGGAGAGTTCTTTCTGGAGTTTTTTAAGCTTCTGCCTGTATTCCTCCTCGGTTAATTCCTTCCCTTCCAGTTTGATCTTTGAAAGAGGCTTTACCTTTGAAAGAGGATAGGGGTTCTTCGGTATGTCGGGAAGAGTATTGTTATTGATGGCCCTGTCTATTTCAGAAACTATGGTGCTTGCAATGAAGCGTTCAACCTCATCCCTGTCATTAGCATCGATCTCATGCCAGGGAGAAGCCTTTGTGTCTGTCTTTTTAATATATTCCTTATATAATTTACGGCACTTATCATAGTGCTCATTCTGCCATAAGTCATCCTCTGAAACTCTGAAAGAGGTGCTCTTATGGGCGCGTAGCTTATCAAAGCGTTCCTTCTGGGTCTTTTCATCTATGTTTAAAAAGAATTTAAGAACAAGATACCCGTTATCGTGAAGGGAACGCTCATAATTTATTATGCTCTTTAAAGTCCTGTCATATTCCTTGCGGGAGATTTCCTTATGAAGGAGGGCTTTCGTAAGTTCATCCATTGTTCCTCCGTCAAATATGGAGATCGCACCTGCACCGGGCATGCGGATCGCATGGCGGTAAAGAAATGGTCTTCGGCTTTCATCCTCTGATTTCACATCCATGTTATAAACCTTGAAAAATCTGGGATCCATATACTTAATAAGAGAGGAGATAACGCTTCCCTTGCCTGCTCCGCCATAGCCCTCGATGATAACGATGACTGGAAGATGCGCATCCTTTATCTTTATCTGGCACGCAGAAAGATCGTTACGATATTTTTCTTTTTCTGTTTTTCCCATAAGCACCTCCGTGAATGCTGATACATTTATGCTGATTAAATTATATCACAGCCTCCGTTTTACGCCGTTATTTAAACCGCCATTTTCCGGAGAATTTTTGGCCGGAGAATTTTTCTAAAAAATGCTTACATTAATTTACCGAAATATGATAGAATCCTTTTCGGAAATTTAATATAAACATAAACGACACATGTAGTGCAGGGCACGTAAATCTGATCACGGTACGTATGTATTATCGTGGCCGGATATGCGGATGAGTGCGCAGCATGTGTTTTTTTGTGCAAAAAAAGGAGAGTAAGATTATGCCAAGAAATCAATTTCAGAGAATGGTATTTGCCTTTCTCACAGTTTTAGTTACCGTACATGGATACGTATTTTACAGTCTTTATGTTGTAAACGGCAGCACACTTATGAATGTTACCGGGGCAGACAGCGTTATCCATGCCATTAATACCCAGGGTGGTGTATATATGTTTGGAAGAATGCTTCCCATCTGGGCTGTTATTCTTATTGAATTTGTATGTGCTTATACACTTGAGTGCCTTATGGGAAGCCCGTTATCCTTCAAGATGGCAAGTTCAATGTTTGATCCCAGACGAAATCATCCCATGATCTTTGAAACAGTGATCATCAGCTGCACAGTTATGATAATGTGCCCGGTAATGAGCTTCTTAGCTGCATGGATGTATTATCCTTACTATGCGGGCTTTAATATATTTACACTGCTTGCAAACTGGTTAAAGCTTGTATGCTTTAACTTCCCATTTGCATTCTTTTCACAGATCTTCTTCATTCAGCCATTCGTAAGATGGGCCTTCAGAAGATTATTTGCCAAAGATATTGCCGCAAGAAACAGCCAGGAAGAGCCCGAAAGACCCAGGGACGAGCAGGAAGCCATTGCGGATATTTTCAAACGTATGGATGAGATCCAGGAAAATCTTGCCCACGAGAGAAGACAGAGAAAGAAGCTCGAGCAGAAGGTTGAGCAGAGATAGTAAATTAAATAATCCTTATATGTTTTTATATACGAAATCCATCCTGATATCAGGATGGATTTTGTTGTTTCAGGTAATACATAATCAGGATAGTTTTTTAGTATCCTTCTGATTTTTCAGATTGGTAGTAAAAAGCTATCCTCTTTTTATATCGTAGAAAGGAAGGTGGCTTATATGGCCAAAAAGAAAGAAAATCTGATCACAGCCCTGTACGAGCGTCTTTCCAGAGATGACGAGCTGCAGGGTGAATCCAATTCCATTATCAACCAGAAGAAAATCCTCGAGGATTATGCGGCGCAGCATGGTCTGACAAATATCCGGCATTACACGGATGACGGTATCTCAGGTACCCGCTTTGACCGGCCGGGCTTTCAGCAGATGATCTCTGATATCGAGGATGACAAGGTTGGCGCTGTCATCATCAAGGACATGAGCCGTTTCGGCAGAGACTATCTGCAGGTTGGAACTTATATGGAACTGCTCCGTCAGCGCGGAGTTCGTCTAATCGCCTTGAGTGACAATGTGGATACCATGAAGGGCGATGATGAATTCACACCCTTCCGTAATATCATGAATGAGTGGTATGCCAGGGATACCAGCAAGAAGGTCCGTGCTGGATTTCAGGCAAGGAATCTGCAGGGCAAGCATACCAGCAGCGCTGTTCCCTATGGGTATCTGAAATCAGAAGAAGATAAAAATCAGTGGGTCATAGATCCTGTCGCGGCACCGATCGTAAAGCGGATCTTCCAAATGACGCTGGAGGGCAAAGGCCCATATCAGATCGCGCAGATCCTTTCAGCGGAGAAAGTCGAAATCCCGGCCTATCACCATCAGAAGCTGGGCATTGGGCTGTGGCAGAGCCGGGAAATCAAGAATCCTTATAACTGGGGCAGCTCCACCATTGTCCATATGCTCTGCAATCCCAGCTATCTCGGGCACACTTGCAATTTTAAGACCAGGAAGCATTTCAAGGACAAGAAGAGTCACTATGTGGATCAGGACCAGTGGAATATTATCGAAAATACCCACGAGGCTATTATTGACCAGGATACCTATGACAATGTGCAGCGTATGCGGGCCAACATCCGCCGATATCCGGATGGTTGGGGCGAGGCGCATCCGCTGGGAGGTCTCCTCTACTGCGCAGACTGCGGCAGCAAGATGTATGTTCACCGGACCAATAACGGCAAGCGGATCCCGCAGTTTACCTGCGGTGCATATGGAAAGGTTCCGGTTGGAAGCCTCTGCCCAACACAGCATCGCATCAATGCAGATGTGGTCATGACATTGATCCGGGAGACGCTCCGTGCCATCATTCGGTTCGACGAGGTGGATGAAAAGGCTTTTGAAAAGGTGGTCAGAGATACGATATCAGCGCAGCAGACTACAGAAGTCAAGGATCAGAAGGCCCGCCTTGCTGTCTGTAGTAAACGAGTGGAGGAACTGGAAAAGCTGATCTGCAAAATTTACGAAGACAATGCTCTCGGCAGATTGCCCGACAAACGGTATCAGCTGTTGAACACACAGTATGAAGCGGAACAGGCTGCACTGGAAGCGGAGATCCGTACCCTGGAAAACGCCGTTGCAGAGGCAAATCAGCAGCAGCGGTCCGCCGGTAAGTTTATTGCTCTGATTCGCAAGTATCGTGACTTTGAAGAACTTACTACACCGATGCAGATTGAACTGATCGATAAGATCTGCGTTCATGAGCGTGATATCAAGGGTGCTATCGATTCTCCGCAGATGGTTGATATCTATTTTAATTTTCTGGGCAAATTTGAACTGCCGAAGGACGAGGCCCAACCCACTCCGGAAGAAATTGAACTGGCGCAGAGAAAGGCTGCCGTTCGTGCAAAACGCCATGAGGAGTACATGCGCAGAAAGTCCACTGGTTGGCAAGCTACCTATTATCAGAAGACCCGCAGGGCAAAGAAGGCAGCCATGGATGCGGCAAAGGAAGCAATCCGAGCAGAAGACCGGGCGAATGGGGTATATTATCTGCCGAATGCGGATAAGGCAACAGAAGCATCTGTGGCTCCATAAAATGTATGCCGTTGGCTCCAATTTCTCAAAAGCATGCGGTCTTGACCGATGCTTTTGAAATCCCAAATGATAACTGAATAACTTCATCTATAGCGGTTGTTGTACTGAAAAATCCACAGTCAACAGCCGCTATTTTTATGCCTGAAGGAGAATGAAGGATATGCCTATGCATCTTACGAAATACGAAAAGGAGACTATCCTGCTGACCAGCGAAGGTGATGATGTTTGGGAAGTCTACACCTTCAATCCCGGTCTGAAGCGCAGGTTAAAAGAATTCGCCGAGAAATTTCCGGAGCAGTGTCATCTGAAATGCAGTACTGCAGAAGGCAGCGTGACCTATGTGGTGGATAAGGCAAGGCTTAGTATCCGCTTGACAGTGCCCTATTCCGAAAAACGGCGAGATGCCGCCAGAGAGATAGCCAGGAAAAACGGATTGAATAATAAGAACAACAGAATATGAGGTCAAAATATGCAGTGTAGACAGTATGTTTTGAACCTTGCAAAGAGCAGTCTGCAGAGAATACCGCAGGCTGCTTTTTCTTGCAGGAAAACGATTGGGAGGAAGGATTATGGGAAATATTTACGGTTATATCCGTGTCAGCAGCACGGATCAGAATGAGGACCGGCAGCTGATTGCACTGCACGAGGTCGGTGTGACGGATAAGAATATCTACATGGACAAACTGTCCGGCAAGGATTTCAACCGGCCGCAGTATAAGAAGCTGGTAAAAAAGATGAAGCCCGGCGATCTGCTCTATATTCTGAGCATCGACAGGCTTGGAAGAAACTATGAGGAGATTCAGAATCAGTGGCGGATCCTGACAAAGGAGATCGGCATCGATATCTGCGTCCTCGATATGCCTCTGCTGGATACCAGGACCTGCAAAGATTTGATGGGAACATTCATTGCGGATCTGGTGCTGCAGATCCTTTCCTTCGTAGCGCAGAGTGAAAGAGAAAACATCAAGAAGCGCCAGGAACAGGGCATCGCAGCGGCAAAAGCCAAAGGTGTTCATATGGGAAGGCCGGTAAAGGATGTGCCGGATAATTTCGGACAACTGGTGAAGCTTTGGGAGAAAAAGAAAATCCCGCTGGAACAGGTCCTGCAGGAATGCCAAATGGCGGAAGCCACATTTTATCGGAGACTCAGGGAATATCGGCTGATGAATCGGAAATAAAAAACTATCAAAAGGTGTACCTTTTGATAGCCCAATAATCCTTGTCCATTATAACCCGAGCAAGCCCATAAATCAACGATTTTTAAGGCAAAATGTCTGAAAATTTACAGCTATATGCTGCCACATAATGCCGGAACAAACCATTATCAAAAGGTACACCTTTTGATAAAAATTGAAAGGGGATAATTCAAGAATGGAAGCGAGTACTAATATAATATTAAAAAGCGAAAAAGAATCACAGAAAAAGAAAAAACGGATTGTTTGGATTATTGCAGCAGTGCTACTTGTTACGACGGTGATTTCATTTATTGCAGACTATAGTAGTTACAAAAAAGGACAAGAATTTGGTCTTACTTCTGCTATTGTATCTTCGGAAATAGCGGGATCAAGCTGGGTTGACGAGGGAGATTCTTATGCAGAGCAATGCAAATCAGTTTATATAAAACTGAATGCTCACACATATGACATAACATTAAATGGGGTTAAATATGATGCAAGTGATGTAAGGGAAAGCGAAAGTGCACTTAGAGGATCTTTTGCGAAAGTAATGGAAGCAGGTGGATATGATAGATATAATTCATATAGCATAATGGATTGGTTCAAATACACAAATCCAATCGAGTACTATACTGGCTATTATGCTACCAAAACACTTCCAATCCTTCTTTATATTTTTGTTTTGTTTTCAATAATTTTTACTCTGCTAGTGAATCGCGAAGCGAAGAAAGAACTAGTGGTTTATAATAGCTCTGTATTATGCAAATATAATTCTAAAAAAGCAAAACAAATTGTTTTTGAAGACATAAGTAATGTTGATTTTGGAAAAAATAGTTTGAAACTTATTGGTACTGGCATCAAATTCAAAATTTCAAATTTGACTAATGCTGAGGATATTAAGTCTGTTATTTTAGAGAAAAAAACTTCCACTCAAAAAGATGCTGTCGCTTCAGTAAGTGCATCGGTAAGTAGCGCGGATGAATTAAAAAAATATAAAGACCTATTGGACACCGGTGTCATTTCTCAGGAAGAATTTGATGTAAAGAAGAAACAGATTTTAGGATTATAAAATACACTCAAGCCGGGGCATAGCTCCGGCTTGAGTGTTTAAGGGGATATAGAATGAGTTGGGTGAAAGTAGGTAAAAATATACCGGTAAAGAATGCTGATTTTCAGAACATCATATGCAACCTTCTTTTTTTATGTCCGGTATGTACAAGGCATACACAAAAAGGAAATAAAACGAAGTTCAAACCAGTAAGTATGCGAAAGTGTGATTTCCATTCAAGAGGCATAAGAGGTAATTTGCTAACAACAATTCTTGCTGATATTAGGAGACCATTGATAAAAGTTAATGGATACGCATCACTTGCCCCAGACGATGATGTTGAAAAGGCTATGAGTTCCATAATTCAATCGTCAACGAACAGTGATGCGAATTTTGAAGTTTTGGTTTATAAAACAAGATCTGATATGCCTGATTCAGAAGCCATTTTTTATTATATCCGAAATGCCTTCGCACATGGTTCTTTTGAATATGTTCCAGAAAAGCAGTTATATTTGCTTGAGTCGAAGAAGAAGGATGAAGTAAAGGCACAAATGAGATTGAAAGAATCGACTCTTCTGCACTATAGCCAATTGGCTCGTATGGATGCAAGAGAAATCCTTAAACTCCAGGGGAAGAAAAAATAAGAAGTAAAAAAAGAAGCAGACAGTCTATTTATAGACGATGCTTTTATTTTTATCTGTTGATGCGTAGATATCTGGACAATTAAATATGACGAAAGCCAAGGCCTGCCCTTCCTCCATGGGGCTGCCCTGGCTGATGTCAGAGAGATGAGCCGATGAACTGAATGCTCGTGTGAAGCAGACGGATCACCGGCTTATTTTTTTCGGAAGTGTCCTGCGGACAGTTTCGGAAAACCGGCGGAAGCTGCAGCGGATGAATGGCAAATAATCGCTGCGGCTTTTGTCGGCCAAGGTGTTCAGAGGACAGGATGTCCTTTGAGCAGAGTTGCAGAGGGGCGGCAGCTCCTTGCCGGGGTTTGCCAAGCATGCATATCAACAGTCCGGTGGACTGTTGATTGTAGA